>FTJN01003223.1_pt1 | contig 29933 bp, 27 predicted proteins | sample 1658361 | NCBI WGS metagenome assembly FTJN01 (sample SAMEA3914819, study PRJEB12502) | metagenome | biome: forest; material: soil | place: Canada | collected 2010-06-26 | depth 0.3 m
AGCTCGACCGTAAAAGTCCTCCGCCCTTCGTAGAATCCGCTGGGAAGGCGTCCGACGACGCGAAAGTGAGAATGCGCATCCTGACCTGGCTCATCCGAGCCTTTCTCTTCCTGGCCCTGTTCGGCTTCGCGATCAACAACCAGCAGCCGGCGACGGTGAACTGGCTGTTCTCGTACGCCTGGACGGCGCCCATGGTCATCATCGTGCTCGCCGCGTTCGCCTGCGGCGCCGTCTTCGGCGTGCTGGCGATGACGCCCAGCTGGTGGCATCACCGGCGGCGCGCCCGGCGCCTCGAGACGCCGGTGGTTCCCACGCTGCCCGCCCTGCCCGCCGCGCCCGTGGCTCCCGACGTCACGGTGGTGCGCGATGGACTTTGAGTACCAATGGCTCCTGCTGGGCCTGCCGCTGTTCTTCATCCTCGGTTGGCTCGGCTCGCGCTTCGACCTGCGCCAGTTGAAACGCGAGACGCGCGAGTCGCCCAAGGCCTACTACAAGGGCCTGTCGCTGCTGCTCAACGAGCAGCAGGACAAGGCGATCGACGCGTTCATCGAGACGGTGCAGAACGACCCCGACACCACCGAGCTGCACTTCGCGCTCGGCAACCTGTTCCGCCGCCGCGGCGAGTTCGAGCGCTCCGTGCGCGTGCACCAGCACCTGCTCGTGCGCGCCGACCTGTCGCAGGCCGATCGCGAGCGCGCGCAGCACGCGCTCGCGCAGGACTTCGTCAAGGCCGGCCTGTTCGACCGCGCCGAGGCCGCCTACAAGGTGCTCGAAGGCACCGCGTACCACACCGAGGCCCGCCTGGCCCTGCTGAACCTGTACGAGCGCTCGCGCGACTGGCGCGCCGCCGTCGACACGGCCCAGCAGCTCGAGACCGCCGGCACCGGCTCGTTCGCGCGCCGCATCTCGCACTACTGGTGCGAGCTCGCGCTGATGGCCGAGGAACAGCACCATCCCGACGAGGCCGAGCGCGCGCTGCAGCAGGCGCTCAAGGCCGATCCGTCGTCGGCCCGCCCGTGGGTGATGCAAGGCCAGCGCCTCGCGCGCGCCGGCCAGCCCGCCGAAGCGTACGAGGCCTGGAACGAACTGCGCCGGCGCGACCCGGCCAGCTTCACGCTCGTGGCCAACGACTACGCCGCCGCCGCGACCGCCAGCGGCCACGCGGAGCAGGCCAAGGCCTCGCTCGAGAAGCTGCTGGCCGACGCGCCGCGTCTCGACTTCCTCAGCGCCTGGGCCAGGCTGGAGGCCAGCCCCGAGGTCGCCGCCAACCGGTACCGCGAGATGCTGCACGCGCATCCGACGCTGTCGGCCGCGCGCGAGGTGCTGCAGCAGCCCGCGATCGCGGCCTCGGCGGCGGCCGTCGGTCCGCTCGCCGAACAATCCCTGGCCGACGTGCGCACCGCGGTCACGCGCGCCGCCAAGCCGCTGCAACGCTATCGCTGCGCCGCCTGCGGCTTCGAGGCCCAGCGCCATTTCTGGCAATGCCCCGGCTGTCTCAGCTGGGACAGCTATCCCGCGTTGCGGATCGAAGAACAATGACGACGACGTCCGCGCCAACGGGCCTGCGCCACATCCTGTGCATGAAATGGGGCGACAAGTACGGCCCCGAGTACGTCAACCGGCTCTACGCCATGGTGCGCCGCCACCTGCGCGGCGACTTCAAGTTCGTGTGCCTCACCGACTCTGACGCCGGCATCCGCGAGGAAGTGGTGTGCCTGCCCATCCCCGATCTCGCGCTGCCCGACGGCCTGCCCGAGCGCGGCTGGAAGAAGCTCACCACCTTCGAGGCCGACCTGCACGGCCTGCAGGGCACGGCGCTGTTCCTCGACATCGACATCGTGATCGTCGACGACATCACGCCGTTCTTCGAGCTGCCCGGCGAGTTCCTGATCATCCACGACTGGAAACGGCCGTGGCGCGTCACCGGCAATTCGTCGGTCTACCGCTTCCGGCTGGGCGCGCACGCCGACGTGCTGGCGAAGTTCCGCGCCGAATCGGCCGCGATGCGCGCGCTCTATCGCAACGAGCAGGCCTATCTGTCGGGCGTGCTGCACGAGCAGGGCAAGCTCCAGTACTGGCCCGCGGACTGGTGCGCGAGCTTCAAGTACCACAGCATCGCGCGCTTCCCGCTCAACTATTTCCTCGCCCCGTCGATTCCGAAGGGGGCGCGCATCATCGTCTTCCATGGCGTGATGAACCCGCCCGACGCCCTGGCGGGCCGCAGCAATGGCAACTGGCGCCATGCGAAGGCCTCGCCCTGGATCTCCGATCACTGGAAGGAATAGGCCCACCGGGCGGCGTGTCACGACGCCCGGCGACATCCGACTGCCCCCGCGCGAGCGCGTGACGCGCGCTCCCCTGCCCCCGCGCGCGCGCCTGCGCGCGCCCACACCGCCGCCATGACCACTGTCCATTTCGTCTACCCGCGTGACGCCACCCGCAACTCGTCGCCCTTCTGCATCGGCAACGAGGTGGGCGATCGGCTGGCGCGCGACTACGACGTCAAGTTCTATGGCTGGCGCGACCCGGTGAAGATCGAACCGAAGCCGGGCGACATCCTGCTGGGCCACCCGCACTGGCGCCGCGACTCGGTGTTCGACCGCTCGGTGAACCAGCCCGGCTGGGCGCGCCGCATCCTGATGGCGCCCTACGCCGACGACCTGCGCCAGGTCGCCTACTACGACCGCCACATGGAACAGTGCGACCTGTTCCTGGCCATCACCGGCAACTACTGGTTCGACCGCATCGAGGAGGCCACGATCCGGCGCTGGAAGCCCAAGATGCGCCACATGGACCTGGCCGTCAACCGCGAGTTCTTCCCGTTCGTGAAGACGAGGTTCAACCCGCCGGGCCAACGCAAGTTCCTCTACATCGGCCACACCGCGCACAACAAGAACGTGGGCTACCTGTCGCAGTTGCAGCAGCAGTGCGAGAGCGTGGACATCAGCTGGGCCGGGCGCGGCCGCAAGAAGATCCCCGGCGTGCACGTGCTGGGCTTCATGGACTTCTCCAAGCCCGAGGCGCGCACGGTCGTCGCCGAGTACGACTTCATGATCACGGTCGGCGCGATGGACGCGAACCCGACCACCATCCTCGAATCCATGGCCTGGGGCCTGATCCCCACGGTGACGATGCAGAGCGGCTACGAGAATCGCCCGGGCATCGTCAACGTGCCCCTGAACGACGCCGCGGCCGCGGAACTCGTCTTCAGGAAGCTGCAGTCGCAGACCGACGCCGAGCTGCTGGAGACCCAGCGCCTGGGCCAGGATGCCCTCGACACGCACTACCGCTGGGACCGCTTCTACGCCGACGTGCGCGCCGCGATCGACGGCGCCGAGTCGCCGGCGATCCGGCCCGCGACCTGGAAGGAACGCATCCTGATCAAGACCTTCGACCTGGTTCATTGATGCCGTCCAACTCCGCCCCCATCACGTTCTTCGGCTATTGGTCGGGCCAGCTGCCCGCCGTCACCGAACTGCATTTCCGCAGCTTCCTGCGCCAGCATCCCGACTCGCGCTACGAGCTGTGGCTGGACGAGGACGACGCCAGCACCATCGCGGCGCCGCAGCTGCAGTGGATCAAGACGCATCCGCGCATCGCGGTGCGCGGGTTCTCGCTGAATGCGCTGATCGAGAAGCATGTCAGCGCCCGCCCCGTGCGCAGCTACGACCGCCGGGCGCGGCTGCGCAAGCTCGGCAGCGCCATCCATCGCAAGATCGCGCCGCAATGGGCGCGCCGCAACGCGTGGGAGCATCCGCAGTTCGGCCTCACCTACAAGCACTCGTCGATGCTGTTCGGCGGCTTCACGCGCAACAAGGCCTATCGCGGCGACCTGGCGCGCTGCCTGATCGCGCTGGAGCACTACCCCGAGGCGAGCCTCTACGTCGACCTGGATGTCGCGTTCATCAGCGACCTCACGACGCAATGCGGCGACAAGGCCTGGGCCTATCGCTGGGAGACCCTGCCGTTCGCGAACTCGGCGGTCCTGTATCTGCCCAACAAGAGCTGGAGCACCGCGCTCACGCGCAAGGGCAACGAGCTCGAGAACTTCCTGCCGTGGATCCTGTTCGCGGACCACGTCTGCAGCGAGCTGGGCGTGGTGGTGCATCCCACCAAGCTGTTCGATCCGCTGTGGGATCCCACGTCGCTGCTGTACGGCGACACGGCGAAGTTCTTCGGGCCGCGCGACAACCTGGCGCTGGACATGCACGCGCTGTCCACCGAACGCCACCTGGCGATCCACTGGCACAACAACTGGAAGACCGTGCCGGCGCCCAACTCGATCTACAGCGGCCTGCTGAAGGCCTGCGAGGGCGCAACGGAGTGAACGGCCCCGAGAGCACCATCCTCGCGCCCATGCGCTACGCGACGCTGGTGGTCAACCGGCTGCGCGCCAACGAGCCGTTCCGCCCCGGCGCCGGGCCCAACGGCGGCGACTTCTTCCTGCCCTGGCGCCAGTTGCGCGAGCGCTTCGCGGTCGAGGGGGTCGAGCTCAACACGCGCGACGTCAACGCCGGCCGCGAGGTGGACTTCGAACTCCACCTGAACGCCCAGCGCGGCGTCGTCCATCCGCTCAGCTACGCCTACCTGTACGAAGACCCGGTCGTCCGGCCGATCAACGGCAACCTCGTGGAGCTGGCGCGCTACCGCAAGCTGTTCACCAGCAACGAGGAGCTGATCGACGGCGAGCACGTGCTCGAGCTCGCCTACCCGAACGACCTCACCCTGCGCGACGTGCCCGACTTCAAGGAGCGCGACCTCTTCTGCGTGCTCATCGCCTCCAACAAGGCCCTGCTGCATCCGCACCCGCGCAACCTGCACCATCGCCGCGTCGAGGCGATCCGCTTCTTCGAGGAGCACGCGCCCGACCGTTTCGCGCTGTTCGGCCACGGCTGGGACATCCCCGCCGTCGAACCCGGCCACCTGGGCCGCATCGCCAAGCGCCTCAACGAGTGGAAGCGCAAGCTCAACCCGGACGGGCCGCCGCCGTTCCCGAGCTACCGCGGCACGCTGGACCGCAAGCACCAGGTCCTAGCCCGCGCCCGCTTCTCGATCTGCTACGAGAACTCGCGCGGCAGCCCGGGCTACCTGAGCGAGAAGATCTTCGACTGCCTCACCAGCGGCTGCGTGCCCGTCTACATCGGCACCTCGCACTCGAAGCCGCCGATTCCCGAGGATTGCTTCATCGACGGCGACCAGTTCAAGACGCCGCACGAGATGCTGGCCTTCATCGAGCGCATCGACGCGGGGCACTTCGCGATGTACCAGCAAGGCATCCGCGAGTTCCTGGCCGGGCCCGAGGCGCAGCGGTTTACCAATGCTCACTGGTGCGAGACATTGGTCACACGCATACTGGCGGATGTACAACACGCCTGAGCCGCTGTTGACGGCGTGTGTGCGAAACGTGAAGAGAAGGTCAACCGGCCGTCACGGCCCGCGTTGACACTGCATGCGGCGCGTTTTTTCACGCACCGCAACGGGAAGCAGCGCCCCTGCAAGCGCGCACAACGCCTCACCCCAAGGACGCACTCATGTTCAAACGCATTCTCGTGGCCCTCCTGGCCTTCTTCGCCTTCTCGGTGTTCGCCGCCGACGCCAACACGGCCACCCAGGCCGACCTGGAAGCGATCAAGGGCATCGGCCCGGCCATCGCCACCAAGATCATCGACGAGCGCAAGAACGGCAACTTCAAGGACTGGTCGGACCTGGTCACCCGCGTGAAGGGCATCGGCGACAAGAACGCCGCCAAGCTGTCGGGCGCCGGCCTGACCGTCAACGGCGCCGCCATGAGCGGCGCGCCGGCGGCCCCGGCCGCCCCGGCCAAGACGACGGCCCCGGCCGCCACCCCTGCCAAGACCGTTGCACCGGCGACCCCCGCCACGCCGGCCACCCCGGCCGCCAACGCCAAGCCCACCGCCGCCGCCCCGGCGGCGCCGGCCGCCCCCGCCAGCTCGGCCAAGGAGCTGAAGAAGGCCGCCGCGGCGCAAGCCAAGGCCGACAAGGCCTCCGCCGCCGCGCAGAAGAAGGCCGACAAGGCCGCCGCCAAGGCGGACAAGGCCGCCTCGGCCGCCGCTGCCAAGAAGTAAGGCGACGCGGGCCGCAGGCCCGCCGGTTCTTGCCAGAGACGCCCCGCTCCGCGGGGCGTTTGCGTTTCCGCAGGCTTCATTGCATCGGACGGAACATGACGCGAAGTGCCGAAGCGCAGCGCCAGGTGCCGGCGCGCCGAGCCGTCGCCAAAGGTGTCTGGCAGTGTCCTGGATCGCGCGGCTCGTTGCCGCAAGCCGGTACCTCGACTGCGATCCGGGGCAGTGCCTTGACGCCGGACTCGCTCGGGATCGGCGTCCGGCACCACCCCGTCCGCGAGAGGCCTCCTCGCCACGGCCGGCATCGTGGCGCGGACGTGCCGACGCCAGACACCTCGCACCAGCGCGCGCCGTCTCAGGCCTGAAAGGCGTTGCGGTACTTCACGAAGCCGCGCTTGCGGTCGCCGGCATAGCCGGAGCGCTCGAAGAAGCGATGGGCATCGCCGCGTTCTGCCGCGCTCAACAGCATGATCTTGGAGCAGTCGGCGGCCAGACAGAAGCGGTCGACCGCGCGGAACAGCACGGACCCGACGCCCTGCCCGCGCGCCGTGGCGTCGACGACGATGTTCTCGACGACCGCGAACGGGCGACGGCCGAACATCACGTCGGCGCACAGGCAGACCAGCACGGTGCCGACCAGCCGCTCCGCATGCTCGACGACGAACAGCGCCGTGTCCGATGCATTCTCCAGATCGACCAGGCGCTCCGGGAGGATGCGCACGGTCGGATTCGCCACAAGCTGCGCATACAGCCGGGCGATCTCGTCGGCGTCGCGTGCGCTCGCGCGACGCACGGTGCCGTTGTCGGGCACGGCGTTCACGCCGCCGGGGAGCCGACCGACGCCAGGTCGAAGAACTCGAGCACCTCGGCGCGCCGCGCGACGGTGTCCGTCTCGCCCAGCGCCATCAGCTCGCGCGTGTAGTCGGCCTCGAACAGCAGGTAGCTGGCCAAGGCCGCGCCGTTGCTGCCCGGCCCGCCCCTGGACACGCCGATGCCGCCCAGCAGCGCGCGGATCGACGTGGGCAGCGCACCGATGTGGCGGCCGGCGATGTCGTCGAGCCGCTCCGAGGGCGAGATCAGCAGCAGGCGCACCGGCTTGAGCGAGGCCTGGGCACGGATCTCCGCGGGAATCAGCGACAGCGTCGCGTTGATGCGTTGCAGGCGCTCGGCGTCGACGGCCAGGGCGTCGAGGAAGATGCTGGACAGCGCATGGCCACCGATCTGCGCGATGGACGGATACGGCGAGGGCGCCATCACTCGCGGCCCCGGCGGCTCGCGCATGCGCCCGGCCCCGATGACGAGGATGCGGTCGGCGCCGAGGTGGATCGCGGGCGAGATCGGCGCCGTCTGGCGCATCGAGCCGTCGCCGAACCATTCGTAGGCGCCCTCCAGCGGCAGCGTCATGGCCGGGAACATGAAGGGGATCGCGGCGGACGCGAGCAGGTGCGCCATGGTCAGCGGCGTCTGCACCGCGAGCCGGTTGGAGCGGATCCACGGCAGGTGTTCGGCGGCCGACTGGTAGAAGGTGACGTGCTGCCCCGACGTGTAGCTGGACGCGCTCACGGCCAGCGCCTTCAGGTGGCCGTCGCCGATCAGGCGCTCGATGCGGTCGAGGTCGATCATCTCGGCCAGCAGGCCGTGCAGCGGGGTGTTGTCCAGCATCGAGCGCGGGCGCAGCTTGCGCATGCGCGCGATGGCCCAGCCCATCGACATCATCGTCAGCCACTTCGCGCCGGTGCGGATCACGCCGAACGAGTCGGTGCGATAGACCTGCTCCACGTGCATGTCCTCCCACACGCGGACCAGCTTGGCGATGCCGGCGTCGGCATCGTCCGCGTCGGTGGCGAGTGCCGCCGCGTTCAGGGCGCCGGCGGACGTGCCGGCCAGCACGGGGTAAGGGTTGCCGGGAGGCGCCCCGGCCTCCTGGCGGATGCGGTGCACGGCGCGCAGCACGCCCACCTGGTAGGCGGCGCGAGCGCCGCCGCCCGTGAGGATCAATCCGGTCGAGGGTGCAGCATGCATGGCGCGCAGTATCGGCGAGGTCGACCGGGCCGGGTACCCCGGACTGTGCGGGGGTTCGCGGCGGCGCAACGCGGGGGGCCGGCGTCCGGCCCCACGGAGCCGCTCAGGGACGGATCGTCGCCGAGGCTAGCCAGCGTCCGAGACGGCGGCTCGCGTGCCCGTGCTGCGCGCCCGGACGCGGCCGCCAGCATGCGACAGGCGCACCCGGGCGCGTCAGGCGCGCGCGCGCCCGGCGTGCGTGCCCGCGTCCGCGCGGGGAGTCAGCGGTCGCGGTTCCCGTCGCGGCCGCGCTCGAAGGCGCCGCGGCCTTCGGCCAGGCCGCGCCGTTCGCCGCGCTCGCCACGACCCTGGCCGCGGTCGTCGCCTCGGCGCTCGTCGCCGCCCGACTCGGCCACCACCGGCGCGCCGTGGCCCGACCCGTGCGGCTGCAACGCCGACGGAGGCTGCTGGGCGGCATTGCCGCCATTGCCGTGCGGGCTGCCGCCCGGTTGATAGCCGCCCTGCGGATTGCCGCCCTGCTGGCCACCGTTGGCCTGCGGGGTGCCACCTTGCTGGTAGCCGCCCGGGTGACCGTTGCCTTGCTGGTAGCCACCCTGCTGCCACTGGCCGCCGGGCTGCTGCCATTGGCCGCCGCCGGGTTGCGGGCGCGTCTGGTTGGACGGCTGCTGCTGCTGCGGCTGCGGCTGCGCGATGAAGCCGCGTGCCGAGCCCCAGCGCATGCGGTTCGCATCCTGCTCCGCGCGGTCGTGGTCCCAGCGGGCCTGCGGGTCGTCGCGGCGGCGTTGCTGCTGGTCATGCCAGGCGCGCTCGTTGTCCCAGCGCTGCTGCTGCTCGTAGCGCTGCTGCTCGAAGCGCTGGCGCTCGTAGCGGTCGCGGGCGATGCGATCCTGCTCGAGCCATTGCTGCTGGCTCCACGAGCGCTGCTCCGGCGTCCAGTTGCGGCGCATCACGTTGGCGCGGTACCAGCCGTCGTCGACGAAGTACACCGGCACGCCGTACGCACCGTACTCGCGGCAGTACTGCGCCCAGTGCAGGCGCTGGTACTCGGGCACCCAGAGGTAGACCGGCGGCTGGTCGGTGGCGTAGGCCGGATCGACGGTCTCCTCCACCACCTCGCCATAGCCGTTGTCGATGGCGACGACGGGCTGCGGCGCATAGACCTGCGGCGGCTCGGCGTAGCCGCCGATGGCGACGCGGCCATACACACCGGGCTGGACGACCACCGTCCAGGACGCGGCGTCCGCCAGCCCGGAAGCGGCGAACAGTGCGAATCCAGCGGCGGCGATCAGGGTGCGTTTCATGAGAGGCTCCATGTTAAATGGGGTGCCCTTCTTCAACGCATTCAGTTTGGTGACAGTTGTCAGTACGGCGGGTAAAGCGCAGCAACAATCGGCTCACACACAGCAATGGGCCGCAGTCTGGGGACCGCGCTTCGATCGGGGATCGGCGTCAGGCACCGCACGGTGTCGCTGGTGACTTTTCACCCGCTGGTCACGTTGCGTGCGACACCCTGCGATGCCAGACACCTCGGATCGTGGGCGACACGCCGCTTTGCCGGGCACCTCGGATCGTGCGCGACACGCCGCTTTGCCAGGCACCTCGGATCGTGTGAGACACGCCGCGGTGCCGGACAGCTCGGATCGCCCAGCCGCGATGCCTGTCGAGCGACCTCAGTCGTAGACGACCTGCGGCACCTGCGTGGGCATGATCTGCTTCCAGCGCGCGAGCGCGTCGTCGCTGGGCCAGAAGCGGCCCTGGTCGCCCAGGTCGAGCTCGGCCAGCGCGCCCTCGGTACGCACCTTGATGCGCACGCCCAGGCCGTGGACGGACTCGCCGTGCTCGGTGCTGGAACGCCGCGCCGGCCACTGCTTGACGAGCTCGGCCAGCGGGCCGATGTTGCCCACCGCCTGCACCGACAGGTAGCGGCCGAAGCGCGCCCGCGCCGCCGCCAGGTCCCAGATCTGGGTGACGTTCAGGCGCAGGCCGCCGGTGAAGCGGTCGGGCTGCACCTTGCCTTGCACCACCAGCAGCTCGTCGTCGCGCAACGCGTCGCGGTTCGCGTCGAGCAGCTCCTCGTTGGCCACGGCCTCGATCGCCTCGGTCTTGTCGTCCACCTTGAAGATGGCGACGCGGCCGCGCTGGCCGTTGATGACGCGCAGGTCGCTGACGATGCCGCACAGGATCTGCGGCTCGCGTGAATCGATGAGATCGGCGATGCGGCGCTTGCAGAACTTGCGCACTTCGGGCTCGTACTGGTCGAACATGTGGCCCGACAGGTAGAAGCCGACAGCGGTCTTCTCGAGCGTGAGCTTCTCGCGGATGCTCCACGGCTCGGCCTGCACCAGCGCGGGCTCCTGCGTGGAAGCGCCGTGCTCGTCGGCGCCGCCGAAGTCGAACAGGCCCGACTGCTGCGCGTGCGCGGCCTGCGCGTCGGCCCACTCGAAGGCCAGGCCCACGCTGGCCAGGGTGCAGGCGCGGTCGGGGTGGAGCTGGTCGAAGCCGCCGGCCTTGACCAGCGCGTCGACCACGCGCTTGTTGACCCGCGAGCGGTCGACCCGCTTGGCGAAGTCGAAGATGCTCGCGAACGGACGCGCGACATCGCTCTGCTCGGTGCGCCCTTCGCGCGCCGCGACGATCGCCTCCACCGCGCCCTGGCCGGTGCCCTTGACCGCGCCCAGCCCGTAGTGGATCAGCTTGTCGCCCGCGCGGCCCGGTGCCGGCTCGAAGCGGTGCACGCAGACGTTGATGTCGGGCGGCGTGAACGCGACGCCGAACTGCTTCGCATCGGCGAGCAGCACGTTCAGCTTCTCGCTGTCGCCCATTTCGATGGTCATGTTGGCCGCGTAGAACTCCGCGGGGCAATGCGCCTTCAGCCAGGCCGTGTGGTACGAGAGCAGCGCGTAGGCGGCGGCGTGCGACTTGTTGAAGCCGTAGCCCGCGAACTTCTCCATCAGGTCGAAGATCTCGTCGGCCTGCGCCGGGCCGATGGCGTTCTTGGCGGCGCCCTCGCGGAAGATCTCGCGATGCTTGGCCATCTCCTCGGCCTTCTTCTTGCCCATCGCGCGGCGCAGCATGTCGGCGCCGCCGAGCGAGTAGCCGCCCAGCACCTGGGCCGTCTGCATCACCTGTTCCTGGTAGACCATGATCCCGTAGGTCTCGGACAGCACCGGCTCGACCAGCGGATGCGGGTACTCCACGGTCTCCTTGCCGTGCTTGCGCGCGACGAAGGTGGGGATCAGGTCCATCGGGCCCGGCCGGTACAGCGCCACCAGCGCGATCAGGTCGCCGAAGCGGCTGGGCTTGGCGTCGCGCAGCATGCCCTGCATGCCGCGCGATTCGAACTGGAACACCGACTCGGTGAGGCCGTCGGAGAACAGGCGGTAGACCTTCGGGTCGTCGAGCGTGAGCGACTCGAAGTTGAAGCCGGCGCGCTCGGGCCGGCGCGCGAGGATGAAGTCCTTCGCGAGCTCGAGGATGGTCAGCGTGGCCAGGCCCAGGAAGTCGAACTTGACGAGGCCGATGGCCTCCACGTCGTCCTTGTCGAACTGGCTCACCGCGGAATCGCTGCCGGGTTGCTGGTACAGCGGGCAGAAGTCGGTGATCTTGCCCGGCGCGATCAGCACGCCGCCGGCGTGCATGCCGATGTTGCGCACGATGCCCTCGACGCGCGTGGCCAGCGACAACAGCTCCGCGACCTCTTCTTCGGCGGCCTCGCGCTGGTCGATCTCGGGCGCTTCCTTGCGCGCGTACACGATGCCCGGATCCGGATCCGCCGGCACCTTGGCCAGCGTCACCGTCTTGCCGGGAGGCGCCACGATCAGCTTGGCGATCGAATCCACATGGCCGTAGCCCATGCCCAGCACGCGGCCGACGTCGCGCAGCGCCGCCTTGGCCGCCATCGTGCCGAAGGTGGCGATCTGGCTGACGGCGTCGCGGCCGTACTTGTCCTTGACGTAGTCGATGACGCGGTCGCGGTTGCCCTGGCAGAAGTCGATGTCGAAGTCGGGCATCGAGACGCGTTCCGGATTCAGGAAGCGTTCGAACAGCAGCTTGTACTCGAGCGGGTCGAGGTCGGTGATCTTGAGCGCGTAGGCGACCAGCGAGCCGGCACCGGATCCGCGGCCCGGGCCCACCGGGCAGCCGTGCGTCTTGGCCCACAGGATGAAGTCCGACACGATCAGAAAGTAGCCGGGGAAGCCCATGTTCAGGATCGTGACGATCTCGAACTCGAGCCGCGCCACGTACTCCGGGCGGCGCGCGTCGCGCTTGGCCGCATCGGGGAACAGGTGCAGCAGGCGCTCTTCCAGGCCTTCGAAGCTGAGCTGGCGGAAGTAATCGCCCATGGGCATCGCGCTGCCGTCCGCCAGGATCGGCGTGGGGAAGTTGGGCAGGTAGTTCTTGCCCATCGCCAGCGTGAGGTTGCAGCGGCGCGCGATCTCCACGGAGTTGGCGACGGCCGACGGGATGTCGGCGAACAGCGCCTCCATCTGCGCCTGGGTCTTGAAATACTGCTCGCGCGTGAATCGCTTGACGCGGCGCGGGTTGGACAGGGTCTCGCCTTCGGCGATGCACACGCGCGCCTCGTGGGCGTCGAAGTCGTCCGGGTCGAGGAACTGCACCGGGTGCGTGGCCACGACCGGCAACTGCAGGCGCGCGGCCAACGGCACCGTCGCGCGCACGTGCGATTCGTGCGTGGGCAGGCCCGCGCGCTGGAGCTCGAGATAGAAGCGGCCCGGGAAGATGCGCGCCAGCTCGAGGGCAGCCGCCTCGGCGCGCGCGGTGTCGCCGCCCAGCAGCGCCTGGCCGACCACGCCGAGGTCGGCGCCCGACAGCGCGATCATGCCGCCACCCAGTTCCTCCAGCCAGTCCCAGCGCACCCAGGCCTGGGCGCGCTGCACGTTCTTGGTCCAGCTGCGGCCCAGCAGCTCGCACAGGTTGAGGTAGCCCTGCTTGTCCTGCACCAGCAGCGCCAGGCGCGTGGGCACGCGATCGGCCGCGTCGGGCAGCGGGTCCATCCACACGTCGACGCCGATGATGGGCTTGACGCCCTTGCCGCGGCAGGCCTTGTAGAACTTGATGGCCCCGAACAGGTTGGACAGGTCGGTGATGCCCAGCGCCACCTGCCCGTCGGCCTTGGCCGCCGGCGCCACGTCGTCGATGCGTAGCGTGCCGTCGACGACGGAGAACTCGGAGTGGGTGCGCAGGTGAACGAAAGCCATGCCTCGATTGTAGGGAGCCTGCTTCCGGCCGCCCTGCGCGGAACGTGAGGTTTTAGGCGCCCCGATGTGCTAGGGCCCGCAGGCCCGGCCCTGGCCTCAGGCCTCGTAGCGCAGCGGCAGCAGGATCGTGAATCGCGTTCCGCGACCGCGCTGCGTGTCGATCTCCATCGTCGCGTCGAGCAAGGTGCACAGGCGCTTGACGATCGACAGGCCGATGCCTTCGCCACCGGTCCGCCGTCCCGCGCCGCTCTCGGCCGGCACGGCCGGCGCGATCGGGGCGTCGGCCTGGGCGACGTGGATCACCTCGCCGTCGCGGTCCGCCTGCGCCACGTCGCTCGCCTGCACCGAGGCGGCGCTGAGCGCGCCTGCGATGGGGGTGGCCGGGCCGAGCTGCAGGCCCGGGCCGCTGTCCTCCACGTCGAGGAACCAGCGCGGCGCGTCCGGCTGCGGATCGTGTCCCCATCGCAGGGTCACGCCGCCCTGGTGCGTGTAGCGCAGCGCATTGAGCAACAGGTTGGCCACGATGCGCCGCACCTTCGTGGCGTCGCCTTCGACCGGGAACTCGCCGGGCCCGTCCAGCTTCAGGTACAGGCCGCGGTCCTGCGCCAGGCTCTCCATCGCGGCACCCAGGTCGTGCATCAGCCGGCCGACGTCGAACGGCGCGACGGCGCGGACCTCCTGCCCGCCCTGCAGGCGCGCCAGGCTCGTCACGTCCTCGAGCAGGTTGTGCAGCGCCCGCACGTTGCGCTCCAGCGAAGCCAGGAACCGCTCCCGCTGGTCGACCATGCCCACTGGTGCCGTCAGGCCCTGCGTGACCAGGCTGACGACGCTCAGGTTGCCGCGCAGGTCGTGCGCGGCCTGCTGCCACAGCGCCGCGCGTTGCGACTCGAGCGCCTGCAACGATTCGAGCGCGTGTTCCAGTTCATGGATGTGGCCGGCCGATTCGAGCTGCTGCAGCTTGAAGAACTGCTCGACGCTGGAGCTGGTGGCCACGCCGTAGAGCGCCGCCCAGCGACGGTGCACCTCGCTCGACAGGTCCTGGCCCCCGAGGCCCGGCTCGGCGGCGCAGCGATCGATCTCGGCCACCACGGTCTGGTTGAGCCGGCCGAGCTCGCGCACGACTTCCGTCAGGTCGAAGCCCTGCTGCCATCGGTGCAGGCCGTGCGCGGCCGCGTCACCGGCCTGGACGTCCTCGGCCGCCTCCCGCTGCACGGCGCCGGCGACGCACAGCCGGGCCTCGAAATCCTGCAGCAACGCGGTGAGGTGATCGTGCAACTGCGCGAGCGGCAGCGACGCGCCCGTGAGCAGCCGCGGATCGGCCGTCACGCGCGCCGTCCAGTTGGCCAGGATGTCGCCGCGGCGCTCGGCAAGCCGCTCCCCGAAGGCCTTCAGACGTTCACGCAACAGAGGCATCTTCAAACCATCGAGACAGGCCAGCCGGCGTCCGGGCCGACCACCCGGACAAGTGCCGAAGATACCTGACTATCGAATCCTGGAGACGAAGGGTTCATCCCGAGGTTTCCAGGCCCGCCGCGGCGCAGCCGCCCCGCCCGCACCCCGGATCCGGCCAGGCCTCAAAATACGCGACTGTGCGCCGGCCGCCACGTCCCCCTGTCTTCCTGTTCCGATGCCGTTCCTCAACATCTCCACCTACCGCTTCGTCGAGCTCGACGACCTGCCTGTCCTGCGCGACCGCCTCGAGGCCAGCGCCGACGCGGCCGGGCTCAAGGGCACGATCCTGCTCGCCCGCGAGGGCGTCAACCTGTTCATGGCGGGCGCGGAAGCGGCGCTGCGCCACTGGGTCGACACCGCGCTGCGCCGCGAACCGCCCTTCGCCGCCCTGCCCACCAAGGACAGCTTCAGCGACACGATGCCGTTCAGGCGCCTGAAGGTGAAGATCAAGAACGAGCTGATCCGCATGAACCATCCCACCATCCAGCCGCAGCAGGGCCGTGCCGCGTCGGTGGCGCCGGCGACGCTGGCCCGCTGGCTCGCCCAGGGCCACGACGACGCGGGCCGCGAGGTGGCCATGCTGGACACGCGCAACGCGTTCGAGGTCGACGCCGGCACCTTCGAGGGCACGCACGACTGGCGCATCGACAAGTTCAGCGACTTTCCCGCGGCCTTCGACGCCCATCGCGCCGAGCTCGAAGGCAAGACCGTGGTGAGCTTCTGCACCGGCGGCATCCGCTGCGAGAAGGCGGCCCTGTACATGCGCGAGCGCGGCCTGCCCGAGGTGCTGCAACTCGAGGGCGGCATCCTCGGCTACTTCGAGGCCACGCAGGGCGCCGCGCCGGGCTGGCGCGGCGACTGCTTCGTCTTCGACGAGCGCCGCACGGTCGCCGCCGACCTGGCGCCGGGCGATCCGCCGCCGTGCGAGCGCGCCGACCCGGTGGCGGAGCGCCGCTGATGCAGCTCTTCGTCCGCGCCTTCGGGATCCTGCTGATGCTGACGGCGCTCGTCGTGACGCTCACGCACGCGCCCGACCGCACGGTGGACAGCCTCGTCACCCGCTGGGCGCCCCCGCCGTCCGACTTCACGTACGTGAAGGGCCAGTTCGTGCACTTCCGCGACGAGGGCCCGCGCGACGACCCGATGCCGCTGGTGCTGCTGCACGGCACCGCGGCGAGCCTGCACACCTGGCAGGGCTGGGCCGGCGACCTGCACGGGCGCAAGCGCGTCATCACCTTCGACCTGCCCGGCTTCGGCCTCACCGGCCCGTTCACCGGCGAGTACCCGCACGACGACTACCACGCCGACAACCTCGCCCGCTTCACGCTCGATTTCCTCGACGCGCTCAAGGTCAAGCGCTTCGCGATCGGCGGCAACTCGCTCGGCGGCGAGGTGGCCTGGCGCGTCGCGACGCTGGCGCCGGCGCGGGTGGACAAGCTGATCCTCGTCGATGCGACCGGCTACAACTTCGTGCCCGAGCGCATTCCCGTCGGCTTCCAGGTGGCGCGCATCCCCGTCTTCAACCGCATCGGCGAATTCCTCACGCCGCGCACCGTGGTCGAGGAGAGCGTCAAGGACGTCTACGCCGACCCGTCGCGCGTCACGGGCGCGCTGGTCGACCGCTACTTCGAGATGATGACGCGCGAGGGCAACCGGCGCGCACTCAACATCCGCATGCAGGAGATCGCCACCGACATCGCGCCGGAACGCATCCGGACGCTGCACGTGCCCACGCTGATCCTGTGGGGCGCGCAGGATCGCCTGGTGCCGCCCGTCAACGCGGAACACTTCCACCGCGACATCGCCGGCAGCCAGCTGGTGATCTTCCCCGGCCTCGGCCACGTGCCGCAGGAAGAGGACGCGCCCACCAGCGTCGCGCCGGTGCGTGCCTTCCTCGGCGTCGACAAGGCGTCCAACCCAGTTTTCGCAGCGCATGCGGCATCGGAGCCCGCGAGCGGCGCCCGGCCGCCGGCAGCCGCTCAACCCGAAGCGCGCAGCGCGGAGAAATCCTGATGAGTCCCGACCGCCGGTTCGCCCTCACGCCCGAGGCGTTGACCATGATGGACACGATCGCCCGCACCGGCAGCTTCGCCGCCGCCGCGCGCGAGCTGGGCAAGGTGCCGTCCGCCCTCACCTACAGCGTGCGCCAGCTCGAGGACGCCCTCGACGTGCTGCTGTTCGACCGCAGCTCGCGCCAGGCCCGTCTCACGGCCGCGGGCACCGAGCTGCTCAACGAAGGCCGCCGCCTGCTGGCCGAGATGGACGCCGTCGCCAACCGCGTGCACCGCGTGTCCACCGGCTGGGAAACGCAGCTGACCATCGCCGCCGACGCCGTCGTCTCGCGCCAGACCCTGTTCGAGCTGTGCGAGGCGTTCTACGCGCTGCGGCCGCCCGAACTGCACGACGGCGCCGGTCCGGGCACGCGACTGCGCCTGCGCACCGAGGTGCTGGCCGGCACCACGGAGGCCTTGATGCTGGGCTCGGCCGACCTGGCCATCGGCCTGCCGGCGGACACGCTCGCGCCCGCGGGCATCGAGATCCGGCCGCTGGGCGACGCGCCGTTCGTCTACGTCGTCGCGCCGCACCATGCGTTGGCGAGCGCCGAGGAGCCGCTCACCGACGCCGTCCTCAAGCAGCATCGCGGCGTCGCCGTCGCCGACTCGGCGCAGCGCATGTCGCCGATCACCGTCAACATCCAGCCGGGCCAGGACGTGCTCACCGTCAGCAGCATGCAGGCCAAGCTCGAGGCCCAGATGATGGGACTGGGCGTCGGCTTCCTGCCCGAGGTGCTGGTACGCGAACACGTGGCCGCGGGCCGGCTGGTCGTCAAGCAGGTGGCGCGCCAGCGCATGACGGCGCCCCTGTCCTACGGCTGGCGCAGCGCCGCCGCGCCGCAGCCGCAGAAGGCGCCGCAGGGCCTGGCCTTGCAGTGGTGGCTGCAGCAGCTCGAGAGCCCCACCACGCGCTCCGCGCTGCTGCTGCGCGGCGGGCCTTGCCCACCCGCCGGGAAATGAGCTACATCGGCCGCTTCGCGCCCTCGCCCACCGGCCTGCTGCACGCCGGCTCGCTGGTGGCCGCGCTGGCGAGCTGGCTCGACGCGCGCGCGCACCACGGCCGGTGGCTGGTGCGCATCGAGAACGTCGACACGCCTCGCTGCGTGCCCGACGCCGACACCGGCATCCTGGCCCAGTTGCAGGCGCTGGCCCTCGTGCCCGACGCGCCGCCCACCTGGCAGTCGCGCCGCGGCGATCGCTACGAGGCCGCGCTGACGCAGCTCAAGCGCAGCGGCTGGGCCTACCCCTGCACGTGCTCGCGCTCGGACATCGCCGCCGCGCTCGCGCGCGCGGGCGTCCCGCACGTCGCGCACGTGGAGCGGGTGTACCCCGGCACCTGCCGTCCGCCGGCGTTCGCGTCCACGGACGTGGAGCCCGACCTCCCGTCCAGGCGCGCCCCCGCGTGGCGCCTGCGCACGCGCACGAACGCGGGCGAGGACGTCGTGATCGACTGGCACGATCGGCTGCTCGGCGACCAGCGCCAGGACGTCACGGCCACCGTCGGCGACTTCGTGCTCAGACGCGCTGACGGCCTGTGGGCCTACCAGCTCGCGGTGGTCGTCGACGACGCCGCGCAAGGCATCACCGACGTCGTGCGCGGCGAGGATCTCGCCGACAACACGGCCCGCCAGATCCACCTGCAGCACGCCCTCGGCCTGCCGACGCCCCGCTACCTCCACACGCCCCTGGTCTACGCCGACGACGGCCAGAAGCTGTCCAAGCAGACCGGCGCGCGCGCCCTCGCGCTGCGCAGCGACGTCGAGGCCGTCGCCGCGCTGCGGCGCGCCGCTCGCGTGCTGGGCCTGCCGGCCGCGCTGCACGACGGCAGCGACCTCTGCGAAACGCCGTCGCGCTGGCTCGCCCTGGCCGTGCCCGCCTGGGCCGACCGGCTGCGGGCGGTCGGTGGCATGATCCCTCCCTCCGCGACGTCCCTGGCGTCCTCACCCCTCCTCAACCAGAGAGAACTCGACATGACCACCACCGCCTCCGGCCTGCAATACGAAGACACCAAGATCGGCGACGGCCCCGTCGCCACGTCCGGCCAGTCCGTCACCGTCCACTACACCGGCTGGCTGTCCGACCCCGCCGCCCCGAACGGCCGCGGCAAGAAGTTCGACTCCAGCAAGGACCGCGGCCAGCCGTTCGTGTTCGGCCTCGACCAGGGCATGGTCATCAAGGGCTGGGACGAAGGCGTGCAAGGCATGGCCGCCGGCGGCACCCGCGTGCTGACGATCCCGGCCGAGCTGGGCTACGGCGCCCGTGGCGCGGGCGGCGTGATTCCGCCGAACGCGACGCTGGTGTTCGAGGTGGATCTCATCTCGTCGAAGTAAGCGCATGCCGATCGGGCGCTGCCCCTGCATTGCGCAGGTCCAGCGCCGGTGAGGCATCGGTACCGGGTCCTGCCGTGTGCGGCGAGAGGCAGGATCCCGTGCCCTCCCCGGGGTACCCCACCCCCGTACGCGCATCGGTACCACTCCCCCCCAAGAAGGGTTGCTGTACAGCGCTCTGGCCAAACTCCAGAATGCGACACCGGCGACCAACTGAAGGGGACCTCGATGGCATTGACCGTACCGCTCGGCATATTCGACGAGACGACGTTCGAGAACAAGTTGCTCTACAAAGGGCTGGCCTATCTCCTGCAGGCGGACAACGCCGGAGAACGGCACGAAGTCTCCGGCCTGTACGAATTGCATCGCGGCATGGAGATCAACGGCATGACCTTCAAGGCGACCGCGCCGGGTGATTTCAGCCGCGGCGCGGCGCTCGCGGCGAGCTTCACGCAGGCCGTGGGCGGCAAGGCCGCCAGCTGGTTCGGCGAGCGCGCCGGCAAGTTCATGAAGCCGTTGGCGCAGGACAGCAAGCTGCAGAACGGCGTCAACGAGATCGACTCCTTTGCCGCCGCGAGCGACGGCACGCGGGCGTTCGTCGAATTCAAGTCCGGCGGCGCGGCCAGTTCCGGCACGCAGACCAGCAGCTACATGCAGATCAGCACCGAACTCGCCGCACCGGCCGCGGCGGGCGAAGTCTGGTTCGTGCATTGCTACGATGCCGCGGCGACGCAGTCTGCCTCCTATGTGTGGCAATGTCTCGACTCGATCCAGGCCAATCCGCGCGGCGGATTGTCCGTCGGCGGGCGTGCCTTTCTCACCGCGGCGGGGGCCGCGAACCTGCTCGGCGGCGGCGGCAACGCCAACACGAAGATGGATGCCATGATCGCCTGGCACAACACGACCTACGGCACCAGCTTGGGCAGCGGAACCGAATCCGCGCGCCTCGGCAGCATGAACGCGATCCTGAGCCGGCATTTCAAGGTGCAGATCTTCACGACCTACATCAACAAGTCGGTCGACCGCGAGCTCATCCGCGGCTACATGCGCAAGCTGCTGCCGGAAACGACGGGTTGGTACGACACGTCGAAGCAGCAGTCGTTCTGGATGCAGGTGTACAACGACGCGCTGGGCTGACCGGCGCCGCCGGCGCCAACGCCTCGAGCGCCAGCGTCGCAGGCTGCAGGCTGCAGGACCCGGCATCCGCAGTACCTGACACCCTATCGCCGCGTGCGACCCGCCACCTTCTTGCAGGCCCGCGAGGCGGCGGGCTTCGCGACTGTGCGACAGTGACGCCGAGGTTCCCGGTGTTCCGGAGCCGCCGACGAGCGCGCTCCTGCTGGCGGCCGGCGCACTGCTCGTCGCTCGCCGGCGCCGGGCATCGGGCAACGGTCTCCGGCGTCGGTGCCCGCCTCCTCAGCGCGCCGGATATTTCATGCCCAGCTGATCGAACAGGAACGAGTACAGGTCCGCCGTCTGGTTGACCTTGATCGACAGCGAACTCCCGATGCCGTGCCCCGCATGCGCGTTGATGCTGAGGTAGATCGGCCGCCCCGAGCTGGTCGCCGCCTGCAGGCGCGCGATCATCTTGCGCGAATGCATGGGGTTCACGCGGCCGTCGGTCTCGCCGGTGGCCATGAAGATCGCCGGGTAGGCGGTGCCGTCCTGCACGTGGTGGTAGGGCGAGTAGGCGTACAGCGCCTGCAGTTGCGCGGGATCCTTCACCGTGCCGTATTCGGTGATGTTGAACGAGCCGTTGGGGTCCAGCTCGGTGCGCAGCATGTCGTAGATGCCCACCTGGGAGACCACGGCGCGGAACAGGTCGGGGTGCTGGGTGAACACCGCGCCCATCAGCAGGCCGCCGTTGCTGCCGCCCAGGGCCGCCATGCGCGCCGAAGTGGTGTATTTCTGGTCGACCAGGTACTGCCCTGACGCGGCGAAGTCGTCGAAGACGTTCTGCTTGTGGGTGAGCGCGCCCTGGTCGTGCCAGGCCTCGCCGAACTCGCCGCCGCCGCGCAGGTTGGCGATCACGTACACGCCGCCAGCATCGAGCCACAGGCGCGCGTTCGCGCCGAGGAAACGCGGGGCGAGGCTCACGCTGAAGCCGCCGTAGCCGGTCAACAGCAGCGGGTGGCTGCCGTCGAGCTTGAGCCCCTTCTTCCGGACGATGTTGAGGGGCACGCGCGTGCCGTCCTTGGACACGGCGAACTCGCGCACGACCTCCGCGTCGCCGAAGGAGACGGGGCTGGTCTGGCGCAACAGCGTCGGCGCGCTCTTGCCGCTGCCCTCGTCGTAGCGCGCGAAATAGGGCGGCGCCAGATAGGTGGCGACCGACACGAGCAGGCTGTCGTCGTCCAGCGCCTCGACCTCGTTGACGGCGGTGACGTCGGGCAGCGGCAGGCGGCCCTGGGGCTTGCCGTCGTGGTCGAAGATCGCCACTTGCGACGGGCCGCCGACGATTTCGCGAACGTAGATCGCCTTCTTCGTGATCGTGACGGGCGCACCGCCGAACTCGCCGCCGGGCTGCATCACGGCCTCGGACTCGGGCACGATGGTCTGCGCATGCGCCAGCGCCGGGTCGTCGAGCTTGACCTTCAGCAACTTGCCCCGGGGCGCGCCCTGGCGCGAGATCAGGTAGAGGGCGTCGGTGTCCACGGCCGTCGCCACCACCTTGTCCTCGAAGCGGGTGACCTGGTGGATGGAATCGTCCATGCCCAGCAGGTAGTGCGCGTATTCGCCGCCGTCGCCGTTGGCGACCGTCGCGACCACCGGGGCGCCCTTCGGGCCGGCCACGAGCGCGATCTCCGCGACCCGCGGGAAGTCCTTGCCCAGCACGTAGTGATCCTTGGCCGGGTCGTCGCCGACGTGGTGGTACCAGACCTGCTGGTAGAAATGCTGGCGCTCCGCCGGTTCGCCGGCATCGGGGAAGCGCGTGTACCAGAAGCCCGACCCGTCGTCGCGCCATGCCACGCTGCCGCCGGCCGTCGGGTATTGCACCCGCGGGATGACGCGGTCCACCTCCTTGCCGGTGGCGACGTCGACGATGTGGAGCGAACCGTCCTCGCTGCCGTTCTCGGACATCGACACCGCCACCCGCTTGCCGTCCGGCGCGGGCACGTACCAGTCGATCGCGGTCGTGCCCTTGGCGTCCAGCGCGTTCGGATCGAGCACGACGCGCATGTGCGCCGGATCGGCGTCCTGCCCGAGCACCGCGATCATCGGCTGCTGCTTCGTCGGCTCGTTGACCATCGTGAAAAGCCTGCCGCCGACGGCATGGACGTCGTACCAGGACGTCGAACCGGCCGAGATCTGCTTCATCAGGCGATCGAACATGCGCTTGCGGTAGGGCAGATGGTCGAAGTACGAGCGCGTGCGCTGGTCCTGCGCGGCGCTCCACTGGCGCACCTTCGGGTCGTCGGCCTTCTCGAGCCAGCGATAGGGATCGGTGACCGTGACGCTGCCGTAGGTGTCGACGACGGGCACGCGCGGCGTCGCGGGGGCATTGCGGTCCGCGGCCTGTGCCAGCAGCGCGCCGGTGCCGAGGAAAAGCGCGCCGGCGAGGCGCGCGGTGGCGATGAAGGTGGGTTTCGTCAAGATCGATCTCGTTGAAGTCTTGGGCAATCCGCCACTTTCGCAGAACGGGAGTTCCGGTTGCAAGCGGAGTGTCCCGGGGATGTGGCTATCCCTCCAACGGGGGGGGGTGGCCTTCAGCTTCGCTGGATAGCATCCGGGCCCATGACCGAATCCATCGCCCGCCCCGCTGTCCGCCCCTTTCTCACCTCGTGGCGCGCCCTCGCCCTGGCCGTGGCCCTGTGCCTGCGGCTCGGCCCCTGCGGCGCGGCGATGCCGGAGTTGGTGCCGGAGTCCGGCGAGATCGATCGCGCGACCGCGCGGGCGCTGGTAGACACCTTGGTCCATGACGTCGAGACACAGGCGCTGCGTCCCCGCGTCCAGGCCGAGTACGACGACGCCAGGGCGCGGCTCGTCGCACTGCTCGACACGCCGGCGCCCGCGCTCGATCGACACATCCTCTACAAGGCAGCGCGTTCGATGCTGTCGACGCTGGACACGGACGGCCACACGCTGCTGTGGTCGAAGCAGCAAACCGCCACGTGGACCGGTTTCACGAGCCCGAGGTCAGCCGAGCAGGCAACGGTCGTTCAGACGATGCCCACGCCGGACGGCGGTTCGGTGCTGGTGCTGCGCCCGCCGCAGACAACCTTCATGGACACGCCGTCCACCCGCCTCTACGTGGAGGCGTTGACGGTACAGGTCAATCGAATGCTCGAGGCGTCGCCCCCGCCCTGCGGCCTCGTGATCGACCTGAGCGACCAGGGGGGAGGAAACGCGTGGCCTGCCATCACGGCCCTGGCGTCGCTGCTCACGCCGGCCAACACAGCGGAGTTCGTGGATCGCGACGGCCACCGCCGCCCCCTCGTGTCCAAGGGCGTGGAAGAGTATTTCTTCGGCGGCACGCCACCGGCCAGCGGCCTGGCGCGCTTCACCGGACGCCCGTTCGCCGTCGTCCTCACCGGCCAGACGGTCAGCGCGGGCGAGATGCTGGCCATCGCGCTGCGTGGCGAACCCCAGGCGCGGACCTTCGGGCGACCCACCATGGGCGCCACCACCGCCAACCTGCCTACGGCCTTGCCGGACGGCGCCACCGTGCTCCTGACGATCTCGCGCTATGCCTACGGCAACGACCGTCCGCTGCGCGGCCCCCTGGTGCCGGACGTCGAGGCGGACAAGAACGCGACGCTCGAGGCCACGCTCGAGCAGGCCGCGGCGTGGGCCGGAAGCGCCTGCCGCCGCTGACTGCAGGGACACCGGGCCGGGCCCATTCGAACGACCGAAATCGCATCCACGCAAGGTGCTCGTCGCCATGCAACGCATCGACGCGCTCATCAGGACGCAGAAGCGGGACGACTGGCAAGCGGCACCGGTGCTGCTAAACTTGCGCCTCGGTCGGCAGTTCACCCAGGCGTTGCCGCGCTGGCATCCCCAGCGTCGCTAAACCTGCCGCGTCATCCCTCGATCCCCCGGATCCACGACGCTTTTCCAGTTCGGGCCTGACTCACCTCGCGTGAGCTCGATTCCGGCAAGGGCAACCCCCGGCGCCGCGTTCCCACGCGGCTTCATCGAGCACACGCACGACGTGAGGCACTGCCATGACTCGAACCGCCCTGCCGTATTCGGCCCCCGACCTGTCCGCGCTCGCCCGCCTGCTCGAACGCGCGCTCCTCGACCACCACGTCACGCACGGCCGCCTGCCCGGGCACGTGGAGATGATGAACCTGCTCGCGCGCGGCGCGGGCTTCCGCAACCTGCAGGCCTTGCAGGCCGCCGCCACGCCCGCCGCGGCCGCGCCATCCCCCGTCGTCGCCGACGCCTGGTTCGACGCGCCGGCCATCGTCGACGCCGAGACCGAGGCGCTGCCGGCCGCGCCCGCGCTGTCCGCGCACGCGAAGAAGGCGTTGGAGCACTTCGACGCCGCCGGACGTCTCGAACGCTGGCCGCAGAAGCTGTCGGTGCAGCGCCTTGCGATGTGGGTGCTGTGGACGCGCTTCGACGCCCGCCGGGTCTACACCGAACGCGAGGTCAACCAGGTCCTGAAGGCCTGGCACCTCTACGGCGACCACGTGACGCTGCGCCGTGAGCTGATCAACCACCAGCTCATGACGCGCAAGAGCGATTGCAGCGAGTACCGCAAGCTGGCGTTGGAGCCCGACGACGAGGTGCGCACGCTGCTGCAGGCGCTGCGCTCGTCCGCGCGCCGGGCACCGAAGAAGCGCTCGCAGCGTCCGCCGCGCGTGCTGCCGGCCGTCGCGCCGGCGACGCCGCCGCGGGCCGCCGACGCGGCCTGACCCCCGCACAAGACGATTCAACGGCCTCGCGAGCGAAACGCGACGCCGCTCCTTTTTCCTGAAAGAAGACCGATGCGCGACCTCACCCAGGGCTCCATCCGGAGCCACCTCATCGCCATGGCGATGCCCATCACGATCGGCATGCTGGTGCAGACGCTGTACCTCATGGTCGACCTGTACTTCGTGTCGGGCCTCGGCAAGGAGGCCGTCGCCGGCGTCGCCGCGGCCGGCAACGTCACCATGCTGGTGATCGCGCTGACGCAGATGCTGGGCGTCGGCACCGTCACGCTGGTGTCCCACGCGCTGGGCGCCAAGGACCCCGCGACCGCGAGCCGCGTGTTCAGGCAATCGATGCTGCTGGGCATCGCCTGCGTGGCCGCCACGATCGTGCTGGGCGTGTGCCTCGTCCCGGCCTACATGCGCGGGGTTTCGGCCGACGCGGCCATCGCCGCGGCCGGCGCGACGTTCATCCTGTGGTCGCTGCCCGGACTGGCCCTGCAGTTCGTGCTGGCCGTGGCCGGCTCGGTGCTGCGCGGCGCCGGGGTCGTCAAGCCCGGCATGGTGGTGCAGATGGCCACCGTGGGCCTGAACATCGTCCTCGCGCCCGTGTTGATCGCCGGCTGGGGCACGCATCATCCGCTGGGCGTCGCCGGGGCCGGCCTCGCGACCAGCCTGTCGGTGGCGGCCGGCGTGCTGCTGCTGTCGCGCTACCTGCGCCAGCTCGGCGACGTCGTCTCGCTGTCGGGCGGGCTGGGCAAGCCGGATCGCGAGATCCTCGGCCGCATGTTGCGCGTCGGGCTGCCGGCCGGCGGCGAGTTCCTGATCATGGTGCTGCTCAACTCGGCCATCTACGCGCTGATCCGCGACTTCGGCGCCGCCGCGCAGGCCGGCTTCGGCATCGCGGGCCGCGTGATGCAGGCGCTGGCGATGCCGTCGATGGCGATCTCGTTCGCGATCCCCGCCATCGCCGGCCAGAACTTCGGCGGACGCCTGCCGGAGCGCGTCGCCGACACGCTCAAGCAGGCGCTCGCGCTCGAACTGGTGCTGATGGCCTTCGTCGTCGCCGCCTGCCAGCTGTGGGCGCCGATTCCCGTGCACTGGTTCACGTCCGACCCGCACGCGATCGAGGCCGGCGTCACGGTGCTGAAGGTCGTCTCGTGGAACTTCTTCGGCATGGGCATCGTGTTCGCGTGCTCGGGCATGTTCCAGGCGATGGGCAACACGTTGCCGGCGCTCGCCAGCTCCGCCACGCGCCTGCTCATCTTCGTGCTGCCGGCGCTGTGGCTGCATGGCCGCCCCGGCTTCGAGCTGCTGGACGTCTGGCACCTGTCGGTGGCCAGCGTGTTCGTGCAGGCGATCGTGAGCCTGGTGCTGGTGCGGCGCCAGATGGGCACGCGCCTGGCGCCGATGACGGCCGCGATGACGCCGGTGTCCGACCCGGGCTGAAAGCGCGCGGCAGCCGGAGGCAGCCGCGCGTTTCCGCTCAGACGTTGAGCAAGGTCGCCCGGTAGTGCACCAGCTCGTCGATCGACTCCTGGATGTCGGCCAGCGCGGTGTGCTTGCCGGCCTTCTTCAGGCCGTCGAGCGCCGACGGCTTCCAGCGCTTGGCGAGTTCCTTGAGGGTGCTCACGTCGAGGTTGCGGTAGTGGAAGAACTCTTCGAGCCTGGGCATGGTGCGCGCCATGAAGCGGCGATCCTGGCAGATGGAATTGCCGCACATCGGGCTCTTGCCCTTGGGCACGTACTGGCTCATCCAGGCGATCAGGTCGGCCTCGGCCTGCTCCTCGGTCACGCTCGACGCCTTCACGCGGTCGATCAGCCCGCTGCGCCCGTGCGTGCCCTTGTTCCAGGCGTCCATGGCGTCCAGCGTGGCGTCGCTCTGGTGGATCGCGAACACCGGGCCTTCGACACGGATCGTCAGCTGCGGGTCGGTGATGACGACGGCCACCTCGATGATGCGGTCGGTGTCGGGCAGCAGGCCCGTCATCTCCATGTCGACCCAGATCAGGTTGTTCTCGGACTTCTTCAGCGGCGTGTCGGTCATCGGGGCTCCCGGAGGATCGGTGTTCAGGGCGGCGCCACGGCGCCGCGGATGGGCCATTCTCGCGCAGGCGGCGCGTCCGGCGCGTCCGGCTCGTCGGGCGCAGCTTCATTTCGTCGCAGCGTTCGTGACGCCCGTCGCGCCGCGCTGGAATGCCGGCAGGCGCCTGACTATCGTGGCGCATCGCCTCGCAAAAGGCAGCCCGTCCAGGAGACCTCGATGACCCCCACCGCCAGCCCCCGCCACCCGTGGAAAGCCCTCGCCGTCGTGCTGGCGATGTTCGCCGTCGTGCACGGCGCGGGCGCGCACGTGTTCTCGCGCGGCCACGACGTCTCGCACGTGCACATCACGCACGGCACGTCGTTCGACCATGACTGCGGGGACGTCGACATCGACGTCGACGAAGCCGATGACGACGATGCCGACGACGGCCCGGTGATCGACGTGGTCGACCTGCTCGATCCCGACGACTGGACTTGAACGCCTCCGGTCTGTCGCCCCCAGCTTCACTTCGTCGCACGAAACCGTGTCCTCGTCGGGAAGCGCTTGGGCCGCGCCGGGCCCCTGAACAGACTGTCCCCGCCCCCTCCACTCGCCTGCCAGGAGCTCCGATGAACCAGCCCTCCGCCCCCACCCTCGCCTGGAAAGCCCTCGCCGTCGCCGGCGCGCTCGTCGCCGCCGTCCAGGGCGCCCACGCCGCGACGCCGGCACAGGCCACCACCCAGGTCGACGTCGTCGGCCAGCTGCCGCTGCGCCAGGCCTGCCCGGCGGTGGACCCGGCCGACCTGGCCGACGCGCTGGCCCCGGCATGGGACGACGCCGCCAGGCCGTCGGCCGTCGCCGTCACGTTCAAGGTGCAGCGCCATCACGTCTACGACGTGGCGCCAGTGACCACTTCGGCCCGCACCTTCCACCAGATCCGCCACGTGGTGCACGGGCTTCGCTGCGACGGCGGCGACGACCAGGCGCACGCCGTCCGGTTCGTCGTGCGCTTCGTCGAGCGCACCGACGCCTCGCGCGTGGCGACGATCAGCGACGACCTGTCGGGGCGCTGATGGATGCCCCCGCCACCGGCACCGCGGTGTCGTGGGACACCGAGATCCGCGCCCGCGAGGAAGCCCTGCGCGTCGCGTTCCTGAACGCCGACCTGCGCGCGCTCGACGACCTCATCGCCGACGACTACATCGTCAACTCGCCGCTGCACAAGGTGATGGCCAAGCCGCTGCTGATGCAACTGCTGGAGACGGGCCGCGTGCGCCACCTGTCGTTCGAGAGCCGCATCGAGACGATGCAGCGCAACGGCGACACGGTGGTCGTGATGGGCGGCGACCGGGTCGTCGACGGCCCGGATCGCGTCTGCTCGACGCGCCGCTTCACCAACCTTTGGCAGTTGGAGAACGGCCGGTGGCGCTCGACCGCGCGGCACGCGCACGTGGTCGCGCGCGAGCCGGCGGTCGCGGATGCGCCGGCGTCCGCGCGCGAGCGCGCGGGGGCGCCGGAACGGGCTTACCAGCCCACGCCGTAATAGTCGTAGACGGTGCGGCCGTACTCGTCGTCGTATTCGGGACGACGGTTCTCCTCGTAGCGCGGGGCGCCGTCGAGCGTTTCCTTGTCGATGGGCACCACGTAGCCGCCGCGCTCGGTGTTGTACTCGAGCAGGCTCCACGGCACCGGGTAGCGATTGGTGCCCATGCCCAGGAAGCCGCCGAACTCGAGCGCGGCGTAGCGCACCTTGCCCGAACGCTTGTCGATCACCAGGTAATCGATGGAGCCGAGCTTGTCGCCGGCGTCGTTGTAGACGGTGGTGCCTTCGACGCGGTCGGAAGTGATGACGTCGTGGCTGAGGGTTTCGTTGAGCGTGTCCATGGGGATTCCTTTGCACAGGTGAGACGAAGGGGGAAGTTGCGCGGTGCAACTCCCGGCCGTCTTCAACGTGGCAAATCGCGGTCCGTGCCGCGCGCTCCCGGGTTCGCCTGCTCAGCCGGCGCCGCAGGTGAACGGATACGCCTTCTCGTAGGCCCGGCAGTCTTCGGCCTGGTGGTTGGCCGAGCTGCTGCAGCAGCTGTGTTTCATGCAGGCCGTCATGTCGGCCCGGTGCGGCGTCGACCTGGTCGAGAGGCTGGTCCGGCAGCTCGCCGTCACGCGCCCCTCGGGCAGCACGGGGCGCAGCTCCTCGGCGTCGGACACCGTCGTGCCGGCCGCCTTCTTGTGCTGCTCCCCGGTGCGTTCGGCGGCCGCGTGCCGGGCCGCGTAGGCCGCGGCGGCCGACACGCTGGACGTCTGTGCCGTTTTCGGGGCCGGGGTCGGGGCCACGGGAGCCACGACGGCGTGCTCGCCGCGCCGGGGCGACAGCCAGCGATGCTCGATCTGCGGCTCGGGCAGGCTCGCGCCGGCATAGACGGCGCGGATGACGAGATCGGTGCGATCGCGCGACGCGTGGTCGGCCTGCGGGTCGGCCACCATCACGTGCCCCGTCGAAGGGTCGACCTCGACCGGCGCCGCAATGCCTTCGCCGTCGAGCGCCGTGCGCAAACGCGCCGAGATGCCGGCGGCCGCTGCGGGCGCCGGGACCGCCGGAGCGGATGCGGGTGCAGGCGCCGGGCCCGCGGCGGTGGGAGCCATGTCCAGCTGGCGCTCCGGGGTCAGGGGCGGCAGGGCCACCGCGCCGCCGGACGACGCGGGCGTCGGCGCGGGCGAAGGTGCGGCGGTGGCCAGTGCGACGGCGGATGCCGGCGGGATCGGCCGCGCCGCGGTCGCGGCCGGGATCGACGGCGGGTGCGACGCCGTCGCCGCGGACGCGGCCGCCACGTCGGTTCCGGATTCGCCGGGCAGGCTGCCGGTGATCCAGGCCAGCGCCGCGACGCCCGCCGC
>FTJN01000976.1_pt3 | contig 29918 bp, 20 predicted proteins | sample 1658361 | NCBI WGS metagenome assembly FTJN01 (sample SAMEA3914819, study PRJEB12502) | metagenome | biome: forest; material: soil | place: Canada | collected 2010-06-26 | depth 0.3 m
CGCGCTCGGCCAACTGCTGGAAGCCGCCCTCGCCGGCTCCGCACTCGCCGGCGTACCGCTGTTCGTGCAGAACGAGGCCGACGTCGCCGCGCTCGGCGAGCTGGAGTTCGACTCGGGCACCATCTCCGACCCGTTGCTGTACGTGAGCATCAATCACGGCGTGGGCGCCGGCGTGATCGTCGGCGACCGCCTGCTGATCGGCAGCCGCGGCTTCGCCGGCGAGATCGGCCACACGATCCTGCAACCCGGCGGCCCGCTGTGCTCATGCGGACGACGCGGCTGCGCGGAGGCGCTGATCGGCGTTCGCGCCATGCTCCCGTCGACCACCCGCGGCGCGCCGGCGCGCCGCGCTGCCTCGCTGGCGGCCATCGCCAGGCGCCTGGCCGCGCGCGAGCCCGACACGCAGCAGGCCGTCGAGAGCGCCGGCGCCTTCCTCGGGACGCTGCTGCAGAACCTGGCCGCGGCCTACGACCCGGCCTGCATCGTGCTGGGCGGCGCCGCGGTGGACCTGGGCGACGCCTTCATCGAGCCCGCGCTGCGCACGCTGCGCGAGTACTGCGGCGCGGCCAACCTGCCGGCGCCCACGGTGCGGCTGTCGCAACGCGGCGCCGACGCCGTGGCCGTGGGCGCCGCCGCGCTCGTGCGCTATCGCATGACACGGCCGCAGATCGTGGTCGCTTCCAGCAAGGCCGTCGTATGAACGCAGCCGTCCGACACCGTCCGCCGCGAGGAGCCCGCTGATGTTTCTCGGCATCGATCTCGGCACCTCCGAAGTCAAGGTGTTGCTGCTGGACGCGGCGGGCCGCATCGCCGGCCAGTCCGGCGCGCCGCTGGCCATCGAGCGGCCGCAACCGCTGTGGTCGGAACAGGACCCGGCGCAGTGGTGGCGCGCCACGCAGGACGCGGTCGCGCAGCTGCGCACGGCCCGGCCGGCGGACTTCGCGCGCGTGCGAGGCATCGGGCTGTCCGGCCAGATGCATGGCGCCGTGCTGCTCGACGCGGCCGATGCGGTGTTGCGGCCCGCGATCCTCTGGAACGACGGACGCAGCCACGCCGAGTGCGCCGAACTCGAGGCGCGCGCGCCGCGCCTGCACGCCATCGCCGCCAACCCGGCCATGCCCGGCTTCACGGCGCCCAAGCTGCTGTGGGTGCGACGCCACGAGCCCGACCGCTTCGCGCGCCTGCGCACCGTGTTGCTGCCAAAGGACTGGTTGCGGCTGCAACTCACCGGCGAGAAGGTGTCCGACCCGTCGGACGCGGCCGGCACGCTGTGGCTGGACGTGGCCGCGCGCGACTGGTCCGACGAGCTGCTCGCCGCATGCGGCCTGACGCGTGCGCACATGCCCCGCCTGGTCGAAAGCAACGCGCCGTCCGGCATCCTGCGGCCCGAACTGGCCCGCGCCTGGGGCCTCGGGCCCGAGGTCGTCGTGGCGGGCGGCGCGGGCGACAATGCCGCCAGCGCCATCGGCGTGGGCGCCACCGAGCCGGGCGACGGCTTCATCTCGCTGGGCACCTCCGGCGTGCTGTTCGTCGTCGACGACCGCCACCGCGCCAACACCGCCTCGGCCGTGCACGCGTTCTGCCACGCGTTGCCGCGGCGCTGGCACCAGATGAGCGTGATGCTGTCGGCGGCGAGCTGCCTGAAATGGTTCGTCGCGTTCAGCAGCGCCGCCGACGAGGTCTCCCTGCTGGCCGAGGTGGCCGCGCTGCCGGGCGAGGTGCTGGCCGAGGCGCCGCTGTTCCTGCCCTACCTCGCCGGCGAACGCACGCCGCACAACGACCCGTTCGCGCCCGGCGTGTTCTACGGCCTGTCGCACCAGAGCGGCCGTGCGCTCGGCGCCTACGCGGTGCTCGAAGGCGTGGCGTTCGGCCTGGCCGACGGCCTGGCCGCGCTGCGGGCCTCGGGCACCGCGGTACAGCGCCTGTCGCTGGTGGGCGGCGGCGCGCGCAGCACGTTGTGGGCGCAGCTGATCGCCGACGCGCTGGACGTCGAGATCGTCCTGCACGAGGGCGCCGATGCCGGCGGCGCGCTCGGCGCCGCACGCCTGGCCTGGATGGCCACCGGCGCGACGGTGGCCGAGGCCTGCACCAAGCCCGCGGTCACTGCCCGCTTCCTGCCCGACCCGGCGCGCCGCGACGTCCTCGCACCGCGGCTGCACCGTTTCCGCCAGATCTATCGACAACTCAAGCCCCTGTGGGGCCCCGCCGCGAACTGATCGCGGCCCCGACCCTTCCGAACGAGAACCTCCATGACTTCGTATTTCCAGGACATCGCCCCGATCGAGTACCGCGGGCCCGACAGCGACGAACCGCTGGCGTTCCGCCACTACGACAAGGACCGCCTGGTGCTGGGCAAGCGCATGGAGGACCAGCTGCGCTTCGCCGCCTGCTACTGGCACACGTTCTGCTGGACCGGCCTCGACCCGTTCGGCAGCGGCACCTTCCAGCGTCCCTGGTTCGAGGGCGGCTCGCCGATGGAGCTGGCCCGGCTGAAGGCCGACGCCGCCTTCGAGTTCTTCGCCAGGCTGGGCGCGCCCTACTACTGCTTCCACGACCGCGACGTCGCCCCCGAGGGCGCCACCCCGCGCGAGAGCCACGAGAACTTCCTGCGCATGGTCGACGTGCTGGGCGAGCACCAGCAGCGCACGGGCATGAAGCTGCTGTGGGGCACGGCCAATCTGTTCAGCCATCGCCGCTTCATGTCGGGCGCGGCCACCAATCCCGATCCGGAGATCTTCGCACTGGCCGCCGCGCAGGTGCGCGACGCGCTGGAGGCGACCCAGCGCCTGGGCGGCGAGAACTACGTGCTGTGGGGCGGCCGCGAGGGCTACGAGACGCTGCTCAACACGCGCCTCGGACAGGAGATGAACCAGCTGGGCCGCTTCCTGAACCTGGTGGTCGAGCACAAGCACCGGATCGGCTTCAAGGGCGCGATCCTCATCGAGCCCAAGCCGCGCGAGCCGTCCAAGCACCAGTACGACTTCGACGTCGCCACCGTCTACGGCTTCCTCGCGCGCTACGGCCTGGACAAGGAAGTCAAGGTCAACATCGAGGCCAATCACGCCACGCTGTCCGGCCACAGCTTCGAGCACGAGATCGCCACCGCCGGCGCGCTCGGAATCCTCGGCAGCATCGACATGAACCGCGGCGATCCGCAGCTGGGCTGGGACACCGACCAGTTCCCCCACAACGTGCCCGACACCGCGTTGGCGATGTACTACATCCTGCAAGCCGGCGGCCTGGGCAGCGGCGGCCTGAACTTCGACGCCAAGGTGCGCCGCCAGTCCATCGACGCGGTCGACCTGTTCCACGGACACATCGGCGGCATGGACGTCGCCGCGCGCGGCCTGCTGGTGGCCGAACAGATGATCCTCGACGGCCGCCTGAAGGCCGCCGTCGACGCGCGCTACACCGGCTGGACCACGGCGCATGGCCAGGCCGTCCTCGCAGGCCGTGTGTCGCTGTCCGAGCTGGCCGACCAGGTGCTGGCCGCCAACGTCGACATCCAACCCGTCTCGGGGCGCCAAGAGGCGCTCGAGAACCTCGTCAACCGCTTCTGCGGCAACTGACCACTTCGACAGGAGGTCCCACCACACCTGGCAGACGCGACGCGCCACCGGCATTCCCGCCCCTCGAGTCCACGCGAGCTCGTCGCGTGGCGGGCCCTGGCCGACCGCGCACCGCCTTCGAATGCGCGAGGCCGCCCCACCGGCGATGCCCCGCACATGACCCCTGCGAACGACCGCGCTTGTCGCGCGTCGTCCGCGAGCGAATTTTTCACGGCAGTTTCCGAACTGGCCGACCGCGTGCCCCGCCATCATTGGAGGGGATCCATTGGCTATCAAAAAGAGTACAACGACATGAGACAATTCAAGAGGACAGCGTTGTCAGTCGCAGCAGCGCAAGCCGCCCTGTTGTGGAGTGGTATCGCGCTGGCGCAGTCGGCGCCGGCACCGGCCGCGGCGGCGAGCAGCCCGCCCGCGCAGGACGGGGTCACCCAGGTGGTGATCACCGGCCAGCGCGCCGCGCTGCAATCCGCGCAGAAGATCAAGCAGGACTCGGACGAGATCGTCGACTCGATCGTCGCCGACGACATCGGCAAGCTGCCGGATCGATCCGTCACCGAGGTGCTGCAACGCATCGTCGGCGTCACCATCGACCGCACGATGGCCAAGAACGACCCGGAGCATTTCTCGATCGAAGGCTCGGGCGTGACGATCCGCGGCCTCTCGTACGTGCGCTCCGAGTTGAACGGCCGGGAGTCGTTCTCGGCCAACGGCGGCCGCTCGCTGAACTTCGAGGACGTGCCGCCCGAGCTGATGGCCGGCGTGGACGTCTACAAGAATCCGTCGGCCGAGCAGACCGAGGGCGGCATCGGCGGCCTGGTGAACCTGCGCACCGCGATGCCGTTCGACTTCAAGGGCCAGAAGGTCTCGGTCTCGGCGTCGGGCAGCTATTCGTCGCTGCGCGGCAAGGGCGCACCGTCGGTCTCGGGCCTCTATTCCAACCGCTGGGACACCGACCTCGGCCAGTTCGGGGTGCTGATCGACCTCGCGCATGCGGAGAGCAAGACGCGCACCGACGCGTACCAGGTCGAGCCCTACTACCCGCTGACCGACACCAACACCGGCGCCTCCGTCTGGGTTCCCAAGGGCGCCGCCTGGCGCACGCTGACCTTCGATCGCAAGCGCGACGGCGCCTACGCGGCGCTGCAATGGAAGAAGAACGACGTCGAGTCGTCGTTGACCTTCTTCAAGTCGAAATACAACATGACCTGGAACGAGAACGCGATCTTCGCGCAGTCCAGCCCGTACAACATCACCGTCGATCCCGGCGCGACCTACGACTCGCACGGCGCGCTGCTCACCGGCACGCTGCGCGACGCCACCGACGGCGGCATCAATTTCGGCGCCGACACCCGCGTCGCCAACCGCATCTCCGACACCCAGGACATCTCCTGGAACCTCGCATGGAAGGCGAACGACCGTTGGTCCTTCAAGGCCGACCTCCAGTTCATCAAGGCGGGCACGCACAGCCTCGATTCGACGGTGGCCACGGGCATCCAGATGGCCAAGGAACAGGTCGACCTGACGGGCTCGACGCCGCGGCTGATCTTCGACGACGCGGACCGCGCCGCGCTGGCCGATCCCGCCAACTACTACTGGGCGTTCACGCAGGAGCACAAGGATCGCAGCGACGCCAGCGAGAAGGCGCTCAAGCTCGACGGCAAGTTCAACTTCGACAGCGCCGTCCTCGGCGACCTGCGCTTCGGCGTCCGGTTGACCGACCGCGACGCGACGACGATCAACTCGAACCCCAGCTACAACTGGGCCGCGATCACGCAACCGTGGCAGGTCGGCTGGGACATCCCCCACGTGGCCTACCTCAACGACCCGCGCTTCAGCGGCAACACGCACTCGTACAGCTTCCCCAACTTCTTCAACGGCAACGGGTCGGTGCCCACCCTGATCTTCCCGGACGAATCGACCGCGGCCGGCTATCCCGACAGCTACGCGGCGCTGCACAAGTACCACGACATCCTGTGCGCCGAGCAGCACGGCGGCGACACCAGCGCCTGCCCGGCCTGGACGCCGGCCACGTTCGGCACCGATCCGTCGGGCACCAACCAGCAGGGGGAACGCACGCAGGCGTTGTACAGCCAACTGCGCTTCGGGTTCGACGACCTGCCGATGCCCGTCGACGGCAACGTCGGCCTGCGCTTCGTGCGCACCGAAGGCACGGCGCACGGCTACACCGTCTTCTCGGCCAGCAATCCCACCATTCCGCCGGGCGGCACGCAGAGCGGCGTCCCGGTACCCGACATCGCCAACTTCTCCAAGGCCCAGGACTTCAAGAACGACTACAACAACTTCCTGCCGAGCCTGAACCTGCGCATGAAGGCCACCAAGGACCTGCAGTTCCGCGTGGCGTTCGCCAAGGCGCTGACCCGCCCCGACTTCTCGCAGCTGCAGGCCTACACCACGCTGAGCCAGAGCACGACGAACCACACGACCGGCTCCGACCTGGTCGTCGATTCCGTCTCGGACACCGGCACCGGCTCGGGCAACCCGATGCTCAGGCCCACCCGGTCGAGCCAGCTCGACCTGACGGCCGAGTGGTACTTCTCGAAGTCGGGCTCGTTCACCGTGGCGGCGTTCGACAAGCAGTTGAAGGACGTCATCATCAACCAGACCTACGTGATCCCGCTGCAGGACACGTCGGGCAACACCGTGAACTTCGCGACGACGGCCCCGGTCAACGGCGCCAAGGGCACGGTGCGCGGCTTCGAGGTGGCGTTCCAGACCTATTTCGACAAGCTGCCGGGCTGGTTGTCGGGCTTCGGCGTGCAGGCCAACTACACGTTCGTCGACAGCCACCAGACGCTGTACAACCCGGTCACCTCGGCCTACTGCACCGGCGGCAACAGCGTCAGCAACGTCAACCTGAACCTCAACGGCTGCGACACCGACGGGCGCGCGTTCGGCGACCTGCCGCTGGCCAACCTGTCGCGCAACGCGTTCAACCTGGCGCTGATGTACGACGGTGGGCCGATCTCGGCGCGCATGGCCTACAGCTGGCGTTCGAAGTACCTGCAGGCGGTCAACGTCAACGGCACCAACGGCTCCGATGCGACGGACACCAATCCCGCCAGCCCGACCTACGGCCAGCGCAGCATCGGCTGGGGCCTGCCGACCTGGGCCGACGGCTACGGGCAGCTCGACGCCGGCATCTTCTACAAGGCGACGGACAACCTGACCCTGGGCCTGGAAGGCACGAACCTGACAGACTCGACGTACCGCCAGTTGATGCAGCAGCATATCGGCATGAAGGGCCGCGCCTGGTTCTCCACCGGGCCGACCTACACGCTGACGGCACGCTATTCGTTCTGAGGGATCCGCACCCTCCCGCGCGCGCAGGACGGGCGCGCGGGAGGGCGCTGTCAACGCTCGCCAACAAGGTACAGACATGAGCAAGAGAATCGGCGCGCGCCTTCGCGGCGCGAGCCTGGCACTGCTGGCGGCCGGCGCGGCCGCGCAGGCGGCCCGGGGCACGAACGCCGCGCCGCACCTCGAATCGCACGACGGCCGCACGGCGTTGATCGTCGACGGCGCGCCCTTCCTCGTGCTGGGCGCGCAGGCCAACAACTCCAGCAACTACCCGGCCGTGCTCGGCAAGGTGTGGCCGGCGCTGGACGACATGCACGCCAACACGCTGGAGATCCCGGTCGCGTGGGAGCAGATCGAGCCGGTCGAGGGGCGCTTCGACTTCACGTACGTCGACACGCTGCTGGCGCAGGCGCGCGAGCACGGCAAGCACCTGGTGCTGCTGTGGTTCGGCACCTGGAAGAACACGAGCCCGTCGTATGCGCCCGAGTGGGTCAAGTTCGACGACAAGCGCTTCCCGCGCATGGTCGACCGCGATGGAAAGACGAGCTACTGCCTCTCGCCGTTCGGCGACGAGACGCTGGCGGCGGACCGCAAGGCCTTCGTCGCCCTCATGACCCACCTGGCGCAGGTCGACGCCGCGCGCCACACCGTCATCCTGATGCAGGTGGAGAACGAGGTCGGCACCTACGGCCTCGTGCGCGACTTCGGCGCGAAGGCGCAGGCGGCGTTCGAGCGTCCGGTGCCCGCGGCCGTGCTCGCGCGCCAGCCGTCGCCGGTCAGGCGCGCGGCCACGGGCACCTGGCACGAGGTCTATGGCGACTACGCCGACGAGTACTTCCACGCCTGGGCCATCGCCAGCTACATCGAACAGGTGGCTAGTGCCGGCCGCGACGCGTTCCCGCTGCCCATGTACGTGAACAACGCGCTGCGCGACGCCGTCGAACCCCTGGCGCCATGGAAGAACAACTTCGCCAGCGGCGGCCCGACCTACGACGTCATCGGCATCTACAAGGCCGCGGCGCCGCACATCGACATCGCCGCGCCCGATCTCTACAACCCCGCGTCCGCGCAGATCGACGCGACGCTCGCCAAGTTCCAGCGCCCGGACAACCCGCTGTGGGTGCCCGAGATGAGCCACGCGCCCGGCTACGGCCGCGTCGTCTACGCGGTGCTGGGCCGCGGCTCGCTGGGCATCGCGCCCTTCGGCATCGACTACACGACCTATACCAACTTCCCGCTCGGCGCGAAGGAGAGCGCCGGCCCCGCCATCGTCGAACCATTCGCCGCGTCCTACGCGGTCTTCGCCTCGATGGATCGCCCGTGGGCACGCTGGGCCTTCGAGGGCCGCACGCACGGCGTGGCCGAGGGCGACGACCGCAAGGACCAGACGGTCGCGCTCGGGCCGTGGACGGCCACCGTGTCGTTCCAGGAGTGGCAGTTCGGCGACAAGTCGTGGCCGAACCATCCGGCGGAGCCGCCGCCCGGCACCGAGAGGCCGAGCGGCGGCGTGGCGATCGCGCAGCTCGGGCCCGACGAGTTCGTGGTCACCGGGCAGCACGCCCGCGTGCGCATCGCCTCGACGAAGCCGCAAGGCAAGGGCGCCATGTTCGCGCGCGTCGAGGAGGGCCACTTCGACGCCGCCGGCCAGTGGGTGATGGAACGCAACTGGAACGGCGACCAGACCGACTGGGGCTTGAACTTCACGGCGTCGCCCGTGATCCTCAAGGTGCGCATGGGCCGCTACTGAAGCCCGCGCACGGCACGCACACAACAGGCCGGCGCCGCGAGCGCCCGGCCACCCTCGTTGGAGACATGAAGTGATCCTCAGACGTCGATTCATCCAGCAGGCCGGCGCCCTCGGCCTGCTCGGAACCGGCCTGCCCCCGGCCTTCAGCGCGCCGGCCACGGCGGACCGCGGCCCCTACACCTGGAAGAGCGTCCCGTTCGGCGGCGGCGGCTTCATCGACGGCTTCGTGTTCCATCCGCGCGAGAAGGGCCTGCTGTACGCGCGCACCGACATCGGCGGCGCCTACCGCTTCGATCCCGGCACGCGCTCCTGGATCCCGTTGCTGGATCAATTGACGAAGTCGCAGACCGACATGTCCGGCGTGCTGAGCCTCGCGCTCGATCCCAACGACCCGAACCGGCTGTACGTGGCAGGCGGCCTGTACCTCGGCTCGTCGGCGCGCAACGGCGCGCTGCTCGCCTCCGCCGACCGCGGCGTCACGTGGCAGATCAACGAGCTGCCGGTCAAGCTGGGCGGCAACTCGCCGGGCCGCGGCTCGGGCGAGCGCCTGCAGGTCGATCCCGGCAACGGCGACCTCGTGTACCTGGGCACGTCGCAGGACGGCCTGATGATCAGCGCCGACCGCGGTCGCACGTTCAAGCCCCTCGGCTTCGAGCCGCGCCACGTCTCGCTGGTGCTGGTCGATCCGCGCAGCGGCCGCAAGGGCGGCGGCGCGCAGACCTTGTGGGTCGGCAGCCACGACCGGCCGGGCCTGTACGTGTCGCACGACGCCGGCCGCAGCTTCGCGCGCGAGACCGCCACGCCCGAGCAGGCACCGCAGCACGCGGTGCTCGCCGGCAACGGCACGCTCTACGTCGCCTTCGCGATCGGCGACAGCCAGACCGCCTGCAATCCGAGCTACGCCAAACGCGGCAGCGTGTGGAAGCGCGATGCGTCGGGCCGCTGGACGGACATCACGCCCGAGGATCCGGCGCACGACCCGCAAGGCTTCGGCTACTCGGGCATCGACGTCGACCGCCAGGTGCCCGGACGCCTCGTGGTGTCGACCATCGAGCGCTGGAGCAAGGGCGACGACGTGTTCGTCTCCACCGACGACGGCGCGCACTGGACCTCGGTCGGCGCGCGCTCGCACCACGACGCGAGCGCGTATCCCTGGCTCGTGAACTACATGCGCGGCGAGGACAAGATGGGCCACTGGCTGGCCGACGTCAAGCTCGACCCGTTCGACGGCGACCGCGCGATCTACGGCACGGGGTATGGCCTGTGGCTGACCGACAACCTGGGCGCGGCGCTCAAGGGCGGCACGGTGAAGTGGGACTTCGCCGTCGCCAACCTCGAGGAGACGGCCACGCTGGAGATCCGCAGCCCCTCGGGCGGCGCGACGCTGCTGGGCGCGATGGGCGACGTCAGCGGCGCCGCGTGGGACGACCTCGGGAAGACGCCGCGCAACGGCCTGTTCGCGCCGACCAACCAGACCAACCGCTCGGTGGACTTCGCGCAGCTGCGTCCGGCCATCCTCGCGCGCACCGCCGACCAGGCGCCAACGGGCGGCTGGTGGTCGGCCGACGGCGCGGTCACCTGGCGCCCGTTCGGCGCATCGACGCGTACCACGCGGTCCGCGACCGGCGGCTACCTGGAGGCAGGCACGATCGCCGTGTCGGCCAATGGCAGCTCGTTCGTGTGGGCGCCCCAGAAGCAGCCCGCGCTGTGCTCGCGCGACCACGGCAAGACCTGGGTGCAGGTGGCCGGCTGGCCCGCCGGCGAGGTCGACGCGGTGCCCGTGGCCGACCGCCAGACGGACGGCGTGTTTTATGCGCACGACCGCGCGGCCGGCGAGATCCTCGTCAGCGTCGACGGCGGCCTGAGCTTTCGCACCGGCATCACGGGCCTGCCCAGGCTGGCGAGCTGGCAGTCCTCGCAGCTCGTGGCCGCGCCGGGCGCGCTGCGCGACCTGTGGGTGGTGCTGCACGACACGCTGGTGCACATGCCCGGCCCGGACAAGCCGGCGATCACGATCCGCAACGTCGCCGAGTGCTGGAAACTGGCGCTCGGCAAGGCCGCGCCCGGCAAGGACTATCACGCGGTCTACCTCTGGGGCAAGTTGCTGATGGGCGGACAAGCGGTCGAAGGACTGTTCCGGTCGGACGACGCCGGCGCCAGCTTCACGCGGATCGACGACGACAGCCACCGCCATGGCCTGCTGCTGTCGCTGACGGCCGACCCGCTGGAATACGGCACGGTGTATGTCGCGCCGCACGGCCGCGGCGTGATCGCCGGCAAGCCGCGCCAGGGAGCCTGACGACATGCGGCTGCGCGTCTGGCTTGCCTCGCTCCTCGCCGCCTGCACGTGGGGCACGGCCGCGTCCGCCGATCTCTCGCTGCGCTACGACGCGCCGGCGCCCGACACGCCCCCCGGTTGGGAGCGCCAGGCGCTGCCGATCGGCAACGGCCGCCTCGGCGCGATGGTGTTCGGCCAGGTCGGCCGCGAGCACCTGCAATTCAACGACATCACGCTGTGGACGGGCGACGCACGGCACATGGGCGCCTACCAGCCGTTCGGCGACGTGTTCGTCGAATTCGCCGACGCCGACCAGCCGGTGCGCCGCTACCGCCGCGAGCTGCGGATCGCCGACGGCCGCCACCTCGTCACCTACGAGCAAGACGGCGTGCACTACTCGCGCGAGGCCTTTGCGAGCCATCCGGCGCAGGCGATCGTCGTGCAGTTCGGCGCCGACCGGCCGCACCGCTTCACGGGAACGATCCGCCTCGCGGACGCGCACGGCGCGCGCGTGACGGCCGAGGGCGAGCGCCTGGTCGCGAGCGGCGCCTTGTCCGCACAGGACGGCGGCATGCGCTACGCCAGCGCGCTGCAGCTGCGCCACCGCGGCGGCAGCGTGCAGGCCCAGGACGGCGCGCTGGTGTTCAAGGACTGCGACTCGCTGACCCTGGTGCTGGCCGCAGGCACCAGCTACGTGGCGGACGCGACGCGCGGCTTCCAGGGCGAGGATCCGCTCCCGCGCGTGACTGCGCAGCTCGCCGCCGCCGTCGCGCGCCCGCTCGCGCAGCTGCGCGCCGAACACGTGCGCGACTTCCAGGCGCTGTCGGGTCGCGTGGCGCTGGATCTCGGCCGCAGCGCGCCGCAGCGGCGCTCGCTGCCCACCGACGAGCGCCTCGCGCGCTACACGCGCGACGGCCGCGATCCGGAGCTGGAGGCGCTGTTCTTCCAGTTCGGACGCTACCTGCTCGTCTCCAGCTCGCGCGATTCGCTGCCCGCGAACCTGCAGGGCTTGTGGAACGACAGTCCCACGCCGCCGTGGAATTCGGACTATCACACCAACATCAACATCGAGATGAACTACTGGCCGGCGGAGCCGGCCGCGCTGCCCGAGCTGGCCGCGCCGTTCTTCGATTTCGTGCGCAGCGTCGCTCCGGCGTGGCGCGAGCGCGTGGCGGAGATCGCCGCCGAAGCGCGCACGCATCCGCGCGCGGCCTCGCGCGAGGCCGCGCCCGTCGGCCAGGCGGACGTGCCGCCCGAGGAGACCTTCCTGAAGGCCGACGGCACGCCGGTGCGCGGCTGGGCGGTGCGGACCGAGTCCAATCCGTTCGGCGCCACCGGCTACCTGTGGAACAAGCCCGCCAACGCCTGGTACGCGCAGCACTTCTGGGAGCACTACGCCTTCACGCAGGATCGCGCCTTCCTGCGCGACGTCGCCTGGCCGACGATGAAGGAAGCCTGCGAGTTCTGGCTCGACACGCTCAAGACGCTGCCCGACGGCCGCGTGATGGCGCCGCAGGGCTGGTCGCCCGAGCACGGGCCGGTGGAGGACGGCGTGTCCTACGACCAGGAGATCGTCTGGGACCTGTTCGACGACACGGTCGCGGCCGCCGACGCGCTGGGCACCGAACGCGAGTTCCGCGACCGCGTCGCCGCGGTGCGCGATCGTCTCGCCGTGCCGGGCGTGGGAAGCTGGGGCCAGTTGCTCGAATGGCGCGAGGAGAAGCACGACCCGGTGCTGGACACGCCGGGCGACACGCACCGCCACGTCTCGCACCTGTTCGCGCTGTTTCCCGGACATCAGATCTCGCCGGCGCGCACCCCGGAGCTCGCGGCCGCGGCGCGCCGCTCGCTCGAGGCCCGAGGCGACGCCGGCACGGGCTGGTCCATGGCCTGGAAGATCGCGTACTGGGCCCGCCTGCTCGATGGCGAGCACGCCTGGCGCATGCTGCGCGGCCAGCTCGCCACGCCCGGCGCGCGCGCGGCGCAGCAGTCCGGCCCTCGAACGGAAGCGAACAACGCCGGCGGCACGTACGCCAACCTGTTCGACGCCCATCCGCCGTTCCAGATCGACGGCAACTTCGGCGCCGCCGCCGCGATGTGCGAAATGCTGCTGCAATCGCAGGACGGCGAGATCCATCTGCTGCCGGCACTGCCCGCGGCCTGGAAGACCGGCTCGGTGCGCGGCCTGCGCGCGCGTGGCGGCTTCGTGGTCGACATCGCCTGGCGCGACGGCCGGCTGACCGCGGCCACCATCCGCTCGACGGCCGGCGCCGGCGGCGGCGTCGTCCGCTACGGCGACAAGGTCGTCGACCTGCAACTCAAGCCAGGCGAATCGCGCCGGCTGGGAGCCTCTCTTTGAACATCCTTGCTCGTCCCGTCTCCCATCGCCAGTGGCGCCCGCGCGCCGTCGCTCACTGGATGCTCACGCTGTCGTGGATGATCCTGGCATCGACGTCCGCGTCGGCCGCCGAGTCCCTCCGCGTGGAACCGGGGTCGCGCTGGAAGGTCACGCTCGCCGACTTCGATTCGAACCTGCCGATGACCGGTGACGTCGTCGTCCTGCCCCGGGCCGCCGACCCGCATGGCGCCAACAATCACGTCGAGGCACGCGTCACCAGCAGACGCAGCCGCCGCGACGCGCTGACGATGAAGTGGAGCGACGCCTGGTACGCGAGCCTGCGCTTCGAGGCTGCGCAACCCGTGGACCTGCGCCCGTTCCTCGCCCGCGGCGCGCTGGAGTTCGACCTGGACGCGGTCGACATGGCCAAGGCCGGCCTGACCTTCGTCGTCGGCTGCGGCCCCGACTGCGAGCGCAAGCTGCCGTGGGTCGTCCCGTCGCGCGCGCTCGCCGGCAAGGGCTGGCAGCACCTGTCGATCCCGATGCGTTGCTTCGTGCACGAGGGCGACGACTTCGGCGCGGTCACGCACGCGTTCCGGCTGGACTCCAGCGGCACCGGCGAGGCGGCCATCGCCAACCTGCGCTTCGTCCGCCAAGCCGCGGGCGGCATCGCCTGCCCCGACTACCGCACCGAATCGGTCACGCCGCGTCCGTTGGAGCAGGTGTGGTCCATGGACTGGTGGATCCCGCGCCACGAGGACAAGCTCGCCAAGGTCCGCGAGCTCGCCGCGGCGCGTCAGCCGGTCGACCTCGTGTTCATCGGCGACTCCATCACCCACAACTGGGAGAAGGACGGCAAGGCGGTGTGGGCGCGCCACTATGCGCAGTACAACGCGCTGGACCTCGGCTTCGGCGGCGACCACACCGAGAACGCGCTGTGGCGGCTGGAGCACGGCGAGATCGACGGCATCCGCCCGAAGGTGGCGGTGGTGATGATCGGCACCAACAACACCGGCGACCGGCTGGAGGATCCGCGCAGCACCGCGGCCGGCATCCGCCGCATCCTGGACGAGATCCGCCGCCGCCAGCCCGACACCCGCATCCTGCTGCTGGCCGTGTTCCCGCGCGACGAGCAGCCCACGAGCGCGTTGCGCCGCCTCAACGATCGCGTCAACGCCATCATCTCCGGCTACGCGGACGGCGAGCACGTCTTCTTCCTGGACATGACCCGGTACCTCACGAACCCCGACGGCACGCTGTCGCGCGACGTGATGCCCGACCTGCTGCATCCCAACGAGAAGGGCTACGAGATCTGGGCCGCTCAGATGGAGCCGACGCTGCTCCAGCTGCTGGCCCGGCCCTGAACGCCCTCGCCCTCCGAGACGACACGCCGGCGGCCTCGTTCCGCCGCCACACTCACCCTCCGTTCCCGAATCCTCTCCATGCTCACGTATTCCAGCCCGTTTCCGTCCTCCTTCGTCTTCGGCGTCGCCGCGGCGGCCGCCCAGATCGAGGGCGCCGCCTTCGAGGACGGCAAGGGCGAGTCCATCTGGGACCGCTTCTGCCGCGTGCCCGGCGCGATCCACGACGGCGACACGCTCGACGTCGCCTGCGACCACTACCACCGCTTCGACGAGGACTTCGCGCTGATGGCCTCGCTGGGCGTCCGGCACTACCGGCTGTCGATCGCGTGGCCGCGCATCGACCCGAAGGGCGACGGCCACGTCAACCAGGCCGGGCTCGCCTTCTACCATCGCCTGTTCGCCAGCATGGCGCGCCACGGCATCAAGCCCTGGGTGACGCTGTTCCACTGGGACCTGCCGCAGGCGCTGGAGGAGGGCGGCGGATGGACGTCGCGCGCGACGGTCGACGCCTTCGCGCGCTACGCCGACATCGTCGTCAAGGAATATGGCGGCATCGTCAAGGACTGGATCACGCTCAACGAGATCCGCTGCTTCACGATCCTGGGCTACGGCTACGGCACCAAGGCGCCGGGCCGCAAGGAGAGCGCCGCGGTCGTCAACCAGACCTTCCACCACGCGCTGCTGTGCCACGGCCATGGCGTGCGCGCGGTGCGCGAGCACGGCGGCGCGGGCGCGCGTGTGGGCCTGACCGACAACTGCGACGTCAGCGTGCCCGTCAGCGAGACCCCCGCCGACATCGCCGCCGCGCGGGCCTGGTTCGTCGAGAAGAACCTGCACGTGCTGGGCGCCATCCACGGCAAGGGCTACTCGCAGCGCTACCTGCAGCGCAGCGGCGCGGACGCGCCCACGGTGCTGCCGGGCGACTTCGACCTGATCGGCCTGGAGACCGACTTCCTGGGCCTGAACATCTACACGGCCACCTACGTGCGCGCGGGCCGCGACGGCCAGCCCGAGGCGCTCGCCCTGCCCGCGAACTATCCGCGCGCCGACAGCCCCTGGCTGAACCTGGTGCCGCAGGCCATCTACTGGGCCTCGCGCATGTGCCATCAAGAATACGGCCACCGCTCGATCTACATCACCGAGAATGGCTGCGGCTACAACGACGAGCCGGTCGTCGGCGGCGAGGTGATCGACCTGCATCGGCGCGACTACCTGCGCAGCCATCTGCGCGAGATGCACCGCGCGATCGCGGACGGCGTGCCGCTCGACGGCTACTTCCTGTGGTCTTTCATCGACAATTACGAATGGGAGGACGGCTACCAGCGCCGCTTCGGCATCGTGCACTGCGACTTCGAGACGCAGGTGCGCACGCCGAAACTGTCCGCCCGCTACTACGCCGACATCCTCCGCACCCGCACGATCGTCTGAACCGCCCCATGGCCAAATCGCCCACCCGAACCACTCGCGCCCGCCACGCCGCCACCCTGGCCGACGTCGGCCGCGAGGCGGGTGTCTCCATCATGGCCGCGTCGGCCGTGCTCAACGGCGCCAAGACCTCGTCGCGCATCTCCGACGAGACGCGCGTGCGCATCCTGGCCGCGGCGGAGAAGCTGCGCTACCGGGCCAACGCCACGGCGCGCGCGCTGGTGGACCGGCGCATGAACGCCATCGGCGTGGCCACCACGCTGTCGCGCAACGAGCTCAACCAGTACTTCCTGGAAGTGTTCAACGGCGTCATCGAGACGGCGGCGGAGTTCGACCAGAACACCACCGTCTTCGCCGTGCCGGACTGGAAGGAAGGGGCGAGCCGGATCCCCGCCATCTGCGACAGCCGCATCGACGGCCTGATCCTGCTCGCGCCGTTGCTCGACGCGGAGGCCGCCCGATACCTGCCGGACCACACGCCCATCGTCTCGGTGCACGCGAACCACGAGCTGCCCAACGTGGTGAACCTGGAATCCGACGAGGAGGCCGGGGCCTTCGAGATGGTGCGCCACATGCTGGCGCTGGGCCACCGGCGCATCCTGCACGTGGGCGGCCCGTCCGACTCGATCGGTGCCACGCGCCGCATCTCCGGCTACCTCGGCGCCCACGCCGCGGCCGGCGTGAAGCCGCTGGACGACTACATCATCCCCGGCTACTTCACCACCGACTCGGGCCGGCGCGAGCTCGAGGCCTGGCTGCAGCGCCACCGCGGTGAACCCTTGCCCCAGGCGATCTTCGCGGCCAGCGACGCGATCGCGATGGGTTGCCTGGACACGCTGTCCGCACGCGGCCTGCGCACGCCCGCCGACGTGTCCGTGGTCGGCTTCGACGACACGATGATGGCGCGCTCCGCGCACCTGGCCACGGTGCGCCAGCCGCTGCGCGAAATGGGCCACCGGGCAGTGCGGCTGCTGATGGACCGCATCGAGGCTAAACACCAGGACACGCACTATCGCGCGCCCTCTAACATCGTCCTGCCGACCGAAGTCGTCCTCAACCAGTCCCTCGCGGCGCCGCGCACCCGGGCGATCGCCATTTCCTGAACCCCAGTCAGAACAGAACACGATGGCCAGTATCGATTTAGCGCTAAATGAAGGCGCGGCGACGCACGGAGCCGAAACGGAGAGGGACCGCGTCCCGCTGCCGCGCAAGGTCGGCTACGGCCTCGGCTCGGTCATCGACATGTGGGGGCATTGGCTGTATCCGTCGCTGGCCTTCCACGTCTACAACGTGTTCCTGGGCATGGCGCCGGGCCTGATCTCCACGGCGCAGATGATCAAGATCATCGTCGACGCCGGCTCGGACGTGCTGTTCGGATGGGCCTCCGACAACACGCGCACGCGCTTCGGCCGCCGCCGGCCCTACATCCTGGTGGGCGGCGTGCTCGCCGGCATCGGCCTGCCGCTGATGTTCGCGGTGGGCCGCGGCTGGACCGACGGCCAGTACTTCGCGTTCATGCTGGTCTCCACGCTGCTGTACGTCCCGGTGATGAGCTGCTTCAACATGCCCTGGGTCAGCCTGGGCGCGGAGATGACGCCGGACTACCACGAGCGCACCAGCGTGATGTCGGTCAAGAACGCGATACAGAAGGTGCCCGAACTGGGCCTGTTCTTCGCGGCGCAGTTCACCACGCTGGCGATGTTCAACGACGCCCACGGCAAGCCCGACATCCTGCGTGGTGCGCAGGTCTATTGCACGATCCTGGGCGCGATCATGGTGGTCGTGACCGTGGCCATCGTGCTGCTCACGCGCGAGCGCTACTACGAGCATCTCGTCGGCCGCAAGCAGGAGAAGATTCCCCTGGCCGACACGCTGTGGCGCACGCTGCGCTGCAAGCCGTTCCGCCAGATGCTCGGGATGGCCCTGGCCTACGGCATCGGCACGGCGATGGTCAGCAGCCTGGGCTACTACGCGACCGTCTACTACGTCTGCCACGGCGACCTGGCGTCGGCCACCACGTGGAACTTCTGGATGGGCGTGTCGGGCATGCTGTTCGGCTTCATGGGCATTCCCTTCTTCACCACGATCGCGCGCCACTTCGGCAAGCCGCGCGCGCTGGCCATCGTGTTCACGCTCGCCATCGCCGCCTTCATCGGCGACTGGTGGTTCTACGACCCGCAGCACCCGGCCCTGCAGTTGCTCGCCTGCGGCTGCGTCGCCTTCACGGGCGCCGGCTTCTGGATCCTGATCAGCTCGGTGATCGCCGACGTGATCGACTACGACGAGCTCGAGACGGGCCAGCGCCGGGAGGGCTCGTTCGCGGCCTGCCAGTCGTGGATCACCAAGGTGGGCATCGCGCTGGGCGTCGGCTCCTCGGGCTGGATCCTGCAGTTCACCGGCTTCGACTCGAAGCTGCCGGCGCAGAGCGAGCACGCGATCTTCATGATCCGCATCCTGCTGACGGGCATCCCGGTGCTGGGCCTGTTCATCGCCCTGGTCGTCGTGCTGCGCTTCCCGCTGACGGAACAGCGCATGCACGACATCCGCGCGCGCCTCGAAGCGCGCCGCGGCACGGTCTGACGAGCCCCGCGCGATGACGTCCCCGACGCGCCGCGACGCGTTCAAGACGCTGCTCGCCGGCACGCTGGCCGCCGGCGGGAGCACGGTCGCCGGCGCGGCGAGCGCGGCCCCCGCGTTCGGCCGCGGCATCGAAGGCCAGCGCCGCGCCGACCTCGGCGACGGCTCGTACGTCAACCCGGTCGTGCCGGGCGACCACCCGGATCCGACGGTGCTCAAGGACGGCGACGACTACTACATGACGTTCTCGTCGTTCTTCTCCTACCCCGGCGTCATCCTCTGGCACTCGCGCGACCTGGTGAACTGGACGCCGATCGGGCCGGCGCTCGCGAAGCCGCTGGGCACCGTCTGGGCGATGGACCTCGTCAAGCACGGCGGGCGCTACTTCATCTACATCCCCGCCAATCCGGGCGACCGGCAGTCGATCTTCGTCATCCACGCCGACGACATCCGCGGCCCCTGGAGCGATCCGGTCGACCTGCGCATCGACGGCTGCATCGACCCGGGCCATGCCGTCGGCGAGGACGGCAAGCGCTACCTGTTCTTCAACGGCGTGCGCCGCATCGGCCTCACCGACGACGGCCTGGCCACCGTCGGCGCGCTCGCGCACGTATACGACCCGTGGCGCTATCCCGCCGACTGGGTGGTGGAGATGTTCGCGCCCGAAGGCCCCAAGATCTTTCGCCGCGGCGACTGGTTCTACCTGATGGCGGCCGTCGGCGGCACCTCCGGGCCGCCCACCAGCCACATGGTGATCGTGGCGCGCTCGCGCTCCATCCACGGTCCGTGGCGCGACTGCCCGCACAACCCGATCGTGCACACGCGCGGCGTGGACGAACCCTGGTGGTCGCGCGGCCACGCGACCGCGGTCGAAGGCCCGGGCGGCGACTGGTGGCTGGTCTACCACGGCTACGAGAACGGCTTCCGCACCCTCGGTCGCCAGACCCTGCTGGAGCCCCTGGCCTGGACCGCCGACGGCTGGCCGCGTGCGGCGGGCGGCACGCTGGCGAAGCCGCTGCGCAAGCCCGTGCCGCGATTGGCGGCGCCGGCCGGCATGGCGCTGTCCGACGACTTCTCGACGGATCGCTTCGGCACGCAATGGACCTTCTTCAACCCCGGCGCGGGCGAGACGGACCGGATGCGCCGCGAGCCGCATGCGCTCCTCGTCGCCGCCAAGGGATCGACGCCGGCGGACTCGTCGCCCTTGACGATGCTGGTCGGCGACCGCCGCTACGAAGCCGAGGTGACGCTGGAGCCCGAAAGCGGCGCCCAGGCCGGCCTGACCTTGTTCTACAGCGAGCGCATGTACTGCGGGCTGGGCTTCGACGGCGCCACGATGTTCACCTACGGCTTCGGCGAGGAACAGCGCTGGATGCGGCAGCCGGTCGCGGCGCGGCGCGTGCGGGTGCGCGTGACCAACCGCGACCACGTCGTCACCTTCCACTACGCGGCCGACGGCGGCGCGTGGGTGCAGCACCCGTGGCAGATGGAGACCTCGGGCATGCACCACAACGTCTTCGGCGGCTTCCTGAGTCTGAAGATCGCCCTCCACATCGCCGGCACCGGCCAGGCGCGCCTGCGCGACTTCGCATACCGCGGACTGCCGTCCTGAACCCCTCGCCCCGCCAACGTGACCACGCCTTCGTCCTCCCGCTCGCCCCTGACCTGGGTTCCCTCGCTGTACCTCGCGATGGGCCTGCCCAACGTGACCGTCGGCGTGGTCGCCGCGATCATCTTCAAGAACCTCGGCGTCTCCAACGAGGACATCGCGCTCTATACCTCCCAGATGTACCTGCCCTGGGTGCTCAAGCCGCTGTGGTCGCCGCTGCTCGAGCCGTTCCGCACCAAGCGCTGGTGGGTCATCTCGATGGAGTTCGTCATGATGGCCTCGCTGGGCCTGGTGGCGTTCTGCCTGCCGCTGCCGGGCTTCTTCGCGGCCTCGCTGGCGTTCTTCTGGATCACCGGCTTCGCCTCGGCCACGCAGGACATCGTCGCCGACGGCGTCTTCATGACCACGATGCCGCTGCGCGACCAGGCGCGCTACGCCGGCCTGCAGGGCATGTGCTGGAACCTGGGCGCGGTCATCGCGTCGGGCCTGCTGGTGTCGCTCACGGGCTGGCTGCACAACGACGCGGGCTGGTCCTGGGTGCACTGCTGGATGACCGTCATGAGCGGTACCGCGCTGGTGATGGGCGGCTTCGGCCTGTGGCACGTGCGCATGCTGCCGCCCGGCGCGCCTTCGGGGCTGCAGGGCCAGGGCCTGCGCGCCGCCTGGCCCGCCCTGCGCGAGTCCTGGGTGACGTTCTTTCGCAAGCCGCACATCTGGACGATGCTGGCCGTCGTGTTCTTCTACCGCTTCGGCGAGGGCTTCATCGAGAAGTTCGGCCCGCTGTTCATGCTCGACCCGCGCACCGCCGGTGGCCTCGGACTGGACAACCAGGCCCTCGGCGCCATCAACGGCACGGTCGGCACGATCGCCTTCATCGTCGGCGCCTTCCTCGGCGGCTTCGTCATCGCGCGCATGACGCTGCGGCGCTCGCTGTTCCTGCTGGCGCTCGTGCTGAACCTGCCGCACGTCACCTACTTCTACCTGAGCCACGCGCTGCCCGACAACGTGGTCTGGATCGGCGCCGTCGTCGCGGCCGAGAAGTTCGGCTTCGGCATGGGCTCGGTGGGACAGATGCTCTACATGATGCAGCAGATCGCGCCGGGCCCGTTCAAGATGACCCACTACGCGTTCGCCACCGGCGTGATGGCCCTCACCAAGTGGGCCACCGGCTCGGTCAGCGGCTGGGTCTACGCCGCGTTCGACCACCGCTACGCGCCGTATTTCGCGTTCGTGCTCGTGGCGTCGATCCCGCCCTTGCTGCTGGCCTGGTTCGCGCCCTTCCCGCATGCCGAGCGCGACGACGCCGCCGCCGCTTGACGACCTGGGGCGTCGCACCCTCAGCGAGGCGCCGGCGTCAACGCGGAGAGTGCGGCGGACACGTACACGAGCGGCGCGTTCCAGTTGATCGCCACCTCGTTGCTGGCGAAGGCGCAGTTCGCGTCGAGGTACGACAGTGCCGGCACGCTCGACGCGTAGGGCACGTTGCAGCCCTTGCTGTCCTGCTGGCCGGGGTTCGGCCCGCCCACCAGGAACCCGGGCACCGGCGCGCCGTCGCCGCGCGCCATGGACGGCCGGTGGTGCGGATGCCGCGGCGAGCGCGTGCCGAAGCCGGTGACCATCGCGAGCGCGAGCGGGTTGCGTCCCAGCACGTAGTCCAGCGTCGATTGCGCCGCGTCCAGCAGGCGGCGGTCGCCGTCCAGCCGGTAGCCCTGGATCATCATCAGCGCCCGATTCAGCGCCACGGCGTTGCTGCCCCAGCGGAAGTCGGCCGGACTCATGCTCAGGCGGTACGGCGATGCCAGCCAGGTGGCCAGCAGCTCGTCGGCCTGGGTACGGATCCGGTGCTCGATCAACGCCTGGTCGGCACGCGCCGTGAGTTCCTTGCGATGCTGGGCCAGCGAGATCCACGCGAGCGCGCCGACCTCGTTCCATGAGGGCGGCGTCGCCGATACCTGTTCCGCGTGCATCGCGGTCCAGAACGCGTCGTCGCGCGTCGCGATGTAGAGCTCGGCGGCCGCCCAGGCGAACTCGTCGTCCAGGTGGCTGTCGCCGTAGTCGCCGGTGCGGATGTCGCCGGGCTGCCGATAGCCCTCCGCGGGATGGGCCTTCGCCCACTGCCAGGCGGACTTCGCGGCGGCGAGCATGCGCGGCGCCATGCCCGGCCACTGCCTGTCATACGGCGCATAGACGCGGCTGGCCATCGCCATCACGGCGGCGAAGTCGAGTGCGGCGGCGGTGCTCTTTTGCACGACGTAGCGCTCGCTCGCGGCCTGGTCTGGCATCACCGCCGCGTCGAACCGCTTGTTGGTGAGCTTGTGATAGACACCGCCGTCGCCCGGATCCTGCATCGTGAGCATCCAGGCGAGGTTCCAGTGCACCTCGTTCAAGAGGTCCGGCACGCCGTTGCCGGTTTCGGGCAGGCCCACCGACTGCGCCTTGAAGAACGCCGGAAAGTGCTCGTAAGCGGCCAGCAGCTCGTACACCGAGATGCCGGAATTGACGATGTACTTGTTGTAGTCACCGGCGTCGTACCAGCCGCCGGGGCTGCTGATGACGGTGCCCGCCGGGCGCGAGGCGCTGGCGGCGCTGGCATGCACCAGCACGCGGGTGTCCGGATGGCCCGCTGCGCGCGCATACAGCCCGGCGTATCGGGGCTCGAGCGCGATGCTTGCGCGATTGAAGTAGTAGGCCCGGATCGCAGCGGCATTCAGGGCGGCATGGACGTCGGCGGCGATCGCGAAGCACGGCGAATCGGCCAGGCCGTCCACATGGAGACGATAGCGCCCGGGACGCGTCAGCGCGGAGAAGTCGGCCAGCCGCACCTCGGCTTGTACGGGCGTCCATTCGGCGGCCGGCCCCAAGCGGCCGCGCAGGACCTCGCCACCCGACGCGTCGTCCACGACCGCGAACGCATCGGCCGCCACGGCCGGTACGGCAGCCCACTTCGCGGCGCCGGGCAGGAAGCCCACCTGGTTGACCTGGATCGCCTGGGCGGGCGCGTCGCGGGCGGCCGCAGGCATTGGCGCCAACGCGCAAAGCGCGATCGCGAGCACGGGCAGGCGGTGGCGACGTGGGTCGGACATGAAGGAACTCGATGCTTCGCGCGCGAAGATCTCGCGTCGTGGGAATGGGTGGAGGAGGATAGCCACGACTCAATCAGCCGCTTGCCGCCAGTCCGGCAGCAGGGCTTCGATCGCCACGACGAGGCGCCGCGCGATCGTCTCGTGGTCGTCACGGGACGGGTGCCAGTTGCAGGCCTCGAGCGCGAGCTTGCCCAACGCGAAGACCTGCGCGACCGCCACGCCCTTCGCCACGAGTCGCGCGTGCACGCGACGGATCGCACGCTCCGCGGCCCCGTCGCCGGCATCCGAGGCGAGCAGCAGGAAACGGGCGGCGGGATGGCGGCCGTGCAAGGACTGCACGAAGTCGACATATCTCGCCTCGAAGGCCGCCGACAGCGCGCCGGCGTCCTTCCACGGCTCGCCAGCGGCGACGGGCGTGGAGAAGTCATTGGTGCCCAGGCCGATGACGATGAGCTGTGGCGTCCAGTCCGGGTCGTCGGACACCTGGACGGCTGCCGCGTCGTTCGGCAACCGGCGCGCGTAGGCAGCGGGCAGCGTGTCGCCCGCGACATTCGAGAAGTTGCGCACCATGCCGCGACCCGAGAGCGCCACGACGCGGTAGTCGGCGCCGAAGCGGCGTGCCACCTGCGGGCCGAATGCCAGCGCGTTGTCCGTCGTCCTCCAGACGTCGTCGTCGCTGCAGGTGCGCCCATTGGAGGCCGCGCCGTAGCCTACGGTGTAGGAGTCGCCGATGAATTCGATCGCCCGGGCGCGCGCCACGGGCGTCAATGCGTCGGCATGCTCCGGTACGGCAAACCCGCCGAAACCCTGCACGCCGTCGCGGCTCTCGCTGACGATGTCCACGCGCACCCGGTGCTCGCCCGGGGCCAGGCCCTTGACGCGGAGCATGCGCATCTCGGGCCGCAGGACGTCGGCCACCTCGCGGCTGTCGATCGAGACGCGGGCGTGCTTCTCGCCGGAGCCCAGGTCGACGTAGACCGTGGCACCGCTGAAGCGCGCCTCGAAATACGTGCCGGGCCATTGATAGCGCCAGCCTGGCTCGCCCGGCCGCCGTTCGACCCGGCCGACCGGCCTGGCGACGAGTGCCACGCTGTCGACCGGCCACGCCGCGATCGTTTCGACGTGCGGCGGCGCGGCGCCGGCGACCAGCGATATGGAACTCATCAGCAAGAGGATCGAGCCTTTTTGGAGATCGGGGACAGGCATGGGAACACCATCGTCGCTCTTGTCGGAGTGGGGAATCCAGCGAGCTGAACCAAGGCGCCGGCGCTCGGAGAGAAGCGCCGACGCTCGCATCATTTCGCCGTCACCGTGAAGTTCGACGAACTGAAGTTCAGGCCGCCCGATGACGAGGTGATCTCGAAGCCGTACTGCACGTCGCCCACGGCCAGGTCGGCGAACCAACCCAGGTTCTTCAGGTATTTGAGGATGGCGAGCACGTCGACCGCGGTGCTGTTGGTCTTCGTGGTGCGCAGGAACGAGTACACCATGTTGCTGCCGTTGTTGCCCCGATAGACGTTCCAGGTGCCCCCGCCCACGCTCACGCCCGTGTACACGGGAATGGCGCAGCCGGCCGAGGTCCAGTTGTACGAGATCGGCTTGACATTGCCGCAGCCGGCGGCCGTGCCGGTGTAGTTCAGCCAGAGCATGATCTCGTGGGCGTTGTTGCCGACCCAGACGTCGAAGGTCGACTCCCAGGCGCCGCCCGCAGGCGTGGTGGCCGCACCGCTCGTCGACAACGCGGACAGCGAACTGATGGTGCGATTGACGGTGTAGCCGATGTGCGGATACGACTTGATGCCACCGGTGTTCGGCTGGTCCGACCAGACACCCCAGTCGGCGTTGGAATTGGCCCAGATCGTCTGCGAGCCGGCGGCTGTCCCGCCGCAAGGCGCCCAGACGTCGTTGTTGAAGGTGTAGCTGCCGTAGGTCCAGGTGGCGAACAGGTTGGTGGCCGAGCACGATGATGTTGCAGGCGAGGTGGCGCCCCAGGTCGCGGCCTGTGCGCCCGAGGCGGCGAACGCCAGGGGAACAAGAATGGCGGCACTCAATGTGGTGTGAAGCGAACGCATATGTCTCCGGAAAGGTGGATGGTTGCGGAATTGCGCGGCCGTTCTGCGACGGCGCTTCGGCGCGAGGTGCCTCTTGGATGGCAACGCTGTCATCGGAGGCGCAGGCCATTCCATCGACGAACAATTTGTTCGAACACCCGAGCTAACCCGGGCCCTGCCGGATGACCTCCAGGTGCCCGGCGCTTTCAGCGCAAGCGTCGCGCCGTTGATGACTTCTTGTCGGCGCCGCGCCCAATCTTTGCGACTTCTTTATGCGGAAATCGCTCCAATGGCGATACGGCCGCCGCATGCGCACGGCCGCGCGGGCGAGCGACACAGGTGGCCGCCCATTCGCATCCACCCGCTGCTCGCCTCGCCCGATTTCCATGTTCGCCACGCTCCTGGAAAGCATCACGTCCAAGCGACGCGCCTGGGCCTTCGGCCTGCTTTGGCTGCTGGTGCTCACGATCCTGAACGTGCAGACGGGAGGCGCCCATCGCTCGACCGTGCTGTTCGCGGTTCCCGTGGCGCTCGTGTCGTGGACCGACAGCCGGCTGGGTTTCGTCTTCGCCGCCCTCGCGGTGATCGCCGCCAGGTTCGGCGGCGCGATGCCCGAGCCGGGAGCGACCAGCCCCCTCTGGGCGGACGCCATGCTGGCGTTCGTCAAGTTGAGCATCGACGCCGTGGTCGTGAACGCCTGGGGCCGACGGCATCGGCGCCGCGCCGACCCGGCGCGCAAGCCGGAAGACCTCCCGCGCCAGGGCGGGCACTGAGGCGCTCTGCCATGCAAGAGGAGTCCATGAAGACCGACACGAAGCGGGTGGCCGCCTGGCTGCAACCCGAAGAGATCCATCTCGACATCCCCCTGCGGGACGTACGCCATGCGCTCGAGTTCATCGCCGACGCCATCGGCGTCCACCATGGCCTGGAAGCCGCGCCCATCTTCAGGGCCCTGTCGCGAAGAGAGCAGGCCGGCTCGACGGCCCTGGGGGGCGGCTTCGCCATGCCCCACGCGCGCATCCACGGCATCGAACGTCCCCTGACCCTGCTGGTGCGGGCGAGCCGCCCGATCGAGTTCAAGGCGCCGGATCGCGATCCGGTCTCGCTGATGCTGGCGATCCTCGTGCCGGAGCACGGGCACCGCGACGATCACCTGAAGCTGCTGGGCTTGGTGGCCGAGCTGTTCTCGAACCCGTCGTTCCGGGCGCGGATGGACACCGGGGCGGACCCGGGCGTCGTCGCCGCATCGTTTCGTGCGGGCCTCGCCGGCCTGGAAGGCTAGGCCTGGGCCTCAAGGCACGAATCGGTACCCGACGCCGGCTTCCGTGAGCAGGTGGCGCGGCTGCGAGGGGTCGCGCTCCACCTTCTTCCTCAGCTGGCCCACGTAGACGCGCAGATAGGGCGTGTCTTCGCCATGGCTCGATCCCCACACGGCGTGCAGCAACTGCCGATGGGTGCGCACGCAGTGGGGATGGCCGGCCAGATGCACGAGCAACCGGTACTGGATCGGCGTCAGGTGGACCAGCTCGCCGCCCTTCTCGACCCGGCGGTGCAGCAGGTCGATCCGGACGTCGCCGAACTCGACGACGGTGTCGCCGCTGCCGCTTGCGCGCGCCCGCCGCCGCAGCTGGGCGCGCACGCGGGCGAGAAGTTCTCCGGCGCTGAACGGCTTGACCAGGTAGTCGTCGGCCCCCGCGTCCAGCGCGCCGATCTTGTCGCGCTCGGTCGTGCGCGCGGACAGCACCAGCACGGGCATGTCGGACCAGGCGCGCAGGTCGCGGATGAGCTCGGTGCCATCGCCGTCGGGCAGGCCCAGGTCGAGCACGACAAGGTCGGGCCGCCGCGTGCCGGCTTCGATGAGGCCACGCTGCACGCCGTCGGCTTCGATCACCTCGAAGCCCTCCGCGGCGAGCGCCATCCGCACGAAACGGCGGATCTCGGCCTCGTCCTCGACGACCAGGATCCGCTGCACCGTCTCACCCATGCGCGTCATCGGCGCCCCCTTCGAGGTTCTCGAGCGGCTCCAGCCCGTCGAGGCTGGGCGGTTCGCCGCGCGGCAACTCGATGGTGAAGCGGGCGCCGCCCAGGGGCTTGGTCTCGCCCCGGATCTTGCCGCCATGGGCCTCGACGATCGCCCGGCAGATGGCCAGGCCCAGGCCGACGCCCGGCGTCGGGCTTTCCTTGCGCCCGCGTTCGAACATGTCGAAGATCGCGGCCTCCTTGCCCCTGGGCAGGCCGGGGCCGGCGTCCTCCACCGTGATCACCACCTGGTCGCCGGCGGCCTGCGCGCGGATGTCGACCGGGCTGCCCGGCGGCGTGTACTTGGCCGCGTTCTCGAGCAGGTTGCAGAGCACGCGCTCGAACAGCACCGCGTCGATGTCCACCAGCGGCAGGTCGTCCGCGAGCGCGACCGTCACGCGGCGCTGCTCGAGGACGCTGCCCATGGCCTTGAGGGCCGTGCCGATCACCTCCTCCAGCGGCTGCCATTGCCGATTCAGTTGAACCGGTCCCGATTGCAGCCGAGCCATGTCGAGCATGTTGCTCACGAGCGAATTCATCCGCAGCGCGGCGTCCTTGATCCGATGCGCGGTCTCCAGCTCGGGGGAGCTGGACGCGAGCTTCATCATCGTCAGCGATTCCGCCATGCCCACCAGCGCAGACAGCGGCGTCCGCAGGTCGTGCGAGATCGCCGCGAGCAAGGAGTTGCGCAGGCGCTCGGACTCCATCTGCACGGTCACCGTCTGCGCGATGTCCACGTAGTGCACGCGTTCGAGCGAGATGGCCAGCAGCGACGCGCAGGTGTCCAGCAGGCGCCGCTGCTCCGGTCCGGCCAGGCGCTCGGGGCTCGCGGTGGCGATCGCCAGCACGCCGCGCATGCGCATCGGCGCCTTGAGCGGTACGTACAGCACCGGCGCGGCCGCCAGCGTGTTGGTGCCGTAGCCCGCCGCCTCGTCGTGGTCGAAGGCCCACTGCGCGACGCCCACGTCCATCCCGTCGGGCTGTCCTTCGGAATGCACCGCGCCATGCAGGCGGTCTTCCAGGTCCGGAATCATCAGCGCCGCGGGCGCGCCGAATTCCGATTTCATGAAGCGTGCGCCGATCTCCGCGATCTGCTCGGGCATCAGCGCGCCCGAGAGGTCGCGCGACATCGCGTACATCGCGCGCACCCGCTCCTCGCGCAAGCGCGCGACGCGTGCCTGGAACTTGAGCCCCGCGGTGAGCTGGCCGATGACCAGCGCCACGACCAGCATGACGCCGAAGGTCAGCAGGTATTGCGCATCGGAGACGCTAAAGCTGAAGCGCGGCGGGACGTAGAAGAAGTCGAACATGCCCACCGTCAGCAACGAGGCGAGCACCGCCGGCCCGCGGCCGAAGCGGACCGCCACGCCCACCACGCCCAGCAGGAAGACCATCACGACGTTGGCGCCGGAGAGCACCGGCGTCAAGGGCGCGACCGCCAGGGTCACCGCGCCGCAGATCAGCGCGCTCCACGCATAGTCGGCCCAGGCGATCGTGTCCTTCTGGTGGACGCTGGTCTTGCGGTCGCCGGCCTCGGCCGCGGGTCGATCGCGCCGGGGCAACGCGACCTGGAGCAGATCCAGGTCGTCGGCCAACGCGCCGATCGCATCGGCGAGCCGCGGCGTCCAGGGGCGGCGCAAGCGGCTGGAATCCCGCCCGAGCACCACGCGCGGCAGGTTGTGGTCGTGCGCGTAGCGGACGATCGTCGCCGCGACCTCGCCGCCGCTGAGCACCGCCGTGATCGCGCCGTTGTCCTCGGCCGACTTGAGCAGTTGCAGCGTGCGCTGGCGCGTCGCATCCGGCAGTCGCTGCAGCGACGGCGTCTCCACGTAGATGCAGTGCCAGGGCACGCCGAGCTGCGCGGCGAGCCGCGCCGTGCTGCGCACCAGCTTCTCGGAACGCTCGTCCGGGCCGACGCACAGCAGGATCGACTCGCGCGTCTGCCAGACCGGCGCCGCCTGCAGGTTGCGCCGGTACTGCAGCATCTCGCTGTCCACGCGGTCGGCGGTGCGCCGCAAGGCGAGCTCGCGCAGCGCGATCAGGTTGCCCTTGCGGAAGAAGTTGCGCACCGCGCGCTCCGCCTGCTGCGGCAGGTAGACCTTGCCCTCCTTCAGCCGCAGCAGCAGGTCGTCCGGCGGCAGGTCGACGATGACGACTTCGTCGGTCGCGTCGAACACCCGGTCGGGCACCGTCTCCCAGACGCGGATGCCCGTGATGCCCGTGACGATGTCGTTCAGGCTCTCCAGGTGCTGGACGTTCATCGCGGACCAGACGTCGATGCCGGCGTCCAGCAGTTCCTCGACGTCCTGCCAGCGCTTCGAATGCCGCGAGCCGGGCACGTTGGAATGGGCGAGTTCGTCGACCAGCACCAGCTGGGGCTTGCGCTCGAGCACGCCGTCGAGGTCGAATTCGCGCAGGACGCGGTCGCGGTAGCGAACCTCCTTGAGCTCGATCCGGGGCAGCCCGGCGACCAGGGCCTCGGTCTCCAGGCGACCGTGCGTCTCGATGACGCCGATGACCACGTCGACGCCCTGCTGCTG
>FTJN01000024.1_pt5 | contig 29849 bp, 29 predicted proteins | sample 1658361 | NCBI WGS metagenome assembly FTJN01 (sample SAMEA3914819, study PRJEB12502) | metagenome | biome: forest; material: soil | place: Canada | collected 2010-06-26 | depth 0.3 m
CGGCGCCTGCGCGGTCGACGCCCGGGGCGTCGGCGCGGCCCTGCACGCCGACGCGCTGTTCAAGCGCGCGCTGATGGCGGCCACGCGACAGTGCGTCGTGCTGGCCCTCAACGAGAAATTCAAGGCCCGCGCGCCGCACCGCGCCTGCACGCTGGCCGACGTCGACCTGCTGGTCGTCGAGCACGACGCCCCCACCCGGCTCACCGACCCGCTGCGCGCCGCCGGGCCCGCCATCGCGCGCGCGACGCGCGCCGCCTGACTTCATCCTGCGCCTCCATGGACTCCCTCCAAGCCACCCTTCCGCCGCGTTCCGACAGCCCGCGCGCCCGCCTCGCCACCCGCCTGGCCTTCCTCATCTGCGGCTTCGGCGTGGCGAGCTGGGCGCCGTTGATTCCGTATGCCAAGCAGCGGCTGGGCGTCGACGACGGCGGCATGGGCGTGCTGCTGCTGTGCCTGGGCGCCGGCTCGGTCGCGGCCATGCTGCGCACCGGCCCGATCTGCGCCCGCTACGGCTGCCGGCGCGTGCTCGTGGCGAGCGCGCTGGCGTTCCTGCTGCTGTTGCCGGCGCTCGCGCTCGTGGCGTCGCCGTGGCTGCTGGGCGCGGTGCTGCTGGGCTTCGGCGGCGCGGTGGGATCGCTGGACGTCGCGATGAACGTGCACGCCGTGGAGGTCGAGCGCGAAGCCGGCATCCCGTTGATGTCGGGCTTCCACGCGATGTTCAGCGTCGGCGGCTTCGCCGGCTCGGCGCTGGTCACCTCGATGCTGTCGGCCGGCGCGACGCCCTTCGCCTGCACCGTGTTGTGCGCCGTGCTGATGGCCGCGACGCTCGCGGTGACCCAGCCGCGCCTCGCCGAGACGCCGCGCGTGGCGGCCGGGCATTCGCTGGCCTGGCCGCGCAGCGGCGCCATCGTGCTGCTGGCGACGCTGGCCGCGACCTGCTTCCTGGTGGAAGGCGCCATGCTCGACTGGAGCGCCCTGCTGCTGACCACGTTGTCGCTCGCGGCGCCCGCGCACGCGGGCCTGGGCTACGCCTTCTTCTCCGTCGCGATGACGGCCGGACGCTTCGGCGGCGACGCCGTCACCGCCCGCCTGGGCGACCGCGCGACGATGCGCTGGGGCGGCGTCGTGTCCGTCGCCGGCTTCGGCGTGCTGCTGTGCGCGCCCAGCCTGGCCTGGGCGCTGCTGGGTTTCGTGCTGATCGGGCTGGGCGCCTCCAACGTCGTGCCGGTGCTGTTCCGCCGCGCCGGCGCCCTGCCCGGCGTGCCATCCGCCATCGCCATCGCGGCGCTCACCACCGTCGGCTACGGCGGCCAGTTGCTCGGGCCGGCGGCGGTCGGCTTCGTGTCGCACCTCACCAGCCTGCCGACGGCGTTCTGGCTGCTGGGCGCGCTGATGGTGCTGGTGCCGCTGTGCGCGGGCCGGGTCGCCGGCACGAAGCCCCATTGACCCTGCGGTGGAGCGCCGGGTCCCGATAATGGGCGCATGACGACGCCTGTCCCGTCCGCCGCCCTCCCCGACGACGACCCGATGCCGATCGCGCCGCCCCAGCCGGACTTCGAGCTGTGCTGCGGCAACGGCTGCGACCCGTGCATCTTCGACCTGCACGACCTGGCCATGGACGCGCATCGGCAGGCCTTGCGCGCCTGGCGGGCGCGCCATCCGGAGGCCTCGCCCGGCACGGCCTGAGCCGCGCGGGCGCTTCGAAATCCATGTCCTGGCCCGCGCTGATCACCTCGATCGTGCTGACCATCCTGCTGGCATCGCCGTTCCAGTGGTTCATGGGCGCCGGCAAGGACACGTTCATCAAGCGCGAGCCCAGTCCCGGGTCGGTCTGGGGCCAGTGCGCCTTCATGTCCGGCATCATGGCCGTCGCGTGGGTCGGCCTGTTCGGCGGCCTGTCGCTGGGCATCGCGATGGTGGGCGCGCTCGCGCTCGCACCGGCTTCGGTCGTCCTCTATGAATGGACGCGCCGCACCGTGGGCCCGCAGCACCTGTTCATCGGACTGAGCGGCCAGGTGCCCGGGGCGGTGCTGGAGACCGGGCCGTATCGCCATCTGCGCCATCCGTTCTACCTGAGCTACCTGATCGCCTTCGCCGCGGAGGCGCTGGCCATGCGCTCGCGGCTGGGAACCGCCGTCCTCGCGGCGAACGTGGCGCTGTTCGTCGTCATGGCGCTTCACGACGAGGCCACGCTGGCCCGCAGCCCGCTGGCCGAGGCCTATGCCGACTACCGCAGGCGCGTCGGCGTGCTCCTGATGCTGCCGCGGCGCGCGCGCACGTGACGCCCCGCCGCGTGACGCGCGCGCGGGGCGCTCAGCCCGCGGCCAGGAACGCCGCGACGCGCTGCGTGACCTCCGCGGGGCGCTCGCGCTGCGGCACGTGGCCGAGGCCGGCCAGCATCTCCCTGCGCGCGGGCCCGCCCGCGAGACGCACGAGGCGCGCGGGGTGGGCGGCGCTGCCGTACTCGTCGAGCTCGCCGTGCAACGCGAGCAGCGGACAGCGCACGCCGGGCAGCACGCCGTCCAGCGACCACCCCGCGAAGGCCGGATCCAGCCAGGTGTCGAGCCAGGCCGACAACACCCAGCGCGCCTTGTCGCCGTGGTACCGCTCGAGACGCTCCAGCGCGCCGGGCTCGGCGAACGACGTCCGGGCGGCACGCAGGCCGTCCAGCGTGCGCGGCTCGACGAAGGCCTGCGCCGCGATCGTCACCAGCGCCGTGCATGCGGCGCGACGACGTGCGGCGATGTGGACGGCCATGCCGCCGCCCACGCTGTGGCCCAGCACGGCGAAGCGTTCCAGCCCCAGTCGTTCGCACAGCGCCGCGAACCCGGTCGTGGCTTCTTCGGCGATGAAGTCGAACGACGGCGGGTCCACGCGTGCGTCGGACCGGCCGAAGCCCAGCCGGTCGTAGGCGATCACGCGCCGGCCCGTGGCCGTCGCCAGGCGCGCGGGAAAGTCGCGCCACAGCTCGACGCAGCCCAGCGAGTCGTGCAGCAGCACCAGCGCCGGCGACGCGCCATCGCCGGCGACCGGCCACTCGCGCGCGAACAGGCGCCCGGCGGATAGTGGGATCCAGTGATCGATGAAGGACATGGCGCGTGACGAAGATGCGGAGCGTCCGTCGTGGGAACGCCCGGATTCTGCCCGCCGCGTGGCCGCCGTGCCCGGATACCCGACGCAGGGGATGCCACCCCGGCGGGCGCTAACAGTACGCTAACGATCGGGCGGCACCGTCTCCCGACCGAAACAACGGCCAGCGACCCCCATGCTGATCCAGCTCACGAGCGGCGAGCTTGCGATTCTTCGACAGGCCGCCGCCGGCCATCGCCCGATCGGCGCCGCCTCGGCGGATCGCCAGCGCGACCTTGCCTTGCTGCTGGAGATGCAGTTGATCGTCGAATCCGAGGAGGGCCTCGAGATCACGCTGATCGGCCGGCGCCTGCTCAAGCTGGCGACGCAGCAGCCGGACGCGCCCTGATGGCACTTCCGCCTGTGAAACCGGGTCAATCGAACAAGGCTTCGACCTCGTCGCTCCACTGGCGCGACGCCTTGCTCCACGACTTGTCGACCGCGGTCTCGGGCCGCCCGCTGAGACACCATCCCTGGCGCCGTTCGAAGTCGAACGCCGCGTGCGGCGTGTCGTTGATCAGCAGCAAGGCCTTGAGGCCGTCCCGGGACCAACCGATTTCCAGCGTCGAGGGGAGTTCGGCGTCGGTGACGTCGGCCGCCACGTAGACCAGCAACGCGTCCTGCACCGGGTTGCCGTCTTCGACGTCGGTGTCGACGGCGTAGAAGCAGCCGGTCTCGCCGTCGTCCTCGAACACGGTCGCGTAGCGGCCGATGGGCGAATCGGCATCGACGACCAGCGGCTGGCCGACCTGGAAGGTTTCCCTGGCGGCGATCTTCAACGACATCCGGCGCGCACGCGGCTCATTGCTTCGGCCGCGTCTTGCCGTCGCGGTGCTTGTGCAGGTGGCCCAGGCCCATCGCGTCGATGTTGCGATCGAGCCGGTCCTGCTTGCGCTGGGCGTCGCGGTTCATCGCCTTGCGCTTGGTCCATCCGGTGGCGTCGGACCAGATCCACCAGGCGGTGGCCAGCACGAAGGGCAGCACGAACTTCCACAGGTCGCCGCTGAAATTCCAGTTCCAGGCGCCCATCGGGCCGATGTCGGCCAGGTTGCAGATGATCAAGACGACGCCGATGAGTACGAAAGCCATGCCGGAACCCCTGCCCGACCGCCGCCGGCCGTGCGGAGCGACGCAGCGAGGCGGCTCCGTCGGCCGGGCGCGCAGGGCCGGGCGTAGTTGAAAGGACGAATCAGCTCAATGTAGCAGCAACGCCCCGCCGGCGACCGCCCTCGGGCGGCCGCGCGACGCACGGGAGGCCCGCAAGCGTCAATTGTTCTCGGACAACTGGTCCAGGATGGCCGGATTCTCGAGCGTGCTGGTGTCTTGCGTCACCTTCTGGCCCTTGGCGATGTCGCGCAGCAGGCGCCGCATGATCTTGCCGGAGCGGGTCTTGGGCAGGTTGTCGCCGAAGCGGATGTCCTTGGGCTTGGCGATCGGGCCGATCTCCTTGCCGACCCAGTCGCGCAGCTGCTTGGCGATCGCCTTCGCCTCGTCGCCGGTGGGACGCGAGCGCTTGAGCACGACGAACGCGCAGATCGCCTCGCCGGTGGTGTCGTCGGGGCGGCCGACGACGGCGGCCTCGGCCACCAGCTCGGTGCACGACACCAGCGCCGACTCGATCTCCATCGTGCCCATGCGGTGGCCGGACACGTTGAGCACGTCGTCGATGCGGCCGGTGATGGTGAAGTAGCCGGTCTTGGCGTCGCGGATCGAGCCGTCGCCCGCCAGGTAGTAGCCCTTGAGCTCCGGCGGGTAGTAGCTCTTCTTGAAGCGCTCCGGGTCACCGAAGATGGTGCGGATCATCGACGGCCACGGCTTCTTGACCACCAGCAGGCCGCCGGTGCCGTTCTCGACGTCGTTGCCCAGCTCGTCGACGATGGCCGCCGCGATGCCGGGGAACGGCAGCGTGCACGAACCGGGCACGAGCGGCGTGGCGCCCGGCAGCGGGGTGATCATGTGGCCACCGGTCTCGGTCTGCCAGAAGGTGTCGACGATGGGGCATCGGCCGCCGCCGACATGCTTGTGATACCACTCCCACGCGGCCGGGTTGATCGGCTCGCCCACCGAGCCCAGGATCTTCAGGCTCGTGAGGTCGTAGGACTTCGGGTGCACCTTGTCGTTGGCCTCCGCCGCCTTGATCAGCGAGCGGATCGCCGTGGGCGCCGTGTAGAACTTCGAGACCTTGTGGTCCTGGATCATCTTCCAGAAGCGGCCGGCGTCGGGGTAGGTGGGCACGCCCTCGAACACGATCTCGGTGCCGCCGAGGGCCAGCGGCCCGTAGGTGATGTAGGTGTGGCCGGTGACCCAGCCGATATCGGCGGTGCACCAGAAGACGTCGTCGGCCTTCAGGTCGAACGTCCACTTGGTGGTGAGCGCCGCGTGCAGCAGGTAGCCGCCGGTGGAATGCTGCACGCCCTTGGGCTTGCCGGTGGAGCCGGAGGTGTAGAGCAGGAACAGCGGATGTTCCGCGCCGACCCACTCGGGCTCACAGGTGTCGGCGGCCGCGGCGGTGACGTCGTGCAGCCAGTGGTCGCGCGCCGTCCACGCGATCTTGCCGCCGGTGCGCTTGTAGACGATCACGTCCTTGACCGAGTCGCAGCCGCCGAGCGCGATGGCGTCGTCGACGATGGCCTTGAGCGGCAGCGCCTTGCCGCCGCGCTGCTGCTCGTCGGCGGTGATCACCATGACCGCGCCGGTGTCCTCGATGCGGTCGCGCAGGCTCTGCGCGGAGAAGCCGCCGAAGACCACCGAGTGCGGCGCGCCGATGCGGGCGCAGGCCTGCATCGCGACCACGCCTTCGACCGACATCGACATGTAGATGACGACGCGGTCGCCCTTCTTGACGCCGCGGGCCTTGAGCGCGTTGGCCATGCGGCACGTGCGCGCGAGCAGGTCCGCGTACGTCACGCGCGTGACCGTGCCGTCGTCGGCCTCGAAGATCAGCGCCACCTTGGCGCCCAGGCCCGCCTCGACCTGGCGGTCCAGGCAGTTGTAGGACGCGTTGAGCGTGCCGTCCTCGAACCACTTGAAGAACGGCGCGTCGCTGTCGTCGAGCGTCTTCGTGAACGGCGTCTTCCAGCTCAGCAGCTCGCGCGCCTGGCGCGCCCAGAAGCCTTCGTGGTCGGCCTCGGCCTCGGCGCAGAGCGCGTCGTAGGCGTCCATGCCGCTGACCCAGGCGTGGGCCTTCAGGTCGGCCGGCGGGTCGTAGGTCTGCAATTCGTGCGGGGTGTGCTCTGCGGCGCTCATCGAGTCTGTCTCCTGGAAATGTCGGGGACCTCGGCCGATCCCCTGTCCGATTCTGCTACTTGTGGCCGTCGCGCGAAACGCGAGTTCCGGCGCGGCGGCCGCGGGGCTTACCTTAGGGCCATGCTCTTACCCTGACCTGACTCGCCGGCTCCCTACAATCGGCCGGCACCGTCCGACCTCAACGACCATGAACAGGGCCCCATGACCCCGCAAACGCCGCCTCCCCGCCTTCGCCCGCTGCCGCGCCTGATCTTCGCGAGCCGCTGGATCCAGGTTCCACTCTACCTGGGCCTGATCGTGGCGCAGTGCGTCTATGTGGCGCATTTCTGGGTCGAACTGGTACATCTTCTGCAAGCGGTGTTCGGCGACGGGCATGCGCTTCAAACTCTCGTCCAGGGCATCGGATACCACCCGGCGCCGAGCGAAGACGGCGTGCCCCTGCCGCCGGTCACCTCGCTCAACGAAACCGTCATCATGCTCGTGGTGCTGGGCCTGATCGACGTCGTGATGATCTCCAACCTGTTGATCATGGTGATCATCGGCGGCTACGAGACCTTCGTCTCGCGCCTGCAGCTCGATGGCCACCGCGACCAGCCCGAATGGCTGGACCACGTCAACGCCTCGGTGCTGAAGGTGAAGCTGGCCACGGCCATCATCGGCATCAGCTCGATCCACCTGCTCAAGACCTTCATCAACGCCGGCGCCTACGACACCAAGGTGCTGCTGTGGCAGACGGTGATCCACGTCGCCTTCCTCTTCTCGGCGATGGCGCTCGCCTACACCGACCGCCTGCTGGGCCCGTACCCCGCCCAGCCGCATTGAGGGTTCAGGCGTTCGCCGCCGGCCGGGCCGCCCGGCCCAGGATCAACGCGCCGATGACGCCGGACAGCAGCGAGCCGCCCAGCACGCCCAGCTTCACCCGCGTCTCGAAGCTGGCGTCCAGGCCTTCGAACGCCAGGCCGCCGATGAACAGGCTCATCGTGAAGCCGATGCCGCACAGCACGCAGACGCCGAAGAACTGCGTCCAGCTGGAGTCCTTCGGGCGTGCCGCCAAGCCGGCCTTCACGAGCAGCCACCCGCTGCCGAACACGCCGATGGCCTTGCCGCCCAACAGGCCCGCCGCGATGCCCAGGGGCAGCGGCGCGAGCAGGTCGGCGGGCGACATGCCCTTGAGCGACACGCCGGCATTGGCGAACGCGAACATCGGCAACACCAGGTACGCCACCCACGGATGCAGTCCGTGCTCCAGGGTCTCGGCGGGCGAGCCGCCCTTGGCGTCGCGCACCGGGATGAACAACGCCGTGGCGACCCCCGCCAGCGTGGCGTGCACGCCCGACTTGAGCACGAACAACCACAGCACGAGCCCGACCAGGATGTACGGATCGACGCGCGTGACGCCCGCGCGGTTCAGCAGCCACAGCACGGCGAGGCAGGCGGCCGCGCCGCCCAGCATCACGAGCGACAGCTGCGACGTGTAGAACAGCGCGATCACGACGATCGCGCCGAGGTCGTCGATGATGGCCACCGCCGTCAGGAAGATCTTCAGCGACGGCGGCACGCGCGAGCCGAGCAGCATCACGATGCCGATCGCGAACGCGATGTCGGTGGCCGCAGGAATGGCCCAGCCGCGCAGCGCGGCCGGGTCGCCGTGGTTGATCGCCGCGTAGATCAGCGCCGGCGCCACCATGCCGCCGAGCGCGGCGGCCGCCGGCAGCACCACCTGGGCGCGGGTGGCCAGTTCGCCGGACACGAACTCGCGCTTGATCTCGAGCCCCACCAGGAAGAAGAACGCCGCCATCCACAGGTCGTTGACCCACACGATCAGGGGCTTGGCCAGCACCAGCGCGTCGCCGCCGATGCGCAGTTCGCCCGGGATCTTCGTGAAGGCCACGTAGGCGTCGGCCCACCCGGAATTGCTGATCACCAGCGCCAGCGCCGCGGCGATGGCCAGGACGATGCCGCCGCTCGATTCGCTGGCGAAGAATTTCCTGAAGCCTTCGGTCACTGCCGCCTCCCGTCGATGAGCGGTCAGTTTCCCAGAGTTTTTCGGCGCCCCCGTGAATTCGAGTCCGAACGGCCGAGTCGAAAGCGCGACGGGTCAGCGCGCGCCGCGTCTGCGCGAGTACAGGCCTGCGAGCCCGAGGGCGGCCAGCAGCAGCGCCGCGCCGGCCGGCTCGGGCACGGAGCTCGCCGTCTGCGGCGCTCCAGGCACTCTAGGCTCGCCCAATCCCATGTCGGGCAGATGTTCCTGCCGTCCAAGCCCGACCGTGGCGCTGCGGAAACGCCACGGCGGATAATGGCGGACTGCCTCCAGCAACCCGGCCAGACACCATGACGACCACCCTCAAAGCCGCCGACCTGATCGAAAGCGTCGCCGCCGCGCTCCAGTACATCTCGTACTACCACCCCGCCGACTACATCACCCACCTCGCCCGCGCCTACGCCCGCGAGGAAAGCCCGGCGGCCAAGGACGCGATCGCGCAGATCCTGACCAACTCGCGCATGAGCGCCGAGGGCCGCCGTCCGATCTGCCAGGACACCGGCATCGTCAACGTGTTCCTCAAGATCGGCATGGACGTGAAGTTCGAGGGCTTCAAGGGCTCGATCGCCGACGCCGTCAACGAAGGCGTGCGCCAGGGCTACCTGAACCCGGACAACGTGCTGCGCGCCTCGGTGCTCGACGATCCGATCTTCACGCGCAAGAACACCAAGGACAACACGCCCGCCGTCATCCACATGGAGCTGGTGCCGGGCGACAAGGTGGACGTCACCGTCGCGGCCAAGGGCGGCGGCTCGGAGAACAAGAGCAAGTTCGCGATGATGAATCCCAACGACAGCGTGGTCGACTGGGTGCTCAAGACCGTGCCGCTGATGGGCGCCGGCTGGTGCCCGCCGGGCATGCTGGGCATCGGCATGGGCGGCACCGCCGAGAAGGCGATGCTGATGGCCAAGGAAGTGTTGATGGAAGACATCGACATGTACGAGCTGCTGGAGCGCGGCCCGAGCAACAAGCTCGAGGAACTGCGCAGCGAGCTCTACGAGAAGGTCAACGCGCTGGGCATCGGCGCGCAGGGCCTGGGCGGCCTCACGACCGTTCTCGACGTCAAGATCAAGACGTATCCGACGCACGCCGCCTCGCAGCCGATCGCGATGATCCCCAACTGCGCCGCCACGCGCCACGCGCACTTCGTGCTCGACGGCTCCGGCCCGGCCTACCTCGAAGCGCCGAGCCTGGACCTGTGGCCCGACGTCAAGTGGGCGCCCGACTACAACAAGAGCAAGCGCGTCGACCTGAACACGTTGACGCCGGCCGAGGTGGCCACGTGGAAGCACGGCGACACCATCCTGCTCAACGGCAAGATGCTCACCGGCCGCGACGCCGCGCACAAGCGGATCCAGGACATGCTGGCCAAGGGCGAATCGCTGCCCGTTGACTTCACCAACCGCGTCATCTACTACGTGGGCCCGGTCGACCCGGTGCGCGACGAGGTCGTCGGCCCGGCCGGCCCGACCACGGCGACGCGCATGGACAAGTTCACCGAGATGATGCTGGCCAAGACCGGCCTGATCGCGATGATCGGCAAGGCCGAACGCGGCCCGACGGCCATCGAGGCGATCAAGAAGCACAAGTCGGCGTACCTGATGGCCGTCGGCGGCGCGGCGTACCTGGTCTCGAAGGCGATCAAGTCGGCCAAGGTCGTGGGCTTCGCGGACCTCGGCATGGAAGCGATCTACGAGTTCGACGTCGTCGACATGCCGGTGACGGTGGCCGTGGATTCGGGCGGCACGTCGGCGCACATCACGGGGCCGCGGGAGTGGCAGGCCCGGATCGGAAAGATTCCGGTCGCCGTGGCCTGAGACCGCAGCGTTCCTGATTCGCGAAGCCCGCCTGCGCTCGAGCACGCGGGCTTTTCATTGCGCGGCGCGCGATGCGACCCGTCCCCTCAGCTTCGCAACCCTTCCTGGTCCGGGCGGCTGGTCTGCGCGGCCCCTCCTCTTGCGTCCTGCAAACTATTCGCTGATTTGCTGGTACACATTGGGATAATTCGCCTGAAACTCTTTCGCCCTGGTAGACCAGACGTCATCCCAGGAGAAGGAAATGTTCGCCCAGAACGGATCACCGCCGGGAATATGGTTATTCGCCTGGATCAAGGTTTCCCCATCATTGCGGGTCTTGAAGGTTGCGCTCCCGAAATTTGAATTCTCCAGGGCAAGTCGATATTGCTTGTTGGCGAGATATCTGGTCCATTCGTCGCCGCTCCACTGGGCAACGGCACTGTAGTGACTCAGGATATCCGGCGCATAAAACTCGCCCCAATTGCCAAGAAATTCGACATTGGCTTTGTCGCCGGCATTTGCAAATCTGAATGCATGCGTGCCGGCGCCATCCTTGTGATACACAACCAGCGGATGCCCCCACTGCGTTTGCAGTCCGCCGAACGGTTGAGTGGTATAGCTTCCGTGCGCGCTGACGGAGACGTGCGAAATGAACGCCGCCTGATCATTTATCTTGCCGGTCCAGACGATGACGGTTTCCACGTCGTGCCGATGGCCGCCCAGGAAAGAGAAGCCGATCGCCTGGTCCTTTTCAAAATAGAGCTCGAAGAGATGCGCGCATCTCAGTACCTTGTTCGAACCCTCGTAGGCTTCTCTGCAAAGTTGTCGATGCGTCGTGTTGGCGAATACCCCCCAGTTACTATCCCGGCAGGCGCCCCATACCGTGCCCGTCGCGTTCAGGCCAGGGTTCTGTCGCAAACTGGCATCCGGATAGGACGGCGTCGCCGGATAGCAACCATCTGAATCAAAATCGAACAACGGAGTAAAATCCCTGATCTGCTGCTCGTTGTATTTCGTGATGGCCGTACCCCATCTTGGAAACTCGTCTGCGTTGGCTCCCGACGAAATCAAAGCAGTGATTGAAATCAGGATGGCTCTCGGAAAACGAGCCATGTTGATGCATTTGAATCCAGACATATCCGCCATCGCAATCCCCTGTAAATTCAGCAGCCGATCAATTTATTAAATATCAATAAATCATGGCCAAAGATTACAGAGCCTTTGTGACGTCTTGTTGACTGGCTATCTCCTCAATTTATGCCACCGCTCGATGCGATTTCTTCTCGAATCCACGCAGTGGAATAGATATAATTGCGACAAATAGGTCAATCCCTGGAATGGATTTTTTGACGCCATAAATATCCAAAAGCCAGGCCACAACCCGCAGCCAACGAATATTCGGCTGGAATACATGCGCGGGGTCGCTGGCGGAGAGGTTCCTGCGTCGGAAGCGCGCGATCGACGCGCTCACCCGCCGCCAGATCCGCCCGGCTCCAGGAACCCCGGCCCCTGCCCCTTCGACGGCGGCGCGTCCTTCAACTCCTCGGCACTCGCCGCCGGCGCGGAAGACGTGACCGCGGTCGGTGACGATTGCGTGCCCGGAATCACCCCCTCGGCTTCCAGCCCGCCCTGCACCGGCATCACCCGCACCACCCGCTGCGGGAACGGAATCTCGATCGAGTTCGCGTTGAACAGCCGCAGCAACGCCATGTTGACGTCGGACTTCACGCTGCCCGTGCCGTTCTCCGGGTCGTTGATCCAGAACGAGATCGTCAGCTCCAGGCCGTCGGACGCGAAGGCGCTCAGTTGCACGCCCGGCTTCGGGTCGGCGATCACGCGATCGATCTGCGGGATGACCTCGAGGATCTGCGGGACCAGCTTGTCGATGTCGGTGTCGTAGCCGACCTGCACCACGGTGTTCAACGCCAGCCGCGGGTCCGCCAGCGTGGCGCTTTCCACCCGCTGAGTGATCATCATCTCGTTCGGGACGATGGACTCGCGGCCGTTGAGCGCGCGCATCACCGTGTAGCGCGTGGTGATGTCGGTGATGCGGCCCTCGAAGCCGTCCACCTTGACCGTGTCGCCGATGCGCAGCGCGCGCTCGGCGAGGATCACGAAGCCGCTGACGTAGTTGGCCGCGAGCTTCTGCAGGCCCAGGCCCAGCCCGACGCCGATCGCGCCGCCCAGCACCGACAGCGCGGTCAGGTCGATGCCCACCGCCGACAGCGCCAGCAACAGGCCGACGAAGACCAGCACGGCGCGCACGACGTTGGACGCCGCCTTGCGCCACGACAACTGCTGCCCCACCGCGCCCTTGAGCAACTTGGACTCGATCGCCGCCGAGATCCACAGCGTCACCATCAGCACCGCGCCGGCGACGATGACGCCCTCGAGGATCGTGGCCAGGCTCATCGTGCTCGAGCCCATCTTCCAGTGCACGTCGTCGAGCGCGTCGATGAACGACGGCAGCACGCCGGTGATCCACAGCACCACGCCGCCCCAGGCCAGCCACGAGACCGTCTTCTCGACCGCGCGCACCAGGCCCGACTTCGGGAACGCGACGCGCATCACCCGCACCGTCAGCCGGATCACCAGCAGCGACAGCAGGATCGGGACGACCACCTTGAACACCGCCAGCGGCAGGTGCTGGCGCAGGCAGAACCAGCGGGCCATCCACACCAGCCCCAGCCACAGCGCGGGAAACAGAACGCCGTCGAAGATGCGGCCGCCGAAGAGGATCGAGCCGTGGCGCGGGACCGGTCCGCGCAGCAGCCGCGGGATGCCCCAGGCGATCGGGAACGCGGCCGCGATCAGCAGCAATGCGATGTAGGCATAGGGCTGCTCGGCCTCCCGGATCAGGGCGGCGAGTTCGGGCGAAAACCAGTTTTCCATGCGGTGATTGTGCGGGAGCTCGACGGCGAAGGGAGGGTGGGTCTGCAACCCAGGTTTCCGCGGCCGCCGTCATCGGGCGGAAACCCCCGAGGACTATTTTGGCCCGACCCGTCGAATCCGGGCCGGGCCGAACGTCGTGGAGATGAAGCCGCGGATTCGAACCCGGCTTTGCCGACCCTTCCCCACGACAACCCAAGGAGCCACCATGGCCGAGAACGTCAATCCCATCCCGCCGGGCATGCACACCGTCACGCCCCATCTGGTGTGCGCCGGCGCCGCCGCCGCCATCGAGTTCTACAAGGAGGCCTTCGGCGCCGTCGAGATGACGCGGCTGGCCGGTCCCGACGGCAAGCTGGTGCACGCCATGCTGCGCATCGGCGACTCCGTGATCATGCTGGTGGACGAGTTTCCCGAGATGCACGCCCTGGGCCCGAAGGCCCTCGGCGGCTCGTCGGTGACGATCCACCTGTCCGTCCCCGACGCCGACGCCTCGTTCAAGCGCGCCACCGCCGCCGGCGCCGCGTCGCGCATGCCGGTGACCGAGATGTTCTGGGGCGCCCGCTACGGCTTCGTGCAGGACCCGTTCGGCCACCTGTGGTCGATAGCCACCCAGGTGCGCAACCTGACGCCCGAGCAGATCGCCGAGGCGATGAAGTCGCAGAAGCCGATGGAAGGCTGCGGCCCGCAAGGTTGAGGTTCCCGCGCGCGTCGCGAGACGCGCGCGCGGGACCCGCTAACGGGCGCGCGCCTCGCGCGCCCGCTCCAGCAGCAACGCCTTCTCGCGTTCGTTGGCCGTCATGGCCGCCGCGCGCTCGAACTCCGTGCGCGCCTCGTCGTGGCGGTCGAGCCTGGACAGCAGGTCGCCGCGCGCGGCGTGCAGCAGGTGGTAGCGCGCGAGGTGGCCATCGGTGACCAGGCCGTCCACCAGCAGCAGCGCCGCCGCCGGCCCGGAAGCCATGCTCACGGCGACGGCGCGGTTCAACTCGACGACCGGCGACGGCATGCACTGCATCAGGTCGCCGTACAGGGCGACGATGAGGGGCCAGTCGGTCGCCTCAGGCGTGCGCGCGCGCGCGTGGCAGGCCGCGATCGCCGCCTGCAGCTGGTACGGGCCGATGTCGCCCGGCAACTGCTCCGCCCGCTCGAGCGCCGCGAGACCGCGGCCGATCAGCAGGCGATCCCAGCGGCCGCGATCCTGCGCCATCAGCAGGATGGGCTTGCCGTCGGCGCCCAGGCGGGCGTGCATGCGCGAGGCCTGGATCTCCATCAGCGCGACCAGTCCATGCACCTCGGCCGTGCCGGGCGACAACTGGGCCAGGATGCGGCCCAGGCGCAGCGCCTCGTCGCACAGCGCGGGCCGCGTCCAGTCGTCGCCGGCCGTGGCCGAATAGCCTTCGTTGAAGATCAGGTAGACGACCTCCAGCACGGCGGCCAGGCGATCCTGCAGGGCCTCGCCGCGCGGCACCTCGAACGGCACGCGCGCGTCGCCCAGCGTCCGCTTGGCCCGCACGATGCGCTGCGCGATCGTGGTCTCGGGCTGCAGGAAGGCGCGGGCGATCTCGGGCGTGCTCATGCCGGCCAGCAGCTTGAGCGTCAAGGCCACCTGCGCCTCGCGCGACAGCACCGGGTGGCAGGCGGTGAAGACCAGGCGCAGCAGGTCGTCGCCGATGTCGTCGGCGTCGTCCAGCGAGTCGCTGAAGTCGGGCACGACATGGTCGCCGCGCGCGTCGGCGTCGGCGCCCAGCTCCTGCTGCTTCGCGTGATGCAGGTTGAGCTGGCGCAGCCGGTCGAGCGCGCGGTTCTTGGCGGTGGCCATCAGCCAGGCTCCCGGGTTGTCGGGAATGCCGTCCTTGGGCCAGTGCTCCAGCGCGGCGACGAGCGCGTCCTGCGCCAGCTCCTCGGCCAGGCCGACGTCGCGCACGCGGCGGGCCAGCGCGCCGATGATGCGCGCCGATTCGATGCGCCACACGGCGTCGATGGTGCGATGCAGGTCACGCGCCATGCGGGCGGACTCCGGAAGGACGGCACGAGGACATCACGCCTTGGACGCGGCGTGGTCGCGCAGCAAGGCCTCGAACTCCTCGGCCGAGAAGATCGGGCGGATCTCGATGTCGCTGTCGCCGACGTGCGGATTCGGGCAGCGGCGCACCCACTCGATGGCTTCCTCCATGGATCGCACTTCCCACAGCCAGAAGCCGGCGACCAGCTCCTTGGTCTCGGCGAACGGGCCGTCGGTCACGGTGCGATTCGTGCCCGAGAAGTGCACGCGGACCCCGCGCGACGACGGATGCAGGCCGTCGGCCGCCAGCAGGATGCCGGCCTTGACCAGTTCCTGGTTGTACTTGTCCATGGCGACGAACAGCTCGTCGGGAGGCATCACGCCCGCCTCGGAGCTCTCGTTCGCCTTGACGATGACCATGACTCGCATTTCGGTTCTCCTGACGTTGGGGGGAAGTCGACGGCGGCAAGTTCGCCGCCTCCTGTTTCCACGACGGGCGACGCGGCCGCGTTTCGACACCCCACGACGAAAGTTGAAAAATTTTTTCACCTGCAGGCAGAATCGCTTCGCCGTTCCCGGCCGCTCTCCGCCCCGCCGCCATGCAATACCTGCTGCTTGTATACACCGACGCCGAACTGCTGGACAAGCTGCCAGAGGCGGAATTCAACACCGAGATGCGCGAATGCCTGCAAAGCGCCGACGCGCGGATGGCGCAAGGCAAGGTGCTCGGCTTCCAGCAACTGCAGCCGGCCGCCACCGCCCGGACGGTGCGCGTACGCAACGGCCGCGCCACGGTGCTCGATGGCCCGTTCGCCGAGACCAAGGAAATGCTGGCCGGGTTCACCCTGATCGAGGCCGAGTCGATGGAGGAAGCCGTGCGCATGGCCCACGAGCAGCCGTGGACCAAGTACGGCTCGATCGAGGTGCGGCCGGTGGGCGACATCGCCGCCATGCGTGCCCGCGTCGGCGCCTGACGCCGCAGCCAGCATCGCCCTGGTGCTCATGCCACCGGGTTGCTACGGGCATCCGTGAAAAATACACCTGACGGTTGCGCCAGGTGCCTGATTTTTCGCCAAGACCGCCGATGCGATCCAGGTTCATCGACTCAGAACCTGACCGCCTGCTTCAGCGATTGGACGGCCGTGCTGTTCAACCGGATGTTGTAGTCGTCGACGATCGTCGAGTCCACGCCGTCGATGACATTGAGCCTGGCCCCCGCCTTGCGGACCGATCCGAAATAGATCTTGCCGCTCAGCTCGACGAATGCGACGTAGCCCGTGGTCGGGGACGCACTGGCCGGCTTGGGATTCGTCGCGACCCAGACGCGCGCGCCCTGCATGCTGGAGATCGAACCGCTGGCAAGGGCATAGGCCACGCCATCGACGGAAATGCTGCCCGCGAACCCCGGGTTCGCAAACATGGTCTCGATCGTCGTCTCCGCTCCCGGATACGGGCTGACATCGACGTCGTAGGTGCGGCTCGTCCAGTCGTTCAGGAACAAGGTCGTCGCCTGCTGGAATCCCTTGCGGGTGAAGTAGCTGGACCCCGGCAGCCATCCTTGCGAGAAATCGAAGTTCGACGGCTCTTTCAAGCGGGTGAAGCTCAGGAACGAATTCACGATGGGGGTCGAGCCCATCGCGCCGGCGAGCGCGACGGGCGCCGACCAGTCATCGTAGTCGGCCGCGAACAAGGCGGTCGTCCCGTCGGTCGCGTACGTTGTCAGCACGACGTCGTTGCCCGAGTACGACCACATTTGCCGCGAACTGCCGTTCGCCACGTAGATCGCGCCATTCTTCACTACCCGGCTGACGCTTTGCTGCGCCATCGGCGGCAGGGCCAGGGTCGTGGTGAGATTGACGGTGGATTGCGAATTCAGCACCGCGCCCGATTGCGGCGAGGTCGAAACGGAGTTGACGTCGTAGTACAGATAGTCAGTGCCCGTCGTCGGCGCGATATCCGTGTTCGGCAGATACCAGTTGAACGCGACGTAGGAGTCGGCCTTGGTCGTGGTCTCGAAATTCTGTTGGGTTGCACTCAATACAACCGGAGCCGTCGATCCTCCCCCACCGCCACCACCGCAAGCCGCCAGAAGCGCCGCCGCCGCGACTGCGATGATATTCTTCGAATTCATACTCATCAGGCTCCCTCGATTATCTAGTTATCAACAACATGAATCTTCGCAAGCCGCACAAGGCCAGCGGAGCTTCGTGATGCATGGCACCCCGTCGGGAGGTGCACGATGTCATGCAGAGGCAAGCAGATCGGCACTGCATTCCAGCTGGCGTACGGCAAGCATCATCGCAGTCGATCCGCATCCCAGCCTTCTCGAAGCTGAATGAATTCGGGGGCGGCGCAAGAGAGTTCCAGAACCCGTGACGTATGCCCAATAGCAAGGTGAATCTGCGATCGTTCGCGAGATTCCAGTATTCGGTCGTGCCGGGAAAATACTGGGTAGCGCACCCAATACATACGATGAATGTTGCATCGCAGATTCATGGCTAGGAAAGTCCGCAACGGGTCGAAACCGGCTGGCTGCCCCGACTCGCAGCGCCCGGTCGGTACGCCCGGGGAAAAGGATCGCGCGCCAGGCCGGCAGCCCGGATCTCCCGGCACGGCCCGCCTCAGACGCCCGCCAGCACCCTCACGTGCGCGGCCGCGCTGCGCGCCAGCGCGCCGAGGTTGTAGCCGCCTTCAAGGCAGCTGACGATGCGCCCCTGCGCGTGCTTCTTCGCCACGTCCACCAGGCGCGCCGTGATCCATTCGTAGTCCGCCTCGACCAGGCCCATGCGGCCGAGGTCGTCGTCGCGGTGGGCGTCGAAGCCTGCCGACACGAAGATCATCTCCGGCCGGAACTTGTCGAGCAGCGGCAGCCATTGCTGCTCGACGATCGCGCGCACCTCGTTGCCCTTGGTGTAGGCGGGCACCGGCACGTTGAGCATGTTGTCGCCCATCGGCACGTTGCCGCAGAACGGGTACAGCTGGTCCTGGAAGAAGCTCACCATGAGCATGCGCTCGTCGCCGGCGACGATGTCCTCGGTGCCGTTGCCGTGGTGGACGTCGAAGTCGACGATGGCCACGCGCTCGAGGCCGCGCACGTCCAGCGCGTGGCGGGCCGCGATGGCCACGTTGTTGTAGAAGCAGAAGCCCATCGCCGCATCGCGCGTGGCGTGATGGCCCGGCGGGCGGATCGCGCAGAAGGCGTTCTCGGCCCGGCCATCCAGCACCAGGTCGGTGGCGGCCACGGCCGCGCCGGCGGCGCGCAGCGCGGCCTGGCGAGTGTGCGGGCAGGCGGCGGTGTCCGGGTCGACCGACACCAGCGCGCCCTCGCCGGCCACCCGGGCGAACGTCTCGTCCAGCTCGCTGAGGTAGTTGCTGGCGTGGGCGTGGGCCAGGTCCTGCGCCCGGGCCGGCGGCGCGTCGTCGTGGCGCGCCAGGACGTCGGCCAGGCCGGTGGCGAGGAAGTGATCCTCGATGGCGTCGAGGCGGGCCGGCGACTCCGGGTGGCCCGGACCCATGTCGTGCCGGCGACAGTCGGCGTGGCTGAAGAAGGCGGTGGTCATCTGGTTCGCTCGCTGGCGCGTACGCGTTGTCTGCCGTTCGGATATCGTCGGTGTCATGACCTCATCGTTGCAATCGCGTCTGACAAGGCTGAAAAGCCAGATTAGCACGATCATCGTCGGCAAGCCGGCGCAGATCGACGACTCCATCGCGTGCCTGCTGGCCGGCGGCCACCTCCTGATCGAAGACGTCCCGGGCGTCGGCAAGACCACCCTGGCGCACGTGCTGGCGGTCTCGTTGGGACTCACGTTCTCGCGCGTGCAGTTCACGGCCGACCTGATGCCCAGCGACCTGGTCGGCGTCAGCGTCTACGAACGCAGCAAGGAGGCCTTCGCTTTCCATCCGGGCCCGGTGTTCGCCCAGGTGCTGCTGGCCGACGAGATCAACCGCGCCGGCCCGAAGACGCAGAGCGCGCTGCTGGAGGCGATGGAGGAGCAGCAGGTCAGCGTGGACGGCGAGACGCGCCCGCTGCCGCTGCCGTTCTTCGTCATCGCCACGCAGAACCCCGGCGACCAGTTGGGCACGTACGCGCTGCCCGAGTCGCAGCTCGATCGCTTCCTCATGTGCATCACGCTCGGCTACCCCGACGCGAAGTCCGAGCGCGAGCTGCTGGCGGGCCAGGACCGGCGCGAGGCCGTCGCCAGGCTCACCCCCGTGATGACGCCGGCCGAACTCGTGGAGCTGATGGCCGCCGTGCGCCGGGTGCACGTGTCGGAGACGCTGCTCGACTACCTCCAGGCGCTGATCGCGGCCACGCGCTCGGGCCACTGGTTCGGCGAAGGCCTGTCGCCGCGCGCCGGCATCGGCGTGTTGCGCCTGGCGCGCGCCCGCGCCCTGCTGGCCGAACGCGATTTCGTCAGTCCCGACGACCTGCAGGCCATCCTGCCGCAGGCCATCGCGCACCGCCTCATCCCGGTGCCCGGCGCCGGCCGCGGGCGGCGCGAGCAGGTGCGCGCGATGATCGAGTCCGTGGCGCTGCCCTGAAGCGCGAGTCCGCATGTCCGACATGACGTCCGACACCCCGGCGCCGCCCCTGACCCGGCCCGCCATCTGGGACGCCCGCGGGCGCTGGCGCGCCTGGTGGGCCCGGCGGATGCAGCCGCGCGAAAGCCAGACGCTGACCCAGCGCAACATCTACATCGTGCCCTCGCGCGCCGGGATGGTGTTCTGCCTCGTGCTGCTGCTCCTGCTGGTGGTGTCGATCAACTACCAGCTGAGCCTGGGCTTCGCCCTCACCTTCCTGCTGGCCGGCAGCGCGGCCGCGTCGATGCAGATGACGCACGGCAGCCTGCGCGGGCTGACGCTGCACATCAAGCCGCTGGTGCCCGCGTTCGACGGCGACGGCGCGGTGATCGAGATGGTCGTCACCAACCCCGGCAAGAGCCGGCTCGGCGTCGGCTTCGGGCTGGACCTGGGCGCCCGCCCGATCCCGCTGGCCTACGCGGAGATCGCGGCGCAAGGCCAGACCTCGGTGCAGCTGCGTTGGCTGGCCCCCGGCCGGGGGCTGCACGGGCTGCCGATGGTGCGCGGCGAGTCGCGCTACCCGTTCGGCCTCTTCCGCGCATGGACGATCTGGCGTCCCGCCGGCCAGCAATGGATCTACCCGCGGCCCGAGTCGCCGACGCCGCCCTGGCCGCAGGTGCAGGCCACGCAGGGCGACGACAAGCCGGCACGCCGCGGCGCCGGCACCGAGTTCGAGGGCGTGCGCGCCTACCGCCGCGGCGACACGCTGCGCCAGGTGGTGTGGAAGAAGGCGGCCCGCACCGGCGAGCTGATCAGCCGCGAGACGGCCGGCGCGGTGCAGCGCGAGACGTGGCTGCAGTGGAACCAGGTGCAAGGCCTGGACACCGAGGCGCGGCTGTCGCGCCTGGCGGCGTGGATCGTCGCCGCCGACGCGGCCGGCGACAACTGGGGCCTGACGTTGCCCGGCACCGAACTGGCGCCCGCCAACGGCGCCGCCCATCGACACGCGGCGCTGCAGGCGCTCGCCATCTGGTGACGCACATGGCCGCCCCCACCGATGCCGCCATCGGGCTCGCGCACTCGCCCTGGCGCGTGCCCTCGCGCGAAGCGCGCGACACGCTGTTCATGGTGCTGCTGATCGGCTGGACGATCGCGCCGCACCTGTTCAACCTGCCGCTGTGGGTGAGCGGCTTGTCCGTCCTGGTGCTCATCTGGCGTGGCTGGCTCGCCTGGCGCCAGAAGCCGCTGCCCGGCCGCGCCGCGGTGCTGGGCCTGCTGGTGCTCGCCGCGGTGCTCACGTTCACGGCCCAGCGCACGCTCGTCAGCAAGGACGCGGGCGTCACGTTGCTGGTCGTGCTGATGGCGCTGAAGACGCTGGAGCTGCGCGCCCGGCGCGACGCGATGGTGGTGTTCTTCCTCGGATTCTTCCTGGTGCTGACGACGTTCCTCTATTCGCAGTCCTTCCTCACCGCCGTGGGCACCGGCATCTCGGTGTGGGGCTGGCTCACCGCGCTGACCCTGGCCCACATCCCGGCCGGGCGGCCGACCATCCGCCAGGCCGCCGGGCTCGCGGGGCGCGCGGCGCTGATCGGCACCCCGGTCATGGTGGCGCTGTTCCTGCTGTTTCCGCGCATCGGCCCGCTGTGGCCCTCGGCCGACGGCGCCAACCGCACCGGGCTGTCCGACCACCTCCAGCTGGGCACCATCGCGGACCTGGCCAACGACGACAGCATCGCGTTCCGCATCAAGTTCGACGGTCCGGTGCCGGGCGCGGGCCAGATGTATTTCCGCGGCCCGGTGCTGGTCGACACCGACGGCCGCGACTGGCGTGCGCAGTCGCTGTTCGACGGCCGCGCCCGGCACGGCGCGTCCTCGGTCAGCGTCGCCGAACAAGGGCCGCAGACGCCCTACGAGATGACGCTGGAGCCGACGCAGCTCACCTGGCTGCCGCTGCTGGAACTCACGGCGCCGCAGTCGCCCGGCGGCAGCACCGATGCGTCGCCAGGCGTGCAGGTTCTGGACGGCAGCGACGTGCGGCCGCTGGCCGACCTGGACGCGCAATGGCGCACGCGGCGGCCGATCGCGCAACGGGTGCGTCTGCGCGCCGTCGCGGGACTGGACGACCGCATCGTCGGCGCGACGCCCGCCGACCTGCGCGAGAACCTGCGCTTGCCGCAGAACTTCTTTCCGCGCACCCGCGCCTGGTCGCAGCAGTGGCTGCGCGATCACCAGGGCGCCACGCGCCCGGGCGAGGTGGCGGACCCCGACGCCATCGTCCGGAGCCTGTACCGCCACATCGGCACCGCCCGGTTTACCTACACGCTCACGCCCGGCGTCTACGAAGGCGATCCCGTGGACGAGTTCTGGCTCGATCGGCGCGTCGGTTTCTGCGAGCACTTCGCCACGGCGTTCGTCGTGGTGCTGCGCTCGATGGGCATACCCGCCCGCCTGGTCACCGGCTACCAGGGCGTCGATCCGCGGACGGAGGACGGTCTCTACATCGTGCGCCAGAGCAACGCGCACGCCTGGGCCGAATACTGGAACCCGCGGCGCGGCTGGGTGCGCGCCGATCCGACGGCCGCCGTCGCGCCCGACCGCATCGACCGCGGCCGCGCGATCCGGCCGGCCGTCGGCCTGGTCGGCAACGTGATGAACGCGGTGAGCCCCGACATGGTGGAACGCTTGCGCGCGTGGCGCGAGACGATGGACAACCGCTGGAAGGAATGGGTGCTCGGCTACAACCGCAATGCCCAGTTCGACCTGCTCAAGAAGTTCGGCGTCAGCAGCCCCGACTCGGACGACCTGGGCCGCTTGCTGATGAGCGTGATCAGCCTCGCCGCGATTTTCGGCGCCGGCGCGGCGTGGTGGGATTCGCATCGGCGCACGCCCGGCCAGCGGCAGACGCGCCGCCTCGCATCGACGCTGCGTGCGCTGCGGGCGCACGGCGTGGAGGTGGCCGCGCACGAGTCGCCGGGCGTCGTCGCGGCCTCGCTGCGGCGGCGCTTCGGCGCGCCTGCCGAGGCGCTGGCCCGGCGGCTCGACGGCCTGGAACGCCTGCGCTACGGTCCGGCCGCGGACGCACCCGCCCCCGGCTGGGCCGAAGCCAAGGCCGCCGCACGCGCCCTGGCCGCCACGCTGGCGAGGGCCACGCGCGCGCGAGACGCGACGCCCGCGCGTGCCGGCCCCTGAGCGTGGGCGCGGCGCGCGCACGACACTGCGCGCCGGCCGCCGGGTCGGCCCGATCGACGCGGCCAGGGCCTGCCCTCACGCAGGCATGCCGCGTCCTGAAGGCGGGCATTCTGCTGGCTCACGCGGGCACGCCACGGGTGTGAACAGGCCCTAAACTGGGTCGATGATTCCCGTTCCCGCGTCTTGCCCGTCGTCGTCCTCGTCCTCTTTCACGAACCTCGCGATCCCGCTCCGGCTGGCCGCTGCGTTGATCGCCGGGGGCGCCCTCGCGATCTCCAGCGGCGGCGCGGCGGCACAGGCCGAGGCCGCCAGCGCGCCAGCCGCCGGGACGGCGCATCCGGCGGCCAAGGCCAAGGCCGCGGCGAAGAAGAAAAAGAAGGGCAAGGCCCACGCCGTGCGCGACGACGACGCGCCCGACAGCGTCGTCTACGGCCGGCGCGACGACGTGCTCGCCTTCGCGGCGCAGGTCGCCGACGACCGCGGGCTCGATCGCGCCTGGGTCGAGGACCAGTTGGCGAAGGCGCGCTACCTTCCGAGCGTGGCCAAGGCCATCATGCCCGGGCCGCCCGGCACCGCGAAGAACTGGGCCGCCTACCGCGCCCGCTTCATCGAACCCCGGCGCCTGGCCGCCGGCGTGCAGTGGTGGCAGGCGCACGCGGCCGCGCTGGCCGACGCGCAGGAGCGCTACGGCGTGCCGGCGGAGCTCGTGGCCGGCGTCATCGGCGTGGAGACCTTCTACGGCCGCATGACCGGCAACTACCGCGTGCTCGACTCGCTGGCCACGCTCGCGTTCGACTTCCCCAAGGGCCGCTCGGATCGCAGCGCGTTCTACCGCAGCGAACTGCGCGCCTACCTCGTGTGGTGCGCGCTCGAGGGCCGCGACGCGGACACCACGCGCGGCTCGTTCGCCGGCGCGATCGGCTGGCCGCAGTTCATGCCCAGCAGCCTCCTGAAGTACGCGGTCGACTTCGACCACGACGGCCACGTCGACCTGTCGGCCGGCGGCGACGACGTCGTCGGCAGCGTGGCCAGCTACCTCGCGACCTTCGGCTGGCAGCGCGACATGCCGCCGTACTTCCCGGTCCTGCCGCCGCTCGATCCGGTCGAGCGCGCTCGCCTGGCCGCGGCCGACATCGTGCCGACGTTCAGCGCAGAGCAACTGACGGCCGCCGGCGCGCAATTGCCCGACGCCGCGCGCGACTTCCCCGGCCCGCTCGCCTTCGTCGAACTCCAGAACGGCGACGACCCGCCCAGCTACGTCGCCGGAACGTCCAATTTCTACGTGGTGACGCGCTACAACTGGTCGAGCTACTACGCGATGGCGGTGATCGACCTGGCGGCGGCGCTCAAGCGCGAGATGGCGCTGGCGCCCGCGGCGCGCACCCTGTCAAACTAGACCGGAATCCAGGCCCCGTCGACGCTGCGCCACGCGCAGCCGTAGGTGCGCTCCAGCACCGGCGCGCTGAGGATCTCGCCCACCGGGCCGGCCTGCCAGCGGCCGTCGCCGAACAGCGCGAGGACGTGCGTTGCGACGCGGCCGATCCAGCTCGGGTCGTGCGCGCTCGCGACCCACGCGCGTTCGCCGGCCGGCGCGGCCTCGGCCAGCCAGCGCCCGACGACCTGCTGGTGCGCCGGATCCTGGAACGACACCGGCTCGTCGAGCAGCATCAGCGCGGCACCTTGCACCGCGCACTGCGCCAGTGCCACGCGCTGGCGTTCGCCGCCGGAGAGCTGGTCGGCGCGACGGCCGGCCAGCGCCGCGATGTCCAACGCAGACATCAGTTCGGCGGTGCGGCGCGCCGGCGCCGGCGCCACGACCTCGCTGAGCGCCAGCGTGCGCTCCACCGTCAACGCGAAGCGATCCTGCGCCTGCTGCGGCATCAACGCGCGCAGCGTGGCCGCGGCGCCGACCGGCCAGGCCTGTTGCGGCCGGCCCTGCCACAGCACCTCGCCCGAACGCTCGGGCACGGCCAGCCCGGCCAGCGCGCGCAGCACGAGGCTCTTGCCCGCGCCGTTGCGCCCGATCACGCACCAGCGCTCGCCGGCGTTCACGCGCCAGTCCAGGCCGTCGACCAGCGAGCGGCCGGCGGCGCGCACCGTCAGCGCGCGGGTCTCGAGCAGGGGCGCGATCACTCGCCCGGACGCCGTGCCGGGCCGCTCCGGAGCAAGACCGGGCGCTGCCGTACTCTGCAGACGGGCGCTCACTTGACACCTCGCGCCAAAAACCAGATGAAGCACGGCGCGCCGATCAACGCCATCACTGCGCCGACGGGCAGTTCCATGGGCGCGACCACCAGGCGGGCGAGCAGGTCCGCGCCCATCAGCAACGCGGCGCCGGACAGCGTGGACAGCACCGCCAGCTCGCGCGTGCGCAGCACGCCGGCCAGGCGCCAGCCCTGCGCGACGACGAGGCCGACGAAGCCGATCGAACCGGACGTCGCCACCGCCAGGCCCACCGCCAGCGACGCGAAGACGAGCAACTCCAGGCGCAGCCGGCGCACCGGCTCGCCCAGCAGCCACGCGGCGTCGGCGCCCAGCATCAGGCGGTCGACCGACCGGCCGCGCGCCCACAGCCACGTGACGAAGACGGCCGCGGCGGCCAGGTTCCACAGGCTGGCGTCGGCCCCCGACAGGTCGCCCACCATCCAGAAGATCGCGCCGCGCAGGCGCTGGTCGGGCACCAGCACCAGCATCAGCGTGGCGACGGCGCCGAAGACGGACGCGAGCATCGCGCCCAGCAGGATCAGCCGCGGCGACGCGTCGTCGGACGCCGCCAGCGCCGGCCGCGCGAGCCACAGCAGCGCGAGGCCGGCGACCAGCGCCCCGGCGGCGGCGCCGATCCACAGCTGCGCGCCCAGCAGCAACGCCGCCAGCGCGCCGACCGACGCGCCGGTGGAATGCCCCAGCACGTAGGGGTCGGCCAGCGGGTTGCGCAGCAGCACCTGCAGGCTCAGGCCCGCCAGCGCGAGCAGGCTGCCCACGCCCGCCGCGGCCGCCACGCGCGGGGCGCGCAGCGTCACGATCAACTGCCAGTCCCAGCCGCCCGAGCCCAGGCCCAGCGCGAGCGCGGCCACCGCCACCGTCGCGAGCGCCAGCAAGACGATGCGAAGGGTGGCGGGGTCGCGCGCGGGCATCGGCCCAGTATCGGCCATGGGCCTACTGCCAGTTGCCGCGCACCGTCAGGAGCACCGTGCGACGCGGCGCCGTGTAGCCGAGCACTTCCGGCGTGCGCGTGTTGGTGAGGTTGTCGACCTTGGCGCCGATCGTCCAGTTCGCCGACAGCGCGTGCTGCGTCGACAGGCCCAGCGTCGTGCGCGCCTTCGCCTGCACGGACGCGAACGAGACCGGGTCGATGTCGCTGCGACGGCCGTTGTAGCGCACGTAGGCGCCGGTGTCCCAGCCGAACAGGGAGAGGCGGTAGTTCGCGGCGAGGATGGTGCGGGCGCGGCGCGCCAGCGGAGTGTCGCTGTCGGTGTCGCGCGGATCCTGGAAGGTCGCGTCCAGGCCGACCTTGCCGTAGCCCGTGTCGCCGTCGGCGGCGAGCTCGATGCCGCGGTTGGACGCGTGGCCGATGTTGACGGTCTGGAAGTTCTGGTCGAAGCCGATCAGGTCGTGCTGGCGCTGCGAGAACCACGTCGCCCGGGCGAGCCAGCCCGCGCCGGTCCAGTGCACGCCCAGCTCGATGTCGCGCGAGTGCTCGGGCTTGAGCGTGTCAGGTGCCGCGGCGAACTCGAGATCGCTGAAGCTCGGCGCGGAGAACGCCGTCGAGACCTGGCCCACCACCTTCCACGCCGGCGTGATGCGCCAGCCGAGCGCCAACAGGCCCGTGTTGGCGGTGCCGTAGTCGTCGGCATCGTCGTGGCGCAGGTTGGCCTGCACGTCGATGGCGTCGAGGAAGCTGCCCAGGTAGCCGACGCGTTCGGACCGGGTGACGCGCGTGCGCTGCGGATCGAGCTCCTCGCCGAAGCGCTCGTTGCGGTTCTCGAACTGGAACTGCAGGCTGTGGTCGGGCGCGACGCGCCAGTCGACCTGCGCGCCCAGCAGGCGCGTGCGTCCCGAGCCGTAGGTGCTGCTCGGGCCGAAGGCGCCGTCGGCCTCGGTGGGGTCGGAGAAATGCTCGAGCGTCTCGCCGGCGCTCAGGTCGAGCTTGAGGCTGGGCAGCAGTTGGTGGTGCGACTGCAGCGAGAACGAGTCGAGCTCGGTGTTGAGCGTGTCCTGCTCGACGAACGCCGTGAAGCCGTCGTACTGGCTGTGCGTGTTCGTGTGCATGTAGCTGAACTCCGTGCGCTGGCCGGGAATCCAGGTCTTGCCGATGCTGACGCTCTCGCCGTCCTGGTGGGCCGAGTCGCGGTCGGGGTTGGCGCTCGGGTCGGCCTTCGCGTCGCGCGCGCTGTAGCCGTTGGTGGTCTGGCCCGAGATGCTGGCGCTCAAGTCGAGCGGCGTCGCGGCGTCGCCGAAACGGTGGCCGATGGACACGCTGCCATTGGTCGTGCCGAAGCTGCCGCCGCTCAGCGCGACGTTCACGCCGGAGCCGCGCTTGGTGAAGATCTGCACCACGCCGCCGACCGCGGAGCCGCCGTACAGGCTCGAGAGGTTGCCGCGCACGATCTCGACGTGGTCGATCTGGTCGAGCGGGATCAGCTCCCACGGCGCGGAGCCGAAGTCGGCGCGCGACAGCGGCGCGCCGTCGATCAGCACGAGCACCTGGTTGGAGTTGGCGCCGCGCACGAACATGCTGGTCTGCGAGCCCAGCGGGCCAGTCTGGGCGATGCTGAAGCTGGTGAAGGTGCGCAGCAGGTCGGGCAGGTCGGTGGCGGGCGAGGCCTCGATGTCCTTGCGGCTGATCACGCTGGTGTTGGGCAGCGTGTCGGGCAGCTTCTGCTCGACGCGGGCGGCGGTCACCACCACTTCCTGGGTGGGCGAATCGGCCGCGGCCTGGCCGAACGCGGCGGACACGCCCAGCAGCGGCAGCGCCGCGGCGAAGGCGCGCGCGGCGCGCGAGACGGTGAAGGAGGCAGGGGCGGACGACGCCGCGACGCAGCTGATCACGGGCGCGTTCGACCCGGTATGGCGAGACTTCATGGGAGCACTTCGAATTCTTCAAACGTGGCGGCCAGCGTCCCCGCAGGCGCCACCAAACAATCGCCCGACGCTCGCGCGCGGACGACCCCGAACAATTGGCCGGTATCCGGGCTGGCGGAGAGGAAGCTTGTCGAGGGCCTTCCCATGCCTTCTTGCGAAAAGCACAGTGACCACGAGATACGAAAGCCGACGGCATTGCCCAAGATGAGGCGACGCCGTCCTCCGCGACCGTTGCGGGGGCAGCTCAGGCGAGATCGACGCTTCGGGGGCGAAGGCGACCATCCTGATTCCCGTTTGACTCGGACGACACGACAGGCCGTCCGGAGCACCAACTGCAGAGCGGATCGTACCATTCGACACCCTTGTTCCCACGCGTTTCGAGGCGTGCGCGCAACGCCGCGCAGGCGCCCCGAAGCCGGCCTCGTTCGAGGGCTTGCGAGCGGATTTCCGCGCGCAATGCGCCCCTACAATGGGTCTTTGTCGTCCCCAGCGTCCTCGCCCCCATGTCACGACTGCCGGATCTTGCCGATCGCATCGAACGACTCCTGCTGCGCCACGAAGAGCAGAAGCGAACGAACACCTTGCTCGAGCAGCAGTTGCGCGTCGTCACCGACGAACGCGACAACCTGCGCTCGCGCCTGGCCGCGGCGCGCGCGCGCATCGACGCGCTGATCGATCGCCTGCCGGCGTCGGAAGGCGGCCACGCCGGCGACGACGTCGACAAGAACGCCGGCTCCGCCGACACCCCGCGGAGCGTGCAGCCATGAAGCAAGTGGAAGTGACCATCCTCGGCCAGAGCTACCTGCTGGCCTGCCCCGAAGGCGGCGAGGCCCTGCTGCAGACCGCCGTCGCGTCCGTCGACCGCGAGATGAGCGGCATCCGGGACGCGGGCAAGGTGAAGGCGCGCGAGCGCATCGCCGTGCTGGCCGCGTTGAACCTGGCCTACCGTCTCGCCGAGGCGCCACGCGCCGCGGCGGCGCCGGTCCCCGCGGTCGAAGGCGGCGCCGCGGCGCCGCACGTGGAGCACGCCGAGGCGAGCGAGGCGCGCCGCGCCGCCGCCGCGCAGGTGGAGCTGCTGATCTCGCGCCTGGACACCGCGCTGAACGACGACGGCCGCCTGCTTTAACGTATTTCAGAATCGCGTTCGTCAAGTGATTTTGTAGGCCCTCTTTACGTCTCTGATGCTGGCACCGGCCCCGGGTGGACGCATAGAATGGATTCGTCCGTCGCGTTCGCGAGGGTTTTATATTTCCTTGAACCGATGCTCTATGAGCTAGGGCTTGGAACATCGTCTGGTTGGTGTGATCGTCTCGCGTCAGATGAACCCGATTCCAGACTGACCTCGCCCACCTGAACACCCCTGGGTTCAGGAATGCGGCCCGAGGTTCGCGGCGGACACCCTCATTCTTCCTGCGCTCGATCGATGCCCTCGTACTGGCTGATGAAAAGCGAGCCCGACGAGTGCTCGATCTCCGACGTTGCCCAAGCCCCCGGCCATCGCGTGCCGTGGATCGGCGTGCGCAACTACCAGGCGCGCAACTTCATGCGCGACCAGATGCGCGTCGGCGACGGCGTGCTGTTCTATCACTCGAGCTGCGCCGAGCCCGGCGTGGCCGGCATCGCCGAAGTGGCCAGTGCGGCCTACGACGACGCCTCGCAGTTCGACAGCAAGAGCCCGTACTTCGACGCGAAGTCGGACCCTGCGAAACCCCGCTGGCAACACGTCGACGTCAAGCACCTGGCCACCACGCCGCTGCTGTCGCTCAAGGACATGCGCACGCGGCCCGAGCTCGCGACGATGGTCTTGCTCAAGCCGGGCAACCGGCTCTCGATCACGCCGGTCACGCCCGAGGAGTGGCGCGCCGTGATCGCCGCGCTGGTCGAACTGGGCGCCAAGCCCGAGATCCGCAAGCTCGTCGCCAAACTGGTCGCGGATTGAAGCGCGTCGACGTCG
>FTJN01000640.1_pt4 | contig 29651 bp, 27 predicted proteins | sample 1658361 | NCBI WGS metagenome assembly FTJN01 (sample SAMEA3914819, study PRJEB12502) | metagenome | biome: forest; material: soil | place: Canada | collected 2010-06-26 | depth 0.3 m
TGCCGTCGTTGTTGAGGTCGCCCGAGCTGAACGTCCGATCGCCGTCGTACCAGCCGAAGCCGCCGCCGCCGCCGGCGTTGAACCGCCAGCCGCCGACCGACCGGCGCCAGTAGCCGCCCAGCTGGACGAAGTTGCCGGTGGTCTGCTCGCCCACCTTGGCGGCGATGTCGTGTTCCTCGACGCTGACATAGGCCAGGGTCAGGCCCAGCGCGCCGCCGGCCTCGCCCATGGCTTCATAGCCGCCGACGAAGCCGAAGGCCTGGGTGTCCGAACCCATGGTGTCGGCGGTGTCGCGACGGACCAGGGTGTTGATCTCCTGGATCCACACGCTGTCGGGGCCATAGCGATCGCCCGGATCGGGACGATAGCCGGTGGCGGCCGAGATCGACTGGTTGGCGTTCTGCAGGGCCGCGAAGAAGCCTTCACCCGTATCGGGCATCATCTGGTCGTAGAGACCCAGGAACCCGTCCTTGCCGCCCTGGGACAGGAACGCCGAGGCGACCTGGGTGTCCTTGCTCAGCGCCGCGAAGGTCGCGTCATAGGCCGCGGCCTGGGCCTTGTTCATGCCGATCTCGGCCGCCGTGCGGCGACGCACGTCGAGATAGACGTTGTTGGTGTCGGCGCGGCTGGAGGCCACGTAGAGATAGGGCGTGCCGCCCAGCAGGTCCTGGTTGATCGTGCCGGCCGTCAGCGTGGTCCCGGTGATCACGGTATAGCTGGTCGGGGCGGTCAGCAGGCTGGTCAGGCGCAGGCCCAGCTGGGCGCCCGAGGCGATGTTGACCGCGCCGTTGACCACGATGTGGGTGTTGGCGCCGGCCCCGCCGTTGGCGGTCGGGTCGGCGGTGAACACCACCTTGGCGTCCGCGCCCAGGGTCAGGCTGGTGGCGTTGATGGTCTCGGCGTTGGTCAGGCCCAGCGAGCCCTTGCCGACCGTGATGGCCAGCTGGCCGTCCGAATCGCGCAGGGCGCCCAGCATCGCGCCGCCGCCGGTGATGTTCAGCGCGTCGGCGCCGGCCCCGAACGCGATATCGCCGATCACGATGCCGTTCTGCAGATTGAAGGTGTCGGCGCCGGAACCGAAATTGATCCCCCCGATGATCGCCGGCTCGTCGGCGTCGTCGACGCCGTCGCCGTCGGCGTCCGCGTCGGCGATCCCGTCCTTCAGGTCGTCGCCGTCGTTGACGCCGTTCTGGGTGAGGGTGACGCCGGTGGTGTTCTTGCTGACGTCGATGGCGATCGCCTTGCCGGTGATCACTTCGTTGCTGGCGAGGAGGTCGGTGTCGTCGGTGTCGAGGGCATCGTCGGTGGGCGTGATCGAGGCCGTGATCCGGCCGGTGTTCTCGATGGTGGTCAGCGTGCCCGAATTGTCGATCACGCCGTAAGCGTTGCCCTTTTCGCCGCCCAGGGTGGCCGCGATCGAGCCGGCGTTCTTCAGGGTGGTCACGGTGGCGCCGAGGTCGATGGCCACGGCGCGGGCGTCGAACAGCCCTTCGGAGATGCTGTAGGTGGCGATCGCGCCCCTGTTCCACAGGGTCGGCGCGGTCGTGCCGCCCTTGACCAGGACGCCGGTCGAGGTCGCCTCGTAGGCGGTGGTCGTGATGGCGTTGTCGAGGCGGGCGCCGCCGGCGATCGTGGTGGTCTGACCCGCATTTCCGCCCAGCTGGATGCCGGTGGCGGAGACGTTGTCATAGACGCCGTTGGCGGTGATGGCGCCCTTGACGATCAGGCCGTAGGCGTTGTCGCCCGTGCCGACCGCGCCGATGGTCACGGCATGGGCGTCCGAGCCGATCAGCAGGGCCGGAGCCGCGCCGTAGGTGACCAGGTTGGCGACGCCTTCGCTGGCGTCGGGCGTGCCGTCGGCATCCTCGTCGAGGTTGGCCGTGTCGTTGTCGACCGGCGGGGCGTCGAGCAGGACGCCGCCGGTGACGTTGGAGGTCACGCGCAAGGCCGAGCCGCCTTGCAGCAAGTCGTCCGCGTCGAGGAGGTCGCGCAGTTCCTTGGTGGTCGGACGGGTGGTGTAGCGATAGCCGGTCGAGCTGACCGAGCCCTGGAGGACGAAGGCGCCGGTGACGTCGCCGTCGATCGCCACGCCCGTAGCGTTGAGACCGAGCGCGGCCGTCGAGCCGTTGATCGAGACCTTGCCGGTCACCGGGCCGGCGACGTGCACGCCATAGGCGTTGTCACCGGTGACGGCGATCGTGCCGCCGGTGGTCAGGTTGCCGACCAGGCCGGTCTCCAGCGAGATGCCGGCCGAATTATTGCCTTCGATGGTGATCGAGCCGGCGCTCTGGATGATGTCGCCGGTGAAGACGCCGGGGCCGAGCAGGCGGATGCCGTAACGGTTGGCGCCCTTGGCGAACGGACCGTCCAGGTCGCCGTCGGGCTTGGCCGCGCCCGCCGTGTCCTTGTCGTCGTCGGTCGGGGTATAGTCCTCGGTCAGGCTGATCGTGCCGGTGTTGGTCACCGTGCCGGTCGTGCCGCCCTGGATCAGGATGCCGGTCGAATTGTCGACGCCCACCGTGTTCAGAGCGCCGGCGTTGGTCACCTTGTTGTTGCTGTTCAACGTGATCAACGGCCCGGCCGTGGTCAGCGTGATCGTGCCGGCGGCGTCGATCTTGACGTCGTCGGCCGTACTGGTCGACGTCGCGGTCGCCGTGGCGATCGGCGTCGTACGAGCCGTGTTGACGACGGTTTCAGCATAAGCGCCGAACGCCATGGCCAGGAGAGGAGCGGTTGCGACTGTCGCGACCAGGACCTTGCGCTGCATTACGAACGACACCTCGGAGAAAAACCCAGACCCCAGATTGCGGCACGTTGCGGCGAAATTGCGGTGCTTTCCGCCATCGTCGTGCTTCTGAGCGTTTGACGGTCTATCGCAAGCCATCCCAGGGCGCCATATCTGGTTCGTCGAATCCCTCCCTTCCCTGAAATCGAGACCACCGCATGCCGATGGCTTCGCCTTCCCCGCCCCCCCGTTACGACGGGCCCGTCAGCACGCCGGTCGGCTTGTGGGCGGCGGTGTTGCTGGGCCCGGCCGCGCTTCTGGCCCTGGCCATGGCGGGCGGCGCGAACCCCGGCGCGGCCTCGGTCCTGGCCATCGCCAGCACGGCCGGCGGGGTGTTTCTGACGCGGCGGGCCTTGCGAGCGACCTCGAACGCCACTGTATCGCCGCCGATACCGACCGCCGTCGATCAGCCGCCGCCGTTCGGTCTGATTCTCGAAACCTTGCCCGATCCGCTGATGGTGATCGCCGCCGAAGAGGCCGACGATCTGACCGGTCGGCGATTCGTGTTCGCCAACGCCGCGGCCCGCGAGCTGTTCAAGCTGGCGCCGCGCGGCGGGCTGCTGGTCTCGGCCATGCGCAGCCCCCAGGTGCTGGAGGCGGTGGACGAAAGCCTGTTCGGCGGCATCCGTCGCTCGGTCGACTATGTGGGCGGCGGGACCCAGGCCCGCGAATGGGTGGCGCACTGCGCGCCCCTGGGGGTCGACGAGCGCGGGTCGCGCCTGGCCCTGCTGGTCCTGAGCGACGAAACCGACACCCGCCGCAGCGAACGCACCCGCGCCGACTTCCTGGCCAATGCCAGCCACGAGCTGCGCACGCCGCTCGCCTCGCTGTCAGGCTTCATCGAGACCCTGCGCGGCCACGCCAAGGACGATGTCGGGGCCCGCGACCGCTTCCTGGGCATCATGCAGGCCCAGGCCGAGCGGATGGCCCGGTTGATCGATGACCTGATGAGCCTGTCGCGGATCGAGCTGAACGAGCACATCGCGCCGCTGGGCCAGGTCGACCTGGCCATGGCCACCGTTGACGTGCTCGACGCCCTGGCCCCCCAGGCCAAGACCAAGGCCGTCAGCTTCGACCCCGTCCTGCCGCCGCGCGGCGCGGCCGTGGTCGAGGGCGACCGCGACCAGATCGTCCAGGTGATCCAGAACCTGGTCGACAACGCCATCAAATACACCCCCCGCGACGGCGTGGTGCGGGTCGAGATCTTCTCGGGCCTGACCGCCGACATGGCCGCCGCCCCGCGCGACCCGGCCGCGGCCCGCATGTCGCTGCTGACCCCCGACCACGCGGTCGACGAGCGCTACGCCTCGCTGCGGGTCACCGACAAGGGCCCGGGCCTGGCCCGCGAGCACCTGCCGCGCCTGACCGAGCGCTTCTACCGTGTCGAGGGCCAGAAAAGCGGCGACCGCTCGGGCACGGGCCTGGGCCTGGCCATCGTCAAGCACATCGTCAACCGCCACCGCGGCGGCATGATCGTCGAAAGCGTCCAGGGCGAGGGCGCGACCTTCGCGGTCTATCTGCCCATGGCGCGGGGGACGAGCGGCCAGGCCTAGTCGGTCAAGCCCGCGCGTTCGTCGGCATTCCTGTCCTGAGGATGACCGGGCACGCCTCGCCGCGTGGTCGAAAGATTGACGAGCGATATAATACAATATATTGCGCAATATATTGTAGAACAGGTTGAAGATGATGTTCCGTCGGATTTTTCTTTCGGTGTTGGCGATCACGGCGTTGGCGCCGGCGGCGGTCGTGGCGCAGACCCTGGACCGTCAAGCGCAACTGGACGTCGTTTCCCACCTCAAGGTGGCGCTGCAACAGAACTACGTCTTTCCGGATCGCATCCCCGCCCTATCGGCCGAGTTGGACAAGCGCGTTCAATCCGAGCCGATCGGCGGCAAGCCGTTCGCCGAAAGCCTCGCGCGGGGGCTGGTCAAGGCGAGCAATGACCAGCATTTCTCGGTGGCCTTCGATCCGGACGAGGTCGCCGCCGATAACCGGGCGAAGGCGAGTGGTGAGGCGACCACCCAGGCGCAGCGCGACAGCGAGCGAGCGGCCAATTTCGGTTTTCGCGACGTTCGGCGGCTGGATGGGGACCTGGCCTATATCCGGTTCGACTTCTTCGCCGATCCGCAATACGCCCAGGAAACCGCGGCGGGGGCCATGCGATTTGCCGACGGCGCCAAGGGGCTGATCATAGACCTGCGCTACAACAACGGCGGGGTCCTGGAGCTGGCGCAGTTCCTGATGAGCTACCTCTACCCGGCGGGCAAGGAGCAGAAGTTCTTCGACTACTATTACACCGAGCACGGGGTTCGCGTGGAGCGCAGCCAATGGAGCCTGGCCGGCGTGCCTGGCCAGCGTTCGGGGACCATGCCCGTCGTGGTCCTGACCGGCTCGACGTCCTTCTCCGCCGCCGAATGGATGGCGTTTTCGCTGCAGAAGCTCGGCCGCGCGACCGTGATCGGCGAGCGGACCGCCGGCGGCGCCCATCCCGTCACCCGCGTGCCGATCGATGACCGGTTCATGCTGCAGACGCCGATCGGCCAGATCCGGGATCCGGTCAAAGGGCAGGATTTCGAGGGCGTCGGCGTGACCCCGGACTTGGCCGTACCAGCCTCGGAGGCCCTGTTGGCCGCGCAGAAGTTCCTGCTGCGGAAAAGGGCGCAGGCGGGCGAAGCCGACGCCAAATGGGCCCTGGTTCCCGTCGAATTCGCGATCGCCGGCCAGACCTCCAGCGCCAAGGACCTGGATGAGGCGGTCGGGAAATACGAAGGTCGAACCCTCACGCGCACCCCGACCGGCCTGGCCTATAACTGGCGCGATCACTCCGTTCTGGCGCTCGATCCGATCGGCAAGGATCTGTTCGCGGTCCAGGGAACGGATGACTACCGGTTCCATCTGGCGCGCGAAAATGGTCATGTGAGCGGCTTGGAGCGCGTGTGGAAGTCTGGCGAGACGGCCAGCTATCGTCGCCTGGATTGAGGGCTATTGGCGAATGATCGAGTTGAGTCGCACCTTCCTGGGTCGCCTGAGCGAGCAGCTGAGTGAATTGATCGAGCAACAGTCGGCGGAGGTGTTCAAGCGCGCCGGCCTTGTCATTCCGGTCAAGTCGTCGTCCCTTTTGGGCGCCGTCGCGACGCTTGGTCCAGTCTCTGCTTCGGATCTCGTGCGCGCCCTGAACCGTTCGCACCAACTCATCCAACAGAAGATGCCGAAGCTGGTGACCCTGGGGTTGGTCACCCGCCGGCCCACGCCTGACGACCAGCGCATCATCCTGATCGAGATCACCGACAAGGGGCGCGAACAGCTGGCGTTGCTCGCTGGACTGGCCCAGGCGTTCGACCGCGCCTATGCCGAAATGGAGGAGGACGCCGGTCCCGTGTTCGACGGCATAAATCGCGCGATCAAGGCCCTCAAGGCCCGCCCCCTGATCGACCGCATAGAGGTCTGAATCCACTCCTCCCGGACGCTGTCGCAAAACTGTCGTCAAACCGTCGCATAAGGTGAGCGCCCGCCCGGCATAGATCGGCGTGGGCGGTACGGCGCGCTGTGCGCCGTCATCGCATCCCTTCGCGCAAGACCCCGCCTCACGCATGCTGACCTGGCTCTCGCTCCTGTTTCTCGCTCTGTTCTCCGGCGCGGCCTTCATGGCCGGCCGAAGCCGCGCGCTGAAAGCCGCCGACGGTTCTCCGGCCAATCTCCATTCGCTGCCGAACTATTACGGGATGTACGCCGCCCTCTGGGCCGGCGCCCCCGCGGCCCTGCTGCTGCTGCTCGGCGCGGCCTTCGGCGGCCGGGTCGAGGACGCCATGCTGCAGGCCCAGCGCCCGGCGGTCGTCCAGGCCCTGACCCCCGATCGTCAGGACGTGTTCTTCAGCGACGTCACCGCCATCGCCGCGGGCATCGCGCCCAGCGAGGTGACCTACGAGGGGCCGATCAAGGCCGCGCTCGACACCAAGGTCGTCGAGGCCAAGCGCATCAATGGAATTGTAAGCTACTCGGTCCTGGGCCTGGCCGGCCTGCTGGCCCTGGCCGGCTTCCTGCTGGCCACGCCCCGGATCAACACCGAGTTCCGCGCCCGCAACCGGGTCGAGGGCTGGATCGCCGGGGTGCTGGTGGCCTGCTCGGTCGCCGCCGTCCTGACCACGCTCGGCATCGTGATGTCGCTGATCTACGAAAGCTGGCGCTTCTTCGAGACCGTGCCGATCCTCAGCTTCCTGTTCGGTACCGAATGGGCCCCGCAGATCGCCATGCGCGCCGACCAGGTGGCCTCGTCGGGCGCTTTCGGAGCCGTGCCGCTGTTCGCCGGCACCTTCCTGGTGATGATGATCGCCATGCTGGTGGCCGCGCCGATCGGCCTCTACTCGGCCATCTACCTGTCGGAATACGCCAATCGCGGCCTGCGCTCGACGATCAAGCCGCTGCTGGAGATCCTGGCCGGCGTGCCGACCGTGGTCTACGGCTTCTTCGCGGCCCTGACCGTGGGGCCGATCTTCCGGGCCTTCTTCAACGGCATCGGCGCCAGCCTGGCCGGCGGTCCGCTGGACAACCTGGCCCAGTACCTGATGCAGGTTCAGAACCAGATGGCCCTGGTGGCCGGGGTGGTGATGGGCATCATGCTGATCCCCTTCGTCTCGTCGCTGTCGGACGACATCATCAACTCGGTGCCCCAGTCGCTTCGTGACGGCAGCTACGCCATGGGCGCGACCAAGTCCGAGACCGTCAAGCGCGTGGTCCTGCCGGCCGCCCTGCCGGGCATCATGGCCGCCATGCTGCTGGCCGTGTCGCGCGCCGTCGGCGAGACCATGATCGTCACCATGGCCGCCGGCCTGCAGGCCAAGCTGACCGCCAACCCGCTGGACACCGTCACCACCGTGACCGTCCAGATCGTCACCCTGCTGACCGGCGACCAGGAGTTCGACAGCCCAAAAACCCTGTCGGCCTTCGGTCTGGGCCTGACCCTGTTCGTCGTGACCCTCGGCCTCAACATCATCGCCCTGCGCATCGTCCAGAAGTACCGGGAACAATATGACTGACGCGGCCATCACCCCCGGCGCCCCCGCCCCCTCGGCGGCCAAGCTCTCGGCGCGCGAAGCCCTGCTCAAGAAGCGCCACCGCTCGGAAAAGCTGTTCCGCATCCAGGGCATCGCGGCGATCGTCATCGCCATGATCTTCCTGGTCGTGCTGGTCGGCCGCATCGTCGCCCAGGGCTACTCGACCTTCGAGACCCACACCCTGACGGTGCCGGTCTATCTGAACCCCGAGCGCATCGACACGACGGCGCTGGAAGGGGTCAACTATGACTACATCGTCGCCGAGGCGATGATGAAGAAGCTGGGCGTCCAGGACGACGACCTGGGCACGACGTCGGGCAAGATCATGGACCTGACCTCGCGCGACTTCGGCAACCAGCTGCTGCAGATGGTCAAGAAGGACCGCTCGCTGATCGGCAAGACCGTCAATGTCACCGGCTCGGTCAAGGCCGACGCCGACCTCTACTACAAGGGCGAGATCCAGCGTTCGACCGCCGAGGGCGACCGCAAGCTCGACAACCAGCAACTGGACTGGCTGGACCGCCTGAAGAAGGACGGCACCGTCAAGACCGGCTTCAACAGCAAGTTCTTCAGCAACTCCGACTCCACCGAGCCTGAACAGGCCGGCGTCTGGGGCGCGGTGGTCGGCTCGGCCATGATGCTGATCATCACCGCCGTGATCGCCATCCCGGTCGGCGTGCTGGCGGCCGTCTATCTGGAAGAGTTCGCCCCGAAGAACCGCTGGACCGACGTCATCGAGGTCAACATCAACAACCTCGCGGCCGTCCCCTCGATCGTCTACGGCCTGCTGGGCCTGGCCCTGTTCATCAACTGGCTGCATGTGCCGCGCGGTTCGCCGCTGGTCGGCGGCCTGGTCCTTGCCCTGATGGCCCTGCCGACGGTGATCATCGCCACCCGCTCCTCGCTGAAGGCCGTGCCGCCCTCGATCCGCGAGGCCGCCCTGGGCGTCGGCGCCTCCAAGGCCCAGACCGTCTTCCACCACGTGCTGCCGCTGGCCATGCCCGGCGTGATGACCGGCGCCATCCTGTCGCTGGCCCACGCCCTGGGCGAGACCGCGCCGCTCTTGATGATCGGCATGGTCGCCTTCGTGCCGGGCGCCCCGGAAAGCTTCACCAGCTCGGCCACCGTGCTGCCGGTCCAGGTGTTCATCTGGGAAAACGCCTCGGAGCGCGCCTTCCACGAACGCACCGCCGCGGCGATCATCGTGCTGCTGGTCTTCATGATCGTCATGAACGCCGCCGCCGTGATCCTGCGCCGCCGCTTCGAACGCCGGTGGTAGCCTTCCTATGACCCGCAACCCTCTCGCCTTTCCCCTTTCCAAGGGCCACGCCATGCCGACCGAAAACCGCGACGACACCCTCGCCGCTCATGCGCCTTCCCTGGCCTCGGCGATCCCCGCCGGCCACGGCCACGTGACGACCAGCGAGTTCAAGATCCGGGCCCGCGACGTCAACGTCTTCTACGGCGACAAGCAGGCCTTGTTCGACGTCAGCCTGGACGTGCCGGCCAAGTCGGTCACCGCCTTCATCGGCCCGTCGGGCTGCGGCAAGTCGACCTTCCTGCGCTGCATCAACCGCATGAACGACACCATCCCCTCGGCCAAGGTCCACGGCTCGATCGAGATCGACGGCAGCGACGTCAACGCCAAGAGCGTCGACCCGGTGGTGCTGCGCTCGCGGGTCGGCATGGTGTTCCAGAAGCCCAATCCGTTCCCCAAGACGATCTTCGAGAACGTCGCCTACGGTCCGAAAATCCACGGCCTGGCCACCGGCAAGGCCGAGCTGGAAGCCATCGTCGAGGCCAGCCTGAAAAAGGCCGGCCTGTGGAACGAGGTTTCCGATCGCCTGCACCAGGCCGGCACCGGCCTGTCGGGCGGTCAGCAGCAGCGCCTGGTCATCGCCCGCGCCATCGCCGTCAGCCCCGAAGTGATCCTGATGGACGAGCCCTGCTCGGCGCTCGACCCGATCGCCACGGCCAAGATCGAGGAACTGATCGACGAGCTGCGCAACCAGTTCTGCATCGTCATCGTCACCCACTCGATGGCCCAGGCCGCCCGCGTGTCGCAGAAGACCGCCTTCTTCCACCTGGGCAAGCTGGTCGAGAGCGGTCCGACCGAGGAGATGTTCACCAATCCTCGCGACACCCGCACCCAGGACTACATCACCGGCCGCTTCGGCTAACCGGTAGGGACGAGAGACACATGGAACATACCGTCAAGTCCTACGGCGAAGAGCTGAACCACCTCACGGCCGAGGTCACCCGCATGGGCGGCCTGGCCGAGGCCCAGGTCGCCGACGCCATCGACTGCATCGCCCGCCGTGACGCGCCCCTGGCCCAGCAGGTCGTGGCCCGCGACGAGCGGCTCGACACCCTGCAGGTCGAGATCGAGCGCAAGGCCTTCCGCCTGATCGCCCTGCGCCAGCCGATGGCCGTGGACCTGCGCCACGCCGTCGCCGCCCTGAAGATCTCGATGAGCCTGGAACGCTGCGGCGACATGGCCAAGAACATCGGCAAGCGCGCCCTGATCCTGACCGAGGCCGACCCGATGACCGCCCTGACCCGCTCGATCGAGCGCATGGGCCGCCTGGTCCAGGGCAGGCTGAAGGACGTGCTGGACGCCTACACCACCTCGGACCTGCAGCGCGCCATCGGCGTCTGGGGCCGCGACGAGGAGGTCGACGAGCACTACAACGCCATCTTCCGCGAACTGCTGACCTACATGATGGGCGACCCCCGGACGATCAATCCGTGCGCCCACCTGCTGTTCGTGGCCAAGAACCTCGAGCGCATCGGCGACCACGCCACCAACATCGCCGAGATCATCCATTTCGAGCTGACCGGCGAGGAGATCATCTCCCAGCGGCCCAAGCTCGAGCTGTCGAAGTAAGCAAGAGGGCCAGCGCAAGTGACTCCGTACGTTCTGGTGGTCGAAGACGAAGACGCCCTGGCCACCCTGCTGCACTACAATCTCGACAAGGAAGGCTATGTCGTCGGCGTGGCCGGCGACGGCGAGGAAGCCCTGACCATGGCTTCCGAACGCGCGCCAGATTTGGTGATCCTCGACTGGATGCTGCCCAAGGTCTCGGGCATCGAGGTCTGCCGCCGCCTGCGCGGCCGCAGCGAAACCCGCAACGTGCCGATCATCATGCTGACGGCGCGCGGCGAGGAGAGCGACCGCATCCGGGGCCTCGACACCGGGGCCGACGACTATGTGGTCAAGCCGTTCTCGATGATCGAACTGACCGCCCGGGTCCGCGCCGTCCTGCGCCGCATCCGCCCGGGCCTGGCCGACGACCGCATCACGGTCGGCGACATCGTCATCGACCGCGTCGCCCACCGCGTCAAACGCCAGGGCAAGGAGGTCCACCTCGGCCCGACCGAGTTCCGCCTGCTCGACTACCTGATGCAGCACCCCGGCCGGGTGTTCAGCCGCGAACAGCTGCTGGACGCCGTCTGGGGCTCGGACGTCTATGTCGAGGCGCGGACGGTGGACGTGCACATCGGCCGCCTGCGCAAGGCGCTGAACGGGGACGTGGACGGGGATCCGATCCGGACCGTGCGCTCGGCGGGGTATTCGCTGGATCTGGACGCGGCGTAAGGGCGGCGGATCAGTTGTGAGAAATGCGACAGCCCTGACCGAGAGGTCGGGGCTGTTGGAGCGCTGACCGCCGCAGCTCTACCCGGCCTATTAGCTACCCGTTCAATTCGGGACCTCCCCGCACGAGGTCTACGGACACGCCTAAGGGGTCGTTGCGAGCTTTTCCAAACCGAGTAGCGTGCTCAGGCTCAGGGTGCTGTAATTCCACCGGGGCAGTGAGCGCTGATCGGCGTTGAAGGTCGAGACTAGCTGCTCAAGCTCGGCCTTATCCTTGACGTTTAGCAACCCTTTCATGCGATTGAAGTAAGCTATAGATTTGGCACGAGCGAACATCTCAAAAGCGCCACCATGCCGTTCGGCGTAGAGCAGCGTCTCGGGCCACCAAAACTCGTCGATTTGGCGACTGCGCACGTACAGGATTAGATCGGCGGCCATCAAATACTTGGCGTCGATTCCGGTCCCTTTGTTTCGCTCGATCAACATGTCGGCGTGGATGGATGTTCGGTTCAATTCCAGACGCTGATTTCGAATTTGCAGGAGCCGCAAATGGTTGAAGAACACCGGGAAGGAATGCATCTTTTGCTCACGCCCGGACGGCCTGTCCCAATAGTATTCCGTATTTAGAAGATAGGCGGCCGCTTCGAACCGCTCCGTCCGGATAAAGATCCCCACGGCGTACAAGAACAACTCGTGGACGATGAAGCGGAAGTGATCGAAGTCCGCGTCGTTCCACGAGTTCACGTGGTTGGGACGGTCTGTATAGGGCAGTAGCGCCTCAAGGAAGCGGTGCGTGGCCTGAAGCAGTGGCTCAGAAGCTCCGCTCTGCGCGATGGCGCTGAAAAGCTCGATTGCCTCATTCCGGTAAGGCAGGAAGGCGTCGATGACCTTGACACCCAACTCGTCGAGTTCAGGACGATCCTGCTGGTTGATCTCAAAGCGGAAGATCTCGATGCCTCTGGCCAGGGTTGAGAAATATTCGGCGACCAAGCCCGGCGCGTTCGCGGCACCATTTCGAACCGCATCGAAGGCGCGACGAAATTCGACGGCAGTGGCGATCTTTGGCGCAAGTTCTGGCAGAGTTAGAAAGGCAGGCTTCTCGCCGCGCTCGGGGCGGATATGAAGCGGTTGATCCCAGATCCATCGCAAGAGCCGATCAAACTCCGCCGAATAGGTGGAAGGGTCTGTCAGATCGATATAGATTCGGCTGCCATAGTAGACCGGGATAAAAGGCTTTCCCTCGGCGTCCCGCTCTGCAATGACCGCGACGAACTTGTCCTGGTCTTTCTTCGCGTAGAGGCTGGGTGTGATGATCTGGGCTTCGGTCCCCGCGCCCCCTGACCGACTATCTGACTTCTCGACATATTTTCGGTCGCAAACCAGCAGAACCTTTGTCACCGAAGGATCGGTTATCATCGATTCCATAAAGGCGTTCGCATCATGGCCGGGCTGCAGGTCCCATTTGTCCAGAGCGACTTGAACACCTTGGCTGATAAGGTCTTCAGCCAGCCTTAGCACCCACGCTTCGTGGTCAGGCCCACTCCAGCTGTAGGAAATGAAAAGCTTCGGCTCGATGGTTTGTGTCATGTTGCCTAGGTGATTTCGTGTTGGGCGCACAGTCATACGACTCTGCCAAGCTTACGTCGGTTTCGCAAAACCCCCATCCGTCCCGGATGGGGCCGCGCCTTAAAGCCTTGGTGGATCGGAGCTCTGGCGTCTGGCCGTGTCAAGGACGGCCCCGCTGGGGCCGCCGCGGCGCGGCCGGCCGGAGGCCGGTCCTTGACACGGCCAGACGCCAGAGCAAGCTCGCCATCAAGGTTTTAAGGCGCGGCCTCGCCGCTGGCGGATGACGGGAGGGGCGCCAATCTGAACCCTCTCTCTTAGAGAGAGGGAGGGGCCCGCCGCGTAGCGGTGGGAGGGTGAGAGGTTTCACCCTGTCCGGCTTCACACCGACGCCCTGCCGGCACGCCGTCTGGCGTTTTAATCCCTCACCCTCCCACCGCTACGCGGCGGGCCCCGCCCTCTCCCTCCGGGAGAGGGTTCAGGAGGGCGCTATCCACTCGGCGGATAGCGAGCAAACTCCCACGAATTCAACGCTCTAAAAATTCTCGACCAAACTTATCCCCACCCCCTCAAACCCCCTGCATAATCACAGTCGCCCCACCGCTGGGGAGGCCGTCCAGCTGGCGACCTGACGGGCGGTGGGGGCGGTCGAGCGGGAAGCGTCCGTCGGCCGGTTTCGAGGGGGCCGGATGGGTCGGTCGGCGGAACGTGGGGGTCCTCAGAAGGGCTTCGGGCGGTCCGGACCGGACGGCGGCGTCCCTCAGGACCGAAAGACAAGACGCACCAGGCGCGGGCTGAAATCGCCCGCGCGGTCCGGAGGGTTTGCCGACCTTCCGCCCGCCGGGGGCCTCCATCGGAGCGGGTTAAAAATCCGCGACCCGAAGGCTCTCGTCCACCGACCGCGCGGAGCGCTCCGGCCCAGGCCGAAACGGTACTCCAAACACTACAATTCCGGGCATGGCCCGGAGCGCTCCGCCGCCTCCCCAGCCCGCCGGCTCACTCCGGCGGAAGGGCGCCTTCGTGCGTCCGCGCTTCAGCCCTTCGGCGCCAGATCCGGCCGGGACGCCAGGAACGCCGCCCGCTCGGCCTCGGTCATGACCTTGGCGCTCTTGCGCCGCGCCACCTTCGGCGTGGGACGGGCATAGGCCTTGTCCTGGGCGGTCGAGGGCTTGAGGTCGGCCAGGCGTTTGATCGGCGGTTTCATGTATTTCCCTAGAGCATCGCGCGGAAAAGTGGACACCGGTTTTCCGCAAAAGCGATGCGAAAACAAAAGCCTAGAGCATGGCGTGCGATCCCTTTATCGCGCGCCATGCTCTAGAGCGGCCGAGCCGGGACCCGGTGAAGACTATGCCGTGGGCCGTGACGATAGCATGAAGTCCGCGAGCCGCCTCTCCAGCCCCGCGCCCGCCGAGTCCAAGGCGCTGCGCTCGGCGAGGCATTCGCTGGATCTGGACGCGGCCTGATCGCTTCGCGCTGGACGGTGCTTGACAGAATAGGTTGTCCTGCAAGCGTTCGGACGATCCGAACCCTTGCAGGACGCCGCCCGATGAAGACCCTGATCCGCGCCGCGCTGATATTGGCGCTGGCCTGCTTGCCGGCCGTGTCGTCGGCGCGCGCCGTCTCCACCGTCACGCCCAAGGCGGTGATCGCCGACCCGCCGGTCGACGCCAAGTTTCCCGCCCGGATGGAGGTGATCCACGTCCCGTCCGGCGGGGTGAAGATCAATGGCGTGGTCTATGTCGCCGCCGGTCCCGGGCCGCATCCGACCCTGATCCTGTTCCACGGCCTGCCGGGCAACGAGCGCAACCTCGACCTGGCCCAGGCCGTGCGCCGGGCCGGCTGGAACGTGGTGGCGGCCAATTATCGCGGCTCGTGGGGCAGCCCCGGCGACTTCCGCTTCGCCCAGAACCTGCGGGACGCCGACGCCCTTCTGGCCTTCGTGCGCGATCCGGCCAACGCCAAGGCCTACGGCATCGACACCGGCAAGATCGCCCTGGCCGGCCATAGCATGGGCGGCTGGGTGACGATCCATACCCTGGCCCATGAGCCCGGCGTGCTGGGCGCGGTGGTGATCTCGCCCGGTGACATGGGCCTGTTGGGCCTGGGCGCGCGCGCCGACCACAAGGCGATCGCCGCGCTGCTGGACGACAGCCGCGAGTCGCTGGCGGGCGTCACGGGCGACTCCATGGCCGACGAGGTCGCCGCCAACGCCGACGCCTGGACCTTCGCGACCGCCGCGCCCAAGCTGGTCGATCGCAAGCTGCTGGTGCTCTACAGCGACGACTTCGTGAAGCAGCATTCCGTCGACCTGATCGCGGCGATCCACAAGGCCGGCGGCCAGAAGGTCGAGTCCCTCAACGTCCCGACCGACCACAGCTGGTCCGACAAGCGCATTCTGCTGGAGAGCGTGACCATCAACTGGCTGAACGGGCTGCTGGCCAAGCCTTAGCGGCGCTCCGGCTGGGGACACGCACAAGTGCATGTCCCCGGACAAACCTTGACCCGGCGCCCCTGCCGCGCGACATCCCGGCTCCATGGAAAAGCTGACCATTCTGCTCGTCGGGTCCGGCGGTCGTGAACACGCCCTGGCCTGGAAGATCGCCCAGTCGTCGCTGTGCGGACGGCTCGTCTGCGCGCCGGGCAATCCGGGCATCGAGGCGGTCGCCGAGCTTCGCGCGGTCAAGGTCACCGACGTGCCGGCCATGGTCGCCCTGGCCCAGGAGATCGCCGCCGATCTCGTCGTGGTCGGGCCGGAATCGGCGCTGGAGGTTGGCCTCGCCGACGAACTGGCCAAGGCCGGCATCCCCTGTTTCGGCGGCAGCGCCCAGGCCGCGCGACTGGAGACCAGCAAGGCTTTCACCAAGGACTTCTGCGCCCGCCACGGCCTGCCGACGGCGGGCTACGGCGTGTTCACCGACGCCGCCTCGGCCGGGACCTTCCTCGACACCCTGCAAGCCCCGTTCGTGATCAAGGCCGACGGTCTGGCGGCCGGCAAGGGCGTGGTGATCGCCGAGGGCCGCGCCGAGGCCGACGCGGCCGTGCTCGACATGCTGGGCGGCCGTTTCGGCTCGGCCGGGGCGCGGGTGGTGATCGAGGAGTTCATGCACGGCGAGGAGGCCTCCCTCTTCGCGATCTGCGACGGCAAGACCGCGGTGCTGTTCGGCGCGGCCCAGGACCACAAGCGCGCCTATGACGGCGACGAAGGCCCCAACACCGGCGGCATGGGCACCTATTCGCCGCCGCCGGTCCTAACGGGCGCCCTGGTCGAACAGGCCTGGCGCGAGCTTGTCGTCCCCACCATCGAAGGCATGGCCGCCGAGGGTTGCCCCTATGTCGGCGTGCTCTATGCCGGACTGATGCTGACCGAGCAGGGGCCCAAGCTGGTCGAGTACAACGCCCGCTTCGGCGACCCCGAGTGCCAGACGCTGATGCTGCGGCTTTCGAGCGACCTCGTGCCGCTGCTGCTGGCGGCGGCCAAGGGCGAGCTGGCCTCGGCCCCGGCGCCGGTCTGGCGCGAAGAGGCGGCGATCTGCGTGGTGCTGGCCGCCGAGGGCTATCCCGACGCCCCCAAGACCGGTGGCCTGATCCAGGGGGCCGACAACGCGTTCGGCGGCGAGGCGGTGATCTTCCACGCCGGCACGACCCGCGACGCCGAGGGCCGCCTGGTGGCGTCCGGCGGTCGGGTGCTCAATGTCTGCGCCCTTGGGGCGACGCTGCACGAAGCCCGCGACGTCGCCTATGCGGCCCTCGGCACGGTGTCGCTGGAAGGCGGCTTCTACCGCACCGACATCGGCTGGCGGGCGCTGAGCCAGCATTAGCGGCCAGCTCGGCAAGACCCCCTCGGTCGCTACGCGACAGCTCCCCCAGAGGGGAGCATCTGCTCGGCGTGGATCCTCCCCCTCTGGGGGAGGTGGCCAGGAGGGCCGGAGGGGGTTCGCGGCGCATCCAAGACCACGATTGGGGACAGGCCCATGGGCCTGTCCCCGTCCCGCGCTTGCGCCGCCCCTAAGCCCGGTGCGCCACCTCCACCAGGATGTCGCCGGGCGCGGTCAGGTAGAAGCCGAACGCGCCGTGCTGCGGGGCGGGCGGATCGACGGCGAGACCGCCGGCCGCCATCCGGGCGTGGAGCGCCGACACCGCCGCTTCGGTTTCCAGATGGAAGCCGATATGGAACGGGACCGGCCAGGCCTGGGCTCCGTCGCGGCGTAGCCGGCTGAGCACCAGCACCAGGCCGGACTCGTCGCGCAGGATGGACAAACCGTCCTGGCCCAGGGTCCGCTCATGAGTGAAACCCAGCCAGGTCTGGAAGAAGTCCCGGGTCGCGGCGACGTCGGGCACGGGCAGGTCGATATGGTTCAGGCGCATCGGCGCTCTCCTTCACAATGAGGCGCGGCGCACGGGGGCTCGATCTTTAACGACAACGGGACCTCGCACGCCGAGCCGGCGGCGCACGATCGCGCCGTCGTCTCGTCGTGGGTCCCAGCCGCGAGGCGAGGGTACAGGTTCTTCGAAACTCGAAGCGACCGGGCTTACCTCGTCCGGTCCAATGGCCCTTTTTCGACCGGGCGATCATAGCCGCCTTTCGCCGGGCGGCTCAAGATGTCGAGAGGGTTGCTTCAGCGCCGACAGGCTCTAATGTCCCTTTCAAACAAGCGTTGGGGAGTGAAGCGCATGGCCGTGGCCGAACAGTCCGCCCAGGATCTGAATTCCGGGACCAAGCCCGTCGACCCGCGCCACGTCATCGACGAGGCCAAGCTCGCGGCCTGGCTCGAAGCCAACGTCGAGGGCTATGCCGGTCCGCTGGAGGTGCGCCAGTTCAAGGGCGGCCAGTCCAACCCCACCTACCAGCTGGTCACGCCGGCCAAGAAATACGTCCTGCGCCGCAAGCCGCCGGGCAAGCTGCTGCCCAGCGCCCATGCCGTCGATCGCGAGTTCAAGGTGATCTCGGGTCTGAACAAGGCCCACTTCCCCGTCGCCAAGGCCTACGCGCTCTGCATGGACGAGGACGTGATCGGCACGATCTTCTACGTGATGGACAATGTCGAAGGCCGGATCCTGTGGGACGGCACCTTGCCCGACTATCAGCCCGCCGAGCGTCGGGCGATCTACGAGGCGCAGATCGCCACCCTGGCGGCCCTGCACACTGTCGACTACGCCGCCGTCGGCCTGGCCGACTATGGCAAGCCGGGCAACTATTTCTCCCGCCAGATCGACCGCTGGACCAAGCAGTACAAGGCGTCCGAGACCCGCGTGATCGAGGACATGGACCGGCTGATCGCGTTTCTGCCAACCAGCTGTCCGCCCGACGACGTCACCTCGATCGTCCATGGCGACTATCGCCTGGACAACATGATCCTGCACGCGACCGAACCGCGCGTGGTGGCGGTGCTGGACTGGGAGCTGTCGACGCTTGGCAACCCACTGGCCGATTTCAGCTACTTCCTGATGAACTGGGTGATGCCGTCCGACCAGCGCGGGGGATTGGCCGAGATCTCGGACCTGACGGCCTATGGCGTGCCGACCATTCCGGAGGCCGTGGCGCAATATTGCCAGCTGACCGGCCGCGACGGCCTGCCGAACCTGGACTGGTATTTCAGCTACAACCTCTTCCGGCTGGCCGGGATCTGCCAGGGCATCGTCGGCCGGGTGCGGGACGGGACGGCGGCCAGCGCCCATGCGGAGATCATGGAGGCGCGGGTGCCGGTTCTCGCCCGGGGGGCTTGGGAATTCGCGAAGAAGGCAGGGGCCTAGGCGGCGATCACTTGCCCCCTACGGATCGCTTCGCGATCGTCTTCCCCCATAGGGGGAAGAGCACTCCGGTGCGAAGGCTCCGCCCCCTATGGGGGCGGACAGGCGGCGAAGCCGCCAGGTGGGGGCAAGTCACTACAGCCCCGATTTCTCCAACAACCTTCCCAACGCCCCCTCATCCTCAAACCTTGCCCGCACCGGCCAAGGCGTCACCCGGTCCCGCCAGGCCTGCGGCAAGCGCACCCAGTCCTTCTCCGTCGTGACCAGCCCAGCGCTATAGGTCTGGGCCCGCTCCCAGAGGAAGTTCAGCGTCGCCTCGTCGTAATTCCCATGATCCGGATAGGGCGCGAAATCCACCAGGTGGCAGCCGGCGGCCATCAGCGCGCGTTCCACCTTCCACGGCTTGCCGATACCCGCGAAGCCGACCTGGCGGCCCTTGGGCGGCGGGGCGGCGGGCTCGAGCCTGGCGATCAGCACCGGGGTGTCGCCAAACAGCGCCAGCAGCTCGGGGTCAGCCTCGGGCAGGTCGTCGGGCAGCAGCACGATCACCGCGTCGGCCCGGGCCAGGCTGACGTTCAGCGGCTCGCGCATCGGGCCGGCGGGGAACACCTTGCCGTCGCCGAACGGCCACTCGTCCTCGCGGGTCTCGCCGTCGACGACCACCAGCGACAGGGTCTTGCGCAGGTCGGGGTTCTGGTGGCCGTCGTCCATGACCACCACCTCGGCGCCGGACGCGGCGGCCCGGCGGGCCCCCAGCACCCGGTCGCGCGACACCCACATCGGGAAGTCCTGGGCCAGCATCAGCGGCTCGTCGCCGACCTCGACGGCGGTGTGGCGGGCCAGGTCGACCCGCACGGGGCCCTTCAGCTTGCCGCCATAGCCGCGCGACAGGCCATGGGCCCGGCGGCCGCGCTGGGTCAGGGTCAGCAGCAGTTCGCGAACGATCGGCGTCTTGCCCACCCCGCCGACCGTGAAATTGCCGACGCAGATCACCGCGCAGTCGGCGCCGCGCGGCGTGGTGCGGGCGATGCGCCGGGCGGTCTGGGCGGCCCAGATCCACGACAGCGGGGTCAGCAGGGCGCGGGTCAGCGGGCTGGGCGCGCCGTCACGGCGATACCACCAACGCGGGGTGGCCAGCTTCATGCGGCGGCCTCCGCGCCCAGCAGGGCAATGATGCGGTCGAGCCCCGCGCGGGCCTCGGCGTCGCGCTGGGCGGTGAAGATCCGGGCGCGACCGGCCTGGGACTTCAGGCGCTCCGGCTCGGCCAGCAGGCGGGCCAGGCGCTCGCCCAGCACCGAGGCGTCGGCGAAGGCCGCGCCCTGGACGGCCCGCAGGTCGGCATAGGCGGTCAGCCAGTTCTCGATGTGCGGTCCGGAGACGATCGGACAGTCCAGCCGCGCCGGCTCGAGCGGATTGTGGCCGCCGATCCCGGCCACCAGACTGCCGGCCACCAGGGCCAGGTCGGCCAGGCGGTACCAGAGGCCCAATTCGCCCAGGGTGTCGGCGACGATCACCTCGGCGGAGTCGTCAGGCTCGCGGCTGCGCAAGCTGACCGTCGCGCCGGTGGCCAGGGCTAGATCCGCGACGGCGGGGCCGCGTTCGGGGTGGCGCGGCACGATCACCAGGTGGGGGCGACCCGGCAGGGCGCGCCAGGCGTCCAGCACGATCTCGTCCTCGCCCGGATGGGTGCTGGCGGCCAGCAGGACGGGGCGGTCGCTCAGCCGCACGCGCAGACTGGCCAAGGCGGCCTCGTCGACGGGCAGGGGATCGGCGCCGAACTTCAGGTCGGCCTCGCCGGCCACGGTCCCGCCCAGGCTGGCCAGCCGCTCGGCGGCGCGGCCGTCCTGGGCCAGGATCAGGTCGAAGCCGCTGAACAGCTCATGGGCCGCGAACGGCCGGGCCCGCCAGCGGTCGTAGCTCCTGTCCGACAGCTTGGCCGAGACCAGGGCCAGCTTCACGCCCCGCGCCTTGGCGGTCAGCAGCAGGTTGGGCCACAGCTCGCTCTCGACGAACACCGCCAGGTGCGGCCGCCAGTGATCGAGAAAGCGCCGCGCGCCGCCGGGGGTGTCGACCGGCAGATATTGGTGGATGGCGCCGGCCGGCAGGCGGCGGGCCAGCAGTTCGGCCGAGGTGACCGTGCCGGAGGTGACCAAGACGGCGACCTCCGGCCGCTCGGCCCGCAGGCGCTCGACCAGGGGCAGGATCGACAGGCTCTCGCCGACGCTGGCCCCGTGCAGCCAGACCAAGGGGCCGTCCGGCCGCGCCGTCTTCGGCCGCGCCAGGCGCTCGTTCAGCCGCGCGCGGTCTTCCTTGCCGGCCTTGGCGCGGCGGTCCAGCAGCAGGGGCGCGAACGGCTCCAGGGCGGTGGTGGCCGCGCGATAGAGCGCCAGGGAGAGAGGAAGGCTCACACCGCGTCCGCGCCGGCCAGGTGGCAGGTGGCGACGCCGCCGCTTTCGACCTGGATCGTGACGTGGCCGATATTGAAGCGCTTGCTCATCTCGCCGCAGACGTCGTGCAGGAACTGGTCGTTGTCGGGGTTCTCGGGCCGCACCAGATGGGCGGTCATGGCCGTCTCGGTGGTGCTCATCGCCCAGATGTGCAGGTCGTGGACCTCGCTGACGCCGGGACGCCCGGCCAGCCAGGCCTTGACCGCCTTCACGTCGATGCCGCGCGGAGCGGCGTCCAGGGCGAGATCCAGGGAGTCGCGCAGCAGGCCCCAGGTGCCCAGCACGATGACCAGAACGATGCCGAGGCTGACCACCGGGTCCAGCCACAGCCAGCCGGTGGCCCACATCGCGGCGGCGGCCACCACCACGCCCGCCGAGATGGCGGCGTCGGCGGCCATGTGCAGGAAGGCCCCGCGGACGTTGAGGTCCTCCTTGGAGCCCCTCATGAACATCAGGGCCGTGGCGGTGTTGATGACGATGCCGATGGCCGCCACGATCATCACCGGCCCGGTCTCGATGGGTTGCGGGTCGGCGAAGCGGCGGGCGGCCTCCCAGGCGATGGCGCCCACGGCCACCAGCAGGAAGACGGCGTTGGTCAGCGAGGCGAGGATCGTGCCCTTGCGCAGGCCGTAGGTGTGGCGGCCGGCCGGAGCCCGCTTGGCCAGGATCACCGCCCCCCAGGCCATGAACAGGCCCAGCACGTCCGACAGATTGTGGCCGGCGTCGGCCAGCAGGGCCAGCGAATGGGTCATCAGGCCGGCGACGGTCTCGGCGATCACGAAGCCGATGTTCAGCGTCGCCCCGACCGCGAAGGCCTTGCCGAAGTCCTTGGGCGCGTGGCTGTGACCGCCCGGGCCGTGGTGGTGGTGGCCATGGTCGTGCGAGTGGCCATGATCGTGATCATGGTGGTCGTCGTGCGCGTGGTCGGCGTGGTCGTGCGGCATGGGGTGTACATCCCACCAAGGGCGGGGCGGATCAATGTCCACGACCTTGAGCCCAGCACTTTCAACCGTAATTCCCGTTTCAGGGCCGAAACCCAGCGAGACAGACAGTCGACAACCGCGCAGCGAATTACAGCCAACGCGCAGCGATTTTTCGCATCACATTAAATCTCGCACGCGCCGATTTCCGTGATACAGTAATTGCGGGTCGCGGCTGGGATAGCGGCGGCCAGCACGCGGTCGGATGGCCGCTCCAAATGGCTAGATGGCCAGATGGCTGAGTAAAGGATGACGAAGATGCGCAAACGCAAGCGGCTGATGCCGCATCTAGCAAGCTCAGGAACAACAAATGGACTACGAGTGGGATGAAGCGAAACGCGCTCTAACACTTCGTAACCGAAGCCTCGATTTCGCGCAGGCCGAGAAGATTTTCAACGACTCGGAATTCACCGTCGAAGACGATCGGGAGGACTACGGAGAGGTTCGGTACCAAACCATCGGCCGCTTAGGACGAAAGACGGTGATGGTCGTTTGGACTTTTCGTGCAATCGATCGCCGCCGCATCATCTCGATGAGAGAATGCAATGTCAGAGAGAGAGAAATCTATCAAGCAAGAATGGGTTGATCCCGACGACGCGCCGGAATGGACCGAAGACGTCTTCGACCGAGCGCAATTTAGCCGCAGCGGTAAAGTCGTTCGCCCGGCGACAGGCACGTTGACCAAGCGCGGCCGGCCCAAGCTGGAGGCTCCCAAAAAGCAGGTGAGTGTCCGCCTCGATCAGAACGTGCTCGAAAAGCTGCAAGAAGCGGGGCCTGGCTGGCAGACCCGGATGAATGAGATTCTGAAGAAGGCGGTAGGCGTCTAGCCCCTATCCGCCACTTCCCCCACGATCACCTCCGCCCGGCGCGACACCGCCGACAGCCGCGCGGCCCAGGTGGCGACCAGGGCGTCGGGGTCGTCGTCGCGGGTCATGATGGCCGGTTCGTCCCAGACCATGGCGGCTCTCGCGAAGGGCAGGGGGATGATGGTGCGGTCCCACGTGTTGAGGCGAATGCACGGCTTCATGGCGACGCCGACGAACAGCACCGGGGCGCCGGTCATCCGGGCCAGGGCCAGGGCGCCCTTCTGCATCACCTCGGCCGGGCCGCGCGGGCCGTCGGGCGTGATGGCCATGGCCCCGCCGTCGCGGACCCACTTGACCATGTCGCGGAAGGCCTGCTCGCCGCCCTTGTTCTTGGCGGTGTCGGTCTTCTTGACCGACGAGCCGCGAATGGCCGGGAAGCCCAGCTTGTTGATCACCCGGGTGATGAACTCGCCGTCGCGCGACTGCGAGACCAGGACGCGGATCTCCGGCTTGTCGGGACCCTGGGGCCAGGTGGTCGGGGCGACGGGCACGCGCGAGTGCCAACAGGCCAGGATCGCGCCGGTCTTGTCGCGCACGCCTCGCGCCCATACCGCCTGGGCGTGCTCCTGGCCCTCGCGGGTCCAGCGCAGGGTGGCGTAGACCAGGCGCAGATAGCCGGCCAGCAGGTTGGTCGCCGCGACCATCACCCAGGGCGAACGCAGAGGTCTCAAGCTGGGAGCTCCGGCAGGTGGTCCAGATCCTGGGCCTTGGCCAGGCGGGCATAGAGGCCCTTGTGGCGCACCAGCGAGGCGTGGGTCCCGGTCTCGACCACCCGGCCCCGGTCGATCACATAGATGCGGTCGGCGTCCTTCACGGTCGACAGGCGGTGGGCGATGACGATGGTGGTGCGGCCGGCCATCAGCCGCTCCAGCGCCGCCTGGACCTGGGCCTCGCTCTCGGTGTCGAGCGCGCTGGTCGCCTCGTCCAGCAACAGGATCGGGGCGTCTTTCAGGAAGGCGCGGGCGATGGCGATGCGCTGGCGCTGGCCGCCCGAGAGGCGCGTTCCGGCCTCGCCGACCACGGTGTCGTAGCCCAGGGGCAGTTCGCTGACGAAGTCGTGCGCCGCCGCCTGCCGGGCCGCGGCCTCGATCTCGTCCTCGGCGGCGCCGGGCCGGGCATAGGCGATATTGGCGCGGATGGTGTCGTCGAACAGGAACGGCTCCTGGGTGACCAGGGCGATGCGGTCGCGCAGGGACGCCAGGGTCACGCCGCGCACGTCGTGGCCGTCGATGGTCACCGCGCCGGAGGTCACATCATAGAAGCGCGGGATCAGGTTGAGGATCGAGCTCTTGCCGCCGCCCGACGGGCCGACCAGGGCGACGGTCTCGCCCCGGCTGGCGGTGAGGCTGACATCGGACAGGGCCGGGGCGTTGTCGCCATAGGCGAAGCTGACCTGGTCCAGCGTGATGGTCGCCTCGCCGGCCGGCAAGGCCTTGGCGTCGGCGGGATCGACGATGGCGGCCTCGACGTCCAGCGCCTCGAACAGGCGGCGGGCGCCGGTGAAACCCTCGCTGAACACCGTCTGCAGGTTGGCGACCTGCCGCAGCGATTGCAGCGACGCGCCGAGGGCGAACAGGAAGCCGGTGAACGCCCCGGCGGTCATGCCGCCGGTGCTGGCGCGCCAGCCGGCATAGACGAAGACGGCGGCGGTGATCAGGGCCCCGAAGGTCTCGGTGGCCGGGGCGGCCATGGCCTTGGCGTTGGAGCCCTTGATCAGGTGACGCTGGCGGCGTTCGATCACGGCGGCCACGCGGCCTTCCTCATAGGCCTCGCGGTTCTCCATCTTGACGATCTTGACGCCGTCCAGGCTCTCCATGATCGCGGTCGACAGGTTGGAGGTCTCGCCCATGGCGCCTTTCGCGGCCTTGGTGGTCTTCTTGGAGAACCGCCGGATGAACAGGCTGGCGACGGGGGCGACGACCAGCACGCCGGTCGCCAGGATCCAGTCCAGCTGGAACATCACGATCAGCATGCCGCCCACGGTCAGGATCTCGCGGGTGTAGTTGACCACGCCGCTGGTCGCCGCCTCGCGGATCAGGGTGGCGTCGTACAGCATCGACGAGACGTAGGACCCCGAATGGGCGCCGCGCAGACGGGCCAGGTCCGAGCGCACCAGCTTGCCGAACAATCGCACCTGCATGTCGCCGACCACGCCGTTGCCGATCTGGTTGATCGACCGCGTCTGCAGCACCTGGAACAGGCCGCGCGAGATGGCGATCGCGGCGATCAGCAGCGGGATCCGCCACAGGGCGCCGGGCTGGGGATGGGTGATCAGATGGTCGACCGCCGGCTCCAGCACCTTGGCCAGGCCGGCGCTGAGCGCGGCGACGATCGCGGCGCTGACGACCGCCATCGCCAGGGTTCCCTGGCGGGGCTTGAGGTAGTCGCGCCAGATCCGCGCGGCGAGGGCGCGGTTGGTGGCTTGCGGCGCGGCGGGATCGGTCATGGAGGCAGGGGTCGGATTTCGGGATGGCGCTGTCAAGCTGGGCTATGGCCAATCATTGCGGCGGGGGTGCGGCGCTGTGGCTTTTGCATTACAGGGCTGTGGCGCCTATCTAGCCCGCTTCACCGAAGGACCATCCCTTGCCCGGCCATGACACCACCACCCGCTGGGGACGGTTCAAGACCTACCTTTCCTATTGGTGGAACGACCACGCCTATCTGCGCCTGGGCTTCAAGAACGACCACTGGATCAGCCCCGAGCTGGTGCGCACCAACCAGCCGTGGCCGCATCAGCTGGCCGAGTGGAAGAAGAAGGGCGTCAAGACCGTCATCAACCTGCGCGGCGGGTTCGACGGCAGCTTCTACGCGCTAGAGAAACATGCCTGCGAGACGCTGGGCCTGAAGATGGTCGACTTCGTGATCACCTCGCGCGAGGTCCCCATCAAGGAGCGGGTGCTGGGCGCGCGCGACCTGTTCGAGAGCATCGAATATCCGGCCCTGATGCACTGCAAGTCCGGGGCGGACCGGGCGGGCATCATGAGCGTGCTCTACTGCCACTACCGCCTGGGGATGCCGATCGAGGAGGCCCTGGAGCAGCTGTCGCTGAAGTACCTGCACATCAAGCAGGGCAAGACCGGCGTGCTGGACTACACCTTCGAGCGCTACCTGACCGACGCGGCGCCCAAGGGCCTGACCTTCACCCAGTGGGTGGAAAGCCCCGACTACGATCCCGTGAAGATCAAGGCCGACTTCCGGGCCGGGATGATTGGTGGGATCGTGACGGAAGGGTTGCTGCGTAGGGAGTAGGGTGGCTCACTTACTTGCCCCCACCTGACCGCTTCGCGGTCTGTCCGCCCCCATAGGGGGCGGAGCCTAACGCGGCAGGCTCTTCCCCCTATGGGGGAAGACGATCGCGAAGCGATCCGTAGGGGGCAAGTCCCCCGCCGCTCAGACCTCAATCCTGGCTCGGATCCAGCAGCTTGTGCGCGTGGATGATGAAGTACCGCGCGTGGGCGTTATCCACCGTCGCCTGGGCCTTGGCCTTCCAGGCGGCGTGGGCCTCGGCGTAGCTGGCATAGGCGCCGACGAACTCGACCTTGGACAGGTCGCGGAACTCGGTCCCGGAAACGTTCTCCAGTTCACCGCCGATCACGAGGTGAAGAAGCTGCTTGTCGGACATAGGGGGGAATATCCTGCGCGGAAGTTATGGTTATGGCAGGTCGATATGCCCGACGCGTGACAGGATCAACGGGGCAAGCGCCTTATTGGCGCAAACCACGCTCGGAAGCAGCGGAATCGCGCGGTTATAGCTGAAGGCGCGGCCCAGATGGTCGGTCAGGACAGCGCCGGCGCGTTCGCAGATCAGGTCGGCGGCGGCCAGGTCCCACTCGTTCTTGGACGACAGGGCGACGGCGGCGTCGAACCGGCCGTCGGCCACCAGGCATAGGCGGTAGGCGATCGAGTTGCGGCTCTCCACCCGCATCGGCGGCCAGGGCGTGGGCCAGGACGGATGGACGAACATCTTGGCGTCGCCCAGCATCGCGGCGTCATCCAGCGTCGTGGCGGAGCCCGGGGCGACCGGCGCGCCGTTCAGGGTGGCCGGGCCGTCGGCGGTGGCGGCGTAGAGCTCGTCCAGGGCCGGGGCATAGACCACGCCGGCGATCGGGCGGCCGTTCTCGACCACGGCGATCGAGACGGCGAACCACGGCTTGCCCTTCAGATAGGCCGCCGTGCCGTCGATCGGATCGACCACGAACTGGCGCGTCGTGGTCAGGCGGGCCGGATCGTCAGCCGTCTCCTCCGACAGCCAGCCATAGTCGGGCCGCGCGGCCTCCAGGCGTTCCTTGAGCAGGGCGTCGACCGCCAGGTCGGCGTCGGTGACCGGCGAGCCGCCGTCCTTGGACCAGATCTTCAGGCCGCCCTCGCGGGCCGAAACCGCCAGGGCTCCGGCTTCGCGCGCGGCCTCGAGGATCAGGTCCAGGTCGGTCATTTGCCGGCGATCGCCAGGCCGTCGACCAGCAGGGACGGGCTGTTGCTGGCCCCGCGCAGCTCCAGGTCGGAGCCGACCACCAGGCGGGCATAGATGTCGATCAGGTTGCCGGCCACGGTGATCTCGGTGACCGGACCAGTCGAGACGCCGTTCTCGAACCAGAAGCCCGAACAGCCCACCGACCAGTCTCCGGTGTTGCCGTTCAGCGAGGGGCCGAACATCGAGGTCACCAGCAGGCCGGTCCCGGCGTCGGCCATCAGGCCGGCCAGATCGCGCTCGCCGGGTTGCAGGGTCAGGTTATGGGTCGAGACGCCGGAGGGGCCGGCCAGGCCGCGCGAGGCGTGGCCGGTGCTTTGCAGGCCCAGTTGCATGGCCGAGCCGATGTTCATCAGCCAGGTGGTCAGCACGCCGTCGTCGATCAGGTTACGCTGCTCGCAGGCCACGCCCTCATCGTCGAACGGGGCCGAGCCCAGGCCGCGCACCCGGAACGGATCGTCGAACAGGTTGACGCCCCTGGCGAAGATCGCCTGGTGGAGCTTGTCCTTCAGGAACGAGGTGCCGCGGGCGATCGACGGGCCCGAGATCGCGCCGATCAGCGGGCTGATCAGCGACATGGCCAGGCGGTTCTCGAAGATCACCGGGGCGGTGGTCGAGGCGATCTTGCGCGGGTTCAGCTTGGCGACGGCCGACTCGCCGGCCTTGGTCCCGATGCTGGCGGGCGTGGGCAGGTCGCCGGCGTGACGGGTCGAGCGACCCTCGCCGCCGCGCTCCATCAGCGCGCCCTCGCCGGCGATGGCCGAAGCGCTGACGCCGAAGCCGCTGGCTTGATGCAGGCCAGAAAAGCCTTCGCTCGTAACGAGCCGCCAGGTCGAGGCGCTCCACGACGACGAGCCGCCATCGGAATTGGTCACGCCTTCGACGGCGCGGGCGGCGGCCTCGGCCTCGCGGGCCTGGGCCTCCAGGGTCTCGGCCGTGGGTTCGGTGGGATCGTAGAGGTCCAGATCCCGGAACGGCCCGCGCGCCAGGCGCTCGGCCGGGGCCAGGGCGGCATATTGGTCTTCGGGGGCCAGGCGGGCCATGGCCACGGCCCGGTCGATCAGCTTGGCGCGACCCTCGGCCGAGATGTCGGAGCCCGACACCGTGGCGCTCTGCCGGCCGACGAAGACCCGCAGGCCGATGTCGCGGGATTCCTCGCGCTCGACCTCCTCCAGTTCGCCCAGGCGGACACCGACGGAAAGGGATTGGCGCTGCGCGAACACGGCTTCGGCGGCGTCGGCGCCCGCGTTTCGCGCGGCGGCGAGCACGTCATGCAACAGGTTTTCGTCCATGGCGTCTTATGGACGAGGCGGCGGGGGCGCGGCAAGGCGTGTGGCGCTATCCCACCTTCTCAACCGTCATTCCCGCCCTTGTGGCGGATCTCGACTCCGTTGCGCATCCCGCAGAAGCGCCCAATGTTGTCATCATGAGCCAAACCGACAGCGGCGAGTTAGAAACCGCCTTCCAAAATAGCCAATCCGGCAAGGGCATTGCCCTTCATGACGTCAGGCAGCTCAAAGAGTTTGCCGCGTACGCGCGGACTCGGGCCGCCGTGGTCTGCAATGTCGAGACGTTTGAAGTGCGTGGCGATGATTGGATTACGCGTACTGATCTCAGCATCTATCAGGGCGGCGCGGAGGACCAGGAGTTGCCGCCGGCGGAGAGAATCAACTTGTCAGAGGGAGCGCTTGAGGAAGTTCTCAACGCCATCAAGCAAGAAGGTATCCATTGCGTCTTTCAAGTGTGGGCGGACGCGCTCCAGGTGACTGAGTAGGCGTCCCTTCCCCCCCCCCAATAGCCGACGCCAAGCTCGTCTGCCGTCAGGGCTGTATCGGCAACGGTGGAGCCCCCAGGGCGGTATGACCGCCGACGGGCCAAGTCCCTAAACCTCGTCCACGCCCTGCGGATTGCGCAGCCGGGTCTGCAGCCACATCACGCCCAGCAGGTCCGAGACCGAGGCCTTGAGCCGGCCGAAATTGGTGTATTTCGACACCCCGCTCTCGCGGTGGCGGTGGTTCACCGGCTGGAAGTCGACCTGGTAGCCCTCGCGCAGCATCAGGGCCGGGATGTAGCGGTGGATGTGGTCGAAATAGGGGAGGCGCAGGAAGGCCTCGCGGCGGAAGGCCTTCAGGCCGCAGCCGGTGTCGT
>FTJN01003897.1_pt1 | contig 29636 bp, 25 predicted proteins | sample 1658361 | NCBI WGS metagenome assembly FTJN01 (sample SAMEA3914819, study PRJEB12502) | metagenome | biome: forest; material: soil | place: Canada | collected 2010-06-26 | depth 0.3 m
CGGCCTCGGCCTGGGCCAGGTCCAGCTTGTCGTTGAAGAACGCGCGCGCCGTGAATTCGCCCGGGGTGGCCAGGCGCAGGCCGATGCCGCGGCCGGCCTCCAGGCAGCGCGCGAGGATCAGCTGCAGCACCACCGGTCCGCCGTGCGCCTGCAGCTCCAGCACGTCCTCGCCGGTGTAGGAGTTGGGGGCGGGGAAGTGGATCGCGAGGCCTTGGTCCAGCGCCTGGCCCTGCGCATCGAGGATGGGGCCGTAGTGCGCCACGCGCGGCGTGAGCGGCTTCGCGCAGACGGCGGCGATCAGCGTGGACAAGTCGCGGCCCGACGCCCGCACGATGCCGACCGCGCCACGGCCGGGGGCCGTGGCGATGGCCACGATCGGGTCGTTGAGGTGGGCGAGGGACGTGGCGGTGTTCATTGCCGTTGATTGTCGCCCGCACGGCGCATCGATGCCGGGGGCGTCGAGCGCTACAGTGCGCGAAAGGGAGGAGCGAACATGAACAGTCCGGTCGCAACCGCGGTCGTGTATGCCATGGTGGGAAGCCTCGTCGTTCTGGGCGTACTCAGGATGATGGGTACGCGAGACAACACTGCAGAGGTCGTCGGGGCGTGCGTCGCTGGAGCCGCGGCGTCGATGATTCCGACGGTGGGCGGCCCGGTTTCGCTGCTGGTGACACTGGGCCTGCTCTATTGGCGCAGCGGCGCCGAGTTGCGCGACATCGCGTTCGCCGTCGTACTGGCGCGCCTGGCAATGGTGCCGGTGCTCCTGGCCGTTCGCCTGGCCCATTGAAAACGCCGCGATCGGCGCAGGCCGAGCGCGGCGTCGTCATGCCAAGTCAAGGGCGCTTCAGCCCTTGACGATCTTCGCGTCGGTCGCCTTCAGCGCCTTCGACTTCTCGCCGTTGATCTGGCGGTTGATCAGCCACTGCTGGACGATGGTGAGCGTGTTGTTCGTGACCCAGTACAGGGTCAGGCCGGCCGGGAACGAGAACAACGCGGCGCTGAAGGCGAGCGGCATCAGCCACATCATCTTGGCCTGCATCGGATCGGCCGGGGCGGGTTGCAGCGAGACCTGCAGCAGCGACGTGGCCGTCATCAGGATCGGCAGGATCGCGTACGGATCCATGATGGACAGGTCGTGGATCCAGCCGATCCACGGCGCGCCGCGCATCTCGGCGGACGAGGTCAGCACCGTGAACAGCGCAATGAAGATCGGCATCTGGATGAAGATCGGCAGGCAGCCGCCCAGCGGGTTGACCTTCTCCTCGCGGTAGATCTTCATGATCTCCTGCTGCTTCTGCTGCGGGTTGTCCTTGTAGCGGACGTTGAGCTCCTGGATGCGCGGGTTGACGGCCTTCATCTTGGCCATCGAGCGGTACGCATTGGCGTTGAGGCCGTAGAACGCGATCTTGAGCAGCACCACCAGCGCCACGATGGACCAGCCCCAGTTGCCGATGACCAGGTGGATCTTGGAGAGCAGCCAGAACAGCGGCTGGGCGATGATCTTGAGCAGGCCGTAGTCCTTGACCTGCTCGAGGTTGGGGGCGAGCGGGGCCAGCAGCTGCTCTTCCTGCGGGCCGGCGAACAGCGTGGCCTTGACCGTCTGGCTGGCGCCCGGCGCGACAGTGCCCACCGGCGTGAACATCGCGGTGAAGTAGGTCGTCTGGCCGTGCACGTTGGCGGGGAAGTTGCCGACGCTGTAGCTGCGCGACGTGCCCGGCGCGAGGATCCAGGCCGACGAGAAGTAGTGCTGGATCATCGCGATCCAGCCGTTGGTCGTGCTCGCCTTGGAATCGATGGTGTCCTTGACCTTGCCCTTGTCGATGTCCGAGAAGGCGATCTTGTGGAACGTGTCGTCGCGGTAGACGGCCGGGCCGGTGTAGGAGCTCGGGCCGTTGAAGTAGCCGCCCGGGGGCGTGCGGCCGTCGCGCACCAGTTGCAGGTACAGGTCGGGCTTGATCGCCGCGCCGGAGTGGTTGATGACCTCGTGCGCGACGTCGATCGCGTAGCTGCCGCGGTGGAACGTGTAGGTCTTGACCAGCTGCACGCCGTTGACCTCGGGCGACTCGAAGCGCACCGCGAGTTCGTTCTTGCCGTCGGCCAGCGTGCGCTCGGTGCTCGCCAGGCGCATGACGCCGTGCGACAGCGCGTCGCTGGGCAGGCCGGTGAGGCCGGTCTGGGCGGCGTAGAACTGCGCGGCGTTGGTGTCGAACACCTTGACGTCGGTCTTCTCGGGCACCGGCTCGTGCATGCCCACCAGCGCCTTCATCTGGCGCCAGATCTCGCTGTGGTTGTCGACGTCCTGGTACTTCAGCAGGTCGAGGTCGACGAGGTCGGCGCCCAGCGTGTTCAGCCTGGCCCGGACGACGTCGGTCTGGATCGTGACGTCCTCGATCGGCAGGTTGACGGCGGCAGCGGACGCGGCGCCCGAAGCGGGCGTGGCCGCGGCGACGAGAGCCGCGGCATTGACGGCCGGAGCGGACGCCGGCGACGGCGCGACGACGGCCTTGGCGACCGGACGCGGCGCGAGCAGCGGCGATTCGCCATGGTAGACGCGCCACTTGTCGTACAGCATCAGCATCGACATCATCAAGACGACCAGCAGCAGGGTGCGGCGAAATTCGGTCATGGGGGGTGCTAGAGGTTTGTTTTGTCGGTCGCGGCCGTCGTCGGCGTCGCGGCGTCCGGCATCGAGCCGGGGTCACGTGGGAGCAGGCGGGTGAACAGGCCCGCAGATGGGGACGCCTTGTCGCGTTGCCAAGGCATATTGTCGGGGACTTCGTCGCAACCGCCGTGACACCACGGGTTGCAGCGCAGGATGCGCCAGCCGGCGAGCCCCGTGCCGATCACGGCGCCGTGCTTCTCGAGCGCCTGGATCGCATAGACGGAACACGTCGGCGCGAACCGGCAGCTCTGGCCCACCCACGGACTCAACAGCAGGCGGTAGCCGCGCACCAGGCCGATGAGCAGGGTGCGGGGCAGGTGCAGCAGGGCGTTCAGGCCGCGCATGGCGTTCCCCCGGCCGACGCCGGCGGCGGTGCCGCGGGCTGGCCGGACTTGCCTTTCGCCGGCGCTGCGCCCGGCGCCCGGGGCTTCACGCGATCGCGTTCCCCGCGCACGGCGCGATCGAACAGCGCGCGCAACTCGGCCCGCGCCGCGTCTTTCAGGGCGTCGGAGGCGGCGCTCGGATACTGCTTCGGATCGAAGGGCGAGCGCTGGCGCACCACCCACAGACCGGGCTCGAGCTGCGGCGCGCAGGCGGCCGCCACGTTGCGGATCTGGCGCTTCACGAGCGTGCGCGTGACGGCTCGCTTGGCATGCCGCTTGGGCACCACGAGCCCCAGCCAGCGCTCGGGACCGCCGGGGGTGATCGGGGTTTCCACCAGCGTCGCCCGGCCCGAAACCTGCGAGTCGTCCACACCTGACACCGGGGTGCCGGTGGAGCCTGTGGATAACTCTGTAGACAAGCTGGCAGTAACCGGTGCATGGCCTGCGGCCGTCGCGTCGGTTGCCGCGCTCGAGGCTTCAGCATCGACCACGGGACGCGCCATCGGCCGCTTCAAAGGCAGCGGCCTGCCGACCAGGTGATGGACGGCAAAATGGGGGCTGCGCAGACGCATCGGCGTCGCGAGCACGCGCACGTAGTCCGCCGGCCGCACGATGCGGCCGAGCAGTGAAGAGTCGAGGTCGCCTGCGGTCATGGCCGCCGGCCCGGTGTGCCGTGAAGCAGGAATCCGATGCATCGCGACGACGTCCTCGACGAGGAGGGCGGCGCGCAGACGACGAAGGCGGCACGAGCCGCCTCGGAATTCCTTACCGGCGAAGCGTTCAGTCCGACGTCTGGAATCAGACGGCGAGACGCTTGCGACCCTTGGCGCGACGTGCAGCGATGACGCTGCGGCCGCCACGGGTCTTCATGCGGACGAGGAAGCCGTGCGTGCGGGCGCGACGGACTTTGGAAGGCTGGTAGGTACGCTTCATGATGAAAAATCTCCGGGGAACCCTCGATTAGAGCAGAGAAACCCGTTGTGAGTCAACGACTTGCCACGTACGGCCGTGCGATGCGAGGGGATTGACCTGGCGCTTCTTTCTGTGGATAACCGTTCTTTTGCGGTTCCGGCGCAGGTAGAATCTGCCGGCTTGAGAAGAACTTGTCCACAATGTCCCTAGACCTTTGGCACCGGAGTTGCGAACGCCTCGCGACCGAGCTGCCCGAACAGCAATTCAGCACCTGGATCCGGCCTCTGCCGCCGGCCGACTTCACAGACGTGGGTGACGGCGCGGTCGCGCTCGTGCGCGTGCCGAACCGCTTCAAGCTGGACTGGATCCGCTCGCAATACGGCCCGCGCATCGAGTCGGTGCTGACCGAACTCGCCGGCAAGCCGGTGCGCCTCGAGCTGGCGCTGGCGCCGCGCGAGACGCCCGCGCCCGGCCACGCGCCCGTGCCCACCGGCAGCGGCTTCATCACCACCCATTCGCCGCAGCGCATCGGCGCGGTCTTCGAACAGGCGCTGGCCGTTCCGGCCAACGGCCATGGCGGCACGACGGCTGCCGCGGGCGCCCCCGCGCAGGCGCGTCCCATGCACATCGCGCCCGCGATGAACTCGCACCGCCTCAACCCGGCGCTCACCTTCGACACGCTCGTGGCCGGCCGCGCCAACCAGATGGCCCGCACGGCGGCGCTGCACGTGGCCGGCGCGCCGGGCGCCATGTACAACCCGCTGTTCGTCTACGGCGGCGTGGGCCTGGGCAAGACCCACCTGGTGCACGCCGTGGGCAACCAGTTGCTCAAGGACCGGCCGGACGCCCGCGTGCTGTACCTGCATGCCGAGCAGTTCATCTCCGACGTCGTCAAGAACTACCAGCGCAAGACCTTCGACGAACTCAAGGCCAAGTACCACTCGCTGGACCTGCTGCTGATCGACGACGTGCAGTTCTTCGCAGGCAAGGAACGCACGCAGGAAGAGTTCTTCAACGCGTTCGAGGCGTTGTTGTCGCGGCGGGCGCACATCATCATGACGAGCGACACCTATCCCAAGGGTCTCGCCGACATCGACGAACGCTTGACCAGCCGCTTCGACTCCGGCCTGACCGTGGCCATCGAGCCGCCCGAGCTCGAGATGCGCGTGGCCATCCTGATCCGCAAGGCCGAAGGCGAGCAGGCGCAGATGCCCGAGGAAGTGGCCTTCTTCATCGCCAAGAACGTGCGCGCCAACGTGCGCGAGCTCGAAGGGGCCCTGCGCAAGGTGCTGGCCTATTCGCGCTTCTCGCAGAAGGACATCAACATCGCGCTGGCCCGCGAGGCGCTCAAGGATCTGCTGTCGATCCAGAACCGCCAGATCTCGGTCGAGAACATCCAGAAGACCGTCGCCGACTTCTACAAGATCAAGGTGGCCGACATGTACAGCAAGAAGCGCCCGGCGAGCATCGCCCGCCCGCGCCAGATCGCGATGTACCTGGCCAAGGAACTCACGCAGAAGAGCCTGCCCGAGATCGGCGAGCTGTTCGGCGGCCGCGACCACACCACCGTGCTGCACGCCGTGCGCAAGATCGGCGGCGAACGGCAGAAGAACACCGAGCTGAACCAGCAGCTGCACGTCCTCGAACAAACACTCAAGGGATGATGGAGGGCGCCTTTTTCGGCCTCCTTGACCGGAGGCAGGGACACTGTCAACTCACAACTCTGGGGACCGTTCCGGGACAACCGGACAGTCATCCACAGGCAAGGATGGACGGCGAAAGTTGTTATCGATGAGTCCGACGGCAACCGGGGGTTCGACCCCCAGACTTGTGCGGCCCCCAAGCCCTTGATAAATCAGGCGAAAATAGAGTTCTCCACAGTGCACGACAGGCACTACCAGCTACCACCAGGTTTAAAAAAGAGGAAGACATGATTGTTCTCAAAGCGCCTCAGGAAAAACTGCTTGGCGCGTTGCAGGCGGTGTCGGGGATCGTGGAACGCCGGCATACCCTGCCCATCCTGGCCAACGTGCTGATGCGCAAGAACGGCGACTCGATCGAGTTCACCACCAGCGACCTGGAGATCCAGGTGCGGACGTCCGCGTCGCTCGGCGGCGACGAGGGCAGCCTCTCGACCACCGTCGGGTCGCGCAAGATGATCGACATCCTCAAGTCGCTGCCGGGCGACCAGATCGTGTCGCTGACCTCCAGCGGCACCAAGCTGACGCTGCAGGCCGGCAAGAGCCGCTTCACGATGCAGACGCTGCCGGCCGACGACTTCCCGCTGGTCAACGAGGCCGTCGACTTCGGGCCCAGCTTTGGCGTGCCGCAGAAGGTGCTCAAGAGCCTGATCGACCAGGTGCACTTCGCGATGGCCGTGCACGACATCCGCTACTACCTGAACGGCATCCTGTTCGTCGCCGAAGGCAAGACGCTGACGCTGGTGGCCACCGACGGCCACCGCCTGGGCCTGGCGCAAGCCACGCTCGAGACGGAGATCCCGAAGCAGGAGGTGATCCTCCCGCGCAAGACCGTGCTGGAGCTCTCGCGCCTGCTGGCCAACGTGGACGAGCCCATCGAGATGCGCTTTGCCGGCAACCAGGCCAAGTTCACGTTCTCTGGACTGGAGTTCGTCACGAAGCTCGTGGAAGGCAAGTTCCCCGACTACAACCGCGTGATTCCGAAGAACCACAAGAACGCCGTGATCCTCGGCCGGCAGCCGTTCCTGTCCAGCCTGCAGCGTGCCGCCATCCTGACCAGCGAGAAGTTCAAGGGCGTGCGCGTCAACCTCGAGCCGGGCGCGCTGCGCATCGCGTCGAGCAACGCCGAACAGGAGGAGGCCAAGGAAGAACTCGAGATCGACTACGGTGGCGACACCATCGAGATCGGCTTCAACGTGACCTACCTGATGGACGCGCTCAACAACATCGATCACGACATGGTCAAGCTCGAGCTGCAGGACGGCAATTCGAGCGCGTTGATCACGGTGCCGGAGCAACCCGGCTTCAAGTACGTCGTGATGCCGATGCGCATCTGAAGTCGCTGCGCGACTTCCTCGTGCGGCGGCGCACGCGAGGCCTGCCTGGTCAGGCCTCGAAGCCTTGGCGACGAGGCAGCCGCGGACCGACCTGTTTGAACTACGACATGGCGTGCGGCCCACGAGGGGCGCATGCATCCAGGAAGTGAATTGCAATGACTGACCAGACCTCGCCCGACGACACCCCGAAGGACGTTCCGACCCCGCAGCAGCCCGACGCCAACGGCGCCGCGCCCGCGTTGCCGGAAATGCCGGCGATGTCTGCCGAGGAGTTGAAGGCCGACAACGCCGCCAAGTCGCTCGCGGTCTCGGCCGCCTACGGCGAAGGCTCGATCCAGATCCTCGAAGGCCTGGAGGCGGTGCGCAAGCGTCCGGGCATGTACATCGGCGACACGTCGGACGGCACGGGCCTGCACCACCTCGTGTTCGAAGTGGTGGACAACTCGATCGACGAGGCGCTGGCCGGCTATTGCGACGACATCACCGTCACGATCCACACCGACAACTCGATCTCCGTCGTCGACAACGGCCGTGGCATCCCCACCGGCGTGAAGATGGACGACAAGCACGAGCCCAAGCGCTCGGCCGCCGAGATCGCGCTGACCGAGCTGCACGCCGGCGGCAAGTTCAACCAGAACAGCTACAAGGTCTCGGGCGGTCTGCACGGCGTGGGCGTGTCCTGCGTCAACGCGCTGTCGAACTGGCTGCGCCTGACGGTGCGCCGCGACGGCCAGCAGCACTTCATCGAGTTCCGCAAGGGCATCCCGCAGGATCGCCAGCTCGAGATGCGCGACGGCTTCGAAGTGAGCCCGATGAAGATCACCGGCGAGACCGAGCGCCGCGGCACGGAGGTGCACTTCCGCCCCGACGAAGAGATCTTCAGCAACATCGACTTCCACTACGACATCCTGGCCAAGCGCCTGCGCGAGCTCTCGTTCCTGAACAACGGCGTGAAGATCCGCCTGCTCGACGAGCGCAGCGCCAAGGAAGACAACTTCGCCTATGTCGGCGGCGTGAAGGGCTTCGTCGAGTTCATCAACAAGGGCAAGAGCACGCTGCATCCGAACATCTTCCACGCCATGGGCGAGAAGATGAGCGACCAGAACACGCCGGTGGCGGTCGAGGTGGCGATGCAGTGGAACGACACATACAACGAGTCGGTGCTGTGCTTCACCAACAACATCCCCCAGCGTGACGGCGGCACCCACCTGACCGGCCTGCGCGCCGCGATGACCCGCGTCATCAACAAGTACATCGACGACAACGACTTCGCCAAGAAGGCCAAGGTCGAGATCGCCGGCGACGACATGCGCGAAGGCCTCGCCTGCGTGGTCAGCGTGAAGGTGCCCGAGCCGAAGTTCTCGAGCCAGACCAAGGACAAGCTGGTCTCCAGCGAGGTGCGCGCGCCGGTCGAGGACATCGTCAGCCGCCTGCTCACCGACTGGCTGCTCGAGAACCCGGCCGACGCCAAGATCATCTGCGGCAAGATCGTCGACGCCGCCCGCGCGCGTGACGCGGCGCGCAAGGCGCGCGAGATGACCCGGCGCAAGGGCGTGCTCGACGGCATGGGCCTGCCCGGCAAGCTGGCCGACTGCCAGGAGAAGGATCCGTCGCTGTGCGAGATCTACATCGTCGAGGGCGACTCCGCCGGCGGCTCCGCCAAGCAGGGCCGCGACCGGAAGTTCCAGGCCATCCTGCCGCTGCGCGGCAAGATCCTGAACGTGGAGAAGGCGCGCTACGAGAAGCTGCTGTCGTCCGAGGCCATCCTGACGCTGATCACGGCGCTGGGCACGGGCATCGGCAAGGGCATGGGAGGCGACGACTTCAACCCCGACAAGCTGCGCTACCACCGCATCATCATCATGACGGACGCGGACGTCGACGGCGCCCACATCCGCACCTTGCTGCTCACGTTCTTCTATCGCCAGATGCCCGACCTGGTCGAGCGCGGCCACATCTATATCGCGCAGCCGCCGCTGTACAAGGTCAAGCAGGGCAAGCACGAGCAATACCTCAAGGACGGTGACGAGCTCAACTCGTTCCTGCTGAAGGTCGCGCTCGACGGCGCGGCCATCGAGCCGGGCGAAGGCCGTCCCGCGCTGACCGGCTCGACGCTCGAGGAACTCGCCCGCAAGTACCTGCTCGCGACCAGCGTCATGGATCGCCTGTCCAACTGGATGGACGTCGAGGCGCTGCGCACCATCGCCGACGGCCTGACGCTGAACCTGGACGACGCCGCCCAGGCCGAGGCCAGCGCCATTGCGCTCGCCGCCGCGCTGCACGACGCCGAAGTCACCGCGCAGTTCGACGAGCGCACCGACAAGCACGTCCTGCGCATCGGCCGCCAGCACCACGGCAACACCAAGGCCAGCGTCATCACGCAGGACTTCCTGCACGGCGCCGACTACGACGCGCTGAGCACCGCCGGCGTCACCTTCAAGGGACTGCTGGGCACCGAGGCCGTCGTGAAGCGCGGCGAAGGCGAACGCGCCAAGGAAAGCAAGGTCGCCGACTTCCGCGCCGCCATGGCCTGGCTGATGACGCAAGCCGAAAACGCCGTCGCCCGCCAGCGCTACAAGGGTCTCGGCGAGATGAACCCCGAGCAGTTGTGGGAGACCACGATGGACCCGAACGTGCGCCGCCTGCTCAAGGTGGAGATCGAGGACGCGATCGAGGCGGATCACGTGTTCACGATGTTGATGGGCGATGAAGTCGAGCCGCGTCGTCAGTTCATCGAACTCAATGCGTTGAGGGCGGCGAACATCGACGTTTGATCTTGTCGGGTGTGAGGAATCAGAAATCGTCGGATTTGTGGTGATATCGCTGGACGCCTTTTGTGGAATTCCTCGGACTTCCTCATTCCCCTTTTCAAGTAAGGGCCTCTAGGAAAGTCAGCTGCGCCGCTCTTGCTACTGAAACAGCAGCGCAAGTTCGGCTATGACGACATCGCTCGGGCGGCGTAGGGCGCCACACAGTAGGTGCGAACCACGCCAGAGTTCTGCGAACAAGCGACACAGTTATTGCGACTGACCCTCCGTCACGAAGAAGCCTCGAGCGCAGGATGGTTTTAGCTCAACCCCTCGAGTGTGGTTTGCGAAGGTGTCAGTGAATCGAGAGACGCCCGGCTTGCCCGGGCGTTTTTGTTCGTTGAAGTTACGTGTAGTTCGCGCGACCTCGGCAAGACGTAGAGGCGGTAAGTTCGGTTGCACGGTCGACGGCTGATCGAGTCGAGACATTGGCAGCGAGTGCTGCCTTGCGTTAGCAGGAGCGGCTTCAGCGTGCCGTTGCCGGCGTGGGGCAGGGATTCCTGTGATCCATACACGAGGTGTCGCCAACGCCTGCGCAGTGCTCGGTGGGCTGACCACGCGACGTGGCTATAGCGATCGGCGCTGGTATCGTTCCGGCTTCTTGGCACCGCGCTCGATGGGCTTATGGCGCTAACATCTGCCTGCAGTACACGCCGATCTCAAACCACTTGTCGACACTTTTTTTAGGCGCTAACCGCACCGTCCTCCTTACGTCCGTGAATCCTTAAACATCTAACCGGCAAATCTGACTCGGCGCGGGTTGCGTCTTGTTGGCTACAGAACGACATGGCAGATCCGATGCTTGATAAGGTCCGTTCGCTGATCAGCTCAAACCAAGATAAAGCTGCAGAGTTCTTTGCAGGGCAATGGGAAAGGCTTGACGGTGACCCATTCGCGCAGTTTGAGTTCGCCAAACAGGCGGCGATTCTTGGCTTGCGGGATGCGGTTCACTTCGTGGTTCAAGGCTACCAAGATGGGAAGGGAACAGAGCCCGATCGGGTGAGGGCGTTTGAATGGATTCGAAAGGCAGCGGCTCAGGACAACAACCTCAATTTCGCCTTCGACCTTGCGTGCTGTTATCGCGACGGTGACGGTACGGTTCGAGACACGGCGAAGTTCTGGATTTGGATGACCAAGGCGGCAGAAACTGGTGATACAGAGGCCATGTTTCAGTTGGCAAAGGCGCATTTGAATCCAGACCTTGGTCTCCCGTCCGCCGAACGCGCTGACGAATGGACCGGCCGGATGGCCGAGGCGAACCAGCCCGGTGCCCTGATCCAGTTGGCGCGAAAGTACGATGATGGGGAGGCCGTAGAGCGCGATCCCAAGAAGTTCTTGAAGTGCGCGAATGATGCAGTCACCGCCGCGCGCGCGCAGTGGGATAGTCGTTCCACAGGCCGCGACTGGACGTATGAAGACCTGCCAGAGGCGTTGTCTGTCTTGGCAGATGCGTTGAGTCGAAACAACTGCCAACGCGAGGCTTCCATTTGCAATTCAGAGGCTGCCCGGGTTGCATGGAGTGCAGTGGAGACGGCAATCGGCACTGGTGAACAAGTTGGCCCATCTTTGCCAGAAATCATGCTGAGGCTCATCCCGCAGTTCCAAGGCGCACGTGGAACAATACTTAAAACGCATCGAACCCAGTATTTAGGCTGGCTGAACAACGTTAAGCGTGCAATCGGGCACGTCTATGTTTCAAACGATGTGAAAAACATCCCGCCAGATCTTGTCGCAGCGGTCTTCGATCTTGCGGTGGCATACAGGGATGGCATTGGTACCCCAGTTAAGCTGAAACTCTACCGCCAACTGCTTCGCGACGCGGCGCATGCCGGACACGGCAAGGCGGCATATCTTTGCGCGATGAGCCACTTGCAAGCAGGCGAGCTTCTGGAATTCAATCAGTTCATTTCATTGGCGGCGAATTCCAACGACATGGACGCAATGATCGCGCAGCAGCTGGTGTCAAGCGGCCTGGAGTGGCGCAAGTTGCAGCGGGCGCTAAAGGCTCTGCAAGCGCTGCGAGAGACGGTGGTTCAAATTCGAAACGAGAATCACAAAGTGGATGAGGACGCAGCAGAGGAGGGTATAGCTCACTATACGAACGCCGATGCGCTGGCGAGCATGCTCAGCGGATCCCCGCTGGACGGCAAGAACGGCGTACGGCTCTCGAGCACTGTGTACGTGAATGATCCTACGGAGGGCAAGCGTCTTAGAGAGTACGCAGGCGGAAAGAGATCGAATCCGCTGACAGCATTGTTCGCTGGCATGGGCGACGCCGGAACCATCTCTTGGTTGGACAAGGAGTTCCACGTGTTCATCGCGTGTTTCTCACTCGAGCCCGACAGCCTCAATTTGTGGCGGTTCTACGGGTCGGACGGCAGAGGATTTAGCATCGTGAGTCCGCCGTCTGCTTTTGATGCCGGATCCACGGAAGGCATGATCCGTGGGCCTTGGGCTAAGCGCGGGAAGTCACCTTCCAAGTTGGCGCTCTACACAGTCCTATACGGAGACGAGGAAGTTGAAGCGGCCCTTAGCAAGCTCGCTGTTGCGCTCAAGCCGGTTCTCAAAATCGCGAGCCATCTTGACGAGCTCTTGGGCAAGCGCGTACGCAGCGTGGCGATTGCCGTGATCAGCGAGCTGCTCTACCTTTACAAAGACACCCAATACGCGGCCGAAAGGGAGGTCCGAGCCGCCGAAGCGAGAACATTGGGAGATCCCGAGGTCAAGGAGTTCAAGCCCGGCAACAAGCAATATTCGAAGCTCTATTTAGAGACTGGTGCTCTGCTTTTTCGAGAGCCTGCTTCGAAGATCATCATTGGGCCAAAGGTGGAGGAACGCGAGGCGGTCATGATCGATTTGCAGCATCGCCTGGCACGGCAGAACTGGTCGGGCACCTGCAACGTCAGCAAGTCTGTGGCGAACTATCGGTAGTGCGAAGTAGGCGGGTCAAGAGGCCGTGCCCATCGCTTGTGAAGCCTGAGTCACATCCGGTCAGATCGAGTTCCTCGATCTCGGCTGCAATTTGAGTGCGCCGTCTATCGACGAACGGTGTTCCGAAGGTTGAAGACGAGATGCGCGCCAGCCACTGATCGATCACCCGGAACACATACAAGGCGTGAATGACTCCAGACAGCGGGCGCTGTGCCTGCTTCCAGGGGGAGTAGCGGGTGATCCCACTGTCGATGACAAGTGGGACTGCCTGCTCCACCAGCGATAGTTGTAGGTGCATTGCTTCATGAACTATCGCTTCTGCAATTCGTACATCTGCGTCGATCCCTTTTGGCACTGAGAGGAAGATCGAGAAGGGAATAGCCGGGTCGCTGAAACTTACATCGATATTGGGATCCGTCGACCTCAGGATGTGCACGCTGCGGACAAGTGAGTCGACTGCCTTTGCGAGGGGCGGTACAAGGCAAATCAGAGAGGTCGCTGCGGAAATGGCTTGGCTCGACGCGGCGATAGCGTCGCCGTCATCAACGAGATCCATACCTCGGTGAGCGAAGCCCCGAGCGACCGAGGCCGCCATGACTTCCAACCGCAACGCCAATCGATCGGGAGCTACCCCAGTCCCGGGCGCTAGGAGCTGTGCGGGTGCATCAGCGCCCAGGAATAGAGACGTCGAGTATTCCTCTGGATTGAAGGAGAGTGTGGATTCGCGTCCTTGCTTGAGCACTTCAGCTAAGCCTGGCCACCAAAATTCCCCGGTTTGGCTTCCGATGCGTTGACGAACTTGGGTAAGAAGCTCACTCATGCGATGCTTAGGAGGCTGCGGCGAAGAATGACATTACGAGAGTGAAGCGCTCGCCATTGTGAATTGGTGTCACAGCATGCAGTGAGTCGCGGGATATCTCAAACAGCAAGCCCGTGTTGTGGACAGGTCTGAAGACCCGGTGCACGTCTGTGGGCTCGTCACTGTTGAACAACATCAGAGCGCCGCCGTTCTCGTCTATCCATCCACGATTGAGTTGAATCAGCAGTCGATGCGTCTCCTGGCCGGGGATGTAGTCGTTGTGTATCCGAATGCGCTGACCCTTGGTCAGGCGGTGAGCGGTGACGTCGATCCGTTCAGAGAGCTGAACATCAAACAATCGCGCCACCTGCTCCCGCAGAGAGCCTAGCTCAACCGCGGAGAAAGGCTCGCGGAGATGTGTCGGGAGCACTTCATTGCGCACGACGAATTCGTGTTGCTCGTAGAACTCTGCGATTCGAAGTACCCAGGGAGCATCCTTCTCGAACCAATCGAGTAGCGCACTGCTGACATCAGTCTCGAGCGCCTTCGGAATGGCGCTATAGCGGAACGGCTTCGGTTTCGGCTGATTGAGCGGTGAGGCTAGGATCAAGAGGAATTCCTTCGTTCATCAGGCGCACTACAACCTTGCCGATTAGTGCCTTTTGGTCGTTGCAGTAGACGGATGGATTGTCGAACTGAGTCGCGTTGTTCCATCGATGCAGTGGCATGCCTCCGCCGCACACCCGTAGATAGGCGCACGACTTGCACTGTGCCGCGGTTGGCCGTTGTAGCGCGTGATACTGGTTGAACTCAGTGGTTTCAAAGATCTCCGAGAGCCGATGCGTGTGCACGGACCAGACCTCCGAAAACCGGTCCGCTCCGTCGAACGAACTCTTCAGCGTATCGTTCTTGCTGATCGATCCATCGGTCTCGACGATCGCGATTCCGTAGTCTGTGTCTCCGAGCCCCTCTTTGATTCCCTTCCCACCCAGGGTGAGTTTGATCACATCATCGAGAAAGCGTACTCGCGGAGGATTCATGTCGGCGAGGTAGATGTCTAGCAATTCGCTAAGCCAGTCGCCGTACTCCGTTGATGCGAACGAGTCTTTGCCGAACGGTACGTTGGAATGGTTGCCGTCGCGGTACAAAAAATCAATGGATCGAGCTCCCAAGGATTTGAAGTACTCGTAGACCTCTCTTGGGCGGGTCGTCGGGTCAATGACCGAGAGCAGCCCGGAATAGAGGAATTCGGACTCTGGGTGCCTGCGAAGCACTTCGATGCCGGCGACCACCTTTTCGTGCGTGCTTTCGCCCCGCTTACCTAAGCGGAATCGGTCGTTGACTTCTTTTGGACCATCAAGACTGATCGATATCGAGACTCTATGCTCGGCGCAAATGTCTGCGATCTCGCTGGTCAGTAGCATGCCATTGGTCTGCATGCATAAGGAATGCGACGGAGGCAGTTTCGCGCGCAACGAGCGAAGCAAGAAGTCCAGACGCCTTGCGCCAAGCATCAACGGCTCGCCACCGTGCAATACCGTGGCGAACGGCCTAGCTTGGTCGGCGACCAGCTGACTCACAGCCGCGGTTAGCGCCGCTAAGGTGTCTTTGGACATGAGTGCGGGCATGTCCTTCCACCCGTCGTCGCCCATGTTGTAGACGTAGCAGTAGGTGCAATTTATGTTGCACCTGCTGGCCACTTTCACCAACAGGGTGTCGAGCTGCATTTCCGTCTAGCGGTTGTGACGATTGTGCGTGCGATCGTACGAATGCGCCGTCGCCGGCTCGTCATTGCGCACTTCATCTACGAGGCGTGCAAGGGTGACGCTTGACAGCAAGCTCACATCAATTTCCATCGATTGCGATTGCACGTTCGCAGCGTCGAAAGTGTCAAAGGTATCTTCAGACATGACCGTTTTCCTTCTGGCTGAACATAGACCCATCTTAGATCATCCAACCCAAGATGCAAGCCGGAAATTAATCCTTGTATTTCAACAACTTACAAACGTCTGGTGCGCATATATCGAGACGCAACAATGAAGAAAGTCATTTAAAATCAATAGCTTAGGTAGTTCTATTTTTCTCCGTCGTCGCCCTGAGCGATCTCAGCCCAATGGGCATCTGAAGCGCCGCGCGGTGGCTTTGCTTGAATCCTGAGCAACAAGCAGCCTCCGCGCAAGCAGCGGTCGGGCCGCATATGGAGCTGACCGCCAGCGTCGCGATTGCAGCGCTGGCGTTGCTCGGAGGGGCTATCGCTGCCCATCTCGAAGGCGCCCGAAATCGCGATTGACCTGCTCGAGTGTTGGCCGAGGCGCAATGCCTCTAGGGACGGATGTCCTGGGATCTAGTCGAGTCGGCCCGCCAGCGAGTTGAGCCCACGCAGCGCGACTAGGCCGCAGAATCAGAGGCTTCACCGGCCTTCGCCAGCGAGATCACTGCTTCAGCTTGAGCTTTCCCGATGAGGCGAAGTGCTGCTTGAGGATCGTGCTTGGCCAGGTGGATGAGCCAGGAATGAAGGTCTTCTGGTTCGAACTCGAAATCGACCATGAAGCTCCCGCTCAGTGCGACGTCGGCAATGCGGCCACGCGTCTTGTAGCCTTCGATCCAGCGGAATGGCTCGTCCTTCTCCGCGAAGAACCGACGACCCCGCTTCAGCACGGGCGTCACCTTGTGGTCGTGAACGGTAGTCTGACGTTGCCATCCGGCAAGTTTGAGTCTCATAGCAGCCTCTCTAAGTCTTACCACTGTTCCGCAGGCCGAAAGCATTGCGGGCAGTAAGAATTCTACCGCGTATGCCGAAGGAGTGGTTATCGTGCCTCGCTCCTGTCGCTGCCGCCTCGGCGCAGACGTTGCAGTCCGGCCAACGCCGCGGCCGCCAAGAAGGCAGTCCCATAGGCGAAGCTGCGAGTGGACGCGGGCGAGCGCCTACCGACCTGCGGCCGGACGCAACTCCGGCTTCACTGAGCAGACCACGACTCGCCTTGCGCCGCGCGTCAACGCCACGTACAGGTGCTGCGCAGTCATGAGCTCAGGCTACAGGATGACCGCGACATCGGCCTCCAACCCCTTGAGAAGCAGCGTGCTTCCAACGGCGCGTCGCCCGAGGGGGCGGCCCAAGTGGCGATTGCGCTCGCGGGCCTGAAGCGCCGCGGCAACGAATCCGCCTTCGCCGCCGGCGGCCCGCAGCGCGGCGATGCAGCATGGAGTACCTCAGGCCGGTAGACGCGAGCACGAGGCTGCTGGCATGGTGGATTAACTGGCTGATGAGTCTTAAGTCGATCCACTGCACAGCATGCGCGGTGTGCTGGTACCCAAAGCTAAGGTGTCTTTTGCTGTCTAGGGGGCTTCGACGAGCGCGGCGGGGTGTTGGTGGCGAGCCTGGCTAAGGCTGCGGCTTGAATGTAGCGCGCGTACAGCAAGCGTTCAGCGAACACGCACATGGTGCCGAGGTCAACGTCGTCGGGAATGTGTCCGCGATGGGCCGCGGCGTTGCCAGCCTCAATGACTGCGATTACATGAGGTTCGTCAGCTGCGGAGAAGAAGCCCTGACCGCTGAGTAGCTTGACCTTCGCTTCGAAGGTACCCCTATCGCCACCTAGTACGTCGGTAAAAAGCAAATCGAGCGCCGTTCTGATCCCCATCGCCGGTAGCGCACGTAGTCCGATAGTCGCCGCGGAATACACCTCGCCCATCACTTCGCGCGGTCCGTCCGGCAGTTGCAGCACCCAATCCGGAGCGCCCGCCGCCGGTCTCACGAATCCCGCACTGGTTCCCGGCCCCAGCGGAGGTAGGGTCTCGTCAGCTGAGGCCAGCATTCCAACATACGGGCCGGTCGTTCTCCAGTCTTCTACCTGAGTGACTACAGATCTAAAATCGTCAAAATCAAAGACACCGTCCGCAGCGACCAGCGTCGCATCAGGATTGGTCAGGATGTCGTTGGGCTGCGATTGAATCCAACCCGTGTTCGCCCCGAACATGTAGGAAAGCACCTGCCGTGCTCTTGAGTCGTTGACACCAGCTGACAGAGCGAGTTCTGAGACGCGGATTCGCTCCTTCGGGTTCTCGCCGTAGCGATGCTGAATGAGCGCGTAGAGCGCATCGGCATCGTCCAACATGCCTTCGCTTTCAGAGCTGCCAAGCAACGCGATTGCCGTGATCGGTACGAAGTAACGACCCTGTTCGTCACGAAGCAAGTGCTCTTGCCTCAGGTCATCGAGCAAACGTCTCGATGCGCGATGAGTCGCTCGAAATTCGCTGACATCAACGCCGGTTACAGCGTCCGGCATGAGGCTCAAGAGCTCCCGGATCACCAATTGCTCGGGCGGGCTGAGCGAGCGCTTGGGTTGTGAATTCAGCTTGGAAGATGGCATTTGGACCGGCTGAATGTTTTTGACAACGCATTTCACTTGGCAAGTGCCGCGACGTTGCCTGGCCGTTGTGAGCTAGCAGTTCCTGTGGGTGAGCAAGCGTGCGGTTTAAGTGACCATGAGCTGCGAGCTTATGCGAGCAACGCTCGCAGGTTCGATCTAACGGTTGCGGCCAAGTCGCTGACGGGCATGTCATGCTGGGTCGCCAGCGCCTCGACCACCTGAAAAACATCTACCGGCTTGGCGGCGCGCTCGTTCACCCGGGTGAAAGGCCCGTCAGTCTCGGTCAGCATTCGCTCCAGGGGAATTTCGGCGAGCATCGGCGCGTGCTTTGCGTTCAGCATCGCTGCATTGATCGAGAAGTAGCAGCCCAAGCCGAGTGCTCGACGCGCTTCTGACCGTGTTCCTGTGAACCAGTGTAGGACGACTTTTCCGCGTCCAGCCGGGAGATGCTCCTCGACGTGATCGAGAACCGCCTTAACAGCTCGGACGCTGTGCACGGTGATGATCTTTCCTCCTGCTTCGGCGCACCGCTTCAACACATGTTCGAACACGCGCTTTTGCGCGTCCAGTGACTTGAAATATCGAGGTCCCGCATCGAGCCCGACCTCTCCGACGTACCGAGTATCGGGCAGGAATCGGTCCCAGAGTTCCAGCTCGCCTTCCCGCTCTGCCACCAACTGCGGGTGCATTCCCAACGCCGCTCGGACGTGCTTCGTGCGCTGAGCGAGCTCGTGATTTCGAGTCCAAGCCGCGGGAGTCGTGGTCACCGCCAACGTGAACACACCCGCTGCGTCAGCGGCGAGGATCTCGCCTTCGAAGTCTGGATAGAGATCGAGATGGCAATGAAAGTCGACCAGCCCGGCGGTCGCGGTCATGTGGCATTCCTCAATGTGGGCGCGTCTGGACGCCTGCAACTATTCGCCCAACCTCGTTGAGGCCGCGCCGGTAGACGTCCGCTAGTTGCGACAGTCTAGCGGTCTCATCTGCCAAGGAGCCCGGCTTGTGGATCAGAAGAGCCGCGAGAGCGGGACTGTCGTTGAGCTTTTCAATCGCATATTGGAACGACCGCACCTGCTTGCCTTGTGACTCCTTGGTATCAAGTACGTGTGCACGAAGATCGGGCACCGTGTACGTGGTCTCGTCGGCGCCGTCGCCCCAAGCAGCAAATAGCGCTGCGCGACGGATCAAACAAGGAAGGCAGTAACCGCAGTGCTCGATACCGCGGCCCTGCCAGCGACCCTTTGTTGGAGACGAACACGACAGTGAGCTCGACGCCAGGTTCCTCAAGGCGGCTTGATTTGAACACTCCGCCGCCATCTCGCCCTTCGTCTTGCTCCAATACGGATTGACGATGTCCCCGTGCATGCCAAGCTGCTGCAAGAGCTCGTTCCAGCGCGCGATGTAGAACGGGTGAGTCGTTCTCGTGCTGTTCGAACCGAGTCGGAGAGGGTCAAGTGGCACGTTCAACGCAATGAGCCCGTTCTCAGGTACGCGCAGAGAGAAGCGATGGTCGAAGCTTGAGGCTGCAAATACCCCCAGTGCGAAGAACAGAAACGAACGACCGCGGGTCGAGTCCTCCGATCCAGCACCTTCGATGAGGCCCTGCTCGAACGCCACGTGCACCTTTAGCCGGTCAAATGTGGCGCCGCTGTAGGCCTGCTTCAACCCCTGGAAGAGCTTCGTCTGCGCATCGCTTGTCGCGCCTTCGCCGTAGTGGCTCACGAGGAGTGGGCTTGAACCGGTTTCGAGCAGGTCGATTGCTCCGATAAGACTATCCAATCCTCCAGAGAACAAGGCGACTGTATCGAATGTGGGCGCGATCAACGGGTCGGGAACTGTCGATTGAATCGTTTCGAATCGTGGCGGACGACTACGAAATCCGATGGACCACCGGTCACCGGTGAGAAAGTTGAGTGCGCGCATGAGCGTGCCGGACGCCACGTTCCAGCGCGGAACATCGCTCACCGGTACGACCAGGCGAATCTCACGTGTCCAAGAGTCCTGAGACTGTTCCGCCCTCGAAATTCGAGTGTCTGCAGCGTGTACGTGCACGGCCAAGATCAACAGATCCAAACCGATTTGGGATGGCCTCAGGCCAGATTGAGCCAGCCAAGTGAGCGCTGCGCCAACACCATGTGAGAGCGATGCGTGGCCAGAGACCAGCGGAAGGTAGTTTACGTGCTCATCCGGATTGGCTGCGGCGGTAAAGCTGTCGTCGGCGCCAAGACGCCCTGCTATCACGTAGCGGTTCATGAATTTGCCTCGCCTTCGCCGAGTGCGTGCAGGAACGAGAACGCCAGTTCATAGACCTGGTCGACGAAAGTCTGCACCTGCTGTTGAGTCATGCTGGGGGAGGATTGCCTGGCTGATGCGAGAGCATCGCTCACCGCTCCGCGGACGAAGTCCCTCAACTGGCGTTCTACGCGGATTGCTTCTGATGCATCGGCCGGCATCATCACTGCCTTCGTGCCGATGTCGTTGCATATGCGGGCTTCAATTGCATGCGTGGCAAACAGCTCAAACACTGTTTCCATCTGCTGTGGGGTGAACGTGTTCAGGTCTACCAACCCAGCTTCGGCCAAGTCGATGACGGTCTCGACATAGGCCTCGCGCGCGATGCCGTCGTCGACCGTTCCGGCGCCGGGACAGATGTAGTCCGCCAAGCCGATGAAAATCTCCGCGGCTGGCCGGCCCGCCAATGACTCGAGGTCGATGCTGCGGAGGGCCTCGTTGATCCCTCGCGCCTGTGCGTCCGCCAGGAAGTTGACTAGGCGCGCGCCGGCCGCGCGCGACGCCCCCATACGCTGCGCGGCCTGGCGGGAACCGCCCGAGGACGTGGTGACGTAATTGGAAATGGCGCGGCCCAGACTCGCTCGATCTCGTCCGCCGGAACCTGCAAACCGAGTGAAATTAGTTCTTGCAGCCGTGAATCTGTGCGGGTCAGCGTTCGGCGGGATTGGTGGCCTGTCCGGCGGGCTGGGCGGCGCTCCGTCGGGTGCGCCACCTGCAGGTGCGGCGGTGGGGGCGGCGGTCGGCTCTGTGCTTCCCTCCGCCTCGCCTCCCAGCCAGCTCGGTACCAGCGGAGTTCCGCCGCTCGGTCCCCCGTACGCTGTTGACGTCCCCATTACGCACTCCCCTTCTTTGATTTTTGAGTGGCACCAGCCGCTGCCTTTAGCGCCGTGTTGTCTGAAACCTTGCTCCAATCTCCAACGATGCGACCGAATCGCTCTACGTGTTCTCCGTCCTTCAACGCCATGTGCCACCCTCCCACGACCCATGCGCCCACCTTCGACTTTGGCAGCGACTCAAGGAATTCGAGCAGTCGGCCTTGAAGACCTGGTTGGGCCTTCACGAGTGCGGCTAGGCCATCAGCGCCAGCCGGCCTGGTGCTCAGAGTTCCTGAGCTCAGCATCTTCGACCTCACAGCCTCGAACACCGTCTCGGCTTCGGATGGTTGGAGCTTCTTGAGATCACCCTCGATGCTCTGAAGTGCGAGCTTTGAGCCCACGAGCTTTTCGATCAGTGGAGCGAGATGTCCGAGGGCGGACATCGGTCCGAAGTAGTCCTTTCGATCCTTGGCCACGAACAGGTAAGGCCGCAGATCCAGATCTCCAAGTTTGGGAGATAGTCTCGCCCACGCCCGAATATCCTCGGACGAGCGCCAGTCGGCGACAGCAGGAACTTCGGTGTCCGGTGGTTTTGGATCAGTATCCCGAGTCGTGGATCGCTTCGGGTCCTCCGTCGCGAGCTCTTCCTCGAACGTCTTGAGGCTCTCGTATCTCCCCGCTTGATCTACTGCTGCAACGGAAGCGATCTGGTCGAAAAGCGCCGGCAGGAATCGTTCTGCGAGCATGAGCTTCGCGAGTGCTGGCAGCTGGATATCGCTTTTGAAGCCACGCGCTGCAGCGGTCAGCTCGCGAAGCAGTAGTGTGTTCAGAAACCGCTTGATCTGACGGGGGTTGCCCTTGGCACCCTTGGCGAGCAGTGGGCCGATCTGGTCGCTCAATGCGATGGCGTTCGACGCCTTGCCAGCACGGTCGCCGAGAGCGGCGTTTACCTCTGACGAGTCAAGCCCACCACTCGTCCAGGGCCGCTTCAGCTTTTGCCTTGCGACCTCGATCAACTTAGCGAAGCCGGGATCTTGGTCTCCTAGCTCCGCACCGGCTAGTAGCAGCGTCACGTAGATCCTAGTCTCGGTCTCGCCAAGAGCTGGGATACGAAACGGAATCTGGATCAGCTTTTCGAGGTAGTTGCGGGCGTAGTCCCGTGGGCCGGTGCTGTCAGGGAGGTCGGGAAAGTGCTTGCGTACAGCGTACTCAATCATCGCTTCATCGGCAGCCACCACGAACGCCGTTCGGGCCGTGAAAACGAACAGTCTGACTGCTTCGAGCGTCTCGATTGCTGTGTCTGGAAGGCACCGATCGAGATCGTCGATCAGCACGACCAACTGTTCGATTCCAGCATCTTCCAGCAGCTTGTCGAATGCCTTGCGGAACCCTTCGACCTCTTCTGGCAGCTTCCTACCTTCGGTCGGCTTGAGGATTGATTTGACGTCCCCGACGACCGCGGACAAGTTCGCAGCCGTCGCGAATTTGTCGGGGTCGGAGATCATGCCCTCCAAAGAGCCGACCAACCCTGCGATCAAATCTGGAGAGGGCAACCCTGTGAAGGCCGTTACAGCCAGGCCCCCCGCCTTTTTCGCGACTTTGAGCCAATCGATCCTCCTGTAGACCTCCTTCACTGCATCGGCGGCTTTCTGAAGAGCCGGCCGCTTCTCAATGAGGCCGGTGACGATTCCCTCGATCAAGGCGATCTTCGCGTCTTCAAAGCCTTGAAATCGCCAGCCGTTGAACTTCAGGCATAGCACCTTCTCGTTCTGCGCCAGGCCGGCATCGATCATCTCGAGAACGCTTGACTTGCCTGCGCCCCAGTCGCCATGAACCCCGATGGTCACTGGGTGATCTGGCCGTGATCGAAGCAGTCCAATGATCGTCTGCGCGATTGCCTCGTTGTTCAGAAGATCGATCTTGGTCTCGTTGTCCGTCAATATCATCATGCCTGCTCCGTCATTTCTTCTTGAACTTCTGGACTCAATCTTGGGCGCTCCCCCCCGTGCTCTCGGGCGTCGAGCGCCGCTTCTCGTCAAAGCCTGAGCATGGCCTCACATCAGGTGCATCGCACCGGACTCGCGCCTCTCCGCTAGATGCGCAACGGGGGCATGACGCTCCAACAGAGGGGCGAGGCTATGTCCGCAGTTTCTGCGCCTTCATTGACTTAGAACGCAAGGTTGACCTCAAACCCGACATCAGCGATGCGCTCGCTAACCCTAGGATCAGCTGGCTGACTGCGGCGCGAAGCGGACTCGGCGCGATTTGTGTTGCGCAGCTTCTGCGACTCGGGTCGATGAAGCAGATCCGGCAGGTGTTCCAGATCGAGCTGACGGCGCCGGAGATGTCTTCGCGCGGCGCGCTCTCTCGCGACGAGGCATCTCGGTTCGGTCGGCCTATCGGGAGCGGCCGGCGCAGCCTTTCGTAGCGTGCCAGTGTCTGCCGATCTTCCTCGGAGGTGCCCGCAGGGATTTCGCCAGCGATGACTAAGTGCGTGCCAGTAGAGCCTACCGGCGGTCGCGTGATCGTTGATGAGGGAGTCGCTGCAACCGCCCGGCTCAGTTCCTTAGAGCGAAGGAAGTGCCACATTGCTTGCTGGATGGTAGGGCCGAAACGCTCCTCGTCATCCTGGTGATGCTCTGGGCATTTACGAAGGAGGGTCAGCAGGACGTCCCAGAGCGACAGTCCCATATCTTCGAGGCGATCGAGCTTGCCTGACCGCGTCGCGCGGAACTGGTCCAATGTGCCATGCAACAAGAACAGCATGAGCATGCGGAGGGATGCGCGCAGGTCTTTGCCGCAGATTGCCTGAAGTTCGTGCGTACCCTTCGCCGCCAGCTCCAGCGAAACTTTGGTCCACACGATCAGTGCATCGGAGATTTGGGCAACGTGCGTCACCGGAACGGATTTGCCCCCGTCATTCTCGAGGCGAACCAAGGTGGGAAGTGGGTGATCTGGAGGTGAGGAGAACCTCCGGTCCTGAAGACCGATTCCGTCACGATCAAGGAATGCGCAGGCGAGCTGCTCAGAGACTGCGGCACTCGGAAGTAGCTTTAGGACGCCTTGCAGCAGGTCGATCGCAACCTTCGCCGTTTCTTGTGTGCCGAGCCCAAGTTCTTCAAGTTCTGCCCTGATCTCAAGCGCGGCTTTCAAGCGTTCGGCATGGCTGAGCTGTGCATCGCAAGCAATCCCAACTTGACCCTGGAGCATCAGCAGCGACGCTGGCGCGCTCGGTTCGTAGGGCATCAGTACCACCAACGGGTGGCTGAAGCCAAGGGAATGGAAGATGTGCTCTTCCGTCGACTGGAAAACAAACTCGTCCGCTTCCATCACGCACCTTTCGAGTGTGTGGTTGCGGTTCAAGCTTGATCGCCACGATCACGAGCTGTCGGAGAGCAACCCCGATTGGCGTCATCGACACTTTTTGACGACGCAGGCTGCAAAGCTTAGGCCTCCATCGGCCTCCGTCAAGCCGGTCAATCGACCCCGAAAACGACCGCCAGCGGAAGATCTGACCATCTCGGCCCTAGACCTCTGGGAAATCCGAGGTTTTCCACGGCTGCGGCCTTCGAACGCTTTGACGAGAAGGCTGGACGCCCGTTGATTCACAAGGAAATCGTGTCCGGCGAAATTTTCAGTCCTTCATCGGGTGACAGATAAAGTGAAAAAAGCGACAGATTAGTGAAAAGTTGCTGACGCAATAAACGACAAATTCCAAGCGGATACAACTCGCGCCCGGCTTGACCGGGCGTGTTTCATTCGTGGGCGGAACGAGCGCTTGAGGTTATGCGGCAGCCAGTCGGGCGCGTGAGATCAGGTGCGATCCGCGGCTCTAAGGCGACCGGTCCGTATGACTTAGCTGCCTGCCGAGTGGACGTAGTCAGCTGATCTCCTGCATCTGGTTTCGAGTTTGGTGCAGGGCGAGAAGATCGTACTGTTGCGCTGATGGAGCCGGAATCCTTTCGAGACTCCGAGTTAGGTGCCAGCCTGACCAATTGTGCAGACACTGTCTGCACAACTGCCTCTACGAAGCGAGTCGAACCCCGGCGCCGTCTACTTGCTTTCGGCCTCAGCCTGAGTAATGCGCTTCACTAGGTGGTCGGCCATGAGCAGGTCTTCGTACTCGTCGCCGGCTTCTTCGCCCATACTCGCGCGCAGACCTTCGCGGTACTGGTTTAGAGCTACCAGCAGGTACGTCACTTCTCTCTTGGAGAGCGTGATTGTCGTCATCGAAAACTCCCGATTGGAAACTAGGCTGGGCCGAGGATGTCGTACCCGAGCGGACTGAACGGAACCAGCGCGACCAGTGCGAGGAACGCGCTGACGGTCATCGTCCGGGTCACGGTCAAGATGCAATGTCCTGGCGGCACGCCGTCGTACTTTAGTACCAGGCCAGAAGGGATGGGGTGTCCTCGATCGATGCCCCACCAGTGAACCTTCGTCTGGAGGCTCTTGTCGACCGTCTTGCGCAGGTCGTCGTTCAGGACGACCATGCCCTCGCCTATGAGTCGCTGTAGGAAGAGCGAGATCCCTTGATCCGGCTCCACTGTCAGGCGGTCAGCGAGGTCTCCATCGACACGACCCGATCGGTCTCGTATGTCGAGGTCGATGAAGCGAAGGAAGTCGACGTTGGGCTTTGTCGCTGCGCCCTTGCGAAAGATCTCCTTCTCCAGATCGACGTCGACCGCCCATAAGACCGTGCCTACCGCCGGAAACTCGTTCGCTGGCATTCTCTGTCCTCACCTGCTCGGAATCACACACATGGCTAAGGTATTGATACCCCTGGAGGGTGTCAATCCCGACTAAGGACGTGATCTCTCGTAACAGGATGCTTGGCAGACGTCCCAGCAAAGTTCGCGTCCAGCGAGTTGCAATTTGTCGGGCCACGAGAGGGCAGCAGTGGGTCCGAACACGGCGCGATGGTGGGGACACCAGCACCGCGCTCGCGACATGGCTGGCGGTTTTGCGCGGCGGTGTCGCCGGGATGCGAATCGGGGGCTTGATCGACTTCGCAGGGCACATCGGCGACCAGCGTGGGACTAGTGACGACGAGTCGCCACGTAAACGTTGTGCGCCTGGAGCGGCAATATTTCATATACCCAGTGATGTATTGCGACAGGCTTCGTTAAGGGTTGAGCTGTGGCTATGTGTTTGTGTCCTACAGTGCGCCACTGATGAGCTCGGCCACTCTCGGCACGAGCATGACCGGCTGGGAGGCCTTGGTATGAGGAATATAGAGCCGAACAAGTTGTGGGAGGAGGTGGCGCGTTGGGCCTCCCGGGGACTCAAGATATCCGGGGCGATCGGGTTCCTGATTACCGTCACCTACTTCCTGCGGGTGGGCAGCCTACCGGTCGACAACATTGCAGGCATGCTTGGCCTGGCCTCAGTGATCGCGTTCATTTCGATCAGTTCCTTCTGCATTTTGGCGTTCTACTGGATGCTCCCGACGCTGGCGTTTCGTGTCCTGCTGGATGAATCCGGGGGGCAGGCAAAAGCTTGGTTTCTGGGGCGTCCAAGCAGGTCAACTCTTGCGTTGGTTGGTGATGCCGCAACGGTCGATGCAACCGGCACGACTACCATTTCTGTTGATCATCAGCTCGTAGACACCGCCTTGCCGTCGGGTGGCGTGGACATTGCCAAAAAGAGGCGTTGGCTGGCCGACGGCGGTGGCCCGTTGAACGTGGCATCGTGGTGTGCGAGCACGGTGGCTTTTCCATGGACGTTTATCTTCGCGTGCTTCATGGGCGATGAGGACGGATCTCTCAAAGCCGCGTTGGTAGCGGTTGCGGTCGCCGTGGGGCTGCTTTCGACTTGGGTATTGGGTTCTTTTGTCTTGTCTGCACCGACAAATGTCGGTAAGGCGAATGAGGGGACGAAGCTCATGTTGGTCCTGATGGTGACGGGGCTCAACGCGATGCCCCTCTACATTTTCCTCAGCGCCCTGAACGCCTCGTCGTATGCGAACAAGCTGAATTCGTGGAACGCCTGGGCCCTTTTGGGCGGGGGCTTGGTTTTCACCATCGTTGCGCAAATCGCCGCTTTGGGTCTTGGTATCGATGAGAAGAAGGCAGACATGAAAGTTCATGTCGGGCAGTTCTTAGTTTCTGCATCGCTTATGACTGTTGGCCTGTTCGCACTCGGGGCGTGGCAGAACATCGAGGACAACGTGATGACCGCCGCGTCTGTTCGTGTCCCTCGCGTGACCCTGGCCATCGCAAAGTCAGGCTGCCAAGCTTTGGTCACGTTGAAGCTGGCGCCTGCGCTGCCCGCATCAGGACCGAACTCCTACGAAAACGGATGCACGTTGGGGCCGGTCACGGTACTGAGCCGTGTAGGCAGCAGATGGTCCGTCAAGTGCATCGAGCCGGATTTGTCGATGGCCGGCGCTCCTCTGGCCATCAAAGGCGATGACGTGCTGAACTTCTTGGCGGCTTCGCCTCCCATTCCGGCTGCATCGGCTGCATCGGCTGCATCGGCTGCATCGGCTGCATCGGCTGCATCGGCTGCATCAACCGCATCGGTGGCCCCCGCCTCGCATGGGTCGGCGTCGGCAGTCGCTCTAACGAGCGGCGGCTTTGGCACCTGTCGGGCGGAACCGTCGCCCGTTGTCAGCGTGATGACCTTGCCGGTTGCGGCACCGATTGGGCATGCCGAGACCACAGCTTCAAGTGGGGTGGCTTCCTAGTCCATCAGGCCGCAGAAGGTCGTCGCGGGAGCGAGCGAAGGAATGTTGAGTGCCTGCATGAGCTTTGAGGCACGGCAGAACAGCTAGATACAGGCACTCCAGACGGTTTTCATTTTTCATGTCACCCACTGAACGCCCCAATGACAACATTGATGAAAAAGCGGAAGGAAATCAATGGCCCAGTTTTCGCGAAAGCTGTCACCCCACATGATCTTGTCGGGCTGTGGGGGACAAAAATTGATCGGACTTGATTTCCATACGAATCAACGCTTGTCCGAACAATTTGCGAGGAGCTGTGTGCCTCCCAGTCGCGGAAAACACCGCACTTTCCCAGAGTAGCAGATCGATAACGCCGGACTTCCCGCCGTAGCTCAATTTTGGGCTTGCCGCCTACTCGACGGGCCGCTGTCGTGCAGCGCGAACTCGGCGTAAGTGACGCCGGCCGCCACACCTGCCCTGATGTCTGTGATCACGTGACCCGCAGTCACCAGGAACCAGTGCCCCTCCACTTCAACCATGAAGCACGACGCGGACTCTGAGGTATTCGCCCTGGGCGTCGATACCGCCTTGCTCCGCGACCCAGTCTTTCGCGTCTGCCATCGTCCAGGCCATGCCGCGCCCCCCAGTTCCCCCGCAATCCTACTCGCGCCATGGAAGGGTCGAAACAGGTCACCCTCGCGCCGTTCCGACAGACGCCGACGCCCGCCTTATTCGACAAACGCTTGTCTGCTGTGCAGCGATTGCAGCCGTCGCTCAAGTGGCGCCGAACGACGGGTTCCACCCTCGTTGCAGACATGTTGACCAGATTGGTCTGAACCGCCTCGCAGGTCCCGCTCTCGACGTACGTCGATGTCCGACCCGGCCGCGGAACGAGAACGCGAGCTCGATTCCGCCATTGACGCCAGCCGTCCAATTCGCGTCTGTGTTCGCTGGCGGCCGAGGCGGGGCGACTTGGAGCGGCCAAACGGATCTTGACCACTATCGGACGCGCAATTCTTCCCGCATGTCGCAAGCGTTCCATCGCGCTGCATTCCACTGCAATGATCCAAACAGCGAACGATTCCAACATGGCGTCATCGTCCACTCGTCTGGCGCAACGTCATGAACAATCGCTCCTCCAACAGCCCACGCGTCGTCGGACTGGTTGCTTCGCTGGTACTCGGGCTGGCTCTGATCGGCGTGCTGCTCACGACAGCGTACGCCGTCGCGTTTGTGGCCGGCGCGCGAGTCGATGTCGCGCTGGGCACGGTCGCGACGCGCACGGTGCCGCGGCTCGAGTCGGCCTATGCCATCTCGCTGGAGGTCGGCGACATCGCGCGCTCGCTGCGCGATGCGATCCTCGTGGAGGATCAGGAAGACCTGCCGGTGCAGCTCGACCGGATCAAGGCCGCGCAGGCGCACATCGACGAACACATGCACGCGCTCGCGGGCGATCCGCAGGACGGCGACGGCCCTCTGGCCCTCGACGCCGTCAAGCGCGCGGAGGCCGCCTATCGCCATGACCGCGACGCGTTCGTCTACGAGCTTCAGGGCGGCGGGCGCGGCGCCGCGCGCGGCATGCTCACCGGCGCGCTGCGCAAGTCACAGGGGGCTTATCTCGATGCGCTGCAGGCGCTGCGCGACTCGCAGTCGAGCCGCCTCAACGCCGACATCGCCGATGCGCGTGACGCGATGTCGCGCATGCAGGCCAGAATGGCGGTCTCGTTCCTGCTCGTGGCCGCCGTCGGCGTGGTCGTCGCGCTGGTGCTGCTGCGAACGTTGCGGCGCCGGCTCGGCGGCGAGCCGCACGTCGTTGCGCAGGCGATGCGGCGCGTCGCGCAGGGCGATCTCAGCGTGCCCATGCGCGGGGCGAAGGCGGCGCCAGGGTCGGTGATCGCCTCGATGCGCGAGATGGTCGACGGTCTGCGCGAGGCGGTGCTGCTGGTGCGCGCGGCGTCGGC
>FTJN01003203.1_pt1 | contig 29569 bp, 29 predicted proteins | sample 1658361 | NCBI WGS metagenome assembly FTJN01 (sample SAMEA3914819, study PRJEB12502) | metagenome | biome: forest; material: soil | place: Canada | collected 2010-06-26 | depth 0.3 m
GGCGCGGTCGAGCACCGCCTGGGCGGTCGGGACAGCTTGGACGAAGCCCGTGCTTACCCCGCGCCGGGCGTCGGCGATATTGGCCGCGTACCAGTCGGGCGTGTCGGCCAGCAGCGCGATCCACGCCTTCGCCTCGGCCTCGGACTTCAGGTGCATGCCGTTGGCGCGGTACAGCAGGATGACGTCGAAGCCGCCGTCGGTGCTGAACGGCATCCGCGCCTCGTCGAACGACAGGCCCTCCAGCCGCTCGTCCAGGCTCCATGCGAGGATGGCGTGGGTCAGGCGCTGGTCGGGCGTCAGGGCGGTCAGGTCGACGCCGCCCAGCGCTTGGCGGGCCGAGGTCAGCAAGGCCTTGCGGTCGGCGTCCGCCTTGGGGCCGACCGGCGGAAACTTGAAGCGCGAAGCCTCATCGGCCCCGCCCTCGCCGTCATCCTCGCCGGCGCCCGAGGCCTCGTAGGCCTTCACCGCCTGGGCCAGGCGGTCGGCCGCGCCAGGCGCGGCGGCGACGGCCGCGCCGTTCAACATCAAGGCCAGGGCCAGGCCCAGAAGGACGCGTTTGGACATCGCAAACTCCCCGCAAGTCTGTGCGGGGTTAGAGCAGGAATCGCGGCGCGGCCCAACCGGCGGAGGCCGGCCCCTAGAACGTCGTCCGGCAGCCCTGCTTGGCGTGGACCCCGCGCAGGAAGCCGCGGCGGGCGTAGCCGGCGTCGAGGGCGGCGTTCAGGCGGCGGTCGGCCGGGGCCGCGCCGGTGAGTTCGCGGACCAGGCCCCGGAAGGGAATGATGGTGTTGACCACCGTCTTGCCGCCGGCCTCGGCCAGCTTGCCGGCGCGGTTTTCCTTGACCTCGTTGCCGACTACATAGTCGGGACCGAGCACCGCGTTGAGGCTGGTGACCTCAGCGGCCAGTTGCTTGCAGGTCTTCAGGCCCTTGAGCGTGTAGGGATCGTTCTGCGCCTTGACCAGGATCGGCGGGACCTGGCGCTTCATGATGCCGACGTCGCGCACCGGCTGGGTGCCGATGTCGACGGACTTCTTGCGGACCTCGGTCCAGCCGCCCTCCTGGGGCTCGGCGGTTTCCGGGGTCGTGGACGAATTGGGGGGCGTGACCTGCTTCGCGGGCTTCGTGGTGGGGGCCTCGGCAGCGGACTGCTTGATCGGGTATTGCGGCTTGGCCTGCGCCGCCTGGGCCTGGACCGCCCCGGTCAGGGCCAGCAGCGCCGCGAGCGCCGCCATGCGGGCCACGTGCGTTCGTCCAAGCTTGAAGTTCGTCATCGTCGATATCCCCAGTCCCACCTTGCGCAGGTGATCGCCGCTCAGGAACGGCGGGCTACGCAACGGGTTCCACGGCAGAGCTAACAGGAGCCCACCGGATGCGTCACTTCAAATTCTTGGGGGAAGAAATTGGAGCGGGCGAAGAGATTCGAACTCTCGACCCCAACCTTGGCAAGGTTGTGCTCTACCACTGAGCTACGCCCGCATCCGGGATATTCTGGGTCTCGTTCCACGCTCCGGAAAACCGGAGAATGGAGCGGGCGAAGAGATTCGAACTCTCGACCCCAACCTTGGCAAGGTTGTGCTCTACCACTGAGCTACGCCCGCATCGGCGAGGCTGAAAAAGCGCCCCGCGACGAGGAGGCGGCTTATGGCAGAGCGCCTTGCGGTTGGCAAGCGGTCTGACGCGGGATGTTGGGGATGAATAGTCGACACATGCAACGGGAAGTGACAGCGACGCTCAAGCCTATCTAAGGTGAAGCTCGTTATCGTGCGATCCGCATGACGGCGATCAAGAGTCTCAGGCATGCGCATATCGAAGTTCGCCGTGGTCGCGATGCTGATCATGGCCACGGTCGTGGGCCTCTGGATCGCGGGACCGACAGTCAGAGGGCTCATCGCGGTCCGACTGGAAATGACAGAGGAACAGGAAACCAGCAGGCCCATCTCGGTCCGACTGGAGATGACCGAGAGCGCCCGCGCCCACATGCTCAGGGACGGTCATCCGATATGCGTTAGTCAAATCCTATGGGGCTATGCCAATGCCACCAAAAGAGCTCAATCCCTGGCTGATGGCATGAACACAATCTCCCTCGGCCGGCCCCATGAGCTTTGCGCCAAGGCGCCGAGCGTACTTGAGTTTGGGCGTCTGCGATTTCCGAAGCGAAAGCGGCTCCTGATCAGGGAAGAGCCGACGCTGGATATTCAGGGGTCGTCGTTCAATGATACGACTAACCGCAACGATTATGCCTGTAGCACCATCTTTGTACCGTTGGACCGTGTACCTAGCGAGCCGCTGATCATGAATTGCGATATCCTTCCCGACGTGCGGTAGCGGCGCTCACCAAGCACCGCTTGCGCGAAAGGAGATTTTACCCGCTCATTCGCCCCTTCATTTCGGGGACTTGAGCGTCTTGCGTCTGTTCGTGTTCGGATTGGGTTATGTCGGCCTGGCCTTCTCCAGGGCGGTGATCGCGCGGGGCTGGAGCGTCGTCGGCACGGCGCGCGGCGCCGACCGGGCGGCCGCCTTGCGCGCCGAAGGCATCGAGACCGTCGACGCCGACGACCGCGCGGCGATGACCGCCGCCCTGACCGGCGTCAACGCCGTGCTGATCACCGCGCCGCCCAGCGCCGAGGGCTGCCCCGGCCTGGAGGCGGTGATCCCCGCCCTGGCCGCCGCCCAGGCCTTTCCCGACTGGATCGGTTATCTGTCGACCACCGGGGTCTATGGCGATTTCGAAGGGCGCTGGGTGTTCGAGAGCTCGCCCCTGAAGGCCCAGTCGGTCGAGGGCGCGCGGCGGGTCGGGGCCGAGCGCGACTGGCGCCAGGTCGGGCGCGGCATGGGCCTGACGGTGACCACCTTCCGCCTGCCGGGCATCTACGGCCCCGGCCGCAGCGCCCTGGACCGCCTGCGGGCCGGCGAGGGGCGGCGCATCGTCAAGGACGGCCAGGTGTTCAGCCGCATCCACCTGGAGGACATCGTCACCGGCCTGCTGGCCTCGCTGGACCGGCCCCGGGCCGGCGGGATCTATAATCTGTGCGACGACGAGCCGGCCCCGCCGCAGGACGTGATGGAGCACGCCGCCGGCCTGCTGGGCGTGCCCGTGCCGCCGGACCTGCCGTTCAACGAACTGGGCCTGTCGCCCGCCACCCGCCGCTTCTACGCCGAGAACAAGCGTGTCTCGAACGCCCTGGCCAAGGCCGAGCTGGGCTGGCGGCCAAAATATCCGACCTATCGCGAAGGCTTGGCGGCGATCCTGGCGAGCGGGTAGTTAGAGATTTTCCGGCCAACGCCGAGAGCCGTGGAACACTCTGAGAATAGCGACCTCGTCGGCAAGAATCTTGTACGCGACGATGAAGGGACCTCCAGGCACCACAAGTTCACGCGCACCACCGCGACGCCCTGGCCGACCAATAGTGGGGAAGTTGCGAAGCCCCGCGACCGCATCGACAATCCGCCGAATCTGGCTCGCCGCCGCCATAGGTCAGTCTTGAGCGATCCACGCCCGAGCGAAGGCAAGATCGCGCTTGGCTGGCTCGGTCCAGACGAGGCGCATGAAATCAGTCGCGCGTGGGCATGGGACGTTCGTTCGGCGTGTCCCAGGACGCGACCCATTCGGCAACTTCGTCGTGCTCGAAGAGCCGCCCCTCCTCGGCCGCGCGCAACCCTTCGTCGATCGCCGCGTCCTGCCAGTCGCGCAGTTCGAGGAAATCGCGCACGGCTTGCTCGACCAGCGCCGCCTTCGGCTGGTCCATGACCTCGGCGACCTCGGACAATCGCCGATCCAGGTCGCCATCGAGATCTATGCGGAGAGGAGCGGATTTTGCCATCGGCCTTCTCGAACAAGTCGTGAACACACCATACGACCAGCGACAAAAAAGCCAGCTACTCGTCCTCAGGCCCCAAGTCGGCCGCCGCCCAAGAGGCGTCGCCGACCTGGCCAGCGGCACGAGCGCGGGCGGCGCGGGCCAGGCGGCGAGCTACGGGATCATCGTCGATCGGTTCGGCCAATACTCGCGCCTCGGCCACCGCCGCGACCAGCCGCTCCAGGTCCTGGGGTCGCGACAGGCGGTGGTCGCCGTCCTTGATCAGGGTGAAGACCACGTCGCTTGAGCTCAGGCTGTTGGCCAGTTCCAGGGCGTGGGTCCACGGCACGTCGGGGTCGGCGCCGCCCTGCAGCACGCGCACCGGGACGTCGATCGGCACGGCGCCTTGCAGGATCGACCATCGCGCGCCGTCTTCCAGAAGTTCGCGGGTGATCGGATAGCCGCCGTCGTCATACTCCGAGGGCCGGATCCAGCGGCCGTCGCGGGCGATGGCGGCCTTGGCTTCGGCCGACAGTTCCGGCGCCATCAGCTTTTCGGTGAAGTCGGGCGCGGGGGCGATCAGCACCATGGCCTTGACCCGGTCGGGCCGGGCGATGGCGGCCAGGCACGCGATCCAGCCGCCCATCGACGAGCCGACCAGCACCAGCGGCCCCTCGGTCAGGTCGTCGATCACCGCCAGGGCGTCCTCGCGCCAGCGGCTGATCGTGCCGCCTTCGAAGTCGCCCTCCGACTCGCCATGGCCGAAATAGTCGAAGCGCAGATAGCCGCCGCCGGTCGCCTGGGCCTGGTCGGCCAGGACCTGGGCCTTGGTTCCAGTCATATCCGAGTGGAATCCACCGAGCCACACAACCGTGGGCTGGGTTCCGTGAACGATCCGGTACGCCAACCGCGGATTGTCGTCGCGAACGAGGTGCTGGAGGGAATCGGTCATGGCGTGGCCTTGTTCCTTTCGATAACTACGACCCCCTAACCTGGTTAGAGCAACGCGTGTCCATCCTCCCCGACGATTTCACTCTTCTGCAAGTGACCCCGGAGCTGGAAACCGGCGGGGCCGAGCAGACGACGATCGACGTGGCCCACGGCGTGATCGCCCAGGGCGGCAAGGCGTTGGTCGCCACCAAGGGCGGACGGATGGCCGCGCGGCTGGAGGCCGACGGCGGGCGTCTGGCCCAGATGCCGGCCCAGTCCAAGAACCCGCTGGTGATGCTGGGCAACGCCGCTCGCCTGGTCGACCTGATCCGCCGCGAGAAGGTGACCCTGGTCCACGCCCGCTCGCGCGCCCCGGCCTTCAGCGCCCTGTGGGCGGCGCACGCCACCAAGGTGCCGTTCGTGGCCACCTATCACGGCGTCTACAACGCCAAGTCCAACCTCAAGCGTTGGTACAACGCGGTGATGACCAAGGGCGACCTGGTGATCGCCAATTCCGAATTCACCCGCGCCCACGTCATCGCCGAGCACGGCGTCTCGCCCGACCAGGTGGTGGCCATCCCGCGCGGCGTCGATCTGACCCGCTTCGAGCCGGGCCTGGTCTCGGCCGAGCGGGTCAAGGCCCTGCGCGAGGCCTGGGGCGTATCGAGCGAGGATCGACGACTGAAGGTGCTGCTGGCCGGTCGCCTGACCCGCTGGAAGGGCCAGGCCCTGATCATCGAGGCCGTGGCGCGGCTCAAGGCCGTCGATGACGTGCGCGTGCTGCTGCTGCTGGTCGGCGACGACCAGGGCCGCAAGGCCTACCGGGCCGAGCTGGAGCACATGATCGCCCAGGCCGGCTTGCAGGACAGCGTCAAGCTGGTGGGCCATTGCGATGACATGCCGGCCGCCTATCTGGTCGCCGACCTGGCCATCGCCCCGTCGCTGGAACCCGAGGCCTTCGGCCGCACGGCGGTCGAGCCCCAGGTGATGGGCAAGCCCGTCCTGGCCTCCGACCACGGCGCGGCGCGCGAGACGGTGATCAACGGCGAAACCGGCTGGCTGGTGGCGCCGGGCGACGTCGAGGCCTGGGCCGCCGCCCTGTCCAACGCCTGCGAAGTCGGCGCCGCGCGACGCCAGATCATGGGCATGGCCGGCCGGGCGCGCGCCCGAAAATTGTATTCTGTTGACGCGATGGTCGAAGCAACGCTCAAGGTCTACGCACGCGTTCTGGAGACGAAAAATTGAGCAAGGAAATCAAGAAGGTCCTGGTCATCAAGCTGGGCGCCCTCGGCGATTTCGTTCTGGCCCTGGCGGCCATGAAGAAGATCCGCGAAGCTCATCCGCGCGCCAAGATTACCTTGCTGACCACCCCGCCCTTCGAGGCCCTGGCCAAGCTGTCGCCCTACTTCAACACCGTCGAGACCGACGGCCGACCGGGCGACTTCGGCGACCTGACCGCCATGCTGGGCCGGGTGCGCAAGGCCCGCTACGACCGGGTCTACGATCTGCAGACCAACAGCCGCACCAACTGGTACTTCCAGGCCCTGCGGCCGTTCCCGCCGCAGTGGTCGGGCATAGCGGCGGGTTGCTCCCTGCCCCAGCGCGGCAAGGCCCGCTACCACATGCACACGCTGGAACGGCAGGCCGACCAGCTCAAACAGGCCGGCATCTGGCCCGACGCGCCCACCGAGATGGGCGGGGCGCCGGCGCCGGACCTGTCGTGGATCCTGCGCCGCACCAAGGAGCCGCGCCCCGTGGCCGGCGCCGCCGCGCCACGTCCCTATGTGCTGCTGGTGCCCGGCGGCTCGGCCCATCGGCCCGAGAAGCGCTGGCCGGTCGAAAGCTACGCGCAACTCGCTGCACTGCTCAAGGCGCGTGGGCTGGATATCGTGATCATCGGCGGTCCGCAGGAAAGCGCCATGGCTCGCCAGATCCAGAAGGCCGTGGGCCAGGCCCGCGACCTGACCGGTCGCACCGACTTCGCCCAACTGGCCGTACTGGGCGCCAAGGCCGCCCTGACCGTCGGCAACGACACCGGTCCGACCCACCTGCTGGCCGCCGCCGGCGCCCCGACCATCGCCCTGTTCTCGGACGCCTCGGACCCCGAGCTGTGCGGTCCGCGCGGCCACGTGGCGGTGATCAAGTCGCCGGACCTCAAGGCCCTGCCGGTCAGCACCGTGGCCAGCGCGGCGATCTCGCTACTGCCGCACTAGGTCGGTCAGCTACTGAGCCTGGCTCGCCTGGCCGTCGAGCGCCGTCGCCGCTTCGTCGGACACATCGCCATAGGTCGAACCGCCCACCGTGACCGAGGCCTGGACGCCCGCGGCGTCGGCCGAGAACGCGCCCTGGCCCGATGTTTTCGCCATCGCCTGCCGCGTGTTCTCGGACTTCAGCCAGTCGAAATACAGAAGCCGCGAGGCGGCTTCCTCGGCCACGTTGAAGACCCGCGCGGGCGCGTCTTGGGCCGGCGTTGAGTAGGCGTTGGTGGTTTGGCCCTCGGCGACCAGATCGCGGTAGATGCTTCGCGCCTGTTCAAAACGTCCGGTGCGCTGATAACCCGTCGCCAGGTTGAACCGGTTCAAGGGCGAGTTTTTCTTGGCCACGAGACGCTTGAAGACGTTCGTCGCCATCCAGTTCTGGCCCTTGGCCATCATGCCCAAGGCTTCAGTGTCCTTGTCCTTGGTGGAACCATGCGCGTAGGCCGTCGCTGCCCCTAGAACCAGGCACGCAGACAGAATGATGGCGTGTATTTTCCGCACGTCCGTAGCCCCCCAAGACGATCAAGGTCACAGGCTTCCGACGTGTGAGGACTTGATCAGACCAAACCTGACGCCCGACTTGGCGATTAATCCCTCATTGTTAACATTGATTAACAAAGCTTAACAGCGGATATTTGGTCCGCGCCAGGACGGTATTTCAATACCACCCGCATCGTCCCGACTGGTTTTCGCGGGACGGCTGCCGTGCAACCACCGCCCGACCCTTGGCTTACGGAGCCTTGCTCGCCAGGCTATCCAGCGCCGACGCCTGGGCGTCGGACACCTCGCCGCGCGTCGGGCCGCCCACGGTGGCCGAGGCGTCGATGGCGGAGGTCTCGGCCGAAGCGGGCGGCCGGTTCGAAGCGCGCGCCACGCTTTGCGGCGCATGTCCGGATTTCTTGAGCCACGAAATGTACAACAGCCTCGAGGCGGACTCTTCAGCCAGGTTGAACATGCGCGAAGGTCCGGCGGGACCGGATGTCGACGCGATGGCGTTGGTGGTGCGCCCCTTCTTCAGCAGGCCCTGGTAGAGGACCTGGGCCTGATCGATACGGCCCGTACGCTGATAGCCCGTCGCCAGGTTGAACCGGTTGAGCGGCGTGTCGTTCTTGCTCTGAGCCGTCTTCATGGCGTTGGTCCCGGCCCAGTTGTCGCCCTTGGCCATCATGCTCAGGGCTTCGGCTTCCGTCACCTTGGTCGGGCTTTTCGCTTGGGTGGTGGCGTGGACCGACGGCGCGACCGCCGCCTGTTGCGCATAAGCCGCCGTCGCGCCCAGAGTCGCGCACACAGCCAGAATCATAGCGTGAATTTTTCGCACTTTCGTCCTCCCAAATGACCAAGATCACAGGCTTCCGACGCGTGAAGACTTGGTCAGATCAGAGCAGCGCGCGGGGCGCTGATTGGTTCATTCGTGGTTTATTTTGACTCACCGAACCTTTAGGCGATGCCCAACGCTCCGCGGGATTGAACTCAATAACCCTCGTATCGCCCCGGCTTGTGGTTGGCGATGATCACCACGCTCAGCGCCACGGCCGACAAGATCGACAGCAGCAGCTTGTCCCACGAGATCACGGTGAAGGCCGCCGCCACGACCATGCAGTCCGAGACCATCTGCACCTTGCCAGCGCTGATCCCGCGCTTCTCGTGAAGCCACAGGGCCAGCACCCCGATCCCGCCGACGCTGGACTTGTGCCGCGCCAGGGCCAGGATCCCCATGCCGATGATCGTGCCGCCGAACACCGAGGCGAACAGCGGATCGACCGTGGTGATCTTCAGCCAGAACGGCATGCCCAGGGCCAGGCCCGCCAGCAGCAGGTTGGTGACCAGGGTCTTGCCGGTGAACACCCAGCCCAGGGTGCGCTGGGCCAGCACGTAGAACGGGATGTTCAGCAGGAAGAACAGCACCCCGACCGGCCAGTGGGTCAGGTACGAGACGATCAGCGCCACGCCCGCCACCCCGCCCGTCACCAGGCCGGCGGCCTTGAGCAAGGTCAGGCCCACGGCGATGAAGCTGGAGCCGATCAGCAGGGCGTGCACGTCCTCGACGGGCGTGTGGCGGGCGGCGGGAACGGGGGTCGTGGCAGGGGAGGTCATGCGAGGGTCATGGGCGAGTTGAACGGATCACGGAGGAAAAGAGGTGCTGCTCGCCCCGATCGTTTCGCTCCCCAATCGCGAGCCTGGCCCTCTTTGTCGCGCCAGGACCGGAAAAGCGGGGCCTTGGACACGCATGCGCCTTGATAGCGCGGGACTCCTTCGTCATATATCAATCCACGAACGCGGCGTCCCCTGGGCTCCGCGCGAACCTATTCACGCTACAGCGCATTGATCGTTATATCCTCGTGATCGTGCTATCCCTGCGCAACCGCCCATAAACAACACCGGAGCCGCCCTATTCGCCGTCCTATGCAAACGCCGCCCGTCAAGGATGGTCCGCGTATCAACGATGACATCCGCGTCCCTCGCGTCCTGCTGATCGACCAAAACGGCGAGAAGCAAGGCGAGATGCCGATTTCCGCCGCCCTGGAAGCGGCCGAGGAAGCTGGCCTGGACCTGGTCGAGATCGTTCCGAACGCGAACCCTCCCGTCTGCAAGATCCTGGACTACGGCAAGTTCAAGTTCCAGGAGCAGAAGAAGAAGAACGAGGCCCGCAAGCGGCAGAAGATCGTCGAGCTCAAGGAAATAAAGCTGCGCCCCAACATCGACATTCACGACTACGACGTGAAGGCCAAGTCGATGCACCGGTTCTTCGAGGAAGGCGACAAGGTCAAGGTGACCCTGCGCTTCCGCGGCCGTGAAATGGCGCACCCGGAACTGGGCATGAAGCTGCTGCTGAAGGTCAAGGCCGACTTCGACGAGATCGCCAAGGTCGAGTACGAGCCGCGCATGGAAGGCCGCCAGATGATCATGATCCTGGCCCCGCGCTAAGGATCAGGCTTCCAGCCACCACATGCAAAACGCCCCGGCCTCCACAGGCCGGGGCGTTTTTCTTGGGTCGCTCGCTAGCCCCCGAAAGCCCGCCGCAGCGCCGCGCTCCGCTGACGGGCGGTCGCCAAGGTCTGCGGCGCGGCCTGCGCGACGCCGGAACCATGATAGGCGCCCGGCGTGACGTGCAGCTCCACGGCGACCCCGGCGCGCGCCAGGCGCCGCGTGAACTCCAGGTTCTCCTCCAGGAACAGGTCCAGCGCGCCCACGGAGATGAAGGTCGGCGGCAGGCCGGTCAGGTCCTTGGCCCGCGCCGGGGCGGCGTTCTCGGGAACCTCTGGCCCGCCGGGCTCGACGCCCAGCAACGCCCGCCAGCCAAAGCGGTTCTTGTCGGGCGACCAGACGAACTGTCCGCAGTGCGGATGCGGCTCGGTCGCGGCGCAGGTGCGGTCGTCCAGCATCGGCGCGTCCAGCAGCTGGAAGCGGATCGCGGGGCCGCCGCGATCGCGCGCGTACAGGGCCAGGGCCGCCGCGTGGCCACCGCCGGCGCTCTCGCCGCTGGTCGCGATCCGCGAGACGTCCAGGCCCAGGTCGGCGGCGTGGTCGTGCATCCAGACCAAAACCGCGTAGCAGTCCTCCAGCGCCCCGGGAAACCGGGTTTCCGGCGCCAGGCGGTAGTCGACCGACACCACGATGCAGCCGTGTTCCAACGCCAGGGCGCGGTTGGAGACGTCGTTGATCTCTGGGTCGCCCAGCACGAAGCCGCCGCCGTGCATGTGCAACACGGCGGGGCGCGGGACCGTGGAGGCTTCCGGCGGCCTGTAGAGCAGGACCCTGACCTCGGGCGCCCCGGCGGCCCCGGGAATGAACCGCTCCTCGCGCGCGACGACCTCCAGCCCGGCCGGCAGCGGCGCTCGTGGCCGATCCGCGAACGGGGCGCGGAAGGCGTCGATCCCCTGGCTGAAGTCGAGGTCCGGCAGGAAATCGAGGAAGGGCGCCAGCTCCGGCGCCACCCGCGCCCGGCTGTCCGTATCAGACATTCAGCTTCTCCCCGTGACGGTGTTTTCGATGAGACTAAGGAGCCCTCGGGCCGACGCGCACGCACATTCGGGGCGGCCGGTCGATAATCGCCCGGACGATCGACCGCGACTCGCAACCTGACGCTGCAACAAAGCTCGACAGTGGACCCGGCTTTGCTAGATTGCGCGCGGTTGGGGGAGCTACGCGTGTTCAAGAATGTTCTAGCCGCCGCGACGGCGGGTCTCGTCATGGCCGCCGCCGTTTGCGCCGGCGCCGCATCGGCGGCCGCGCCGCCGCTTTCGGTCTATGGCCGGTTGCCCAATATCGAGAAGGTCGAGATCTCGCCCGACGGCGTGAACCTGGCGGTCGTGGTCACCGACGGCGAGAAGCGGATGCTGATCGTCCGGGAAGCGGCCCAGGGCGGCAAGCTGCTCTCCGCCATCAACCTGGGCAACGCCAAGACGCGCGTCGTGCAATGGGCGGGCGTCGATCACGTGCTGATCACCACCTCGAGCACGGCCCAGCCCTTTGGCCTGATCGGGCCCAAGCGGGAATTCCTGATGGGCTGGGACTACGACATCGTCAGCAAGAAGCAGCGGCTGCTGATGGCCGACGAGAAGGACTCGATGAACGTCATCCGGGCCGCGCCGGATGTTCGCTTCATCGACGGCCAGGCCTACGCCATCGTCAAGGGTATTCACTTCGACGAAGGCAAGGGCGCCACCACCCTCTACCGGATCAACCTGAAGACCGGCGCCACCCGCATGCTGGACGGCGGCGGCACGTACAACACCGATGACTGGCTGGTCTCGCAGGATGGCCAGCCCCTGGCTCAGTCGGTCTATGACGATAAGAAGGGCGCCTGGTCGCTGAAGATCCGGGGCGCGGGCGGCTGGATCACGGCCGAGAAGATCGACTCCGAATTCGGCTCGTACCGCCTCGACGGCATGGGCCGCGACGGTCACTCGGTGCTGGTCCAGCGGTACGACGAGGACAATACCGACAACACCGTCCTGTACGAGTACGCGCTGGACGGAACCCATGTCGTGATCCCCGACAGCGCCACGTTCGATGACCTGATCCACACCTCGGACGGCGCCAGCCTGGTCGGCGCGGTCGGCCTGATCGGCGAAGAGCGCCGCTACACCTTCTTCGATCCCAAGCTGCAAGCCAGTTGGAAGGCCGTGGTCAAGGCCTTCCCCGGCGATCAGGTGACGCTGGTCTCGTGGTCGAGCGACAAGCGCAAGCTGGTGGTGCTGGTCGACTCCCCGACCCTGGGCCAGGCCTACGGCCTCGTCGATCTCGACACCAAGAGCGCCCGCTATCTCGGCGACGTCTATCTGGGCATGACCGAGGAGGGCGTCGGCGAGGTGCGCCCGATCAAGTACAAGGCCGCCGACGGCCTGGAGATCACCGGCTACCTGACCCTGCCGCACGGCAAGGATCCCAAGAACCTGCCGCTGGTGGTGCTGCCGCACGGCGGCCCGCTGGCGCGCGACGAGCCCGGCTTCGACTGGTGGAGCCAGGCCCTGGCCTCGCGCGGCTACGCGGTGCTGCGCCCCAACTTCCGCGGCTCGGAGGGTTTTGGCTGGCCCTTCATGAAGGCGGGCTTCGGCCAATGGGGCAAGGCCATGCAGACCGACCTGTCGGACGGCGTGCGCTACCTGGCCAAGGACGGCGTGATCGACCCCAAGCGGGTCTGCATCGTCGGCGCCAGCTACGGCGGCTACGCGGCCCTGGCCGGGGCGACCCTGGACAAGGGCGTCTATCGCTGCGCCGCCTCGGTGGCCGGTCCGGCCGACCTGCCGCGCATGTTGATCGACGACAATCGCGGCGCGGCTTCGAGCAACAACTCGAACATGCGCTACTGGCTGCGGCTGATGGGGGCGGACGGCGTCAAGGATCCGGATCTCGCCGCCATCTCGCCGGCCAAGCTGGCCGACAAGGTCGAGATCCCCATCCTGCTGATCCACGGCAAGGACGACACGGTGGTGCCCTACGTCCAGAGCACCCTGATGGCCGACGCCTTGAAAAAGGCGGGCAAACCGGTCGAGCTCGTCGCCTTGCCCGGTGAGGACCATCACCTGTCGCGCGGGGCCACCCGTTTGCAGATGCTGACATCGGTCGTCGACTTCCTCGAGAAGAACAACCCGCCGAACTGAGGGCGACAATCGACCGCTATCTGAAATTTCAGATAGCGGTCGCCAGGGAACACGATCGGGCGTAAACCGCCCGGCCTGATGAGTACGCCTTCCGCCCCCACGGTCCCGACCGCAGCGCCTAGCGCCAAGCCGACGCCGGACGCCAGTCCGCGCGCGCTCTATGTCCTGCTGCTGGTGGTGTTCATCAATCTGGTGGGTTTCGGGCTGGTCATCCCGCTGCTGCCCTTCTACGCCAAGTCGCTGAACGCCAGCCCGTGGCAGGTGACGGCGATGTTCTCGGCCTATTCTCTGGGCCAGTTCATCGCCGAGCCGTTCTGGGGACGCCTCTCCGACCGCATCGGCCGGCGGCCGGTGCTGATCGTCACCATCCTGGCCAACACCCTGTCCTACGTGGCCCTGGCCTTCGCGCCCAACATCGCCTGGGCCTTCGCGATCCGCATGTTCAGCGGCTGCGCCACCGGCAACATCTCGACCATCCAGGGCTACATGGCCGACGTCACCCCGCCCGAGAAGCGGGCCGGTCGCATGGGCCTGCTGGGCGCGGCGTTCGGCATGGGCTTCGTGGTCGGCCCCACCCTGGGCGGACTGCTGCCGGGCCTGGCCAAGCTGTTCGGCCAGACCGACACCGGGCGCCTGGCCTTCCAGATCCCGCTGCTGACCGCCGCGACCCTGGCTGCCATCGCCTCGCTGGGCGTCTTCCTGTTCGTGGTCGAGAGCCGCGCCCCCAGCCACAAGGACGCGCCGGTGATCCGTCGCCGCGACCACCTGGCCGCCGCCTCGGCCCACCCCGTGCTGTCGCGCGTGCTGCTGGTCACCCTGATCTCCACCGCCGCCTTCGCGGGCATGGAGTCGATCTTCGGCCTGTGGACCCAGGCGCGCTTCGACTGGGGACCCCGGCAGGTGGGCCTGTGCTTCGCGGTGATCGGCATCATCGCCTCGGTCGGCCAGGGCCTGATCACCGGCCGGCTGGCGCGCCGGTTCGGCGAGGCCAAGGTGCTGACGGTCGGCCTGGCCATCATCGCTCTCAGCCTGACGCTGACGCCCTTCGTGCCGAGCGCCGCCTTCGTGCCGCTGGCGGTGGGCTGCACGGCGTTCGGCCAGTCGCTGGTTTTCCCCTGCATCGCCGCCCTGATCTCGCGCGCCACCCCGCCCGACAAGCAGGGCGCCATGCTGGGCCTGAACGCCGCCGCCGGCTCGCTGGCCCGGATGAGCGGCCCGATGCTGGCCGGACCGCTGTTCGGCCTGGCCATCGGCGGTCCCTACTGGCTGGGCGCGGTGCTGATGCTGCCGGCCATCGCCTTCGCCCTGACGATCGAGAGCCGGGTCAAGGCGGCCGCCTGAGGCTCGACAGCTTGGCCGGGAGGCCGTAATCCTGCTTCCTTCAGTACTGGGGGTTGTTTGATGTTGAAGTTGTTGGCCGGCGCCGCCATGGCCGCGCTGGTGGGATTGAGCGCGCCGAGCGGCGCCGCCATGGCGGCCGCGCCGCTCGAAGCCTATGGCGGTCTTCCATCCATCGAGAGCGTCGATATTTCGCCCGATGGCAAGGCCATCGCCCTGATCGCCACGGTCAACGACGAACGTCACATCATCGTCCGCGCCCTGACCGGGGAGGTCCTGGCATCGGCGACGATCGGCTTTCGCAAGATCCGCAACGTCGCCTGGGCCGATGCCAATCACGTCATCATCGAGACCTCGGTTACCAGTCAGATCGACCGCGTTACCCTTCGCGGGGAGCAATGGCAGGGCGTCAGCCTCAATGTCCGCACAGGGAAGCTCATCCAGTTCCCCGACCGCGTGATGGATTCCGTGCTGAACACCCTTTGGGGTACGGTGCAGCCTGGCAATCCCGATCATGGGCAAGCCGTTGTGTACACGCCGCTCTATGCGACGGTCGCGGGCAACGCCCAGCAAAAGGGCGGGCATCTCGACCTTTACAAGATCAATCTCGATAGCGGCACCGCTAGCCTTCAGCAGATGGGCGACAACGACACCTATGCCTATCTCGCCCGCCCCGACGGTACGATCTTGGCCAAGGCGAGCTACCGAGAGCGCCAGGAGAGCAACGACGCGATCTGGACGCTGTCGCTGCGCAAGTCCGGAGGATGGCAGACTGTCGCCACCGCCGCCGACGCCCTAGACACGCCTGATCTCTGGGGCGTCTCGGTGGATGGAAAATCGGTAATTATCGACACCTGGGACGCGAAGGAAAAGCTCTGGCGCCCCACCGATGTTTCGATCGCTGACGGCAAGGTGGGCGACTATATCGGCCCGCCCCGCGAGCAGGGCGGCATCATCAGCCCCGATGGCGTGGTCCTGGGTTTCACCCATGACGAGGAATTCACCGAGTACGATTTCGTTGAACCCCACCTGAAGGCGCTCTGGCCTGCTTTCCGCGGCGCGTTCAAGGGTCAGCAAGTCACCCTGACCTCCTGGACGCCCGACTTCAGCAAGCTCGTCTTGTTTGTCAGCGGCAGTTCGACGTCGGGCGCCTATTACATCGCGGACACCGTCACCAAGCGGGTCGATCTGATCGGCGGCCCCTATCCGAAGGTGACGGCGCCCGATGTGGCCACGGTCCGCGCCGTCCACTACAAGGCGGCGGACGGCCTGGACATCGAAGGCGTTCTGACCGTGCCCAAAGGCAAGGCCGAAAAGGACTTGCCACTCGTGGTGTTCCCGCACGGCGGACCCCGGGCGCGGGACGGCGTCGAGTTCGATTGGTGGGCGCAGGCCATGGCGTCCCGAGGCTATGCCGTCCTGCAGCCGAACTTCCGCGGCTCGACCGGTTACGGCCGTCCGTTCATGACCGCCGGCTATGGCGAGTGGGGGGCGAAGATGCAGACCGACCTGTCGGATGGCGTCGCCTATCTAGCCAAGGCGGGGACCATCGATCCCAAGCGCGTCTGTATCGTGGGCGCGAGCTATGGCGGCTATGCCGCGCTCGCCGGCGTGACTGTCCAACAGGGCGTCTATCGCTGCGCGGTCTCCGTCGCCGGGGTCAGTGACCTGAAGAAGATGCTCGGCGACGACATCCTGCGTTATGGCGAGCGCAACACATCCATCCGCGACCTCAAGCGTCTGTTCGGCGTGGACAGTCCTAGCGACCCCAAGCTGGAGGCTCGTTCACCGGCTTACCAGGCCGCCAAGACCGATGCGCCGATCCTGCTGATCCACGGCAACGACGACACCCGCGTTCCATTCGTCCAAAGCCAGAGGATGGCCTCGTCGTTGAAGGCCGCGGGAAAGCCCTATGAGTTCGTGGTTCTGGGCCATGAGGATCACTTCCTGTCGACCAGCGCCACGCGTAAGCAGATGCTCAGCGCCACGGTGAGCTTCATCGAAAAGTACAACCCGCCGAACTAGCGCCGTTAGAACGGCCAAAGGGGGGCGGAGACGGCGCTTGCCTTCTTCGCCCCTTTCCCGTACTAACCCCGCCTTTCCGGAACCGCCTGGCTAATGGCATGCCATGGCGGTTCGTCATGCTTCTCTAGAGGACGGGGCGGTTAAACGCTCCGACGCGAAATGCCTAAGTTGAAGACCAAGTCGGGCGCCAAGAAGCGCTTCAAGATCACGGCCACGGGCCTGCTGAAAGCCGGCGTCGCCGGCAAGCGTCACCGTCTGATCGGCCACAACGGCAAGTACATCCGCCAAAACCGCGGAACGAAGGTCATGAGTGCTTCGGACACCAAGACCATTCGTTCGTACATGCCCTACGGCCTTTAAGAGGAGCGCTGACACATGGCTCGCGTCAAACGGGGCGTTACCGCCCACGCCAAGCACAAGAAGGTTCTTGAACAGGCCAAGGGTTTCTACGGCCGCCGCAAGAACACCATCCGCGTCGCCAAGCAGGCCGTCGACAAGGCCGGCCAGTACGCGTACCGCGACCGCAAGGTGCGCAAGCGCGCCTTCCGCTCGCTGTGGATCCAACGCATCAACGCCGGCGCTCGCGTCGAGGGTTTCACCTACTCGCAGTTTATCCACGGCCTGGACGTGGCCGGTATCGTGATCGACCGTAAGGTCCTCTCGGATATCGCGGGTCAAGACCCGGTCGCGTTCAAGGCCATTGCTGACAAGGTCCGCACCGCCCTGGCCGCTTAAGGTCTTTGATCGGGTTCGTCCCGATTACGATCTGAAGAGCCCTCCGGTGCGAACCGGAGGGCTCTTTGCTGCGCGTCGTGCGGCGAAAACCCCCTCCGGCCCTTCGGGCCACCTCCCCCAATGGGGGAGGATCTAGCGCGGCGGATACTCCCCCATTGGGGGAGCTGTCGCGAAGCGACTGAGGGGGTCTCGCACCCCCGCTCCAAATCCTCTAGACGGAACCCCGTCATGACCGATCTCACCACTCTCGAAGCCGACGTGCTGGCCCAAGTGGCCGCCGCCGGCGATCTCGCCGCCCTGGACGCCGTGCGCGTGTCCGCCCTGGGCAAGACCGGCTCGATCTCGGGCCTGCTCAAGACCCTGGGCGCCATGAGCCCCGACGAGCGCAAGGAGCGCGGCGCGGCGATCAACGTCCTGCGCGACCGCGCGCAGACGGCGCTGAATGACAAGAAGGCCGCGCTGGAAGCCGCCGCCCTCGACGCGCGCCTGGCCAGCGAGACCCTGGACCTGACCCTGCCGGCCCCCTATCGCCGCAAGGGCAGCGTCCATCCCACCATGCAGACGATGGACGAGATGATCGCCATCTTCGCCGAGATGGGCTTCGCCGTGGCCGAGGGCCCGGACATCGAGGACGACTTCCACAACTTCACGGCCCTGAACTTCCCGCCCAAGCACCCGGCGCGGGAGATGCACGACACCTTCTTCTTCAATCCCAAGGAAGACGGCGAGCGCATGCTGCTGCGCACCCACACCAGCCCCGTGCAGGTGCGGACCATGCTGTCGCAGAAGCCGCCGATCCGCATCATCGCCCCGGGCCGCACCTATCGCTGCGACAACGACGCCACCCACACCCCGGTGTTCCACCAGGTCGAGGGCCTGGTGATCGACAAGGGTATCCACATGGGCCACCTGAAGTGGACCCTGGAGACCTTCCTGGCCCGGTTCTTCGAGACCGACGCGGTGACCACGCAGTTCCGGCCGCACCACTTCCCGTTCACCGAGCCCTCGGCCGAGATGGACGTGCAGTGCGACCGCTCGGGCGGCGAGATCAAGATCGGCCAGGGCACGTCGTGGCTCGAGATCCTGGGCTGCGGGATGGTGCATCCCAACGTCCTGCGCGCCTGCGGCATCGATCCGGACGAATACCAGGGCTTCGCCTTCGGCATGGGCGTCGACCGGCTGGGGATGCTGAAATACGGCATGCCCGACCTGCGCGACATGTTCTCGTCGGACGGCCGCTGGCTGGCCCATTACGGCTTCAGCGCCTTCGCCGCGCCGAACGCCGCTTCAGGATTGAGCTGATGACCCAGAGCTTCCAACCCGCCGGTCGTCCCGGCCGCACCCTGACCGATCCGCTCGCCACGACCTTCGAAGCGCTGGACATCTCGCTGTTCGACCTGTTCCGCGCCAACGCTCTGGCGGGGCGTGGCGAGCTGTCGGGCCGGACGTTCCGCGACTGCCAGATCGAGGGCCCGGCCGTGATGCTGGTCTCGGAGGGCGTGCGATTCGAGAGGACCAACTTCGGCGTCGCCAAGGGCGATCCCGCCACGTTGCTGCTGCGGCCGGTGAGCCAATCCATGGTGACGGGCGCGATCCCGGTGCAGGACTGCGCCTTCATCGGCTGCCGCTTCCTGGGCGTCGGCTTCACGGGCAGCGAAGCCTTCATCCAGGAAATCCTGTCGCTCGGTAAGCAAGCATGAAGTTCACCCTCTCCTGGCTCAAGGACCACCTCGACACCGAGGCCTCCGCCACCGAAGTCGTCGCCGCCATGACCATGGCCGGCCTCGAGGTCGAGCACGTCACCGATCCGGCGACCAAGCTGGCTGCCTTCACGGTCGCCAAGATCGTGGAAGCCGTGCAGCACCCCAACGCCGACCGCCTCCGCGTCTGCCAGGTCGACACCGTCGATGGCCGCAAGGAAATCGTCTGCGGCGCGCCCAACGCCCGTCCGGGCCTGACCACCGTCTACGCCCCGATCGGCGCCTATGTGCCCGGCCTGGGCGTGACCCTGGTCGAGAAGCCGGTGCGCGGCGTGGTGTCCAACGGCATGCTGTGCTCGGGCTCCGAGCTGGAGGCCGACGACGGCGCCGAGGGTATCCTGGAGCTGTCGAACGATCTCGCGGTCGGAACCCCGGCTTCGCAGGCCCTCGGCCTGGAAGCCGTGATCGACTTCGAGGTCACCCCCAACCGCCCCGACTGGCTGGGCGTGGCCGGCATCGCCCGCGATCTCGCGGCGGCGGGCGTGGGTGTGCTGAAGGACCTGTCGATCATCCCCGTGCCGGGAACCTTCCCCTGCCCGATCACGATCAAGGTCGACGGCGACGCCTGTCCGGTGTTCAGCGGCCGCCTGATCAAGGGCGTCAAGAACGGTCCCTCGCCCAAGTGGCTGGCGGACCGCCTGAAGGCCATCGGCCTGCGCCCGATCAACACGCTGGTCGATATCACCAACCTGATCACCTACGACCGCGCCCGGCCGCTGCACGTCTATGACGCGGCCAAGCTGGTCGGCACGGTGATCGAAGCGCGCCTGGGCCATCACGGCGTCAACGGCGACGAGCACCTGATCGCGCTGGACGGCAAGACCTACGACCTGACCCCGGACATGTCGGTGATCTCCGACGCCGCCGGCGAGCGTCCGATCGGTATCGGCGGCGTGATGGGCGGCGAGAGCACCGGCTGCTCGGACGCCACCGTCGACGTCTTCCTGGAAAGCGCCTGGTTCGACCCGATCCGCACGGCCCAGACCGGCCGGACGACCGGCATCAACAGCGACGCCCAGTACCGCTTCGCCCGCACGGTCGACACTGGCTCGCTGGTCCCCGGCCTGGAGCTGGCCACCAAGCTGATCCTGGAGCTGTGCGGCGGCGAGGCCTCCGAGGTGGTCGTGGCCGGCGAGGCTCCGGCCGCGCCCGGTCCGGTGCTGTTCGACCCGGCCTATGTCGAGCAGCTGGCGGGCCTGGCCATCGCGCCGGAACGCACGCTGAAGATCCTGACGGACCTGGGCTTCACCATCGCCGCCCCGACCGACGTCTCGTCGACGGCCTTCGCCATGAACGCCGAGAGCGTGGTCTGCGTCACCCCGCCGACCTTCCGCCGCGACGTGCAGGGCAAGGCCGACCTGGTGGAAGAGGTCGCCCGCATCGCCGGCTATGGCGCCCTGCCCTCGACCCCGCTGCCGGAAGTGCCGCGCGCGGTCGGTGGCGTGCTGACCGTCAAGCAGGGCCGGGCTCGCGTCGCCCGTCGCGCCCTGGCGGCCGCCGGCTATGCCGAGGCCATCACCTGGAGCTTCACCAACCAGAAGATCGCGACCCTGTTCGGGGGCGGCGCGGCCGAGCTGGTGCTGGCCAATCCGATCGCCTCGGACCTGGACTGCATGCGCCCGTCCATCCTGCCCAACCTGATCGAGGCGGCCGGCCGCAACGCCCGCCAGGGCTTCCCCGACATCGCCCTGTTCGAGGTGGGCCCGGTGTTTTTCGGCGATCGCCCTCAGGACCAGAAGACGGTGATCTCGGCCATCCTGGCCCCCCGCGCCCCGCGCGGCTGGGACAAGGCCAAGCCCGAGGATCTGTTCACGGTGAAGGCCGACCTGCTGGCCCTGCTGGAAGAGATCGGCGCGCCGGTCGCTTCCTTGCAGACCGCGCAAGGGTCCGCCTCGTCCTGGTGGCATCCGGGCCGCTCGGCGCGCCTGCAACTGGGTCCCAAGGCGGTGCTGGCCGAGTTCGGCGAGATCCATCCGGCCGTGCTCAAGGCCCTGGACGTGGCCGGTCCGGTCTATGGCTTCGAGATCACCCTGGAAGCCGTGCCCGAGCCGAAGAAGAAGGCCATCAAGTCCAAGCCGGCCTTCACGCCCTCGCCGCTGATGCCGTTGACCCGCGACTTCGCCTTCGTGGCCGACAAGGCCAAGGCGGCGGGCGACCTGGTCAAGGCCGCCGCCGGCGCCGACAAGGCGCTGATCGCCGCCGTGCGGGTGTTCGACGTCTATGAGGGCCCCGGCGTGCCGGACGGCTCCAAGTCGGTCGCCCTCGAGGTGGTGGTCCAGCCGCGCGAGAAGACCCTGACGGAGGCCGAGATCGAGGCGCTGTCGGGCAAGATCGTGGCGGCGGTCGAGAAGGCCGGCGGGACACTGCGGAGCTAGTTTCCTTCTCCCCTTGCGGGAGAAGGTGTCGGCGCGGCCGACGGATGAGGGGTCGCACCGGCGAAAGCCGTGCGGCCCTTCTTCGTTGGACGTTTGAGAACCCCTCATCCGACCTCGCTCCGCGAGGCCACCTTCTCCCGCAAGGGGAGAAGGATCGTGATCTGCACGGTTTGTGGGCGCCCGCGCCCGGATTAGGGAAAACAGGTCGTTAAGCGCGGCCGATCGCCTCTCGGGGAGGCCAGACCTTGCGCAACCCCGACACCCACGCTAACTGTGTAATCGCACACGGAGTTTGCTCGCCATCATGCCTTCGCATCTGGCCATCAACGTTCTGATCGCCACCGGCCTCACCGCCGGCGCCGCGATCTCGTGGGCGCGCGCCATTATGATGCAGGCCAAGATTAAAACCGTTCGTGTGCGAACGGGGCAGCACAGGCGCGCGGACTAGACCCCGCAAAAACGCCGAAGATCGCAAGATCCGCAAAGCCCCGCTTCCCACAAGGAGCGGGGTTTTTGCCGTGCGGTCATCGGTCCTTCCTTCCAAATCCCCCATTCTTAAAATTTAGGGACCTTGAACCATGAGCTTTCAGCCCTCCCCACCCGCCTTCAATTCCGACCACGAAGGCGTCACCGTTCACCAGCTGCTGCTGGCCGCCCACGACGCGCCATCGGTGCTGGACGCCGTCCGACAGGGCTTGGCCGACAGCGGCGCGGAGCTGTGCGGCCTGATCATGAAGCCTGTCGGCCAGATCGTCGAAGGCAGCCTTCGCGTCCGCCACCTCAGCGACCAGGCCGCCCGCCTCCTGGCCCGCGACCTGGCCGCCTGGCCGGGCGTCACCTCGGCCAGCGTCGAGCATCAGTGGGTGCGGCCTTGAGCGATCTCAAACCGGAAGAGGACAAACGCCGGCTGTTCCTGGTGATCGCCGACGACACGCCCGACGCCCTGATGCGGGTGTTGGGCGTGGCCAACGTCCAGCAGACCCGCCTGCGGGCCCTGACCGCCCAGCCGGACGGCGCGGGCCTGTCCATCCGGCTGGAACTGGACGACCAGGGCGACGAGCGGGCCCAGATCCTGGCCGCCCGCCTGTCGGCCTGCCCGTCGGTGCGCGGCGTGGGGTTTGGCTGGCGCTAGGGCGTAACCTTTCGGCCGCCTGATCCGTATCTAGAGGTACATCCTCCCCGGAGACCTTCGATGATCCGCCGCTTCCTCGTTCTGATCGCCAGTTTCGCCGCCATCGTGCTGCCCGCCGATGTGCTGGCCGCGTCCAAGCCCGCCCCGCCCGCCGCGACCGCCGTGTTCGCCGGCGGCTGCTTCTGGTGCATGGAGAACGACATGCGCGGCATTCCGGGCGTGCTGAAGGTGGAGAGCGGCTATACCGGCGGCCATGTGGACCGGCCGACCTATCGCGACGTGACCAGCGAGACCTCGGGCCACTACGAGTCGGTGCGCGTCACCTACGACCCCGCCAAGCTCGACTACGGCTTCCTGCTCTACAAGTACTGGAAGCTGGTCGACCCCACCGACGACGGCGGCCAGTTCTGCGACCGCGGCCCGTCCTACAAGCCGGCGGTCTTCGTCACCCCCGCCCAGCGCCCGATCGCCGAGAAGTCCCGCGCCGAGGCCGCCAAGCGCCTCAAGACCGGCACGATGAAGGCCCAGATCCTGGACCTGAAGACCTTCTGGCCGGCCGAGGCCTATCACCGCGACTACGCCAAGAACCACTCGGTCGACTACCACGTCTATCGCCTGGGCTGCGGCCGCGACCTGCGGCTGAAACAGGTGTGGGGCGGGTAAGGCTCGGGACGCCCCCTCCGTCACGATGCGTATTCGCATCGCGCCACCTCCCCCGCGTTGCGGGTGAGGAGAATGCCGCCTCTCCTCCCCCGTGAAACGGGGGAGGTGGCCGCGAAGCGGACGGAGGGGGCGTTCAGCGCTTACCGATTAGTTCACGCCTGTAATTTCCCACTCGACTTCCGGCTGAACGCGTGAAACCTTGAGCGCCAAAATCGGGAGGCGCGCTCACATGTTTCGTCACACATTGCTGGCCACGGCCGCCCTCTTCATCTCCACCACCGCCTACGCCCAGACCGCCCCCAAGCTGTCGGTGACCATCTACAACAACGACCTGGCCCTGGTGCAGGACATCCGCCAGATCGACGTGACGGGCGGGCGCCAGAAGCTGGAGTTCAAGGACGTCTCGGCCACCATCCGCCCCGAGACCGTCAGCCTGTCGGCGGCGGGCCTGTCGGTGGTCGAGCAGAACTTCGACTACGACCTGCTGACCCCCGGCAAGTTGATGGAGAAGGCGGTCGGCCAGCAGGTGCGGATCGTGCGGACCAATCCCGGCGACGGCAAGGAAACCACCGAGACCGCCACGGTCCTGGCCGCCAACGGCGGGGTGGTGCTGAAGATCGGCGACCGCATCGAGGTGCTGCGCGACGACGGCGCCCCCACCCGGGTGATCTTCGACAAGGTGCCCGAGACCCTGCGCGCCCGCCCCACCCTGTCGGTCACCGTCGAGGCCGACAAGCCCGGTCCACGCCTGGTCACCCTCAGCTACCTGACCACCGGCCTCAGCTGGCAGGCCGACTATGTGGCCCTGTTCGACGAGGCCAAGGGCGCGCTGGACCTGCAGGGCTGGATCACCCTGGGCAACAATTCGGGCACGCCGTTCGACAACGCCGAAACCCAGCTGGTGGCCGGTCAGGTCAACACCCTGGCCAACGACAACGGCTACCGGCCGCCGCGCCGGCCCGCGACGCAGTCGGCCGGGACCGAGAGCGGCGAGGACGACGCCGAGCGGGTGGCCGACTACTACGTCTATCCCCTGCCCGAGCGCACCACGATCCTGGCCAGCCAGAGCAAGCAGGTCGGCTTTCTGAGCGCCCAGGCCGTGGCGGCCAGGAAGGCCTACGAGATCCGCGAGAGCAGCTTCTACAGCCAGGCCAACCCGCGCTCGGCCTCGGTGGCCATCCAGTTCAGCAACGCCAAGCTGGCGGGCCTGGGCCGACAGCTGCCGGCCGGCACGATGCGCGTCTACATGCGCGACAAGGCCGGCGATCCCAAGTTCATCGGCGAGAACCGCATCGACCACACCCCGGCCGGCTCGGAGCTGTCGATCAAGACCGGCGACGCCTTCGACGTCACCAGCCAGGCCACCCTGGTCGCCAGTTCGAAGATCTCCAAGACCCGCTCGCGGTACGAGATGAAGTACCTGCTGCGCAACGCCCGCGCCCAGCCGGTAACGGTGGAGCTGCGCCAGGGCGGCCTGGGCCGTGATGGCAAGGTCACCGACGAAAGCCAGGCTAGCCGCCGCATCGACGCCGCCACCCTGGGCTGGAGCGTGCCGGTGCCGGCCAACGGCGAAACGGTGCTGACCTTCACGGTCGAGACGGGGTGGTGAGACCAGACACGGGAAAAGCCTCCCCCCATGGGGGAGGTGTCCGCGAAGCGGACGGAGGGGGGAGTTTGCCGACGCCCTGTCCCTCCCCCCTCCGTCGCCTTTGGCGACACCTCCCCCACGGGGGGAGGCTTTTGTTCGGCGTCCTCGCCGCCCTTTTCGCCACCCCCGCCCTGGCCGACACCATCGTCTCGGCAGCCCCCGACAAGGTGGCCGTCACGCTCTACCGGGCCGACGCCGCGCCCTGGCAGTCGCTTTATCCGTGGCAGCGGCAGCAGGCGGCGCGCGACGGGCTGATCTTGGTCAGCGAGACCCGCACGGTCGATCTGCCCGCCGGCCGCCACACCCTGCGCTTCGCCGGCGTGGCCGACGCCGTGATCCCCCAGAGCGCCACCCTGGAAGGCCTGGCCGGCGGGGTGGTCGAGCGCAATTACGACTACGCTCTGCTCAGCCCAGGAACCTTGCTGGAACGCTCGCTGAACCAGTCGATCGGGATCGTGCGCACCAATCCCAAGACCGGCCGCAAGACCCAGGAAAGCGCCATCGTCCGCCAAGGGCCCTACGGCGTGGTGCTGCAGACGGCCGGCGGCGTCGAGGCCCTGGGCTGCTCGGGCGGCATCGAGGCGCTGGTCTTCGACCGGGCGCCCGACGGCCTGTCCGACAAGCCGGCCCTGTCCACCGTGGTCGATGTGCCCGTGGCCACCAGGGCCCGCCTGACCCTGTCGTACCTGGCCACCGGCGTCACCTGGCAGGCCGACTACGTCGCCAGGATCCATGCCGACGGCAAGACCCTGGACCTGGGCGGTTGGCTGACCTTGATCAACACCAGTGGCACGGGCTTCGTCGACGCCCCGACCCAGGCGGTGGCCGGCAAGCTGTCGCGCCGCCCGGTCGACACGCCTCAGGGCCAGGTCAAGGCGATCCAGCGCCAATGCTGGCCGATGGACACCACCACCGACGGGCTGGACGAAGGCCAGGATGTGGGCGGGTTCATGTCGCCGATGGCGATGATGGCCCCACCACCACCTCCACCTCCGCCAGCGCCGGCCCAGGAAATGGCGGTCACCGCCAACCGCGCCAAGCTGGCCGAGCAGTCGGAGCTGGGCGACTACAAGCTCTATACCCTGCCCGAGCCGGTGACCGTGGCCGCCCGCCAGACCAAGCAGGTGGCCTTCCTCGACCAGAAGAACGTCGCCTTCCAGCGGCTCTATGTGTTCACCGTCGATCCCTCCGACGCCTATGCCGATCCGAGCGTCGCGGCGGCGCCGTTCGTGGTGCTGCGGCTGGAGAACAAGCCTGGCGAGGGCCTGGGCAAGCCCCTCCCGGCCGGCGCCCTGGCGGTGATGGAGACGGCGAACGGCCGTCCCGCCTTCGCCGGCGAGCAGCGGATGCGCGACGTCGCCGTGGGTCAACCGTTCGACCTGTCGATCGGCCAGGCCCTGGACGTCCAGGCGCGCCCGACCCTGGTCGAGGACCGCAAGAGCCGAAAGGGCCGGGTTCGCCGCGCCTATGAGGTGGAACTGACCAACGCCAAGACCGCACCGGTCACGGTCGAGGTGCGGATCTCCGCCTATCCATCGGGCTTCAAGGTGATCTCCGGCCCCGGCCGCCACGACATCCGCGACGGTTCGCCGGCCTGGCGCCTGGTCGCCCCGGCCGGAAGTCGCCGAACGATGCGTTACGTCGTGGAGTACGATCAGTAGATCCTTGCTCGCCTGATGGACTTTGTGAGCGGCAAGGCGTCTAAGCCCTGACGCCAGCGTGAACCTTCACCCGGGCAGGCCGTTGTCACGGCTCACCCCGGGGAGATGGCCATGCGCGTGCATGTCGAGGCGCGGCTGGACTACGACTTCCCTGAACAGGCGGAATCCCTGCTGCAGATCGAGACCGCGGTCGCCGACGATCAGGCCGTTGTCGAAGAGACGCTGACCTTCGACCCGCCCCTGACCTTTACACGCCGCGACGACCCGGCGACGGGCGAGCGGCGCGTGGCCTTCACCCATCAGGGCCATCTATCGATCGTCTACGCCGCCACGGTCGAGCTGGCTGGTCGCGACATGGATCTGGCCGGCGCGGTCCAGCACGCCATCGCCGACCTGCCGATCGAGACCCTGCCCTATCTGCGCGGCAGTCGTTACTGCCCGTCCGACACCTTCGAGACCATCACCAAGCAGAAGTTCGGGACCTCGCGGGGCGGCGACCGCGTGACCGCCATCGCCGCCTGGATCGCCGACCACCTGGAATACCTGCCCTGCAGCGACTCGCGAACCACGGCGCTGGAGACCTATGTCCAGCGGGCCGGCGTCTGTCGCGACTTCGCCCACCTGGCCGTCACCCTGTGCCGGGCCAGCGACATCCCAGCCCGGGTGGCCAGCGTCTACGCCCTGGGCCTGCGGCGGCAGGACTTTCACGCCGTCGTCGAGGTGTTCATCGGCGGGCGCTGGCGCCTGCTCGACCCCACCCACCTGGCCCCGACCGACGGCTTTGTCCGCATCGCCTACGGCCGCGACGCCGCCGACGTGGCGTTCCTGACGATCTTCGGCAAGGCGACAATGGTCAGCCAGAGCGTGACGGTGCGCCCCGCCTAGAAGGCCCGCTTGCGCCGCGCCTTGGGCTTCTTGGGAAACACCCGGTCGAACAGCACGAAGGCGGCCGGCATGCTCAGCAGGAACGACAGCAGCCCCACCCCGCCCTTGGCGACCACCACCGTGGCCTGGGGCACGCCATAGATCGTGAACACCTTCACCGGCAGCAGGATCTGCGGATCGCTGCCCTGGTCCTGGCCGTTGGCCGCGACCGGCACGGCCTTGAACGTGGCGGGCGTGACCTTGAACCGCGCCAGCAGCACGTGGTCGCCCTCGCCCTTGGGCGAGACGATCCATTTGACCCGCTCGACGCCGGTGGCGGCGATGCGCGCCACGTCGAAGGCGTGGATCGGGGCGGGCGTCAGGGTCAGGTCCGCGCCGCTGAACTCGACGCTCATGCCGGCCGGCGGCTGGACGTAGTCGTAGCCAGAGACCTGACCCGTTGAACCGGCCTTCCAAGGCGTGTCGCCGGTCGTGTACTCGGCCTCGAGCACCCCCTCCTCGTTCTCGCGGATCGTGCGGGGATATTTGATGCTCAGCCAGCCGATGGTGGCGCCGTTCGGGTCGCGGACGGCGAAGCGCGACGCCGAAGCGGCTTCCGCCATCGGTGGGGGCGGCGCGGGAGCGGCCTTGGCGTCGATCAGCCGGGGCAGCACGAAGGCGCAGGCCACCGCCAGCAGCAGCCAGACGAACCAGGTACGCTTGAGCCATACCAGCATGGCGCTTCCTCGCGTCGGGGTTGGCCTGGCCACCGCGACCCGAGGTCTTCGCGCGGCCGAACTTTCCCGTTGCGATTGATAATGACGAGAGACTCTCGCGAGTCCAAGCTGGTTCTTGGCGCGGGATCACAACCACTTGCCCCCACCTGACCGCTTCGCGGTCTGTCCGCCCCCAGAGGGGGCGGAGCCTAAGGCGCGAGGCTCTTCCCCCCATGGGGGAAGACGATCGCAAAGCGATCCGTAGGGGGCAAGTGCTCAAGCACTCCGCCCCCTTGAACTTTAGAACGGCAGGATGTTCCGCTGTCGGCTATAGGCCAGGTACCCGACATTCGCGCCCAGGCGGAGGCCGACGCCGGCGCGGATCGGGGCCAGGGTGATGGTGTCGGCGCGCTGGTAGTTCACGCCCAGGCCGCCGACCAGATAGGCCGTGCCCTCCACGCCCGGGAAGCGGCGGAAGATGGCGTCCGGATATTGCAGATTATAGCACAGGGTGAAGACCCGGCTGGCGTTGCCGCCCCAGTCCCAGCCCACCGACGGGCCCTGCCAGAACGTTTCCTGGGTGGCGCGGCCCTTCATGTAGAGCAGGCCCCGGCCGTAGCGCAGGCCCACGCCGATCGCGCCCGAGCCTTCTTCGCCGGCGATGTAGCCGGTGGGCCGACCGTTGTCGCGGAAGGCCCGTTCGATCACCGCCCCGATGCTCTCGGCCGTCACGCCCAGGAAGTCCGAGCCGCTGCGGATCATCTCGTCGGCCGAATAGGTCGCCGCCGCGCCGGTGTCGTAGCTGGGCGCGTTGCCCGTGGCCGGGTCGCCCGGGGCGCGGGTCTGGGCGGTGCTGGCGCAACCGCCGAGCCCGGCGGTGGCCATGCCAGAAAGGATCAGCTTGCGACGGTCCATGTGTTCTCTCGTGATTCCGACAGGCGTGACTGTCTCAACCCTTTGAGTCGGGTTTGCGGCCTGGACCTTAAGCGCGAGTTAACCATGAGGGATCCACCCGCGCCCCGGACGATCGAAAGCTCGCGAATGCCCGCAAATATGCTAGACGCACGCCCATGACTTCGACGCCCCTGCACCTGATCCGCAACTTCTCCATCGTGGCCCATATCGACCACGGCAAGAGCACCCTGTCCGACCGCCTGATCCAGGAGACCGGCGGCCTTACCGCGCGTGAGATGACCGCCCAGGTCCTGGACAACATGGACATCGAGAAGGAACGCGGGATCACCATCAAGGCCCAGACCGTGCGTCTGGACTACAAGGCCGACGACGGCCAGACCTATGTTTTGAATCTGATGGACACCCCCGGCCACGTCGACTTCGCCTACGAAGTCAGCCGCTCGCTGGCCGCCTGCGAAGGCTCGATCCTGGTGGTCGACGCCAGCCAGGGCGTGGAAGCCCAGACCCTGGCCAACGTCTATTCGGCCATCGACAACAATCACGAGATCGTCCCGGTCCTCAACAAGATCGACCTGCCCGCCGCCGAGCCCGAGCGCGTGCGCGCCCAGATCGAGGACCTGATCGGCCTGGACGCCAGCGACGCCGT
>FTJN01000517.1_pt6 | contig 29555 bp, 36 predicted proteins | sample 1658361 | NCBI WGS metagenome assembly FTJN01 (sample SAMEA3914819, study PRJEB12502) | metagenome | biome: forest; material: soil | place: Canada | collected 2010-06-26 | depth 0.3 m
GACGTCGTCGATCGCCGCGGGGTCGAGTTCGGGATGGCGTGCCAGCAATGCCCGGATTGGAATAGCCCCTAGATCGTCGGCACGAACCGCCGACAGGGCACCGCCGTAGCGGCCAAAGGGCGTGCGCAAGGCATCGCAGATGAAGGCGTCGGTCATGTAGGCGTCTCGATTGGGTTCAATTTGTTCGCAGGAAGAACATTTATTCGTTTCTTGGCCCTGCTGCGCGGATTTTGCTCGTTTTCGAGGCGCCCCCGGCTTATATGGAGATCTGTCCGCTCAAGTCGGGCAGCGGTTTGGCCGATTTCACGGAGAGAAAGAAACCGCCCGCAAGCGCTGTGGGCGGTAAGGGAAATTCTGGCAATGACGACCCCAATCCAAGCGAGCGCCCTGCGCATCGGCATGTTCGTTCACCTGAACGTCGGCTGGATGTCGCATCCGTTCCCGCTGTCGAGCTTCAAGCTGACCTCCAACGAGCAGATCGAGACGATCCGTTCGCTGGGTCTGGCTCGCCTGACCTGGAGTCCGGAGCGCAGCGACATCGAAGAGCCCGTCGCCGAAACCGCCGTCGCCGGGGGGCAGGACAGCCAACCCGCCGCCGAGGAAGAGTCCCCCAAGCCGCTGGACGCCCGCCAGCTCGCCAAGCTCGCGCTCAGCGCCCAGATGGAGATCGCCGCGCGTTGCGAGCGCCAGTTCGCCGAGGCCTGCCGCGACCTGCGCCGCACCAACGACAAGGTGCTCACCGACCCGGCGCAGGCCAACGCCGACGCGCAGCAGCTGGCGCGCGCGCTGCTCGACAAGATGCTGGTGGAGGGCGAGCCCTGCCTGCGCGTGCTGGGCGAGATGACCAGCGACCGCCACGCCGCGCACTCGCTCAACGTCACCGTCGTCTCGCTGATGCTGGGCCGCCAGCTGGCGATACCTGCCAACGTATTGATGGAGCTGGGCGTCGGCGCGCTGATGCACGACATCGGCAAGGTCGCGCTGCCCGACCGCGTGCGCCTCGCGCGCGACGATTTCAACTCCGGCGAGGCCGCGCTGTACCGCGACCACGTCGCCCAGGGCCTGATCCTGGGCCGCCGCATGGGCCTGTCGGCCGACGCGCAACTGGTGATCGCGCAGCATCACGAACTCGCGGACGGCAGCGGCTTCCCGAGCGCGCTGATGCTGCCGCGCATGTCGCTGCCGGCGCGCATCGTGGCGCTGGTCAACCGCTACGACAACCTGTGCAACGCGGCCTCGCCGGCGCAGTCGGTCACGCCGCACGAGGCCTTGTCGCGCCTGTTCGCGCAGTGCCGTTCCAAGTTCGACGAGACGCTGCTGTCCGGCTTCATCAAGATGATGGGCATCTACCCGCCCGGCTCGGTGGTGCAACTCAGCGACGATCGCTTCGCGATGGTGATGACGGTCAACGCCGCGCACCCGCTCAAGCCGCGCGTGCTGGTCTACGACCCGGCCGTCGCGCCCGAGGACGCCATCCACCTCGACCTCGAGAAGTCCCCGCAGCTGGGCATCCGCCGCAGCCTGAAGCCGGTGCAACTGCCCACGCGCGCCGTCGACTACCTCAAGCCGCGCCAGCGCATCTCGTACTTCTTCGACGTGGAAAGCGCGCCGCACGAAGACGCGCGGGAAGAGGCCACGGCATGACCTCCACGCTGCCGCTCCTCACGCAGGCCGCGGCGAAGGAGTCGCTCACCGGACTGCTCGCGACCCTGGCCGCGCTGGGCCACGCCGCGTGGATCGTCGACGCGGCGCACGGCCGCATCCTGGCGGCCAACCTCGACGCGGAGGAGCTGTTGGAGCGCAAGGATCTCGAAGGCCTGGACGCCGACGATGCGATCAACGACCTCGAGGACATGGCGTACTGGGACGGCGTGCGTTGCGGCGCCGTCACCATCCTCGACAGCGACGCCGAACTGCACCTGCCCAGCGGGCGGGCCTGCGCCGTCGCGCGCCGCATCGCGCCGATCTGGCTGTCGGACGGCACGCCGCTGTTCCTCGTCCAGGTGCGCGATCGCAGCCGCGAGCAACGCGTCGAGGTGGAGCGCGAGACCGCGCTGGCCGAGCTGCGCGCGACCCTCGAGGCCACCGCCGACGCGATCCTCGTCACCGACCTGAACGGCCGCATCCGCGCCTTCAACCGCCGCTTCGCGCGCCTGTGGTCGCTGCCCGACGGCGTGCTGCACGCCGGCGACGACCGCGCCGTGCACGAGTGGGTCCGCATGAACGTGATGGACGTCGACGGCTACGACCGCCGGCTGGAGGACGTCTACGCCCATACGCTGGCCGAGGCCCGCGACGAGATCGCGCACGTCAACGGCGCGGTGATCGAACGCCATGCGCAGCCGCAGTGGAGCCATGGCCGCCCGATCGGCCGGGTGTTCTCGTTCCGCGAGCTGAACCCGCACCGCGCCGGGGCGCCGCGCGCGCCGGGCAACGACGGCATCGACCAGCTCACGCACCTGCCCAATCGCACCGGCTTCCTGCTGACGCTGGAGGACGCGCTGCGCGCGGGACGCCAGAGCGCCGGCTTTGCCGTGCTGTGCATCGAATTCAACAGCGACGCGCTGTTCGGCGAGGGCGGCGACAGCGCCGCCGGCGCGCGCCGCCTGTCCGAACTCGCAGGCCAGGTGCGCGGCGCGATGCGCCAGCCGCACCACTGCGCGCGCCTGGGCGGCAGCCGCTTCGGCGTGCTGATCGACCACGCCAGCGAAGCCGCCGCCGAAGCCGCGGCGCGGCGCCTGATCGATTCGCAGGAGCGCGCCCTGGGCGTGCCGGTGGCGATCGGCATCGGCACCTATCCGGGCGCCGGGTTGCAGGCCGACGAGATCCTGCGCCACGTCGAGATCGCGATGCACCGCGCGCAACAGGCGAGCCGCTCGTCGTTCGCCGTGCACAAGTTCGGCTTCGAGTCCTGGCAGCGCCGGCGCGCCCGGGTGGAGGCGGGCCTGCTGCGCGCCGCCGAGGAAGGCCGCTTCCGGCTCGCCGCGCAACCGCGCTTCGACACGAAGACCGGCCTGGCCGTGGCGCTGGAGGTGCAGCTGCGCTGGCGCGACCGCGAGCTCGGCGAGGTGGCGGCCAGCCAGTTCATGAGCGTCGCGCAGGAGCGCGGCCTGGTCGGCGCGCTCGACGACTGGGTGCTCGAACACGGCCTGCTGCAACAGCGCCGCTGGCGCGCCGCGGGGCATGCGCTGCGCCTCAACGTCAACGTGTCCGACTGGCAGCTCACGCAGCCGGGCTACGCCCGTCGCGTGACCGCCGCGCTGGAGGCCGCGGGATGCGCGCCCGGCGATCTGGAGATCGACGTCGGCGAGTCGGCGCTGCAGGGCGATCCGGACGCCGCGCTCGCCGCGGTGCGTTCGCTCGCGCGCCAGGGCATCCGCGTGATGCTCGACGGCTTCGGCGCCGGCACCAGCGCGCTCGCGTCGCTGCAGCGCCTGCCGTTCACCGGCGTGAAGCTCGACCCCACGCTGTCGCAGGCCTGCGCGGGCGCCGGTGCCGAGTCGCGCTGGGTTCCGGCGCTGGTGCACCTGGCGCAGGCGATGCGGCTCGAGGTGCATGCCAGCGGCGTCGACACCGAACCGCAGCGCGCGGCGCTGATCGCCGCCGGCTGCGAGGGGCTGCAGGGCCGCCGCCTGGGCTCGTGGATGGAAGAGCGCGCGCTCGAATCCTGGTTCAGCATGCCGGCGTCGCGCCGCCGGCCCTGACGCCGGGGCGACGTCGGGATCAGGCGTCCTGCATCTGGTCTTCGCCGCCCAGGTTGGGGGCGACGTCTTCCTCGAGATCGAGGTCCTCGCCGGGCGTCTCGCCCGCGCGCGAGGGCGCCGGCGGCGCGGGCGTCTCGCGCGGGCCCGCGGGCGCGGGCGGGTTCTGCGGCGGCGGGTGGTCGGCGGACGTGCTCATGGGAGACCTTTCTGCGGCCACGGAGGCCGACTGGGATTCTGATCCTCGCACGACTGCCTTGCAGTAACGCGTAGGACAGGCACTACAGGGCATCGGGACACCGGCCGGCATCCAGCGCCGAACAATCGGCGCATTCTCGGGGTGTCTTCTCCAGAACCTGCCAAAGCCGCGCCCATGTCCGTCTTCTCCGCCCGCAACGTGCTGCCCGTCGTGACCTCGCTCGTTGCCACGTTGTTCCTCGCCACCGCCACGTCGCACGATTTCGTGCCGGAGATGGAGGTCGCCCTTGCGTCGTCGTCGCTCCTGCGCGCCGAGGCGCAAGGCTGCATGGCGGACGGCCGCGATGCCGACGCCTGCCTGGACGAAGTCGAAGGCAAGGCCATGATCGTGCGCGCCGAGTCGCTGGCGGACGCCGCCGGCGCCTCACGACGAGCGAGCCGGTGATGAACACCCGGGGCGCGTTCGCCGATGCCGCAGGCGCCGCCCCGCGAGGGCGCACGCACGGGGACGACACGCCGGCGCGCGCGCTGGACGCCTACGTGGTCGAGGACAACGTGATCGTGCTGGAGAGCCTGATCGCCGCGCTCGAGGAACTGGCGCCGGTGCACGTGGTGGGCACGGCCGCCGACGAGAGCGTCGCCGTGGACTGGCTGCGCGCCGACGGGGGGCGCTGCGACCTCGTGATCATCGACATCTTCCTGCGCACCGGCTCCGGCCTGGGCGTGATCGCCGCCGCGCGCCGCAAGCGGCCCGACGCCGCGCTGGTCGTGCTCAGCAACTACGCTACCGACGAGATGCGCGCGCGCTGCCTCGCGAGCGGCGCCGACCGGGTGTTCGACAAGTCGCGCGACATCGACCAGCTCGTCGCCTATTGCATCGGGCTGGCGTCGCGCACGCCGGGCGACCTGTCCCACTGATTCATGCGTTGGCAGAGCGGTTTCTGGCCCCACCGGCGCTGCAAGCGCGCATGCTGATTGCCCTGTAGTTGCCGTCCTACGCCCCCGCACGTGGCTGCCCGACACGCAGGCACGCTTCGGCCCTACCGGGAACCGCAGGCTTGTCGCGCACACTGAAAACGTCTCTTCAGAGCTTTGGCCGACACCCCCGGCCGCGGCGACGAAATCCAACCTTCCAGGAGCTCACAACATGTCCGAAACCTCGCTGTCCAACACCTCCGCCTCGACGTCCGACCATTTCAACCGCGCCGCCGCCGCCCTGAAGGCCGCCGAGCGCGACGCCCATGCCGCGATCGACAGCGCGGTCGACGGCCTGGCCAGCGCCTACGGCGACGCCAAGCCGCTGCTCTCGCGCGTGAGCCAGCGCGCCCGCGACTACGCCAGCGACGGCTATGACGCCGCCCGCGAGCGCGCCGCCGCCCTGAAGGAGCGCAGCCAGCAAGCCGTCGAATCGACCCGCGGCTACGTCAAGGACGAGCCGATCAAGTCGCTGCTGATCGCCGCGGCCGTTGGCGCGGCCGTCATCGCGCTGGTCGAAGTGGTGCGCATCCGCCGCAATCGCTGATCAACCCCGAAACGCCGGGCGGTTCTCGCGAACCGTCGAGCGGAAAAGCGGACAATCGCGGCCAGGGGTTTCCTTGGCCGCTTTCTTTTGGGCGACACGACCATGATGTACAAATTCAAGAGCAGGGCCACCGGCGACCTGATCATGACCCAGCCCGTGGGCGACCGGGTGCTGTCGCTGATCGGCAAGGCGCCGGGGCCGCAGGGCATCATCGAGGTCGACCAGATGGCCGCCGCGATGAGCGCGCTGGAGGCCGCCGCGGCTGCCGAGAGCCCGAATCCGGCCAACGACGGCGACGACGTGTCGCCCCGGGCCGACACCGTGAGCCTGCGCCAGCGCGTGTGGCCGATGGTGGACATGTTGAAGCGCGCGCTGGCCGAGAAACAGCCGATCGTCTGGGGCTGAGGACCTGCTGAATGAGCCATGGGGAAGCGACGCGACTGATCGCGGTACGACACGGCGAGACCGCCTGGAACGTCGAGGCCCGGCTGCAGGGCCAGCTGGACATCCCGCTCAACGAGCGCGGGCAGGAGCAGGCGCGCCGCACGGCGCACTGGCTCGCCGAGGAGCGTCCCGAGGTGGTCGTCAGCAGCGACCTCGCGCGCGCGCAGGCCACCGCGCAGGCGATCGCCTCGTTCAACCGGATCCCGCTGGAGCTCGACCCCGGCCTGCGCGAGCGCAGCTTCGGCGGCTTCCAGGGCCTGACGCACACCGAGGTGGCCGAGCGCTGGCCCGAGCTGTCGGCGCGCTGGAAGAGCCGCGATCCCGAATACCGGCCAGGCAAGGACGGCGAGTCGCTGACCACGTTCTACGCGCGCTGCATCGAGGCGACCGTGCGCATCGCCGAACGCCACGCCGGCAAGACGGTGGTGCTCGTGGCGCACGGCGGCGTGATGGACTGCCTCTACCGCGCCGCCACGCGCGTGCCGCTCGACGCGCCGCGCATCTGGCAACTCGACAACGCGGCGATCAATCGTCTGCTGCACACGCCGTCGGGCCTGACGCTGGTCGGCTGGAACGACACCAGCCACCTGGACCTCGGCGCGCCCACGCTGGACGAATCGGCCGACCGGATGCCCGTGGCGGCGGCGCTGGCCGCGCGGACCGACTGAGAACCCGGCCCCGTCATCCTGCGCGAAGTCGCAGGATCCACCCCGCGCGATAGCGTCGTCGCGCACGTGGATTCCGCGACTTCGCGCGGAATGACACCGCTATTCCGGCGGCATCCCGAACAGGTCGCTGCCGTTGCGCGCCGGTGGCGCGAGCCCCAGGTGCCGGTACGCCGCCACCGTGGCGATGCGCCCGCGCGGCGTGCGCTGCAGGTAGCCCTGCTGGATCAGGTAGGGCTCGATGACGTCCTCGATGGTGCCCGGCTCCTCGCCGATGGCCGCAGCGACGTTGTCCAGGCCCACCGGGCCGCCGTCGAATCGGTGGACGATGGCCTCGAGCAGCTTGCGGTCCATCACGTCGAAGCCTTGCGGGTCGACGTCCAGCATCGCGAGCGCCAGGTTGGCCACCGGCACGGTGATGCGGCCCTGCGCCTTCACGTCGGCGTAGTCGCGTACGCGGCGCAGCAGGCGGTTGGCGATGCGCGGGGTGCCGCGCGAGCGGCGCGCGAGCTCCAGCGCGCCTTCTGCGTCGATCGGCACGCCCAGCAGCCCGGCCGAGCGCACGACGATGCGCGACAACTCCTCGGCGGTGTAGAACTCCAGCCGGGCGACGATGCCGAAGCGGTCGCGCAACGGGTTGGTGAGCATGCCGGCGCGCGTGGTGGCGCCCACCAGCGTGAAGGGCTGCAGGTCCAGCTTGATCGAGCGGGCGGCGGGGCCGTCGCCGATCATGATGTCGATCTGGAAGTCTTCCAGCGCCGGGTACAGGATTTCCTCGACGACCGGCGACAGGCGGTGGATCTCGTCGATGAACAGGACGTCGTTGCGCTCGAGGCCGGTGAGGATGGCCGCGAGATCCTTGGGCTTCTCCAGCACCGGGCCGGAGGTCTGGCGCAGGTTGACGCCCAGTTCGGCCGCGATGATGTGGCTCAGCGTGGTCTTGCCCAGGCCGGGCGGGCCGAACAGCAGCACGTGGTCCAGCGATTCGGAGCGCTTGCGGGCGGCGCCGATGAAGATGTCGAGCTGCTCGCGGGCCTTCACCTGGCCGACGTAGTCGTCGAGCCGCTTGGGTCGCAGCGCGCGCTCCATCGCCTCCTCGTTGGGCGACGTCGGGTTGGCGCCGACGACGCGCGTGGGACGCGGATCGCGAGCACCCGCGCCGCTGAAATCGTCGGTCTGTATGGACATGCAGTAATTATGGCGCCGCCCGGTCGCCTCCGGGAACATTCCGCGTCCGGCGGCGTCGAAGACGGTTCACGTACGATCCGCGCCATGAACAAAACCGCACTTCTCCTGGCCGCGGCGCTGCTCGCGTCCGCCGCCGCGCATGCCCAGGTCACCGTCGACAAGCCCTGGGTGCGCACCACCGTCGCCCAGCAGACCACGACCGCCGCCTACCTGACCATTACCTCCGTGCGAGGCGGCAAGCTGGTCGCGGCCAGTTCCCCCGTCGCCGCGGCCGTGGACGTGCACGAGATGAAGATGGAGGGCGACCTGATGAAGATGCGCATGGTCGACGCGCTGCCGCTGCCCGCCGGCCAGGCGGTGGAGTTCAAGCCCAACGGCTATCACCTGATGATGACCGGGCTGAAGGCGCCGGTGAAGGCGGGGGACGTGGTGCCCCTGAAATTGATCGTCGAGGACGCCAAGGGCAAGCGCGAGACGCTGGAGGTGAAGGCGACCGCCCGGCAGAACTGACGACTCCGAGAAGAGTTGTCATCCTGCGCGCAGTCGCAGGATCCACCCCTGCCATGACGCTGCCCGGCGCGCATGGATCCTGCGACTGCGCGCAGGATGACCGATCAGGAAAGTGCCTTCATCGCCAGCTTGATGCCGTCGCTGACCCCAACGTCCTTCGGCAGCCCCTTGATCGCCATCGCCGCTTCCTTCTCGTTGTAGCCGAGGGCGATCAGGGCCTGGACGATGTCGCCCTGCGCGTCGCTGGCGATGGCCGCCCCGCTCGTCGCGAGCTCGGGGCCCAGCTTGCCCTTGAGCTCCAGCAGCAGGCGTTCGGCGGTCTTCTTGCCGATGCCCGGCACCTTCTGCAGTCGGCCGCCTTCCTGGCGCGCGACGGCGCCGGCGAGGTCGCTCACCGAGAGGCCCGACAGGATGCCCAGCGCCGTGCGTGGGCCGACGCCCGAGATCTTGATCAGCAGGCGGAAGGTGGCGCGTTCCTCGTCGGTGAGAAAGGCGAACAGCTGCTGCGCGTCCTCGCGCACGACGAAATGCGTGAGCAGCGTGACGCGTTCGCCCAGGCCGGGGAGGTTGCAGAACGTGCTCATCGGCACGTCCACCTCGTAGCCGACGCCTTGCACGTCCAGCAGAACCTGCGGGGGCGTTTTTTCCGCGACGATGCCCGTGAGACGACCGATCATGCGGGGATTATGTGTTGACCGACAATCCGCCCACAAACAACCAGCCAGAGATCCCGTGATCGTCCGCCGCGCCTTCTCCCCGCCCGACAACGAACGCCTCGCCCACGTGTGCGGCGTCCTCGACGAGAACCTGCGCGCGATCGAGCAGGGCCTCAACGTCGTCGTCACGCGCCGCCAGGAGCATTTCCGCGTCGAAGGCGGCAAGCTGCAGGCGCCGCGCGCGCTCGCGCTGATCGAGGCGCTGTACGAGCGCAGCGGCCGCCCGATCGACGAGGAGCAGCTGCAGCTGATGCTCTACGAGGCCCAGCGCGACGTGATCCAGGGCCACGCCAAGCCGGTGGCGCCCACCGAGGTCGCGGCCGGCGACATCGTGCTGCACACGCGGCGCTCCAACCTCATCGGCCGCACGCCCAACCAGGTGCAGTACCTGCGCCAGATCCTGTCGCATGACATCACGCTGGGCCTGGGCCCGGCGGGCACCGGCAAGACCTTTCTCGCGGTCGCGTGCGCGGTCGACGCGCTCGAGCGCGCCAGCGTGCAGCGCATCGTGCTGACGCGTCCCGCGGTGGAGGCCGGCGAGCGCCTGGGCTTCCTGCCCGGCGACCTGTCGCAGAAGGTCGATCCGTACCTGCGCCCGCTCTACGACGCGTTGCACGACCTGATGGGCTACGAGCGCGTGACCAAGGCGTTCGAACGCGGCGCCATCGAGATCGCCCCGCTCGCGTTCATGCGCGGGCGCACGCTCAACCACGCCTTCGTGATCCTGGACGAGGCGCAGAACGCCACGCCCGAGCAGATGAAGATGTTCCTGACGCGCATCGGCTTCGGCACCAAGGCGGTGGTCACCGGCGACCTGACCCAGGTCGACCTGCCGCGCGGCGCGCGCAGCGGCCTGGCCGACGCGTCCGGCATCCTGCGCGACGTCGTCGGCATCGCGGTGACGCAGTTCGGCGCCGCCGACGTCGTTCGCCATCCGCTGGTCGCGCGCATCGTCGAGGCCTATGAAGCCGCCGCCGCGCGCAACGAATCGGCCACGCCGGTCGAGCGGACCGACGCCGCGCCGTCCGCGCCCGCGACGTTCCAGGAAGGCAAGCGCAGCGCGCGCGGAGGACGTTCCTGATGGCTCGCACTGCCTTGCCGGAACTCAGCCTGAGCCTGCAGTTCGCCGACGCCACGCACCGCGCGCTGCTGCCGCGCCACAAGGTCGCCCGCTGGATCCGCGCCGGCCTGGAGCTGCCGGCCACGATCACGGTGCGCATCGTCGGCGAGGAGGAAGGGCGCGCGCTCAACCGCGAGTACCGCAAGAAGGACTACGCGACCAACGTGCTGACCTTCGACTACGTGCAGGAGCCCGAGATCGAGGCCGACCTGGTGCTGTGCGCCCCGGTGGTCGAGCGCGAGGCCAGGGACCAGAAGATCGACCTGGCCGCGCACTACGCCCACCTGCTGGTGCACGGCACGCTGCACGCGCAGGGATACGACCACGAGGACGACGGGCCCGAGGCGGCGTGCATGGAAGCCCGCGAGACCGAGGTGCTGGCCGGGCTCGGCTTCGCCGATCCCTACGCTTGAGCCAAGCTACGCATCGCCGCGGCGGCGGCTCAGCGTGAAGGTCTCGAACGGCGTCAAGGCGCCGCCGACGCCGGTCACGTCGTAGTAGGTGACCTGGATCGTCGTGACGCCGCCGGGCGCGGTCCCCGGGTCGACCTCGAAGGCCGCGAAGCCGTACGAATGCGTCGCGTTGCGCACCGCCGACCAGGGCGCGTGCTCCGTCACGTAGACGGGTGGCCGCTTGCCCGTCACCGGGTCGGGCGCGCCGACCGCCGTGATCACGCGACATTGCGGCGGGTCGAAGAACAGGTGGTTCGAAGGCACCGACGTGCCGCCACCGCCGATCACCATGTGCACCGTGCCTTGGCTCGTGTCGATCGTGTCGGTGGCGGTCGACGCGGGCAGCGGCGTCAGCGTCGCGTTCGCCTCGTGGCCGCGCAGCGGGTGCGAGCGCTCGTAGTGGTGTTCGTGGCCGCACACCACCAGGTCGACGCCGTGGCGGTCGAACAAGGGCATCCATTCCTCGCGGATGCCGAGGTCCGCGCCGTTGGCCTTGTCGGCTGTCGATATCGCCACCTGGTGCATGCACACCACCACCCAGTCGACGTCCCGGCGGTGGCGCGCCGTGGCGAGCTCCTTCTCCAGCCACGCCTTCTGCGCGCCGGACGAGTAGCCGCGCACGTACGAGTCGCCGCCGTGCTGGTAGCAGACGTCGTCGTTGGCGATGCTGACGACGCGCACCGAGCCGGCCGTGAACGCGTACCAGAGGCCACGCGTGACGTCGGTCTGGCCGTCGGACTCGGGCACCGAGAAGTAGGTCTGGTAGGCCTGGTAGCCGATGCTGCCGTTGCCCAGCTCGTTCTCGTGGTTGCCGGGCGAAGGCATCCACGGGCGGTTGCGCGCGCTGCGCGTGTTGTTCTCCCAGAAGTCCCACCACGTGCGCACTCGATCCTCGGCCAGGTTGGCGTAGCAGAGGTCGCCGTTGAACAGGTGGAACAGCGGACGCAGGCGCTCGACGCCCAGCGTCGTGTCGCCGGCGGCGGGCGAGCCCAGGTTGTCGTTGACGAACGGCGGATTCGCGATCGTGACGCCGGCCGGCGGCGCGTAGCGCTTGCCCAGCGTGGGCGTGCCCTGGTCGCCGAAGCTGGTGAACGTCATCCGCGCGCGGCCGTGCGGCGCGGTGCGGAACGTGCCGAACTCCGGCCCGGCGCCGTCGTGCAGCGCACCGTACAGGTAGGCCGTGTCGGCCTTCAGGTGCGCGATCTTCGCGTGGTGCGCGTAGACCACCCGGCCCGCCTTGGCGTCGGTGTAGCTGACCGTGCTGGCGGCCACCGCCTGCTCGAACCTGCCGTCGGGCCGTCCGACGATCACGCGCGCGCCGTGCACCGGCTGCAGCGTGTGCCACGACACCGTCACCTGCGCCGACGCCTCCGCGCCGAACTGCAGGTGCAGGCCGGCGACCGCCGGCGTCGCCACGGGATTCGCGGGGGTGGTGGCCAGGCCGGACGCCGGCGTGGCGGCCTGCGCGGATCCACCGGCGACGAGCGGCGCTCCGACGAGCGCTCCCCCGAGACCGGCGGCGACGAGCAGCCTGCGACGGCTGACCTCGAGGTTGAAGTCGTCCTCGGAACTCGTCATGCGCGTCTCCGGTTCGTGCGTGCCCTGGAACGCGCATTGAACTGCGCGAATGTGACAGGCGTTCGGCGAACCGCGGGCGCTCAGCCGCGCTTGAGCACCCGCGCCGCTTCCAGCGCGAAGTAGGTCAGCACGCCGTCGGCGCCGGCGCGCCGGAAGGCCAGCAGCGACTCCATCATCACGGCCTCGCCGTCCATCCAGCCGTTCAGGGCCGCGCCCTTGAGCATCGAATACTCGCCGCTGACCTGGTAGACGTAGGTGGGCATGCGGAACTCGTCCTTCACGCGGCGCACGATGTCCAGGTACGGCATGCCGGGCTTGACCATCACCATGTCGGCGCCCTCGGCGATGTCGAGCGCCACCTCGCGCAGCGCCTCGTCGGAGTTGGCCGGGTCCATCTGGTAGACCTTCTTGTTGCTCTTGCCGAGATTCGCGGCGGAGCCGACGGCGTCGCGGAACGGGCCGTAGAAGGCGCTCGCGTACTTGGCGCTGTAGGCCATGATGCGCGTGTGCAGGTGGCCGTCGGCCTCCAGCATGGTGCGGATCGCGCCGATGCGGCCGTCCATCATGTCGCTGGGGGCGACGATGTCGACGCCGGCCTCGGCCTGCACGCGCGCCTGGCGCGTCAGCAGCGCGACGGTGGCGTCGTTGACGATGTAGCCGGTCTCGTCGAGCAGGCCGTCCTGGCCGTGCGAGGTGAACGGGTCCAGCGCGACGTCGGTCATCACGCCCAGGTCGGGGAAATGCTTCTTGAGCGCGCGCACGGTGCGCGGCACCAGGCCGTCGGGGTTCAGGGCCTCGGCGCCGTCGGGGGTCTTCAGCGACGGCTCGATGGCCGGGAACAGCGCCAGCGCCGGCACGCCCAGCGCCACGCACTCCTCGGCCACGCCCAGCAGGCGGTCGATGGTCATGCGCTGCACGCCCGGCATGCTGGGGATGTCCTGGACCTGGTTCCGGCCGTCGATCACGAAGACCGGCAGGATGAACTGGCCGGCGCTGAGCCGGTGCTCGCGCATCAATTCGCGGCTGAAGGCGTCGCGGCGCATGCGGCGCGGGCGGCTGGCGGGGAACGGGGGCAGGTGGGACACGGTCGGAAGGGCCTTTTACGTCAAAAAACCAGGCTTGAAGCCGCTGGCGCGCGCAGTTTTGCTGTCGCGCAGGGCGGATGTTCTGCTACATTCCATTTCGGATGATGTCCGTGAGGATATTGTCCCCTGCTTTTCCTCCCTGAGCAGGTGCCTTGCGTGATGACAGCGTCAAGGCTTTGCAGCCTCGGTCGTCCACCTCGTGGATACCGGGGCTCTTTCTTTTGTGCCGCTCAATGCCGCATCGCAGCGGCGCGTCTCCCCGGAGGGCTGGACGCTGTAAACCGCGGACGGGGCCTCAAAGCGCTCACATAATGGCGCGATGAGCGGATATCTCTGGGTCAAGGCCCTGCACATCGTCTTCGTGTCCAGCTGGTTCGCCGGACTGTTCTACCTGCCGCGGATCTTCGTCAACCTGGCGCAGGTGCCCAGCGACAGCCACGCCGAACGGGAGCGCCTGCTGCTGATGGCGCGCAAGCTGTACCGGTTCGCGAGCTTCCTGATGGTCGGCGCGATCGGCCTGGGCGTGGTCCTGGTAGCGCTGCAACCTGGCTGGCTGCACGGCGGCTACTGGCTGCATGCCAAGCTGCTGCTGGTGGTCGTGGCGATCGGCTACCACCACATGTGCCGCGGCATGCTGCGCAGCTTCGAGAAGCTCGAGAACCGCCGCCGCGAACGCTTCTTCCGGGTGTTCAACGAGATGGCGGTGCTGCTGTTCACGGCCATCGTCGTCCTCGTGGCCGTCAAGCCGTTCTGAGCGGCGGCGGGGAGCCCTCGAGGATGGACCGGCCCACCCGCGGCCCCGCGCGCATCCCGCGCCTGCCCGCGAGCCCGCCGGCGCACCCGCGCGAGAGTTCGGCGTTGACCTTGGCGCTGGTCTTCACCGGGCTGGTGATCTACGCCAGCCTGTACCCGTTCAGCGGCTGGTTCTGGCCCGCCGGGCAGCCGCTGACGGCCATGCTCGTGCCGCCATGGCCGCGATACCACATCGGGTTCGACGACTGGTCCAACTTCGTCGGCTACATGCCGCTCGGGGCGCTGGTCTACGCCAGCGCGTTGCGCCGAGGCCGCAGGCCGCTGGCCGCGGGCCTGATCGCCTGCGCGCTGCCCTCGGCGCTGTCGTGGGCGATGGAGTTCACCCAGCACTTCCTGCCCGATCGCTACCCGTCGCTGATGGACTGGACGCTCAATTCGCTGGGCGCCGCCGCGGGCCTGAGCCTGGCCATCGCGATCCATTCGGCGGGCGCCGGCGTGCGCTGGTCCACCGTGCGCGAGCGCTGGTTCGTGCCGCACAGCGGGGCCACGCTGGCCTTGCTGCTGCTCTGGCCGGTCGGCTTCCTGTACCCGCGCAACGTGCCGTTCGGCCTGGGCGTGACCTGGGAACGGCTGCAGGAGGCCGCGTACGATCTGCTCAACGACCATCCGCTGGCGCCTTGGTTCGAGTGGCTGTGGGCCAGCCTGGGCGAGAACACCGGCACGATGTCGAAGGCCGCCGAGGGCTTTTCCGTCGCGCTGGGGCTGCTCGGGCCGTGCCTGGTGGCCTTCTCGATCGCGCGGCCCGGCTGGTACCGTGTGGCGATCGTGCCGCTCGCGGTGGCGGTGGGCCTGGCGGCCAACACGCTGTCGGCGGCGCTGAACTTCGGGCCGGTGCACGCCCTGGGCTGGGTCACGTCCACCGTGCCGGTCGGCCTGGCGCTCGGCGCCGTGCTGGCGCTGGCCTGCGTGCTGATCGGGCCCCGGCCCGCCGCCGCGCTGGGCCTGGTGGCACTGTCGGTCAACGTGGCGCTGGTGGCCCAGGCGCCGTCCGATCCGTACTACGCCGACAGCCTGCAGGCGTGGGAGCAGGGCCGCTTCATCCACTTCCACGGCCTCGCGCAGTGGGTCGGCTGGCTGTGGCCGTTCGCGGCGGGCATCGTGCTGTTCCGCCATCTCGCGCGCAGCGACGGCCCGCGGCCGGACTGACTGCCCTCGGAGCCGGCGGGGCTCTGTTTCCAGCTCGTCCGTCCGGCCTTCCTACAATGCACGGCATGTACTACAAGCACCACATCTTCTTTTGCCTCAACGAGCGCAAGCCCGGCGAGGACAGCTGCGCGCTCGTCGGTGCCCAGGCAGGATTCGACCACTGCAAGTCGCGCATCAAGTCCGCGGGCCTCGCCGGCCCGGGCGGGATCCGCGTGAACAAGGCCGGCTGCCTCGATCGCTGCGCCGGCGGCCCGGTGGCCGTCGTCTACCCGGACGAGACCTGGTACACCTACGTCGACAAGTCGGACATCGACGAGATCGTCGATTCGCACCTGGTCGGCGGCAAGCCGGTCGAACGCCTGCTGCTGCCGCCCCACATCGGTCGCTGAGCCAAGCGCGCGCCATGAACACCTTCACCAAGCGCGGCGAGATCGCCGGGCCGGCCGGGCCGTTGAGCGTGGCCGTCGACACGACCACCGACGTGCCGACGCGCGGCCTCGCGGTCGTCTGCCATCCGCATCCGCTGCAGGGCGGCACGATGGACAACAAGGTCGTCACCACCATCGCCCGCGCGCTCACCCAGCGCGGCTGGCGGGTCGTGCGCTTCAACTACCGCGGCGTCGGCGGCTCCGCGGGCGCGTGGGACGAGGGGCGCGGCGAGGTCGACGACGCCCTGGCCGTGATCGCCGCCCATCGCCTCGGCGGCGAGCCGCTGGTGCTCGGCGGATTTTCTTTCGGCGGTTACATCGCCGCGAGCGCCGCCGCGAAGCTTCCGGACGCCGAGAAGGCTCAGAGGCTGGTGCTGGTCGCGCCGTCCACCGTCAAGCACGCGGCGCCACCCGTCCCGGCCGACACCTTGCTGATCCATGGCGAGACCGACGACGTCGTGCCGCTGTCGGCCTCGATGGACTGGGCGCGCCCGCAGGCGTTGCCGGTCGTCGTCGTGCCAGGCGCCGGACACTTCTTCCACGGCCAGCTGATGCTCCTGAAGTCGCTGGTGCTTCGCAATTTCGCCGAGTGACGTCGGCTTCCCCTTGAAAAAGATCCTCACCTTCCTGGGCCTGGCCGCCGCCGGCTTCGCCGCCTTCGGCCAGGCGCTGCCCGTGCCCGAGATCGCGGCGCGCGAATACCTGCTGATCGACATGAACGCGAGCCAGGTGCTGGCCGAGCGCAACGCCGATACGCCGGCCGACCCGGCGTCGCTGACCAAGCTGATGACGGCCTATCTCGTGTTCGTGCAGCTCAAGGAGCACAAGCTGGCGCTGGACCAGAAGGTGCCCGTGTCGACGCGCGCCTGGGCCGAACGCAAGGGCGGCGGCTCGCTGATGTTCATCGACACCACGATGACCCCGACGGTGGACGAGCTGCTGCAGGGCTTGATCGTCGACTCCGGCAACGACGCCTCCGTGGCGCTGGCCGAGGCCGTCGGCGGCAGCGTGGACGCCTACGTGGCGATGATGAACCGGCAGGCCCAGGCCTGGGGCCTGAAGAACACCACGTTCAGGAACGTGACCGGCCTCACCGAGGCGGGCCACCGCAGCACGCCGCGCGACATGACGGTCGTCGCGCAGCACATCATCCGCGACTTCCCGGAGTACTACCACTACTACTCCCAGCGCGAATACAAGTTCAACAACATCCGCCAGGACAACCGCAACCTGCTGCTCAAGCGCGACCCCAGCGTCGACGGCATGAAGACCGGCTTCACCGACGCCGCCGGCTACTGCCTGCTCGCCAGCGCGCAGCGCGACTTCCCCAACGGCAAGCGCCGCCTGATGGCGATCGTGATGGGCGCCGATTCGCTGCAGGGCCGCGCCAACGAGGCGCAGAAGCTGCTCAACTGGGGCTTCACGGCGTTCGACGACGTTCGCCTGGTCGAGGCCGGCAAGCCGATCGGCCCGCCGGTGACGGTCTGGAAGGGCAAGCTGTCCCAGGTGGGCCTGGGCAGCGCCGACGCCATCTACGTGGCCGTGCCCAAGGGCGAGGGCGAGCACCTGAAGACCGTGGTCGAGCGCACCGACCCGCTGGTGGCGCCGCTCGCCAAGGGCCAGCGCGTCGGTTCGCTGAAGGTCACCACGGCATCCGGTACCGCGATTGCCACGATTCCGCTCACGGTCCTCGAGGAAGTGCCTCAAGCCGGCCTGTTCGGCCGCGCATGGGATGCCATCCGCCTCTGGATCAAGTAGTCTTGGGTCCTGAACGGCGGGATCCTTCGAATCCATACCATCCCCCGTTTGGGTTTCCAGTGCCCCGGCGCCATCCGCGCCCCGGCTCGCCCAGGAGCATTGACCATGATCGCCTTGCCCGATTCGCTGTGCTACCTCGACGGAGAGTTCCTCCCGTTGAACCAGGCCAAGGTCTCGGTGATGGATCGCGGCTTCCTGTTCGGCGACGGCGCGTACGAGTCGATCCCGGTCTATGGCCGCCGGATGTTCCGTTTCGACGACCACCTGGCGCGCTTCGAGCGCAGCCTGGCCAAGCTGGAGATCGAGGCCGACCTCGATCGCGAGACCTGGCTGGCGCGCCTGCGCAAGGTGATCGAGGCTTGCCCGGCCGACGACCAGCTGGTCTACCTGCAGGTGACGCGTGGCGTCGCCCCGCGATCGCACGTGGTGCCCGTCGGCCTGACGCCCACCGTCTTCGTGACGACGAGCGAGCGGTCGCTCCCGACGCCGGCGCAGCGCGTGCAAGGCCTGGCCTGCGTCACCGCGCGCGATTTCCGCTGGCAGCGCGGCGACATCAAGAGCACGTCGCTGCTGGGCAACGTCCTCGCGCGCAAGATCTCGTTCGACCAGCAGGCCGACGAGACCATCCTGTTGCGCGACGACGGGCCCGGCGGGCCGTGGCTCACCGAAGGCGCCTCCAGCAACGTCTGGGTGGTGCACGAAGGCGCGCTGCTCGGGCCGGCGCCCGACGAACACGTCCTCGCGGGCGTGCGCATCGAGCTGCTGCGCGAGCTGTGCGAGGAAACGGGGACGGCGTTCAACCTGCGCCCCGTGAGCGAGGCCGACGTCCGTTCGGCCGACGAGGTGCTTCTCAGCTCCGCGTCCAAGGAAGTCATCGCCGTCACGCGTCTCGACGGCGAGCAGGTCGGTCACGGCGCGTTGCGCGGTCGACCGGGTCCGGTTTATGCCCGTCTTCACGAGGCTTACCAACGTGCGATTCAGTCGCAGTCCATTTGAACGGTTTTGCCGCCATGCATGAGATTCCTCCCGAACAGTCGCTGATCGTCTATCCCAGCGCGTTCCCCATCAAGGTGATGGGCCCGCACGCAGAAGGTTTTGTCGACGCGATCGTGCAGGTGGCCAGGCAGTTTGATCCGGACTTTGATCACACGACGGTGGAGACCAGACCCAGCAAGGGGGGTAATTACCTGGGCATCACGATCACGGTCACAGCCACCAGCCGTCCGCAGCTGGATGAGTTGTACCGGACATTGACTGCGCATCCGATGGTCAAGATCGTTCTGTGATGAACCAGGTGGGGAAGCGACTCTCAGAGGCTTCATGCATCTCACCAGAAACGAGACCGAAAAATGCGTGATGGCGCGCATCGTTCGGCAGAAAAAGCTACATCAGAAGAACTTCACGCTGAAACAGTTCGGGTCCTGGACCAAGGCTGAAACCGCGGCCCGGAAATGGGTCAAGGTGACCCTGGCCGAACTGCCGCCACCGATCGGCATGAAGAACCGGATGACCAGCCGGAACACCTCGGGCGTCGTTGGCGTGCGCCTGGTCCATGCGGTGCGACGACGCGAGGAAAAGGAATATCCGGACTGGCGCTGGATCGCCTTCTGGCCCGGTTGTCCCAACTCGGGCGGCATCGGCTGGTCGGTGAACAAGTACGGCGACGAGCACGCCTTCGTGCTGGCCTGCCTCGCGCGCAAGCTCGAGACGGTCGATCGCGACCGGATCGACGCCGAGTTCGAGGGGTTCAAGTCCTCGCGCGACTACAAGCGCCTCCTGAAGCTGAAGCAGATCACCCCGGGCTGAACGCCGGGGAAGCCGGTGCCCTAAAATCGGGCATCCGGCGCCTGTCCGCGCCGGCAGGATCCTGCTTCGATGACCTCTCCGGCGCCTGACCGCCCGCCCATCCCGCCGCTGTTGCGTACGCTGGGCCGTGCGCCGTACGAAGCGACCGTCGACGCGATGAAGAAATTCACCGCCGACCGCGGTCCGGACACCGCCGACGAGATCTGGGTCGTCGAGCACGCACCGGTGTTCACGCAAGGCCTCGCGGGCAAGGCCGAGCACCTGCTCGATGCCGGCGACGTGCCGGTGGTCCAGACCAACCGCGGCGGCCAGGTGACGTACCACGGCCCTGGCCAGGTGATCGCGTATCCGCTCATCGACTTGCGCCGCCAGGGGATCTACGTCAAGGAATTCGTGTTCCGGCTCGAGGAGGCCGTGCTGCGCACGCTGGCCGACTTCGACGTCACCGGACACCGCGTGCCCGGCGCGCCCGGCATCTACGTGAAGCTGGCGGACCCGTTCGGCCACGCCGCGCTGGCCAGCGATCGACCAGCGCATGACCCGTTCCGCGGCCTGGGAAAGATCGCCGCGTTGGGTGTGAAAGTGAGCAACCACTGTACGTATCACGGCGTCGCATTGAACGTCGCGATGGACCTGCAACCCTTCGCACGGATCAACCCGTGCGGTTATGCCGGGCTGCAAACGATCGATCTCGCTACACTGGGCGTCGTTGCCGACTGGGCAACGGTGGCCGACACGCTGGGCCGCCGCCTCCGCGCACAGTACACGCGCCGAGATGACCAGGCGCCTTTCGCGCCCGCAGCCTCGCTCCGAGCCTCCGGCTCGCCCTGACCCCGCGTCGTCCCGCCGGCCGCCGCCGCACCGCAATGTCCACCGACTCCAACTCCCCCGTCGTCGAAACGCCCGCCTACGATGCCAGCGCCAAGCAGAAGGCCCAGGCGAAGACGTCGCGCATCCCGATCAAGATCGTCCCGGCCGAGCAACTGAAGAAGCCGGACTGGATCCGCGTGCGCGCCGCGCTGCCGAGCAGCCGCTTCTACGAGATCAAGCAGATCCTGCGCGAGCACAACCTGCACACGGTGTGCGAGGAGGCCTCGTGCCCCAACATCGGCGAGTGCTTCGGCAAGGGCACCGCCACGTTCATGATCATGGGCGACAAGTGCACGCGGCGCTGCCCGTTCTGCGACGTCGGCCACGGCCGTCCCGATCCGCTGGACGTCGACGAGCCGAAGAACCTGGCGCGCACGATCGCGGCGCTCAAGCTCAAGTACGTCGTCATCACCAGCGTCGATCGCGACGACCTGCGCGACGGCGGCGCCGGCCACTTCGTGGAATGCATCCGGCAGATCCGCGAACTGTCGCCGCAGACCCGCATCGAGGTGCTGGTGCCCGACTTCCGCGGCCGCGACGACCGCGCCCTCGAGATCCTGAAGGCCGCCCCGCCGGACGTGATGAACCACAACCTCGAGACCGCGCCGCGCCTGTACAAGCAGGCCCGGCCGGGCAGCGACTACCAGTTCAGCCTGAACCTGCTCAAGAAGTTCAAGGCGATGCATCCCGACGTGCCGACCAAGAGCGGCATCATGGTGGGCCTGGGCGAGACCGACGAGGAGATCCTGCAGGTCATGGCCGACATGCGCGCGCACGACATCGACATGATCACGATCGGCCAGTACCTCGCGCCGTCCGGCCACCACCTGCCCGTGGCGCGCTACGTGCACCCCGACACGTTCAGGATGTTCGAGCAGAAGGCCGTCGAGATGGGCTTCAGCCACGCCGCTGTCGGCGCGATGGTGCGTTCGAGCTACCACGCGGACAAGCAGGCCGAACACGCCGGCCTGGACATGGGCCCGGCGAACTGAGCGTCGCGGCGCGCGAGCGCCTGCACGCTCGTCAAGGTGACGCGGGCGTCGACTTCAGCCGCCGCGCAAAGAACGCCAGGATCGCGTCGCGCGCAGCGAGCGTCGGCTGGCCGGCCTCGTCGATCAGGTGCACCGTCACCACACTGTGCGCGCCCTTGATGACGTGCTCGAAGAACGGGGGCAGGTCCGTCGTCGCGGCGGCCGAGTCCGGCAGCACGTGGCCCTCGAACCGGTCACCCAGCGCCTGCGAATAGGCGGCGAAGCGCTGCGCCGTGCAGAAGCGGTCGCCGTCGAAGCGCCAGCCCTGCACGGTGAGATCGTCGCGATCCAGCCGCTCGCGCACGGCCGCCAGCTCCGCGGGTGAGCTCTCCAGCTCGGCCGCGTCCTCCAGCGGCATCGACGGTTGGCACAGCACCGGAGCGAGCACGGCCGGCTCCAGCATCATCGTCAGCGCGAAGTTGCCGGTGAAGCACATGCCGATCGCGCCGACGCCCGGGCCGCCGCAGGCCCGGTGCGCGATGCGCGCCAGGCCGCGCAGCCATTGCGTGATGGGGCTGGCCTCGTCGGCGGCGAGCTTGCGGAACTCGGCGCTGATGCAGGTGCGCTCGAACGTGGCGATCGCCTCCTCGACATCCGGCAACGCGCCGTCGCGGCCGAACAGCGACGGCATCCACACCGTGAAACCCGCATCGCGCACCCAGCGCGCGAAGCGCGCCAGGTGCGGACTGATGCCGGGCGTCTCCGGCATCACGATCACCGCGGGACCGTGGCCGGCGACTTGCACGACCTTGGCGATGCCGTCGATCTCGATGCGCCGCGGCGCGAAATCGTCCAGCGGATCGGGCTCGGTCAGCTTGCGCTGGAGGCGGAGGGGTTGCTGCATGGATGTCCTTGTTCTGCGGAAGCCCCATTGCACGCGGGACCGGCCTAGACTGCGAGTGTCCGATTGAGCATTGATCAAGCGAAACAAGACAAGCTGATGCACGACTTCACGATCCTCGTCCTGCCCGGGGCCTACGCCAGCAGCGTTGCCGTGACGCTGGACGTCCTCGACGCCGCCGCGCGGCTCGCGCCGCATGCGAAGACGCCGCGGCCGACCTGGCGCGTGCTGTCGCCCGACGGCGACGACTCGGCCTTGGGCGCGGGCCTGCGCCTGGCGACGGCGCGCCTGCCCGCGCGCTCGCGCTCGGACGCATCGACGTGGATCATCCCAGGCCTGGGCACGGAGAATCCGGCGGCCATCGAACGGCGGCTGGCGCAGGACGACGCGCGCCGTGCCGTCGCGGCGATTCGCCGCCACGCGGCGCGCGGCGGAACCGTCGCCGCGTCCTGTTCCGCGGTCTTCCTGTTGCAGGCCGCGGGACTGGTGGCGCAGCGCCGGGTGACCACGTCGTGGTGGCTCGCGCCCGCGCTGCAACGCCTCGAGCCGGGCGGCCGCGTCGATGCCGACCGCATGGTGTGCGCCGATGGCCCGATCACGACCGGCGGCGCCGCGTTGGCGCAGTCCGACCTGATGCTTCACCTGCTGCGCACTCGCTTCGGCGTGGCGCTGGCGGAAGCGGTCGGCAAGATGCTGTTGATCGACGGCCGCCAGGCACAGGCGCCGTTCGCGGTGCCGTCGATGATGGCCAACGGCAGCGAACTGATCCGCCAGTTGACCGTGCGCATCGAGGCGGCGCTGCCGCACCCGCCAAGCGTCGTGGCACTGGCCGGGGAGATGGCGATGTCCTCGCGCACGCTCGCGCGTCACGTGCGCGCCGCGACCGGGCGCGGGCCGCTGGCGCTGGTACAGAGCGTGCGGCTCAATCGGGCGCGGCAGTTGATCGAATCCAGTCGCATGTCGATCGCGCAGGTCGCCGAGAGCGTCGGCTACGAGGACGCGACGGCGTTGCGGCGCCTGATGCGCAAGGCCGCCGGTGCGGCGCCCAGCCAGTTCCGGCGGGCGCGCTGAACGATCAGGATGCGCCGCCCGTTGGCCCTGCGCTCGACGCCGGGCCTGAAATGTCGGACGGCCTGGTTGCGCGGCGATGTCTCATGGCAACATGGTTGGCAGGAAGCGGTCGGCGAGCAACAGCCCCTCCGTCGGAGCGCGGACCCGGATCGAATGATCCGGATGCAGAAGACCTGAACTCCGGGCAGGCGCCTTTCAACAGCCAATCATGCGCAAGAATTTCTGGCCCGTCCTGTCGGTGATCGCGTTCACGTCGGGGTGCGCGCAGCCCCTGGGTTCAGCAGCGAGCCCGTTGCTGAGTCCACGCGACCTCAACGGCAACGCGGCGGCCTTCGACGCGAAGGTGGTCAGTGTCCAAGGCTACGTGGAGCTCGCCCCCGAGGGGCACATCCTCTATCAGTCCAGGGAGCTGAGCGACGAGTTCGCCAACGGGATCAAGGCCGGAGGCCTGGACCCGAAGCCTTACGTCAATGACTGCCTGACCATCATCAATCCGGCCTTTCTCTACAAGCGCATCGACCTCGTCAATCACAAGACGCTGGTCTTGAAGGGAAGGTTCGACAGGAACTACATGGACGGACACCGCATCGATCTCGGGGCCTGTCCCCTGGCGACCGGAATCGTGGTCGACGAGCAGGACTTCCTGTCGCGCTACGCCGCCCTGCTGGGTCAGCCTGGCCAGAAGTAGCGACACGCTGGACTGCGACGCGGCGCGGGAGCCGGTCGCAGGGGCTCCCCACGCGCGTTCATGAACTCATGGGGCGGCGGCCAGCTCGGCGATCAGTGGCGCCAGCACCGCGAAGTCCGTCTTGCCGACCCAGCGCTTGACGATCTCGCCGCGCTTGTTGATGAGGAGGGAGGTGGGCGTGAACTGCACGTCGCCCAGGCGCCGGGCGATCTCGCCGGTGTTGTCGATGACGACGGGAAACGGCAGCGCGTGGGCCTGCGCGAAGTTGGAGACGAGGGCCGGCGGGTCGTAGTGCATGGACACGGCCAGGGTCTCGAAGCCCTGCGGCGAGAAGCGGCGCCAGTTGGCGGCCATCGCGGGCATCTCCTCGACGCACGGCGCGCAGTCGGTCGCCCAGAAGTTGACGAGCACGACGTGCCCGCGCAGCGCGGCCAGATCGCTCGCGCGGCCGTCGAGCAAGGTATAGGACACTGAAGGCGCCTGTTCGACGCGACTGCAACTTGCTAGCATGGACAGCGCCAGCCCGGCGACCGACGCGATCGCGACGGGAACGGCCAGGGCGAAGGCGCGAACGAACTTCATGGAACTCCACGATGCAACGACGTCAGTTTACGCCGACCCTCGCCACGCTCATCCTGGCCCGCACGGCCTGCCTGGCGCTGCTGGGCGAGACCGGCCGCGCATTCGCGCTCGGTGAGTCGGAGGCCGCCTCGGGCGTGCGCGCCGCGCTCGAACGCGGCGCCGACAGCGCGGTGTCGCTGCTCGGCAAGCCGGGTGGCTTTCTCGACAACCCGCAGGTGAGGATCCCGTTGCCGGGTGCGCTCAAGAGCGCCGCGTCCATGCTGCGCATGATCGGCCAGCAGCAGCGCGTGGACGACCTGGTCAACTCGATGAACCGCGCGGCCGAGTCCGCCGTGCCCGAGGCCAAGCCGCTGCTTCTCAACGCGGTGCATGCGATGTCGGTGGAGGACGCGGTGAAGATCGTGCGCGGCAGCGACACCTCGGTCACCGACTTCTTCGCCGGCAAGACGCGGGCGCCGCTGGGGGTGAAGTTCCTGCCCATCGTCACGGCGGAGACCGAGAAGGTGTCGCTGGCGGCCAAGTACAACGCCGTCGCCAGCAAGGGCTCGTCGCTGGGCCTGGTCAAGCCGGAGGACGCGAACGTCGAGCAGTACGTCACGCGCAAGGCGCTCGACGGGCTCTACTTCATGATCGGCCAGGAAGAAAAGAAGATCCGCGCCGATCCGGTGGGCACCGGCAGCGCGATCCTCAAGGCTGTGTTCGGCGGACGCTAGTCGCGCGCGTTCACAGCGTCCGCGACAGCTCGAAGATCAATGCCGAAGGCAGCGACTGCATCACGGCTTCGCGACCGATGCAGGCGCCGTTCTCGTTGCCGTGGGTGGACAGCCGCAGCGCACAGCCTTCCGGCGAGATCTCGATGAACACGAACGACGGCATCTCGGTCGAGATGCCGGTGCGCAGGCGGTGGAAGCGGTCGCCCGACAGCACCGATTCGTAGATGATCGCGTGCGGCAGCGCGTCGCGGCAGAACTCTTCCGCCTCCTCGACGGAGTTCACGAAGTCGACCAGCAGGCCCATGTGGCGGATCGATTCCTTGATCAGCGAGCGCACCTCGCGCCCGCTCGCGACGACCAGCACGTGGCTGCCGGCCAGCGGCTTGGAGTTGTCGGACACGCCGAAGCCCTGGTCCATCTCGACGACGCTGACGCCCTCGATCTCGTCGTGTACCGTGCGCGGGAACTCGATCGTCAGCGTGGTCGCGTGTTCCGACACGGCCCGATCCAGCATCAGGCCCAGCGTCCACGAGATCTGCTGCACCAGGCGCCACGCCATCGAGTCGAGCGACGGCAGTGGAGTGCCGACCGGGGTCAGGCGGTCGGAGGCGTCGGAGCTGGCGTGCTCGAACTGGACGGTCAGGCGCGCATACGGGGGCCACGCCTTCACGTCGAGCTTGAATTCGAGGGACTTCTGCGCGAGCTCCAGGCTCCAGTCGACGATCGCCTGCAGCAGTGCGTAGAGCAGCGTGGCGTCCGCGACGACCTCGGCGGGCTTCAGCACCTGGCTGAGGTCGAGCTGACGCGCGGCGACCTCGCGGCCGCGTTGGAGCAGCACTTCGCGCAACATCTGCGTGACGCTGATCTGCTCGGGCGACTGGCGAATGCGCCCGGACGCGAAGCGCGCGAGTTGCTGGCCGATCATGCCGGCGCGGCGGGCGCGCTCGATTTCCTCGCGCAGCATGCGCAGGCCGGCGCGGTCGATCTTGCCGGTGGTCGCGAGCACGGTGACGCGCTCGAGCGCCGCGGACAACGGCAGGCCCACCTCGGTCCCGATCTGGCCGATGATTTCTCGCCAATGACCTTCGTCGGGCGCCAGGGTCTGCTTGTCCTGACTCGGATCGGTCATGGTGGATGGGCGGCTCGAGGCCAGCGTGATTGGCATTTTTGATCCCTCCTTCGAACGTCGCTTGCGACACCGAAGATGCTTCCTATTGTGCGCGCCAGTTGCACAGGTTACAAATTGTCGCGTGTGACGACGTGATGTCGCACATGTTGCGCGGCGTTCGCCAGCGATTCCATCCCCAAGGAGGGTGAGTTGTGCGATCGACCGTGAATTTCCGTTCATCATGGCCCCATGCCTCGACAAAAGCATTCGGATTCACCCGCTGGCCACTGTTGCGTGAGCGCGTTGCGCAACGTGTCCGGCTTGGCCGCGGCGCTCGGGCTGGTGGCGTGCGCCCCCACCTTCGACTGGCGCAGCGTCGCGATGCCCGGCACCCAACTTGTAACAGAGTTGCCCTGCCGACCGTCGCGTTTCGAGCGGGCCGTGACGGTCGCCGGCAGCCCGCTGCAGCTCTTCATGCTGTCCTGCGAAGCCGGTGGCGTCACCTATGGCGTCGCCTCGGCGGAGGTGCGCGATCCGGCCCGCGTGGATGCCGTGCTGGTGGCGCTGCGCGACGGCGCCGCCGCGGCGATCCGGTCGTCCGCTTCACCGGTTGGCGCGTTGAACCTGCGGGGGATCACCCCGTTCAACGGAAATTCCAGTGTGCACCTGCATGGCCAGCGTCCCGACGGCGAGACGGTCGACGAATCGATCCGTGTCTTCGCGCGGGGCACGCGTGTCTTCCAGGCCAGCGCCGTCGGCGCCACGCTGCCGGAGGCGGCGCTCAAGCCTTTCGAGGACGGCCTGCGCTTCGACCTGGAAAAGCCCGCGGCCGACCCCACGTAGGCTTCAAGTGGGTGCGCTCTTTACATGGAAGCGTGCAAAACCGCCACGAAAAGCGGTGAGTGCCCCCGCATGCGGACTGTGCGTACTAGGTTTGCCAAGCTTCCAGGCCGATAATCTTTCGTTTGCGTCAATCCGCGACGCTCGGGTTCCGTCCACGTGGCCGCTGTACTGCTGATCGCTCATGCCCCCCTTGCTTCGGCGTTGCTCGCTGTCGCAGGGCATTGCTATGAAGAAAAGGGTCATTTGTTCGAGGCCATCGATGTCGAACCGAGCATGTCGGCGGAAACGGTCGAGGCCTTGGCCCGCGAGGCGCTCGCGCGCCTGAACACGCCCGAGGTGCTCGTGCTGACCGACGTGTTCGGCGCCACGCCGTGCAACGTCGCGCAGCGGCTGTCCGATGGCGTGAACATCCGCGTCGTCGCGGGCGTCAACGTCCCGATGCTGTGGCGCTCGCTGTGCTACCTGGGCGAACCGCTCGACGCCCTGGTCGCGCGCGCCGTGTCCGGCGCCTCGCAAGGCGTCATGCAGGTCGCGCAGACGCGGCCGCAGAACCAGATCCAATCTCCGATCACGAATGATTCGAACCAATCTCGTCATCAGCAATAAGCTCGGCCTGCACGCTCGCGCATCCGCCAAGCTCACGAAGCTGGCCAGCAGTTTCCAGTGCGAGGTCTTCATGACCCGCAACAGCCGCCGGGTCAACGCCAAGAGCATCATGGGCATCATGATGCTGGCCGCCGGGCTCGGCGCCGAGGTCGAGCTCGAGACCGACGGCGAGGACGAGCAGCAGGCGACCGCCGCGATCACCGCGCTCGTCGACGACAAGTTCGGCGAAGGCCAGTAAGGCCTCGCGCGGCGGACGGCGCGCTCGCGGCTACCCGCCGGCGGGCAGCGACGACTCAGGCCAGGAAGTGGCGCTGGTAGCGGGCCGGGATGTCGGCCACGCGGGTCAGCAGCGGCAGGTCCGCCGTGTTGAAGTCCGGATCCCACGCCGGGGCGCCCAGCACCTTCGCGCCCATGCGCAGGTAGCCCTTGATCAGCGCCGGCGCTTCGACGTCCAGCGACTGGTTCAGGTCGTCCACCGGCAACGCGACGCGCGGGCGCACCTGGCATTCGACCGGCGCGAGGTGGGTCTCGCGCAGGCGCGCCCAGAGGCTCGCCGCGCAATGGCCGCCGTCGCGCATCGAGATGCTGGCGCAGCCGATCACGGTTTCCATGGCGTTGTGCTCCATGAACTGGGCCAGCGCGCCCCACAGCGCCAGGATCACGACGCCCGAGCGGTGGTCGGGATGGACGCAGCTGCGTCCCAGTTCGACCATGCGGTCGCGCAGCGGGCGCAGGCGCGTGAGATCGAACTCGGTGTCGCTGTAGAAGCTGCCGGCGCGCCGGGCGGCCGCGGGCGTCAGCACGCGATAGGTGCCCACGACTTCGCCGGGCTCGTCGTTGCCGGGCACGGTGCGCACGATCAGGTGCTCGCAGAAATCGTCGAACAGGTCGATGTCGTGGCCGGCGGGGGCGCCGGCGGCCGGGGTCGGCCGGGCGCCCATCTCGTCGACGAAGACCGCGTGGCGCAGGCGCTGCGCGGCGCGGACGTCATCGAGGTGCTTGGCCCAGACGACCTGCAGTGTCGGCGCGACGTGCGAGCGCTGCGACCGGCCGGCCGCCCGCTCGGGACGCCGCTGGCCGTCCGGTGACGTCAGCGTGGCGAGCCCGGTGCTCGTTTCGATCATGGTCTTCTCCCGAACTATATGCAGGAGATGGTGTCGTCCGGCGATGACGTCCCCGTGAACTGTTGGTGACGACGCCGTGACGCTGCCGAAGGCGGATTGCGCAGGCCGCCGCGCCGTGTTCGCTCCCGGCATTTCGCGGCCTGCGGGCGCGGGAGCGCGGTCGACCCGAACCGCGTGCCGAGCATGCCGCAAGGCATCGTGCCCGCGGCTTGAACGGCGCCGCGACGAGCCCCCTTGCTGCTACATTGACCGCTAGAACCCGCCGGGGCGCCAGCCCCGCGTCCGGCGTGCGGTTCGCGGAGGTCGGTTCGTGAGCATTCAGGTGTTCGGTCTGCCGGTATCGCGCGGCGTCGCGATCGGTCGTGCGGTGCTCGTCGCGTCGAGCCGGGTGGACGTCGCCCACTATTACGTGGAAGCCAGCATGATCGAGGCCGAGGTGAGGCGCCTGCGTGCCGCGCGCGACCTGGTCGTGGAGGAACTCACCGCGCTCAAGGGCGACGTGCCGGAAGACGCGCACGACGAGTTGGTCGCGCTGCTGGACGTGCACCTGATGCTGCTGCAGGACGACTCGCTGTCGGAGGCGACGCGGCAATGGATCGTGGAGCGCCACTACAACGCCGAATGGGCGTTGTCGTCGCAGCTGGAGGTGATCGCGCGCCAGTTCGACGAGATGGAGGACGAGTACCTGCGCGATCGCAAGGCCGACCTGGAGCAGGTGGTCGAGCGCGTGATCACGGCGCTGGGACGGCTGGGCGGCGATTCTTTCGACGACCCGCCGCCGCAGGGCCAGCGCGATTTCGCCGGCGAGGATCCGCTCATCCTGGTGGCCAACGACATCGCGCCGGCGGACATGCTCAAATTCAGGCGCAGCGTGTTCACCGGCTTCGTGACCGACGTCGGCGGGCGCAACTCGCACACGGCCATCGTCGCGCGCAGCATGGACATCCC
>FTJN01003209.1_pt1 | contig 29523 bp, 26 predicted proteins | sample 1658361 | NCBI WGS metagenome assembly FTJN01 (sample SAMEA3914819, study PRJEB12502) | metagenome | biome: forest; material: soil | place: Canada | collected 2010-06-26 | depth 0.3 m
TCGATGCACAAACTCGTCCACCTCATGCACGCCATCGTCTGCAAAGGGGTCGGTTTCGACCCTCGGTTTGGTCAATTGGCACTTGACGGCCAAGACGGTATCTGACCTCGATCGTGAGCGAAATTCGAGGTCAGGCTCCGTCTCGAATCGCGGTGAGCGACCGGACTTCCGGCAACAGACAGGCGCGATCCGAGTCGGTGCCGGACCCCCTCTTCGGTGGCGGCTCGACCCGTGACGATGAACCAGACCTCAAACCTCCAGCCACTCCTTGCGCACCGCCGCATCGGCCTTCAGCTCCGCCGGCGTCCCCTCGAACACGACCCGGCCGTGTCCCATCACCACGCAGCGCTGCGAGATCTCCAGCGCGATGGTGAGCTTCTGCTCGATCAGCAGCACCGACAGCCCGCGCGCCTTCAGCGCCAGCAGGTACTCGGCCACCAGTTCGACGATCTTGGGGGCGAGGCCCTCGGTGGGCTCGTCGATGATGATCAGCTCGGGGTCGCCCATCAGCGAGCGGCACAGCGTGAGCATCTGCTGCTCGCCGCCGGACAGCACGCCGGCCTCGGTGTGCTGGCGTTCGCGCAGGCGCGGGAACAGCGTGTACATGTCCTCGAAACTCCAGCGGGGATTCTTCGCCCCCGACTTCTCGCCCAGTTGAAGGTTCTGGTGCACGGTCAGCCGCGGGAAGATGTCGCGGTTCTCGGGCACGTAGGCGATGCCGCGGTGGGCGATCTCGTACGGCTTCAGGCCCGCGAGCGGCTGGCCCTTCCACGTGACCGCGCCTTGGGTGTCGACGAGTCCCATCACGGCCTTCGCGGTGGTCGAGCGGCCCGAGCCGTTGCGCCCCAGCAGCGCGACGATCTCGCCCGGCGCGACGGCCAGCGTCACGCCGTGCAGCACGTGGCTCTTGCCGTAGAACGCGTGGAGCTTGTCGAGTTGCAGCATCAGCCGCCCTCCGCCTGGGTCTGCGCCAGTACCGATCCCAGGTAGGCCTCCTGCACGCGCGGGTTGGCGCGCACGGCCTCCGGCGTGTCGAAGGCGATCACCTCGCCGTAGACCAGCACGGCGATGCGGTCGGCCAGGCCGAAGACGACGCCCATGTCGTGCTCCACGGTCAGCAGCGTCTTGCCGGCGGTCACGTCGCGGATCAATTGCACGAAGCGGCGCGTCTCGCTCTTGCTCATGCCGGCGGTCGGCTCGTCCAGCAGCACCACGTCGGCGCCACCGGCGATCGTCAGGCCGATCTCCAGCGCACGCTGCTCCGCGTAGGTCAGGTTCATCGCGAGGACGTCGCGCCGGCGCTCGAGCTGGAGCATCGCCATCAGTTGCTCGGCGCGCTCGTTGGCGTCGTCCAGGCTGGAGAGGAAGCGCCAGAACGCGTAGCGGTAGCCCAGCGACCACAGGACCGCGCAGCGCAGGTTCTCGAACACCGACAGGCGGGTGAACAGGTTGCTCACCTGGAAGCTGCGCGCCAGGCCCTGGCGATTGATGCGATGCGGCGCCGCGCCGTCGATGCGCGCGCCGTTGAGCACGATCTCGCCCGAGCTGGGCGCGAAGCGCCCGCTGATCAGGTTGAACAGCGTGGACTTGCCGGCGCCGTTGGGCCCGATGATAGCGACGCGCTCGCCCGCGTTCACCTGCAGCGACGCGCCGCGGATGATCTCGGTCTTGCCGAAGCGCTTGCGGACGTCGCGCAGCTCCAGCGCGATGCGCGGCGGCGACGCGGCCGCGCGGGCCTGGGCGACACGCTCGGCGATGTCGGTCATCGACACGCCTCCGGCCTGCGGCCCGCGGTGCGAGCGTCCTTCGGAGCGGCCGGATGCTTGCTCATGCCGCCTCCCGCCGCTTGATCTCGCGCTCGATGTCGCCCTGCGCCTCGTCCCAGCGAACCCGGAAGCGGCGCCGCGCGAACTCGAACGCCGCCGCGCCGACGAGCAGCAGCAGCGCCGCCCCGACCCACGCCGCGGCGCCCTTGGCGTCGAGCGACACGCCGCAGAACTTCATCACCGGCCCGAGCGCCTCGTTCAACTGCAGGTGGTACAGCATCTCCACCATCGCGCTGGCGCCGGCGAACGCGATCGCGCCCGCGCCCGCCAACGCGACGTAGCCGGGCAGGAGCGGCTTCAACCGGCCGAACGCCGCGAGCCGCAGGTTGGCGAGGACGAGCCCGGCGACGCCGGCCGGCGCGTACATCACCATCAGCACGAACGCGAGGCCCAGGTACAGCAGCCACGCCTTGGTCAGCTCCGACAGCACCACCGTCGCCAGCACCATCAGCACGCCGCCGATGACGGGGCCGAAGAAGGCGGTGGAGCCGCCCAGGAACGTGAACAGCAGGTACGCGCCGGAACGCTGGGCGCCGACCACTTCGGCGGTGGCGAGCTCGAAGTTGATCGCGGCGAGGCCGCCCGAGATGCCGGCGAACAGGCCCGCGATGATGAACGCGAACCAGCGCACGCGCTGCGTGTCGTAGCCGATGAAGGCCACGCGCTCGGGGTTGTCGCGCACCGCGTTGAGCATGCGGCCCAGCGGCGTGCGGGTGAACGCGAACATCAGCGCGGTGCAGACGAAGCAGTACAGCGCGATCAGGTAGTAGACCTGGATCTGCGGCCCGAAGGTGACGCCCAGCACCGCCGGCGGCACCACGCGGTTGCTGGCGATGCCCGCCTCGCCGCCGAAGAACTCCGGCAGCATCAGCGACATCGAATAGACCAGTTCGCCGATGCCGAGCGTGATCATCGCGAACGTCGTGCCCGACTTGCGCGTCGTGACGAAGCCGAACAACGCGGCGAAGACGAGGCCCGCGAGGCCGCCCACCAGCGGCACCAGGCTCACCGGCAGGTGCAACGCGCCCGCGCCGACCTTGTTGAGCGCATGCGCGGCCAGGAAGCCGCCGAGGCCGCTGTAGACCGCGTGTCCGAAGCTGAGCATGCCGCCCTGCCCCAGCAGCATGTTGTACGACAGGCACGCGATGATCGCGATGCCCATCTGCGTCATCAAGGTCTGCGACAGGCTGCTCGAGAACACGAGCGGCGCGAGCAGCAGCACCAGCGCGTAGCCGCTCCAGACGATCCAGCGTCCCACGTTGTACGGCTTGAAATGAAAGGCGCGCTCAATCATCGCGCGTCCCGAACAGCCCGCGTGGCCGGAAGATGAGGATCAGCACCAGCAACAGGTACGGCAGGATGGGGGCGACCTGGGCCAGCGTCAGCTTCATCAGCGGGTAGGCCAGGCTGTCCGGCGACACCGTCCAGCCCACCGCGGACGCGGCGTTGACGAGCGACTTGTCCACCGTCAGCGGCACCGTCTGCAGCAGCCCGATCAGCAGCGAGCCGACGAAGGCGCCGACCAGCGACCCCGTGCCGCCGACGACCACGACGACGAACAGGATCGAGCCCACCGACGCGGCCATCGCGGGCTCGGTGACGAAGGTGGTGCCCCCGATCACGCCGGCCAGGCCGGCCAGCGCGCAACCGGCGCCGAACACGAGCATGAACACGCGCGGCACGTTGTGCCCGAGCGCCTCGGCCATCTCGGGATGCGTCAGCGCGGCCTGGATCACGAGGCCCACCCGCGTGTGCTTGAGCAGCAGCCACAAGGCGAGCAGCATCAGCAACGCCACGACCATCATGAAGGCGCGCGTGGCGGGAAACGTCGTGCACGTCGCGTGCGCGCAGGTGGCCGCGTCCGCGTGCCCGAGGATCAGCGACAGTCCCGTGGCGGCCGACTGCACGAGCGTGAACGCCGGTTGCGCCAGCGCCGCCGGCGGGTCGAACGCGATCGGCGCACGACCCCAGACGACCTGCACCAGTTCGAGGATCAGGTAGCTCAGACCGAAGGTGAGCAACAGCTCGGGCACGTGGCCGAACTTGTGGACGCGGCGCAGGCAGGCGCGCTCGAAGACCGCGCCGAGCAGGCCGACCACGAGCGGCGCCGCCGCCAGCGCCGGCCAGAAGCCGAGGATGCGCGACAGCGCATATCCCACGTAGGCCCCCAGCATGTAGAAGCTGGCGTGGGCGAAGTTCAGCACGCCCATCATGCTGAAGATCAGGGTGAGCCCCGAACTGAGCATGAACAGCAACAGCCCCGAGCTGAGGCCGTTGAGGAGGTTGATGACGACCTGGTCCATGGTGGATCAGATCGCGGCCACCGATGAAGCCGTCCTGGCGGGGGTAGATCCTGCGACTGCGCGCAGGATGACAGCCCTCGCTTCGTCAGCGCGCAGGATGACAGCCCTCGCCTCGTCATCCTGCGCGCAGTCGCAGGATCCACGCGCGCCGAGGACACTCCCCGGCAGCATCAGGATGGCCGCTTCATTTGACAGGAGGTGGGCGTGCTCGCCACGTAGGCGTCGTAGTGCGCCACCGGCGCGAAGGTGTAGCCGGTGTTCTCGACCGAGTACGGGCTTTTCGCGTCCGTCTTCTGCCACACCGAGACCCACAGGTCCTGCTGCAACTGGTGATCCGTCTTGCGCATCTCGATGTCGCCGTTGTAGCTCTTCAGGCGCAGGCCCTCCAGCGCCGCGGCCACCTTCACCGGATCGGTGGACTTGGCCTTGGCCATCGCCTCGGACAGCAGCTGCAGCTCGGTGTAGATGTCGGCGACGTAGAAGTCGTCGTTGAACCTGGCCTTGAAGTCGTCCTGCAGCTTGCGGATGGGACCGCTCATGTTGGGGTGGCCGTAGCCCACGAAGTAGATGCGGCCCGCGGCGCCCGCGCCCAGCGAGGTGGGCGTGCCGGAGTTGTTGGCGTAGTAGGTGAAGAACTTGACGTTGAGCCCGGCCTCGTTGGCCGCCTTGACCAGCAGCGAGAGGTCGGAGCCCCAGTTGCCGGTGATGATGGTGTCGGCGCCGGAGGCCTTGATCTTGGCGACGTAGGGCGCGAAGTCGGTGACCTTGGCGAGCGGGTGCAGGTCCTCGCCGACGATCTCGATGTCCGGGCGCTTGCGCGCGAGGTCGGCCTTGGCGAACTTGGCCACCTGGACGCCGTGCGCGTAGTTCTGGCCGATGATGTAGACCTTGTGGATGTCCTTCTGGTCCTTGATGAAGGTGGTCAGGGCCTCCATCTTCATCGAGGTGTCGGCGTCGAGGCGGAAGTGCCAGTAGCTGCACTTGCTGTTGGTGAGGTCGGGGTCGACCGCCGCGTAGTTCATGTAGAGCACTTCCTTGCCGGGATTGCGCTCGTTGTTCTTGTTGATCGCGTCCACCAGCGCGCCGGCGGAACCGGAGCCGTCGCCCTGCGTCACGTAGCGGATGTTCTGGTCGAGGGCCGACTTCAGGTTGTTGAGCGATTCCGCCGGGCTCACCTTGTTGTCGAACGGCACGATCTCGAACTTGACGCCGGCGGGGTTGTTCTTGTTGAACAACTCGGCGAGGTACTGGAAGCTCTTGAGCTGGTTCTGGCCGATGGGCGCCATCAGGCCCGACAACGGGTCGATCCAGGCGATCTTGACGGTCTCGCCCTTTTGCGCGAACGCCGCGCCGGGGTGAAGCGCGAGAAAGGCGAGCGCGAGGGTGGAGGCGAGCGCCAGGGGCTTCTTCGAGAACTGCATGTCGATGTCTCCGTTCGCTCCGCGATGAGTCGCGGTAGCCTGTGTCGCGGGATACGGTATCGGAACGTCGGTCGGTTGCCTTGAGGGACTACCCCGAAGAACCATGTCGCGGCGGCGACAGCCGAAACGGGTTTCTAGCCCACTGTCGGCAGCACGTGGTCGCGGAACTGCTCGCGCAGCTTGAGCTTCTGCAGCTTGCCGGTGGCCGTGTGCGGCAGCTCGGCCACCACGGCCACGTCGTCGGGGATCTGCCACTTGGCGATCTTGCCGTCGAAGAAGCGCAGCAGTTCCTCGCGCGAGACCGTCGCGCCCGGCTTGGGCACCACCACCAGCAGCGGCCGCTCGTCCCACTTCGGGTGGCGGATGGCGATCACCGCCGCCTCGTGCACCGCTGGATGGCCGATGGCGATGTTCTCGAGCTCGATCGAGCTGATCCACTCGCCGCCCGACTTGATCACGTCCTTGCTGCGGTCGGTGATGTACATGAACCCGTCCGGGTCGATGGCCGCGACGTCGCCGGTGGGGAACCAGCCGGGTTCGCCGTCCACCGTCACCAGCGGCGACGCCGTCGACTTGAAGTAGCGCGAGATCACCCACTGGCCGCGCACCACCAGGTTGCCGGCCGCCTGGCCGTCCCACGGCAGCGAGCGACCCTCGTCGTCGATGATGGCCATGTCGATGCCGTAGATCACCCGGCCCTGGCTCTGCAGCAGCTTCTGCCTGGCCTCCGGCGGCAGCGCTTCGTGCTTGGACTGCAGCCGCGACAGCGTGCCCAGCGGCGACAGCTCGGTCATGCCCCAGGCGTGGATCACCTCGATGCCGTAGTCCTCCTGCAGCGACTTCATCATCGCCGGCGGACACGCCGAGCCGCCGATGACGGTGCGCTTGAAGGTGCTGAAGCGCAGGTCGTTGGCCCTCATGTAGTTCAGCAGTCCCAGCCACACGGTGGGCACGCCCGCGCTGAACGTGACCTTCTCGCTCTCGAACAGCTGGTACAGCGACGCGCCGTCGAGCCACGCGCCGGGCATCACCAGCTTGGCGCCGATCATCGCGGCCGTGTACGGGATGCCCCAGGCGTTGACGTGGAACATCGGCACGATGGGCAGCACCACGTCGCGCGTGGACAGGCACATCGCGTCGGGAAGCGCCGCGCCGTACGAGTGCAGCACGATCGAGCGGTGGCTGTACAGCGCGCCCTTGGGGTTGCCGGTGGTGCCGGAGGTGTAGCAGAGCGTGGCCGCGGTGTTCTCGGCCAGTTCGGGCCAGGCGTAGTCGCCGGCTTGCGCCGCGACCAGGTCGTCGAAGCACAGCAGGCCGGGGATGCCGGTGGACGCGGGCATCTGGCCGCGGTGGCCCATCAGCACGAAGTGGCGCACCGTCTTCAACTTCGGCGCGAGCTTCTCGGCCAGCGGCAGCAGGCCGGCGTCGAAGCACAGCACGGCGTCCTCGGCGTCGTTGGCGATCCATTCGATCTGCTCGGGGAACAGGCGCGGGTTGATCGTATGGCAGACGCGGCCCGAGCCGGACACGCCGTAGTAGATCTCGACATGCCGGTGGCCGTTCCACGCCAGCGTGGCCACGCGCTCGCCGGTCGCCACGCCCAGCGCGTCCAGCGCCTGCGCGAACCGGCGCGAGCGCTGCTCGACCTCGCCCCAGTTGCTGCGGTGGATGTCGCCCTCGCAGCGCCGCGACACGATCTCCACGTCGCCCGCATGCCGCGCCGCGTGCCGGATCAGCGACGACACGGTCAACGGCATCTCCATCATCTGGCCCATCAGGACGCTCATCGCAGTCTCCTTGTCGTTGGTCTTCGCCCACCCGCCGTTCGCCGCCCGATGTCGCAGGAGCGACACCTGCCGGATGCGAGGGCTGCCCTACTTTAAAGCCCTTCGCGGCCCCTGCGCCACCCGCGCTGGCTAGACTTCCACGTAAATGACCGCCCTCGTCCCGACCGCCCCCGACGTCGCCGCACCCACCGGCCCGGATTCCACGCACTGGATCAACCGCTTCGCGCGTTTCACCCAGCAGGTTCCCGACGTCCGCCGCGACGACGAGACCGCCCCGGCCGACGTGCGCCGCCACACCTACGGCACCGACCTGCCCGCGCAGCCCTTCCCCGAGCCGCATTGGGTCGCGACCAGCCCCGACTGCGCCGCGCTGCTGGGCTGGCCGAACGACTGGGCCACGCGCGCCGACTGGCGCGCCGTCGACGTCCTCACGGGCCGCGCCACCTGGCCGGGACTGCAGCCGATGGCGACGGTCTACAGCGGCCACCAGTTCGGCGTCTGGGCCGGCCAACTGGGCGACGGCCGTGCGCTGCTGCTGGGCGAGTGGCAATCGGCGCCGGGCGGCCCGTCGTTCGAGCTGCAGCTCAAGGGCGCCGGCCGCACGCCCTACTCGCGCATGGGCGACGGCCGCGCCGTGCTGCGCTCGTCGATCCGCGAGTTTCTGTGCTCCGAGGCGATGCACGCGCTGGGCGTGCCCACCACCCGCGCGCTGGCCGTCGCCGGCTCGGCGCTGCCGGTGCGGCGCGAGGCGATGGAGACCGGTGCCGTCGTCACGCGCGTCGCCCCCGGCTTCCTGCGCTTCGGCCACTTCGAGCACTTCGCGCACTCCAACCAGCACGCGGCGCTGCGCCGCCTGGTGGACTTCACGATCGCGACCTGGTTCCCCGAACTGGTCGACGGCAAGGACGGCCTCGACCCGCTGCATGCCTGGCTCGCCGAGGTGGTGCGCCGCACCGCCGCGATGGTGGCGCACTGGCAGGCCGTCGGCTTCGCGCACGGCGTGATGAACACCGACAACATGTCCATCCTGGGCCTGACGATCGACTATGGCCCGTTCGGCTTCCTCGACGGCTTCGATCCGGGCCACGTCTGCAACCACTCCGACACCGGCGGACGCTACGCGTTCGCGCGCCAGCCCAACGTGGCGTGGTGGAACCTGCATGCGCTGGGCCATGCGCTCAAGCCGCTGTGCGACGACCCCGACTCGACGCTGCCCGTGGTGCTCGACACCTTCGGCGACCTCTTCACCGCGGCGTACTCCGACCACATGCGCGCCAAGCTGGGCCTCGAGCTCGCCGAGGACGGCGACAAGGCCTTGCTCGACGACCTGCTGGGCCTGATGGCCGGCGAGCGCGTCGACCACACGCTCGCCTTCCGTGCGCTGGCCGCGTTCGACCGCGGCACGGGAGCCACGCCGCCGGCGTTCCGCGATCACTTCATCGCGCGCGCCGACGCGGACGCCTGGGGCACGCGCTACCTGGCCCGGCTGGAATCCGAGACACGCTCCGACGCCGATCGCCACGCCGCGATGAACCGCGCCAACCCGAAGTACATCCTGCGCAACCACCTGGCCCAGCGCGCGATCGAGCAGGCGGACGCGGGCGACTTCGGCGAGGTAAGGGCGCTGCACGAGTTGCTGCGCCGGCCGTACGACGAGCAGCCGGACCAGGCGCGCTACGCCGCGCTGCCGCCGGACTGGGCGCGGCACATCGAGGTGTCCTGCTCGTCCTGAACCGCCCGGAAACCGGCCGGCGGGAGCGACACGTGCCTGCGCTAGACTTCGACCCCGCGATTCCCTGATTTGTGGCGCTGGGCGCCACGCTCCGTCGAGCCGACTTCCGGCCGTCGTCCACGCCCTTTCCTCCAGCCTGACCGGGCGCTCCCGCCGACCATGAAAATCCTTTTCGACTTCCTGCCGCTGGTCTTCTTTTTCGTGACGTACAAGGTCGCCGGCAGGCTGCCCGACCAGGGTGCGGGCTTCGCCACGCAATGGCTGGGCACGCTGGTGCAAGGCGGCATCGTCGGCGCCACCGAGGCGCCCGCGCTGCTCGCCACCGTAGTGGTGCTGGTGGCCACCCTGGTGCAGGTCACGTGGATGAAGGCCACGGGGCGCAAGATCGACCTGATGCTGTGGGTGGGCCTGGCGCTGATCGTGGTGTTCGGCGGACTCACGGTCTGGTTCCACAATCAGATGTTCATCATGTGGAAGCCGAGCATCACCTACTGGCTGCTGGGACTGGTGTTCTGGGGCAGCCAGGCTTTCTTCCACAAGAACCTGCCGCGCGCGACGCTGCGCAACCTCGACATCGAACTGCCGGACACCGTCGCCCAACGGCTGAACTTCGGCTACGTCGCGATGTTCGCGGTGCTCGGACTGATGAATCTGTGGGTTGTGTATTTCATGCGCGACCACTGGGTGGTATTCCACACGTTCGTCCTCGCGGGCCTCATGCTGCTGTTCGGCATCGGCCAGGGCTTTTATCTGAACAAGTACATGACGCATGCGGTCCCGACCGACGAGGCGGCGTCCTGAATATGCCCGACCCCACCCTGCACGCCCTGCTGACGCAGGCCCTGACCGAACGGCTGGAGCCCACCCGGCTCGAACTGGTGGACGACAGCGCCGCGCACGCCGGCCACGCGGGCGCGCGCGAAGGCTCGCATTTCAACCTGCGCATCGTGAGCGCGCAGTTCGCGGGATTGCCCCGGATTTCGCGTCATCGCCTCGTGTATGATGCCCTTCGCCCCTGGATGGCCGAGGGCATCCATGCGCTCGCCATCGACGCCCGCACGCCGGACGAAGCCTGAAAACTGCTTCTGCTTTGTTTCGGCGCGCAGATTCTCGATAGAGTTTCTCGATGGGTGCCTTTTGATGTGTCCAGGAGTATCAGGTTATTACCGCAACCTGAACGACTCCCCGACATGGTGAAACCCCCAGGAACTTAATTGCTCCTGTTCACGTCCAAAACCGTTTGCTCGAAAGTCTCCCAGCATGAATTTCAAAACCTCGGCCGCGCTGATCGGCACCCTCGTGCTGCCGGTCGCAGTGATGGCGCAGAACCTGACCACGGTCAACGGCAAGCCGGTGCCCCTGGCGCGCGTCGACGCGCTGATCAAGACGGCCACCCATGGCCAGGAAGCCCCGCCGGAAGTCAAGGCCCAGGCCAAGGACCAGGTCGTGATGCGCGAGATCTTCGCCCAGGAAGCCGAGAAGCAAGGCATCCCCGGCACCGCCGACTACAAGATGCAGCTCGAACTGGTTCGCCAGACCGTCCTGATCAACACCTTGTTCCAGAACTTCATCAAGGCGCATCCGGTCAGCGACGCCGATGCGCAGGCGGAATACAACAAGATCAAGGCCGAGCAGTCGGGCATGGAATACGACGCGCGCCACATCCTGGTCGACAGCGAAGACGAAGCCAAGAAGCTGATCGCCCAGATCAAGAACGGCGCCAAGTTCGAGGACCTGGCCAAGAAGAACTCCAAGGACACGGGCTCCGCCGAGAACGGCGGCGACCTCGGCTTCGCCAAGCCGGGCGGCTACGTCCCTGAATTCGCCAACGCCCTGCAAAGCCTGAAGAAGGGCCAGATGACCGACACCCCGGTCAAGACGCAGTTCGGCTACCACATCATCCGCCTGGAAGACACGCGCGCCGCGCAGTTCCCGGCGTTCGAGGAAGTCAAGGACAAGGTCAAGCAGCAAGTCCAGCAGGTCAAGCTGCAGGAGTACGAGGAAAAGCTGCGCAAGTCGGCGAAGACGGACTACAAGTTCTCCGCCGAGCAGCCGCAACAGGCGCCCGCCGCCGCTCCGGCCCAGAAGTAAGACCGCCTGGTCGCGGCGCGTCGCGCGCCGCGGTCGACAGCGAAAGCGCCCACCTGCGAAGGTCGGGCGCTTTTTTCATCCTCTGCCGTCTCCGGACGCCGAACTGTCGCCGGCCCGGCACGAGACCTCTTGCCTGGCTCAGGCCGGCAACGCGTCCAGCAGCCGTCCCGCCTCGATGTGCAGTTGGCGATCGCAACGCGCGGCGATCGCCGTGTCGTGCGTCACGAGCACCAGCGTCGTGCCGATCTCGCGGTTCAGGTCGAACATCAGCTGCATCACCGTCTCGCCGGTGGCGAAGTCGAGGCTGCCGGTGGGCTCGTCGGCCAGCAGCACCTGCGGACGCACGACGAAGGCGCGCGCCAGCGCCACGCGCTGCTGCTCGCCGCCGGACAGCACGCGCGGGTAGTGCCCCAGGCGCTCGCCCAGGCCCACGCGGGCCAGCATCTCGGTGGCGCGCGTGCGCGCGTCACGCGCGCCGGCGAGCTCCAGCGGCAGCATCACGTTCTCGAGCGCCGTGCGGTGCGCCAACAGCTGGAAGCTCTGGAACACGAAGCCCACGCGTTCGGCGCGCACGGCCGCGCGCGCGTCCTCGCTCAGCGAGAACAGGTCGCTGCCGGCCATGGTCACCGAGCCGGAGGTGGGAACGTCCAGGCCGGCCAGCAGTCCAAGAAGCGTGCTCTTGCCCGAACCGGAGGCGCCGACGATGGCGGCCGATTCGCGGGCATTCAGGGTGAACGAGATGTCATGGAGAATCGTCAGGGTTCCGGTGGCGTCGCTCACCTGGCGGGTGAGACGATCGACGACGATGATGGGCTCAGACATGCATTCACTTTTCGGGGCGCGGCAATCGCGCCGCAGGTTCCTCCACTTTAGCGCGAGCGTCGCGGCGGCGCTGGCCGCGGCGTCGGCGGCCCATGCCTCGGGCGCTGCGGCCTCCGCGGCCGGCGGCGGGCACGAGATCGTGGTCGTCGGCGACAGCGTGTCCGCCGAGTACGGGCTCGCGCGCGGCACCGGCTGGGTCGCCCTGCTCGGCCAGCGCCTGGCCGCCGAGAAGCTGCCCTGGACGGTGTCCAACGCCAGCATCAGCGGCGACACCTCGTCGGGCGGGCTCGCGCGCCTGCCCACCGTGCTCAAGCTGCACCACGCCAAGGTGGTCGTGATCGAGCTCGGAGGCAACGACGCGCTGCGCGGCCTGCCCATGAGCGACACGCGCAAGAACCTCGACGCGATGGTCGCGCTCGCCGGCGCTTCCGGGGCGCGCGTGCTGATCGCCGGCATGATGGTGCCGCCCAACTTCGGCAAGAAGTACGAGGCCGACTTCGCGAAGATGTACGCCGACGTCGCCGCCGCCCACCACGCCGCGCTGGTGCCCTTCATCTTCAAGGGCATCGCCGACCGGCCGGACGCCGACGACTGGTTCCAGGCCGACCGCATCCACCCGATCGCCAAGGCGCACCCCCTCATCCTCGACAACGTCTGGCCACAACTCAAGCCGCTGCTGAAAGCCTGAGCGTCAGCGGGACGCGACGGGCGCCGGCGGGGTCGGCGCGGTGATGGGCCGGATCGGCGCCGTCGCGGCAGTGGGCGCCACCGGTCGCGGTACCGCGGGCACGGGCACTGTCGCGGGCGGCACGGGCCGGGCGATGTCGACCCCGGCGAGGTGTCCCCCCGGCTTCGCCGGCGTGATGGGCAGCACGGCGGACGCCACGGGCGCAGAAGGTGGCGCGACGCCCTTGGCACCGTTGGCCGGTCCGCCGGCCTGCGCGGCCGCGATCGACACCTGCACCTGGGGCGTCGCCGCCGACAGCGCCGCATGGCCCGCCGGCGCGGCCGGCGGCGCCGTCGCGAGCGCCTTCGCGAGGCGCTCGTCGAGCGCCGGCTTGCGCAGGTCGGCGCCCCGCAGGCCCGGCATCGTCGACACCGGCACGCGGGGCTGCAACGCGGCGGCACCGACCACCGTGACGGCCCCCGGCACGCCGCGGTTCGCGTACGCGGCCGCGCCCGCGGGCACGAGACGCGCGCGCCCGTTGATCGCGACCGTGCGCCGCGCGGCCGGCGCGATGCTCGCGCCGCTCAGCGCGTTCCAGTAGTTCGCGGACACCGCATACGCGGGAAACATCGGCTCGTCCGGCGCCAGCGCCACCCAACCGACCGCGGGCGCGCCGTCCACCGTCAGCGCCGGCCCGCCGAACCAGCCGACCAGCGCCGGCGCATAGACCGGGCGCGCCGCGCCCCAGCGACCCGGCGTCCAGGCCCAGCGGCCCTTCACCGCGAGCCAGCGGCCGTAGTGGAACGGCGCGAAGCCCCAGGGCTGGTCGTCGATCCAGGTCCACCCCCAGGGCGAGTTCCACGACCAGGCCCCCTGCTGGTACGGCTGCCAGTCCTTGGGCAGCTTCGCCGGCGTCCACAGGGGCGCGCCGTCGGGCGCCACGCTCCAGGCCCCGAAGCGCACGAGCTCGGCGGCACCGGTCATCTCGGACGGCACCTGCGCCGCGGCATTGGCGGGGGCCAGCTTGTCGTCGGCCTGGTCGGCCGCCCGCACCGCGTCGCCGAAGGCGTCCTTGACCGCGGGCACCATGCGGTAGTGGGTGGTCTGCTGCGCGCCCGTGCGCCAGACCTCCGCCCGCTGCGGCGCGACGACGGGCAGCGAGCTGTCAGGCGCCTCCAGCAACAGGTCGCCCGACCCGACCTGCACGGCCAGCACCTGGTGCGCGACGCGGTCGAACCGGTACTCGCCGGGGTGGTGCGGCACCCACGCGCCCTCGTCGGTCTCGACGAACAGCTCGCCCGGGATGTCGTCCGAGCGCACGCGCACCGCGAGCTGTCCGTGGTCGAAGTGCAGCCGGATCTTCTGGTCGTCGAGCTGGGTGACGACGAGGTCGGAGTCGGCGCCCACGCGCACCACCGTCGAGCCGAACTGCAGGGTCGCGCGGCCGGTCTTGTCGGTGGTGATGCGGTCGCCGGTGGACAGCGGCTGGTTGCGCAGCAGCGCCGCCCAGACGCCCTCGGGATTGATCGTGCGGGCCTCGCCCGTGATCTCGGCGACGCGTCCGACTCGCGCGGGCGGGTCTTCCTGCGCGTGCGCAGCGGCACCCAGAAGGCACGCGGCGACGACGACGAGCGAGCGAACAGGAAGGTTCATGGACATTCAACGCAGTGAAGGCGCCGGTGGACGACACCGAACCGTCATCCTGCGCGAAGCGAAGCGGAGTCGCAGGATCCACCGCTGCAGCGGCGCGTGGATCCTGCGACTGCGCGCAGGATGACGCTTCAATCCTAATCGTCCGCGTTCGGATCCATGTCGGGAAAGAGCACGCTGGTGTAGCCGAACTGCGTCAGGTCGCGCATGCGCGTCGGGTACAGGCGGCCGATCAGGTGGTCGCATTCGTGCTGCACCACGCGGGCATGGAAGCCGTCGGCCTCGCGGTCGATCGCGTTGCCCAGTTCGTCCACGCCGGTGTAGCGGATGCGCTCCCAGCGCGGCACGACGCCGCGCAGGCCCGGCACCGACAGGCAGCCCTCCCAGCCGTCCACCTCGGCGTCGTCCAGCGGCGTGATCACCGGATTGATCAGCACCGTCCGGGGCACCGGCGGCGCATCGGGATAGCGCACGTTGCTGTCGTAGCCGTAGATCACCAGTTGCAGGTCGACGCCGATCTGCGGCGCGGCCAGGCCGGCGCCGTTGGCGTGCTTCATCGTCTCGAACATGTCGGCGATCAGCTCGCGCATCTCGGGCGTGTCGAACCGCTCGACGGGCTTGGCGATGCGCAGCAGGCGCGGGTCGCCCATCTTGAGGATTTCGCGGACGGTCATGGGGCGCAGGAATTGGAAGGGAAGTTCGGCCCATTATGCAAAACGCCACGCCGCGTGGCGTTCCGCGGCCCGGAAGACACGCGTGGCCGCGGGGGCGGCTCCTACAATTGCGCGGCGCCGGTCGCCGAACCGCGCGACGAACCCATCGCACACGAGCCGCGAAAAGCGGCCACACACGAGGAGGCCGCATGCTGCTGGTCTGGGGAAGGAAGTGGTACACGCGCAAGCTGGGCTTCGTCGCCGATTTCTGCGAGATCTGCCGCCGCCCGCAGGCGTTCAGGCTCGAACGCCGGTCGCTGATCGGGCACGTCTGGTACCTGCCGATGGGCACGACGCACGCGGTGCACCACCAGGGCCGCTGCACGCGCTGCACGACCCAGATCGCGACGGAGTTCATCCGCTACGCGCAGGTCGTGAAGAAGAAGGCGGCGTCCACGCGCGACCTGCTCGCCACCACCCTGCCCGACCACGAACGTGTGCTACAGCAGCGCATGGAGGCCGAACGCATCGTGCGCGACGACGTCACCGCCCTGTCGCCCGCGGTGCGCCGCGACCTGCTCGTGCGCCCCTTCGTCACGCTCTCGCCGATGGTGGAGCAGCGTTTCGCGACCCTGCAGCTCGACGCCTGGGCCGCCGTCGCGCTGCTGTCGTTCTTCGTGTTCCCGCCGCTCATGCAGGCCCTGTTCTCCCTCGTCTCGCCGGACAACGTGGAGCTCGGGCTGCTGGCAGGGCTCGGACTCAGCGTCGCGCTGATCTTCTGGACCGGCGTCGGCGCGAAGCGGCGCTGGATCCGCAAGTTCGTCGCACCGCGCCTGATCGGCAGCCTTGCCCCGCTGCGCGCGACCGGCGCCGAGGTCGAAGGCATCCTCGCCGAGCTGCGCACGCACAAGCACAAGATGGGCAAGTACCTGAAGCCTGCCGATCTCCAACCGCGGCGCGCCCGCGAGTCCGGCCGCGCGGCCCGGTCGCCGGCCTAGGCTTGCCCGTCGGACGCCGCGGCCGGCGCGGCCAGCAGCGCGAGCAGGCCGGCCTCGTCGATGATCGCGACGCCCAGCGACTGCGCCTTCTCCAGCTTGCTGCCCGCCTCCTCGCCGGCCACCAGCCAGTCGGTCTTCTTCGACACCGAGCCGCTCGCCTTGCCGCCGGCAGCCTCGATCAGGTCCTTGGCCTCGTCGCGGCTCAGGGTGGGCAGCGTGCCGGTGATCACCAGCGTCTTGCCCAGCAGCGGGCGGTGCGCGTCGCTGGCGGTGCCCTCGATCGCGGGCCAGGCGATGCCGGCCGCGATCAGCAGGTCCACGATGGTCCGGTGGTGCGGCTGCTTGAAGAAGGCCTCGACGCTCTGCGCGACGATGGGCCCGACGTCCGGCACCTCCAGCAGCTGCGCGACGCTCGCGTCCATCAGCTTGTGGATGTCGCCGAAGTGCCGCGCCAGGTCCTTGGCCGTCGTCTCGCCGACGTGCCGGATGCCCAGCCCGAACAGGAAGCGCGGCAAGGTCGTGGACTTGCTCTTCTCGATGGCGTCGACCAGCTTCTGAGCGCTCTTGTCGCCCATGCGCTCCAGCGCCACCAGCTTGGCGAAGCCGAGGTTGTACAGGTCGGGCAGCGTGCGCACGATGCCGGTGTCGACGATCTGCTCGACGAGTTCGTCGCCCAGGCCTTCGATCTCGACCGCGCGCCGGCTCGCGAAGTGCAGGATCGCCTGCTTGACCTGCGCCGGGCACGTGACCCCGCCCGTGCAGCGCCACGCGACCTCGCCTTCGCGGCGTTCGATCGGGCTGCCACAGGCCGGGCACTTGCCGCCCACGTGGGCGAACAGGTCGAACGGCGCGAGCGCCGCGACCTCCGGGCTGCGGCGCTCGAGCACCGCGCCGACCACCTGCGGGATCACGTCGCCCGCGCGCCGCACGATCACCGTGTCGCCGATGCGGATGTCCTTGCGGCGGATCTCGTCCTCGTTGTGGAGCGTCGCGTTGCTGACGGTGGTGCCGCCGACGAACACCGGCTGCAGCTTGGCCACCGGCGTCAGCGTGCCGATGCGCCCCACCTGCACGTCGATGTCGAGCAGCAGGGTGACCTGCTCCTGGGCCGGGTACTTGTGCGCCACCGCCCAGCGCGGCTCGCGGCTCACGAAGCCCAGCCGGGCCTGCAGCTCGCGCGAGTCGACCTTGTAGACCACGCCGTCGATGTCGTACGGCAGCTTCTCGCGCGCCTCGCCCATCGCCCGGTGGAACTCGACCAGCCCGTCGGCGCCCTGGCTGACCGCGCGCTGCTTCGCGACGGGAAAGCCCATCGCATCGAGCGCGTCGAGCAGGCCGCTGTGGGTCGCCGGCACCGTCCAGCCCTGGACGTCGCCCAGGCCATACGCGAAGAAGCTCAGCGGCCGCCGGCGCGACTGGTTGGGGTCGAGCTGGCGCACGGCGCCGGCCGCGGCGTTGCGCGGGTTGACGACCGTCTTCTCGTTCTTGGCGCCGCCGGCGATCAGCGCGCGCTGGCGCTCGTTGTAGGCCTCGAAGTCGTCGCGCCGCATGTAGACCTCGCCGCGCACCTCGAGCACGGCTGCGGCGACGCCGCGCAGCTTCAGCGGGATCTGCCTGATGGTGCGGATGTTGGAGGTGACGTCCTCGCCCTCCTCGCCGTTGCCGCGCGTAGCCGCCTGCACCAGCACGCCGTGCTCGTAGCGCAGGTTGATGGCCAGCCCGTCGAACTTCAGCTCCGCGGAATAGGCCACGGGCGGGTCGGTGTCGGCCAGCTTCAGCTCGCGCCGCACGCGCGCGTCGAACGCCTGCGCACCGGCCGCGGTGGTGTCGGTCTCGGTGCGGATGCTGAGCATCGGCACGGTGTGGCGCACCGTGTCGAAACCTTCGAGCACCTGGCCGATGACGCGTTGCGTCGGCGAATCGGCGCGCAGCAGCTCGGGGTGCGCGGCCTCGATGGCCTGCAGCTCCTGGAACAGCTTGTCGTACTCGGCGTCGGGAATGCTGGGCTCGTCGAGCACGTAGTACTTGTGCGCGTGCTCGTGCAGGATCGCGTGCAGCTCGTCGGCACGTCTCTGGGCGGTGGCGAGGGTCGAGGTCATGGCTGAAGTTTAGGCGGGCCCGAGTGGATTGTCAGACGCGCCGCGGTGGGAAATCAAAGGTTCATCGCCCCATCGCGCGGAACTGGACGCGGTCGCGAGTGGTTGGGTGTGGACGGGTCCGGCTGCGACTGGAGGGGTCTGGCGCCGCCTCGAATCGCGTCACGCCGTGGCCGGAGACTGCATGATCGATCGCGACTCGAGGCGGGGCCTGACCCCGATCCCCCAGCACGATCGAGGTCAGGCTCCCCCTGAATCGCGTTGACGCGTCATGACCCTGCGGCTCGTCCTCGGCGCGATTCAGGCGGTGCCAGACCCCTCGGGCTGCCGCGGGCCACGCAGGTCGACCACCACCGTGTGCGCCAGCTTGTCCTCCACCGCCTGCCGGTTCGGATCCCACAACACCTGCAGGAAGCCCATGCCGCCGGTGGCCAGGCCCGCGGCGTAGCCGCCGTAGCGGCCGAAGCAGGTCATCAGGCCGAGCGGCTTGCCGGTGAGTTCCACCACGCGCAGGCCGAACAGGCGCTTGCCCACCGTCTGGCCCTGCCACCAGAACGGCAGCAGCGAGAAATAGGCGATCGCCCAGCCGAAGCGCAGGCCCAGCTTGTGCAGGCGGCGCAGCGCGTCGTCGCGCCACTGGATCGGCCGGGGCTTGCGTGCCTGCGCCAGTTGCGACTCGAGGTCGCGGATGCGATCCGCGTCGCGCGCCTCCTGCTTCTCGGCGACGCGCAGCGCCACCTCCGCGGCGGTCGCCGACGCGGCCGACGCGGCCGCCGGCGCCGCCACCGCGTCGTCGTCATCGTCCTCCGCGGCCACGGCCGCGCCTGGCGGGTCGTTGCGATGCTCGACCCAACGCGTGCCGTGCTGGAAGCCGATCACCACCAGCAACGCCAGCGCGCCCCACATCAGCACGCTGCGCGAAAGGGGCCGGCCAGGCAGCGGCCGGCGCAGCTGCACGGCCAGGGCACCGATGCCGGCGACGACCCAGAACATGCCGGTGGTCGACAGCAGCCCGATGACGGCCAGGTCCACGCCCATCGCCCACGCGCGCCGGCCATGCGGCGCGAGCGGCATGCCCAGCAGGTCGGGCGTGACGTTGAGCGCCTCGGGGCGCACCCAGGCCGGCGCCAGCGTCCGCTTGACGAGATCGGTGCGCGCCATGGGCTCAGGCGTCCCGGGCCACGAGACGCAACCCGCCGTCGGCGTCGGTGCGCACGCCCAGGTGCGCGTAGTCGCGCGCGGGCGCGTGACGCGTCTGCAGCGGGTGCGCGTGCGTGGCCGTGATCACGACGACGCGGGCGCCGGCCGCCTCGGCCGCGGCGATGCCCGCGGGCGCGTCCTCGAACACCAGGCAATCGCTCGCGGACACGCCCAGGCGGGTGGCCGCGAGGACGAAGCAGTCGGGCGCCGGCTTGCCTTGCGTCACGTCCTCGGCGGCGACCAGCAAGGGCGGCACCGGCAGGCCGGCCGCCGCGATGCGGCGCAGCGCCAGGTCGCGCGGCGCCGAGGTGACGACGGCCCAGCGATCGGCCGGCAGCGCGGCCAGGAACGCCGCGACGCCGGCGATCGCCTCGATGCCTTGCACGTCGTCCATCTCCTCGCGCGTGATCGCGGCGGCCTCGGCCTCGGGGTCGACGCCCGGCAGGCCCAGGCGGCGCACCGTCTCGACGCTGCGCATGCCGTGGATGGTCGGCAGGAAGGCGGGGACGTCGAGTCCGTGGCGCAGCGCCCAGCGCGCCCACACGCGCTCGGCGGCGGCGATCGAGCTGAGGATCGTGCCGTCCATGTCGAACAGGAAGGCGGCGAACGGGCGGTCGGTGAGGTCGGGTCGGATCACGGCGAAATCAGTCATTGGCGGCGGGGCCTGCATCGTCGCACAGCGCCTCGGGTCAGCGCGCCGCCGGCCCCGGCGCCGGCAGGTCGAACAGCCACGCCACCGCGCGCGGGAACTCGGCGCGCCACGCGCGCTCGCTGTGCTCCGCGCCGGGCTCGACGTGCAGCGCGATGTCGCCCGCCGCATGGTCCTGCGTGCGCAGCAGCGCGATCATGCGATCGACGTCGGGCACCGACTCGTCGCCCTCGCGGCCGCCGATGTAGAAGTACGTGCGCGTGCCGCGCGCCCAGGGATGCGCCTTCGTCTGCGCATAGACCTCGCTCGAATACCAGTACGACGGCGACAAGATGGCCACCTTGCCGAACACCTGCGGGTAGCGCAGCAGCGCGTAGTGCGAGATCAGCCCGCCCATCGAGCTGCCGGCGATGGCGGTGCTCTCGCGGCCGGGCTGCGTGCGGTAGCGCGCGTCGACGAACGGCTTGACGACGTCCACGACGAACGCCATGTACTGCTCGCCCTGGGCCGGGCCGTACTTGGGGTTGGTCCACGGCGACAGCTCATGGATGCGCTCGCCGTCGCCATGGTCGATGCCCACGACGATGGCCTCGAACCCGCGCGTGCGGGCGAGCTCGTCCAGCGTCTCGTCGACGCCCCATTCGCCCGCGAACGACGTCGCGTCGTCGAACAGGTTCTGCGCGTCGTGCATGTAGATCACCGGGTAGCGCCGCGCCGGCGCCGACTCGTAGGACGGCGGCAAATACAGCCGCAGCGTGCGCTCGCGGCCGAGACCGGGCATCGCCAGGCGTTGCGCGAGCACGTGCACGCCGGGGCTGGCGGTCGAGGGGCGTGCGGTGGGCGCGGCACAGCCCGCGCAGACGGCGACCAGTGTCGCGATGAAGAGAAGTGTCGTCAGGCGCATCCCGGAAGAGTACCGTGAAAGATCGGGGCTTCGCCAGTTTGAGCGGACGGCCGAGGCCCGCGCGCGCGATGACACACCTTGTCATCCTGCGCGAAGTCGCAGGATCCACGCCGGCAAATGACGTCGCCCTGGCGTGGATTCCGCGGCTGCGCGCGGAATGACATCTCAATTCCGCCGCACGCTCAGCAGCCAGCCCTGCACCGGCTTGCCGCCCTCGACGCGCGGCGACGCGGGCGCGATGGTCGGCGCAGCGAAGCTCGCGGCGGCGAGGCGCGCGGCGATGCCCGCCCGGGTATGCGCGAAGCGGCCGCTCTCGGTGAGCTGGTAGTCGTCGGGCGACGTGTCGGGCAGCGATTCCAACGTGAAGACCAGCGTGCCGCCCGGCCGCAACGCGGCATGCGCCGCCGCGAACACGGGCGCCAGCTCGCCGAAGTAGATCAGCGTGTCGGCCGAGACCAGCACGTCGAACGCGCCCGGGCGCTCCGCCATGAACTGCACCAGCTCCGCCTTCAGCAAGGTGTCGTAGGCCGCGCGGGCGCCGGCGCGCTCCAGCATCGCGCCGGACAGGTCGCAGCCGACCAGCGTGCGCGCCCAGGGCCTGAGCAGCGGGCCGCACAGCCCCGTGCCGCAACCGAGGTCGGCGATGTCGAACTGCGCGGACGGCGCGGGCAGCGCCGCGCGCAGCGCGTCGGCGACCAGCTCGGGCGCGCAGTACTTGAGGGTGGCCAGCTGCGCGTCGAAGTTCGCCGCGAACTGGTCGAACACCTGCTCGACGTAGGCATCGCTCGCGCGCTCCGGCAATTCGCCCAGGCTGGCGGCCAGGTGGTGGCGTGCGTACGGGTTGTCGGGCTCCTTGTCCAGCCAGTCTCGGTAGAACGCCACCGCGCGCTCGGTCTCGCCGGCGGCCGACAACGCGCGCCCGTACGTCTCGCGCCGGCGCGCGTGGGGCGGCAGCAGCAGTTCCGCCTGCACCGCCGCCTCGAACGCCTCTTCCGCGCGGCGCTGGCCCAGCAAGGCCAGCGACAGGTTGTGCCAGGCCTCGCCGCAGGTCGGCGACAAGGCAATGGCGCGCCGGCACGACTGCTCGCTGCGCGTCCACTCCTGGCGGCGCCGCTGCAGGCGCGCGATGTTGGTCAGCGCCTCGGGATTCTCGACCAGCGCGAGGCTGCGCCGGAACGCCTTCTCGGCCTCCGCGGGCCGCTTGAGGCCCGCGAGCACGTTGCCCAGGTTGTTCCAGATCGGCGCGTGGCGCGGCGCGATCTGCGACGCGCGCTTGAGCAGCTCGAGCGCGCGTTCGTGCTCCCCGCGCTGGAACTGCAACATGCCCATGAAGTTGAGCGCGTCCGCGCGCCGCGGCTCGTGCCGCAGCACCTCGGCGTAGATCGCCTCGGCGGCGTCGAGTTCGCCGCGCTGGTGATGCGAGATCGCCAGTTGCAAGGCCGCGTCGCTCGAGATCGCGGGGGCGGGCGGATCGGCGGGCGTGGTCACGAGGTCTTCTCCGGCTGCGGGGAACGCGTGGCCGCAGGATGCCACACGCCGCCTCAGCCGCGCTCGACGCGGTAGCGCTCGAACAGCGTGCCGGCGAACGGCGCGGACACGGTCCGCGTCAGCTCGAAGCCCGCCGCCAGGAAGATCGGCCGGCTGAAGGGCGTGACCCAGGCCGCGAAACGCCGCGCCCCGTCGGCCTCGGCGCGCGCCAGCGTGCGCCGCAGCATCTCGCTGCCGAGTCCCTGGCGGGTGCGTCCCGGCGTCACGTAGAGCGAGTGCACTTCGCCCACGCCGTCGCGCGTGCCCACGCCGCAGAAACCCAGCGTGCGGCCGTCGCCGGGGCGCTCGGCGACCCAGGTGTCGTTGTCAAGCACGTAGGCCCGGAAGCCCGGCCCGTCTTCCGCGAACGACGCCCACGCATGCACCTGCCCGGGCGTGTAGACCAGCGGCCCGAGCCGCAACGCGGCGTCGCGGTAGAGCGCGGCGAGCACGAAGACGTCGGCGGGGACGGCGCGGCGCCAGTCGAAGGAAGGCACGTTCATCGTCATGCGCGGACCGCAGGCGCTCAGCTGAACAGGCGGCGCGCGCCGGGCGAGCCCGCGGCCAGGTCGTGCGCCATCAACGCCTCGTACAGGCGCGTGAGCTCCGCGTGGATCGCGGAGAAAGCGTGCAGCGTGATCGTCTGGCCCTGGTCGTCGACGATCGCGGCATCGAGGTCGTCGGCCAGCTTGCGCGCCGCGCCGTGCCAGGCGGCGAAGGGCTCGGCGAGCTCCTCGGTCTGCGCGACGTCCAGGCCCAGCGTCAGCTCGCGCACGGCGGCATGGCCCGGGTCGTCGGCGAGCGCGGCCTGGGCGTCGAAGCCCAGCACCAGCACCGGCGGCGCACCCTCCTCGATGGCCGGCAGCACCAGGCGGCCGGGCACCGAGCCGGGCACGAAGCCGTGGCGCTGCGCGGCCTGCTGCAGGTAGCCCACCGACCACGCGACCGAGTTGGCGCGCAGCAGCGCGACGAGCTGCGCGTCGTGCTGGCTCGCGAACGCGTCGAGCTCGCGGGCGCGGGCGACGGTCTCGAGCATGTCGGGCAGGTCGGTGGCCGCGCCGATGGCCTGCGCGAAGGCCTCGAGCTTCTGCACGAACTCGGAGAACTCGATCTCGTTCAACGCGCCGTTGCGGTTGGCCATCTGCACGCCGGCCTGGAACTCGCTGTAGCGGGCGTTGGCGACGATGGTCTCCCATTCGCCGGTCTCGCTGTTGAGGCCCTCGATGAAGAACGGCTTGGTGCCGACGCGGTTGGCGCCGGGCAGGTGCGGCAGCACGCGCTCGCCGGCGACGGGCGCGTCGACGCTCAGGGTGGCGATCGCGTCGATCAGCGCGTCGAGGCGGATCGAGCGGCGCGCGGGCGACAGGCGGCCGTCGGCGCGCGCGGGCGCGCCGGCCGGCAGCTCGCCGTCGACCGGCGGGGGCTCGTCGCCGCCCATCGCGGGATCGCGGCGCGCGCCGGGCTCGTCGCCGACCACCACGTTGAGACCCGTGGGCCGCGCCGCGATGCGCCGCGCCTTCCACAGGCCCTGCGCGACGATGCCCACCAGCACCAGCACGGCGAGCGCGATCAGGGCGGTGGTCAGGTTCAGCGCCATCACGCTTCGGCCATGGAGAGAGCGGCCTCCATGTCGACCGCGACGATGCGCGACACGCCCTGCTCCTGCATCGTCACGCCGATCAGTTGCTCGGCCATCTCCATCGCGATCTTGTTGTGGGAGATGAACAGGAACTGCGTTCCCTTGAACGACATCTCGTTGACCAGCTTCGCGTAGCGCTCCGTGTTCGCGTCGTCCAGCGGCGCATCGACTTCGTCGAGCAGGCAGAACGGCGCGGGGTTGAGCATGAAGATGGCGAAGACGAGCGCGATGGCGGTGAGCGCCTTCTCGCCGCCGGACAGCAGGTGGATGGTGGAGTTCTTCTTGCCGGGAGGCTGGGCCATCACCTGCACGCCGGCGTCGAGGATCTCGTCGCCGGTCATCACCAGCTTGGCCTGGCCGCCGCCGAACAGGCTCGGGAACATGCGGCCGAACTGCTCGTTGACGAGGTTGAAGGTCTTCATCAGCAGGTCGCGCGTCTCGAGGTCGATCTTGTGGATCGCGCCTTCGAGCGTGCCGATGGCGTCGTTCAGGTCGGCCGTCTGCGCGTCCAGGAAGGTCTTGCGCTCGCGCGCCGACACCAGCTCGTCGAGCGCGGCCAGGTTGACCGCGCCGAGCGCGTTCACCTCGCGGCCGATGCGGTCGATCTCGGTCTGCAGGCCGTGCAGCTTGACGCCGCCTTCCTCGATGCCCTTGCCCAGCGCCTCGAGGTCGACCTCGGCCGCCGTCAACTGCTCCAGGTATTGCGCGCCGCCCAGTTGCGCGGCCTGTTCCTCGAGCTGCAGCTTGGTGATCGTGTCGCGCAGCGGTTGCAGGCTGCGTTCGAACTCGAGCCGCTGCTCGTCGGCCTTGCGCAACTGCATCGACAGCTCGTCGTACTCGGTGCGCACCGCCGCCAGCGCGGCCTCGCGCTCGGAGCGGATCGCCAGCGTCTCCTGCAGGCCCGCCTGCGCGGCCTGGTCGTTGAAGCTGTCGAGTTCCAGCGTGAGCTGCTCGCCGGCCTGCGTGTTGGTCTGCACCTGCTGCGACGCGGTCTCGATCGAGCGTTGCAGCTCGCCCTGGCGCGACGCCAGCGCGCGCGTGTGGAACTGCGCCTCCTGCGCGCGCCGCTCGAGCGCGCGCAACTGCTCGCGCGCGTCGGACAGCTTGCGCTCGGCGGCGATCACGCCCTCTTCCAGGTCGGCCTGGCGCTCCTGCGTCTCGGCGAGCTGCAGGTCGAGCTCCTCGAAGCGCGCCTCCCCGGTCATGCGGCGTTCGATCAGGCCTTCGTCCTGGGCGTCGATCTCGGCGAGCTCGTCTTCCAGCTGCGTGCGGCGCGTCGTGGCCGCCTCGGCCTGCGACGACAGGCGCAGCAGCTCCACGTGCAGTTCGTGCGCGCGGGTCTGCGTCTCCGAGGCCTCGCGGCGCACCGACTGCAGGCGCTGCGCGGCATCGGTGTACGCGGCCTCGAGGCGGATCAGCGCGGCACGCGCCTCGTCGGTGATCATGGCCTGCGCCTTGGATTCGCGTTCCAGGTGCTCGATCTCCTGCGCCCGACCCAGCATGCCGGCCTGCTCGGAATCGGGTGCGTAGAACGCGACGGCGAATTGCGAGACAGCGTGGCCGTCCTTGGTCATGATGACCTCGCCGTGCGTCAACTGGCTGCGCTGGGCCAGCGCGTCGTCCATGGACGGCGCCGTGTAGACGCCCTCGAGCCAGTCGTTGAGCAGCGCCTGCAGGCCCGCGTCGTTGAGCTTGAGCAGGTCGGACAGCCGCGGCAGCGTGCGGTGCGTGTTGGCGATCGCGCCCTGCGGCGGCGAGTAGAACGCCAGCTTGGCCGGCGGCGCGTCGCCGACGAAGGCGCGCACGATGTCGAGACGGCCCACCGACAGCGCGTTGAGGCGTTCGCGCAGCGCCGACTCCAGCGCGGTCTCCCAGCCGCTCTCGATGTGCACCTTGGTCCACAGGCCGGCGAGGCCGTCGAGGCCGTGCTTGGCCAGCCACGGCTTCAACTTGCCCTCGGTCTGCACCTTTTCCTGCAGGGCGCGCAGCGCCTCGAGGCGGGCGGTGAGGTCGGCCTGGCGCGCCTGGTCGCGATTGAGCACGTCCTGCTGCGTGCGACGCTGTTCGTCCAACTCAGGGACTTGTTCGCTGACCTCGTGCAGCCGGGCCTCGATCTCGTCCTTGGCTTCGTCGGCCTGGGCCGAGCGCCGCTTCAGGTCTTCCAGCTTCTGCAGGTCGGGCGTGACCAGCGTCTGGCGCTCGGCGGCCAGGCGCTCGCGGCGGCTGCGCAACGCGCGCGCCTGTTCCTCGATGCTGCGGCTCTCGGCGGCCAGCACCTGGATCTGCTGCTGCACCTGCGTGACCTCGCCGCGTTGGCCGCTCATGCGGGTCTGCGCCATGCGCACGGCTTCCTCGAAGTCGGGCAGGCGCAGGCCTTCCTCCTCGGCCTGGGCCGCCAGCAGCTCGGCCTGCTCGGCCGCGCCGGCGATCTCCTCGGCGTTGCGCTCCTGCTCCAGCTTCGCCTCCTCCTGGCGGGCTATCCACTGCGCGTTCTGCACCTGCAGCTCGGCCAGCCGCTGTTCGGCGCGCTGGCGGCCCTCGACCACGTAGCGGATGCGTTCCTCGAGCCGGCTCACCTCGAGCTGCGCCTGCGCGAGCTCGCCCTGCGAGGCGTGCAGGCGGTCGGACGACGCGTAGTGCGCGACGCGCACCTCTTCCAGCTGGGCCTCGACGTGGCGCAGGTCGGCCATGCGCGACTCGAGCGAATTGGTCGACTCCAGCACCGCGAGCTTGACGCGGTCCGCCTCGGTGGAGGCGTCGCGGTGCTTCAGGAACCACAGCTGGTGCAGCTTCGTCGTGCCTTGTTCCTGCAGCGTCTTGTAGCGAGTCGCGACCTCGGCCTGGCGCTCGAGCTTCTCGAGGTTGTTGTTCAGCTCGCGCAGGATGTCGTCGACGCGCAGCAGGTTGTCGCGCGTGTCCTTGAGCCGGTTCTCGGTCTCGCGGCGGCGCTCCTTGTACTTGGAGACGCCCGCGGCCTCTTCCAGGAACAGGCGCAGTTCCTCGGGGCGCGACTCGATGATGCGCGAGATCGTGCCCTGGCCGATGATGGCGTAGGCGCGCGGGCCCAGGCCGGTGCCCAGGAACACGTCCTGCACGTCGCGCCGGCGCACCGGCTGGTTGTTGATGTAGTAGCTCGACGCGCCCTCGCGCGTGAGCACGCGCTTGACGGCGATCTCGGAGAACTGGTTCCACGGCCCGCCGGCGCGCGCGGACTCGTTGTTGAACACGAGCTCGACGCTGGCGCGCGCGGCCGGCTTGCGCGAGCCGGAGCCGTTGAAGATGACGTCCTGCATCGACTCGCCGCGCAGCTCGCTCGCCTTGCTCTCGCCCAGCACCCAGCGCACCGCATCCATGATGTTGGACTTGCCGCAGCCGTTGGGCCCGACGACGCCGACGCGTTGGCCGGGCAGCTGGAAGGTGGTCGGATCCGCGAAGGACTTGAACCCGGAGAGCTTGATCGAATTAAGCCGCATGAACGGTGGTGCGCCTGGTGGGCACGTCGAGGAGCGGTTTCAGTCCACGCAGCGGGAGGCGCTCCCGGTGGTGGCTTTGAGTTGCGCTAACGTGTTGATTTATATGATGTTTCTTCGTGCCAGCGGGAGACCCTGGAGCACCATTGCGGACACGGGAAAAGGCCCGCGATGATACCATCGCACCCCTCCCCTGCAGCAGACCGGCGACCGGTCACGCACCCCCAGAAACACGCATTGCCGCCCGGCAAGCCCCAAGGCACCCATGGCCAAGAAAATCCCCGCCTCCCCCGCCGCGCAGGCGACGTCCAAGCCTGCCAAGCCGGCGAAGTCCGTCGCGAAAGGTGCCGCGCCGAAGTCCGCCCTCAAGGTCGGCGCGCGCGACATGCCGCCGAACCCGCCGACCGCGCCGAGCAAGGAGCTGCACGTCTTCATCAACCCGTCGTCCGGCCGCGACTACGTGATCCAGTTCCAGATCCCCGAGTTCACGTGCAACTGCCCGCTGACCGGCCAGCCCGACTTCGCGCACTTCACGATCGACATGATCTGCGACGAGCTGTGCATCGAGTTGAAGAGCCTGAAGATGTACATGTGGAGCTACCGCAACGAGGGCTCGTTCCACGAGAAGGTCACCAACACCATCCTGGACGACATCGTCGCCGCCGCCGATCCGCGCTACGCGCGCATCACGGCCAAGTGGTACGTGCGCGGCGGCATCTACACCAACGTCGTGGTCGAGCACCGCAAGAAGGGCTGGACGCCGCAGCCGCGCGTCGACCTGCCGGCCGTCGCATCGCTGGGCACGGCCACCGGCCTCCTTTGATGCCCAAGCACGCCGCCGACCCCGTCGTCATCCGCCAGTCGTACCAGAAGTTCGACGTCTTCGTGCGCAGGAGCGAGATCGACGGCCACGGCGTGTTCGCCGCGGAGATGATCCCGCCGCGCCTGAAGATCGGCGAGATCCGCGGCGAGGCGATCAGCTGCGCCGAGGGTCGGCGCCGCGCGGCGTCGCTGCAGCGGATCATGATCGTGGAGATCTCGCCGCGCACGGCCATCGACGCGTCGAAGTCGACCGACCCGATGCGCTTCACGAACCACTCGTGCCAGGCCAACGCGCGCCTGGCGATCATCGCCGGACGCATCGAGTTCTACGCGCTGCGCGGGATCGAGCCGGGCGAGGAGATCACCGTGAACTACGGCGAGACGCATCACGAGGGCAAGCTGCGCTGCCGCTGCGGGGCGCCCAATTGCATCGGTGCGCTTTGACGGGTTGATCGTCGACGACAGCGCCCCGATCGTCATTGGCGGCGGGCTGACCGCCGCAGGGGGTCCGGCACCGCATTCGTCCGCGCCACATTGACGGCGATTGCCATGCCGCCGATCGCGGACGGAGGGGGTGCCTGACCCCGATCCCCGGCGAATTCGAGGTCAGGCTCCACCTCGAATCGCGGTGAGCGCCCGGACTCGCGACGATGGACAAGCGCGATTCGAGGCGGTGCCAGACCCCTCTTCGGCACCGACCCGGCGCGCCGGCGTTCAGGCCAGCGCTGCGTCAGCCGGTCAAAGCGGCAGCTTCGCGATCGCCCGCAGCTGCTTGGCGAGGCGCTTCTTGTCGATGCCGCCGCCCGCCTGGGCCAGCAGCAGCGCGTGCAACTCGGGCACCGTGCCCGCGCGCGGCGCGGCACGCATGAGGATCTCGGGGGCCATGTCGCCGAAGTGGCCCGCCAGCACCTTGGCCAGGCGGCGCAAGGCCTCGGCCGGAATGCCGACGCCGTCGCCGGCCAGCGGCAGTTCCAGGTCGGTGCCGAACTCGGCGGCGCCATTGGGCAGCGCGCGGTCGCGCACCGACATGGGCTGCGAGACATTGCCGCTGATGACGATGCCGCTGCCGGCGCCCAGGGGCACCTCGGCGGGCAGCGACATCAACGTCGGGATGGCGTCGGCCGGCGGCGGCGCGCGGCGCGCGTACGACACGGGGGCCGGCTCGGCGGCGGCCGTGTCGGCGGCGGCGCTCAGCGCCGCGGTGGCGGCCGCCGCGGCGGAAACCACCTGGGCGCGGCGATCGCGCTCCACCTGGCCGCGGAAGGC
>FTJN01000931.1_pt2 | contig 29406 bp, 31 predicted proteins | sample 1658361 | NCBI WGS metagenome assembly FTJN01 (sample SAMEA3914819, study PRJEB12502) | metagenome | biome: forest; material: soil | place: Canada | collected 2010-06-26 | depth 0.3 m
GGCGAGAGCCTGACGCACGCGTACGCCGCGTTGAAGCTGCTGGTGCAGCGCCTGGGCCTGATGAGCTTCGACCTCGTGATGCCGGCCGTCAAGGGCCGCGGGCCGACGCCCGCGCAGATCGCCAGGCGCGTGTCCGACTGCGCCGACCGCTTCCTGGGCGCGGCGATGCACGACTCGGCCACCATCGATCCCGACATGGCGTTCGGCGGAGGTTCCGGCCCCGACCTGATGCGCCTGGCCGCCGCGCAGTTGCGCGCGAGCGAGCCTGCCACACCCGCCGCTGCCTGGACGTCCGCACGTTCGGCCGCCGCGTCGCCTTCTTACCTGTCCGCTTGAACAAGATTCTGGAGATCGCCATGTACACCGCCAAGGGCCAGCTCGACGCCAACGCGATGCTCAAGCAATACAGTCCGCTCGTGCGCCGCCTCGCGCACCAGATGATTGCCAAGCTGCCGGCCAACGTGGAGATCGACGACCTGATCCAGGTCGGCATGATCGGCCTGAACGACGCCATGTCGCGCTTCGACAGCGAGCAGGGCGTGCAGTTCGAGACCTTCGCCACCCAGCGCATCCGCGGCGCCATGCTCGACGAGCTGCGCGGCAGCGACTGGATGAGCCGCGGCGGCCGCCGCCAGCAGCGCGAGATCGAGACCGCGGTGCACAAGCTCGAGCAGAAGCTCGGCCGCGCCCCGCAGGAAAGCGAGATCGCCGAGGCGATGGGCATGTCGCTGGGCCAGTACCAGGAAGTGCTGGGCAAGGTGCGCGGCACGCAGTTGGTGTACCTCGAAGACATGTCGGGCGACGAGGGCGGCGACGACTACCTCGACCGCCACGTGTCCAACGAGGACGCCAACCCGCTGTCGATGCTGCAGGACCATCGCATGCGCGAGGCGCTCGTCGAGGCCATCAAGAACCTGCCGGAACGCGAGCAGTACGTGATGAGCATGTACTACGAGCACGACATGAACCTCAAGGAGATCGCGGCGGTGCTCAAGGTGACCGAGAGCCGCGTCTGCCAGCTGCACAGCCAGTCGATCGCGCGCTTGCGGGTCAAGCTGCGCGAGTGGTGACGCCGGGCTCGCGCCCGCGATGAACGAGCCGCCTTCGGGCGGCTTTTTCATTGGCGCGCCGCGATTGCGACAACGGCGTCATGATTTGTCGCCGATCGCCCGGCGCCGCGCGGCTGCGGCCGGAGATAGTGAGGGCACAGGGACATCATGCGGACGAGAACATGGACAGGACGGCGAGACTTGCGACCTTGGCACTTCTGACAGCGATGGTCGCGGGATGCGGCGGCGGCGGGTCGCCCGCGCCCGCGCCCGCGCCCGAGCCCGAGCCCGCGCCGGGCCCGGCGCCCGCGCCCACCGTGGCGCAGCGCACCGCCGCCGCCGCGAGCGCCGCGGCGTCCGCCGCGAGCGCCGCGGCGTCCGCGGCGGACTGCGTCGCCGTGCAGCCGTTCTACTGGTCGGTCGGCGACGCGAGCGGCACGCTGGGCGACGGCAGCGTGGGCGCGTCGCCGCCGACGGCGTCCACGGTCATGGCGATCGCGTCGGCGTCGAAGATGGTCTACGGCGCGTACGTCGCCGAGGTGCGCGGCGGCGTGTTGGCCGACACCGACATCGCGGCGCTGAACTTCACCAGCGGCTACACCGACTTCGGCACCTGCCTGCAGACCCAGACCGTGGCCACCTGCGAGGCCTACGGCACCAACGGCGTCCACGAGCCCGCCAACGACGGCCGCTTCTACTACGGCGGCGGCCACATGGAGAGGCACGCGTTCGACAACGGGCTCGCGCCGTTCGACAACGCGGGCGTGGCGAACGCGATCAACGCGACGCTGGGCACCGCGTTCGGCTACTCGCAGCCGCAGCTCGCCGGCGGCATCTACACGACGGCCAACGCCTACGGCGCCTTCCTGCAGCGCGTCGTCGGCGGCCAGCTGAAGATCGCGGGCCTGCTGGGCGCGCATCCCGTCTGCACCAACCCGTCCACGTGCCAGACGGCCGTCTACACGCCGATCCCGACCGAGAGCGACCACTATGCGATCGGACACTGGGTCGAGGACGATCCCGCCGCGGGCGACGGCGCGTTCAGCAGCCCGGGCGCCTTCGGCTTCTATCCGTGGGTCGCGCGCGGCAAGGACTGGTGGGGCGTCGTGGCGCGCGTCGTGGTCGTGAGCGGCGAGCAGGAAGGCGTCGCGTCGATGAAGTGCGGGCGCCGCATCCGCGCCGCGTGGGTCAGCGCAGCGAGTCCGTCATGAGACGCCTGGGCATCGTCCTCGCCATCGGCTCGGTCGCGACGGGCGTCGCCTGTGCCGCGACGTCGCTCGACCTGCGCGCCGCCGCGGCGCAGGCGACCGCGCAGACGAACGACAAATGCAAGGCCGTGCAGCCGTTCTACTGGTCGATCGGCGACGCGCGCGGCATGCTCGCCGACGGCAGCGTCGGATTGCACGCGCCGACCGCCACGACGCCGATGCCGATCGCGTCGGCGTCCAAGCTCGTCTACGCCGCCTTCATCGCGCAGCAACGCCGCGGGCAGCTCACCGACGAGGACGTGCGCTACCTCACGTTCACCAGCGGCTACACGAACTTCCGCACCTGCCGCCGTCACCAGACCATCGCGCAGTGCGACGCGATGCGCGGCAACGGCGAGCACGACCCCGCCAACGACGGCCGGTTCTTCTACGGCGGCGGCCACATGGAACGCCACGCGGTGCTGGACGGCCTCGGCGGCCTGGACGACGCCGGCCTGGCGCGCGCCGTCGACGAGACGCTGGGCACGTCGTTCCGCTACCTGCAACCGCAGCTCGCCGGCGGCATCTCCACGAGCGCCGCGGACTACGGCGAGTTCCTGCGCCGCATCGTCGACGGACAGTTGCAGATGAAGTCGCTGCTGGGCACGCACGCGGTCTGCACGAACCCGAAGACCTGCCCGACGGCCGCGGCCTCGCCGTTCACGGCGGCCGATGTCCACTACTCGATCGGGCACTGGGTCGAGGACGATCCGGCCGGCGACGGCGCCTTCAGCAGCGCCGGCGCGTTCGGCTTCTATCCGTGGATCTCGCAGGACAAGACGACGTGGGGCGTGCTGGCGCGCTTCGCGCCGACGCTCGACGGCGCGAAGGCCGGCGCGGCGTCGTTGATGTGCGGGCGGCAGATCCGGGCGGCCTGGGTGAGTGGCGAGGCGAGGTGAGGTGAGGGGCGCGTGGCGCGGTCGCTGCGGCTCGGTGCCGAAGGGCATGGACGGAGGAGCAGGTGCCGGCGTTCGACCCCTTGCGGACAGGCGCCGGGCCGAAGTCGCCGCCGGAAACCCGTCATTCAGCTCGTAGGCGACCCGACTTTCGTTTCCACCCTTCAGCGACATTCGGAACTTCAGATACGCCGCCGGAAAGCGGACGTCCAGGCGATCGACGCCGACAGAACCCTCGCGCCGACGCCAGACGTGCGTCGCAGTTGCCAAGCAGGACCAGGCGCCGCAAACTCGGGATGACGACTCGACGCTGGCACCGACCAGAAATCCCGAGTCCACGAGGATGCTGCGCATGATCCCGGCGCTGAGAATCAAGATGGCGAAATGCCCCTGGGCGCTGCTCCTTTGCCTGGCGCTGGCCTCCTGCGCTGATGCGCCCGCCCCGATCGCCGCAAGCGAACCGCTTTTCCACGACTCGTCCTTTGCGCCACCGTCCGAGCGCATCGTTCCTGCCGACATCTTCAAGCTCAGCCCGGAAATGCGGGCCTATCTGGATTCCAGGGTCGCCGAGGAAGTCGCGAAGCACGGCGAAGCACGGGGCCTGGTGGAAGCCTTGTTCAAGGATCGCCGCCTGCAGCTCGACTACGACGCGGAATACACCCGCAATGCAGCACAGGCGTTCGATGCCCGGGCGGGCAACTGTCTTTCGCTGGCCATCGTGACCGGCGCCATGGCCAAGGAGATCGGACTGGAGGTGAGATATCAATCCGTCAAGACCAGCGAGCATTGGGAACGCGACGGCGATCTCCTGGAACTCGTCGGGCACGTCAATGTTTCGGTGGGCATGCCCGTTCCTAAGTTCCGCACATGGGGGTTCAATACGGACCGATGGACGGTCGACTTCCTGCCCGAATCGGACATGAAGGGCTTGGTCATCCGACCGATTTCCGAGTCCCGCATCGCAGCGATGTACATGAACAACCGGGCCGCCGAGGCCTTGGCGCGCAGGCGAACGGACGACGCGTACTGGTGGATTCGAAGTGGCGTCGCATCGGACCCGGCCTTCTCCAGCCTGTACAACACGCTGGGCGTGACCTACCTTCGCAAAGGCATGTTGGCCCAGGCGGAGTCGGCGCTGCGCTTCGCGCTTTCACTGGAGCCGGACAGTTCGGAAGCGTGGAACAACCTGGCTCTCGTGCTGCGTCGCGATGGGCGAGCCGAACAGGCCGCGTCGATCGAGAGGCAGCATCCGCCTTCAGGTGCCGCCGCATTGGCAGCCGCCATCGATGGCGGGATGAAGGCCAACGAATCCGGCGACTACGCGCGCGCGCTCGAACTGTTCACGCGCGCTCTTCGAAAGTCGAGCGACAACCATGAGCTCCACTACCTGCTGGCAGTCACCTACCTCAACCTGGGCGACCGCCGTCGAGCGATGGAGCATCTTCTCAAGGCAGAAGACAACAGCACGACCGCCAGGCAGCGGTCGATCTACGCGTCGAAGGTCGAACTCCTGAAATCGACGACGAGCAGCTTCAGACTGGACCCTCGAGTGCTGCAATCGAATTGAGCGAATACGGCGAGCGCCAAACCTGAACCCATCCTGAAGCCGCTGCCGATTTGCAAAGCATGTCGTCGGATTTGACATGTGGCTCGCTTATGCTGCGCGCCGGATCGCCAGGGGGTGATCGTCGAATCATCAAGAGGGAGGAAGAGATGCAACTGTCCAGGTTTCTCGCGGCGATGGCCGCTGCGCTGCCCGTCGTGGCGATGTCCGCGTCGCTGACGAACAGCAACATCGACACACGCACGACCACGAATCAGCTGAGCTTCAGCGATCTCGCGTTCGACAACGTGTCCAAACTGCGCACCGACGCGCTGCGATTCCACGGCTCGGTCGGCGACGCCGGAAAGTTCACCATCGATGGCCCGTTCGGGCCGACCGTCGTCGTTTCGGTGGTCGCCGGGGCGGGCATGAGCGTGGCCAACGAGACGCGGGATCCCACCGGCTCTGTCAGCTATCGCGCCGCCATCACTGGAACCACCAACCAGTCGATCACGCAGTCGTGGACGGTGCACACCAGCCCGTCGCTGTCGGTCGGTGTGTCCAGCAATGGCCTGCACACCCTCGAGTTCGTCGGTGCCAACAACGGCTTCCTGAAGTCCGGCGGCGTCTTCGACTACGCCGTCACGCTGCCCGGCAACTGGTCGACGCAGGGCACCGCCACGGGCGATTTCGAACTCCTGGGACTGAACCCCGAGTTCTCGATCGTCAAGGACTTCACCTTCGACGCCGCGAGCAACACCACCACGCTGGAAGTGCGCGACACCAACTACGACCTGAAGCACCCCAACGTCGGCCTGGACTTCGTCGTCTTCGGTTCGCCGGTGAGCGAGCCACTGACTCCGGCGCTGCTGCTGTCCGGCCTCGGTGTGCTGGGCTGGATGCGCCGTCGCCGCCAGGCTCGGTAAGGGCGGTCGGATACCCGTGAGCGTGGAGGCGGGGCGTGCCCGATCGCGGATGCACGCCACGCACTCGAGACGGGGCAAGACTCGCCGAAGCGTGTGTCAACAAGCGCGAACAAGTCATCGCAGCAGCCCGCAACGGCGCCGCGATATATTCGTGCTCTTTCCCCTCGGGAGGCAACCATGCGACGCGTCACAGGCATCGGCGGAATCTTCTTCAAGGCAAGGGACCCGGCCGCGCTGCAGGCCTGGTACAGGACGCACCTTGGCATGGACGTGCAACCCTGGGGAGGCGCGGCGCTGGATTGGGTCGACGAGGCCGGGCGCCCCGTCGCCGGGACGACCGCCTGGCGCGTCTGCGCGAAAGAGGGGGAGGACTTCGGCCCGGGCGAGCCGTCGTTCATGGTGAACTATCGCGTGGCGGATCTTGCCGGGCTGCTGGCGGCGCTTCGCGCCGAAGGATGCACCGTGCTCGACAAGACGGACGAATCCGAATACGGGAAGTTCGGCTGGGTCGTCGATCCCGAGGGCAACAAGGTCGAGTTGTGGGAGCCGCCCGAAGGCCAGTGAGTCTTGCCGATCGGCATCCGCCAAGGACTTGGCCGACCCGAAGGCCCGTCACTTCGACAGATGCGTCGCCAGGTACTGCAGCATCTCCCGCCGCAACGGCAACGCGTTGTGCGCGGGGTTGATCACGATGCCGTCGAAGCCCTTCTGCAGGCCGAAGGCCCAGGCCTCGCTGGCGGGCAGCACCCAGCCTGTCACCTTGTTGTTGGTGTACATGCGCAGTTGCGCCCAGTCGGTGAACAGTAGCAGGTAGCTCTTGCCGTCCTTGCCCGCCGCCAGCACGTCGAACTGCGTGCCTTGCGCGACGATCCTCGCGCCCGGTGGGCCGGCGAAGGGGGTCTTGCCGTCGTCGGGAAGGATCGCCGCCAGGAATTCGGCGTGCTGCAGTTCGCCGACCAGCTGGTCCCGGTTCGCTTCCGAGTTGTTGGTGCCCAGTTGATCCATGGCGCGTACGAGCGCCGGGTTCTCCACCGCCTTGTCCAGGTCCAGCTTGGGCTCCGAGGGCTGGGCTTGCGCGGTCATGGCGACGATCATCAACAGGGCGGAGCCGATTCGGTGCTTGAGCGACATGGGAGACGTGGGGGGGTGATCGACGTTCGTGGTGCGGTGCGCTCGCCGCAGTCCTGCGAAGCGGTCCAGGGCCCGCGCGCGAAAGACATTTTCCGCGATGTCGAAATCGCGGACGCCCGCTCGTCGTGAAAGCATGCCGACCTGAGAAGGAATGGCATGTCCTCTCACTTCACCTGACCAGGAGCCCCCATGGCCAAGCAGATCTTCATCAACCTTCCCGTCCGCGACCTCGCGAAGTCCAAGGCCTTCTACGAAGCCGTCGGTGCGGTGAACAACCCGCAGTTCTCCGACGACACGAGCGCCTGCATGGTGCTGTCCGACACCCTCTTCGTGATGCTGCTGACGCACCCCAAGTGGGCCTCCTTCACGAAGAAGCCGATCTCCGACGCGCGCCAGGCCAGCGAAGTGATGCTCGCCTTGAGCGCGGACGATCGGGCGGCGGTCGACGCGCTGGTGGACGCCGCCGGGGCGCACGGCGGCAAGGCCGACGTCAACCCGGTGCAGGATCTCGGCTTCATGTACGGGCGCAGCTTCGAGGACCTGGACGGGCACATCTGGGAAACGTTCCACATGGACATGTCCCGGATGCCCCAGGGCTGAAGGCCGCCGCGCCGGGTCTCAGAGTCCCATCTTCTTCGCCGCGAACAGCAGGATCATCGCGCCGACCACCGACAGGATGAGGCCGGCCGGATGGACGATCGCGCCGTCCGCCGGCTTGCTGAACAGGCGCGCGATGAAGCCGCCGACGAACGAGCCGGCGATGCCGAGCAGGGCCGTCATCAGCCAGCCCATGTTCTCGACACCCGGCATGAACCAGCGCGCGATGGCGCCCACGACGAGGCCCACGATCAACATCCACAACAAGTGAAACAAGGCTGGACTCCCGGTGGACGGACGGCCGGGATGGCCGTCCAATGGATGGGCTGAATCTAGTCCCGGAATGCGCACCGGGTGGCCCGGGTCTTCCCGAGTCCGCTGGTCGCGGGAGGTCGCATTGCGTGCGACGGGCGTATCGTGGGTGCCTGCACGCCGTCGAACCTTCCACGAACCTGTCTTCGAGATGCCCACGGACACGACTCACCTGATCGCGCTCGCGGCCGCCCTCGGCTGGGCGAGCGGCCTGCGCCTCTGGGCCGTGCTGCTGCTCACGGGCGGTGCCGGCGCGCTGGGCTGGATCGCGTTGCCGCCCGGCCTGCACATCCTCGAGAATCCCTTCGTGCTGGCGGCGACGGCGACCCTGGCCGCCATCGAGTTCCTCGCCGACAAGATCCCCGCGCTGGACTCGGTGTGGGATGCGCTGCAGACGCTGGTTCGCATTCCCGGCGGCGCGCTGCTGGCCGCGGGCGTGTTCGGCGGCGACAACGCGGCCTGGGTCGGCGGCGCGGCGCTGCTCGGGGCCGCGCTGGCGGCCAACTCGCACGTCGCCAAGACCAGCCTGCGGGCGGCGGTCAACACTTCGCCGGAGCCGTTCTCCAACATCGCGCTGTCCTTGCTCGGCGACGCCGCCGTGCCGGCGGCGCTCTGGCTGGCCACCGCGCATCCGGTCGCGGCGCTGGTGCTGGTCGGCGTCGCAGCGGCCGTCATGGCGACGATCTCCGTGCTGCTGATCCGGTTCCTGCGCGCGCTCGCGCGGCGCGTGCGAGGCCGGTTCGCGCCGGCGGCCTCGGCACGCTGACCGGCGCCGGAGGCGCATGCGCGTGCCGGGTCGTATGGACCGACGGCGTCCTGTTCGAGGACGGCGAGCCCTTGCTCCATTCGGTGGGGCGCGACGACACGCGGCGCCGTGCGCGGCGACTGGCGCTCTACCGCGCCAAGGCGTCCGGCCGCGGCCGGCACGCGAAGTGACGGCGCGTGGCGCGTTTCACGCGGCCAGCCGGGTGGGCGGGACGGCCTGGTCGCGGGTGTTCTCCCTGCCCAGCAGTTCTTCGAACAGCGCGCGGAAGTGCACGACCGCCTTGCGCAGATCCTCCGTGGTGGCCTCGCCGCGCTGGTCCAGCGACACGATGCGCTGGGCCGCACGGTAGTTGTTGACGACGACCGGGTGGCCGACGGAGATGTCCGCCGCGCGCAGGTCGAAGTCGGCCACGGGGTAGCCGCGCTTGAGCAGCAGTTCGCGCACCAGGCGATCGGCCTCGATGAGCACGCCCTTCGGGTCGTCCACGAACGAGCCCTGCAGGCGGGTCCAGGCCTGCGAGAAGCGCGCCGCGTCGGCGGGTGCGAGCGGCACGATCTCGAACTTGGCCACGCGCTTCTCGCGCCGCCTGAGCTCCGCCTCGGCCTTGGCCTTGCTGCCGAGCCGCTTGACGGTGGCGTCGTACTCGGGGCCGAAGCGTTGCCGCAGCCGGCGGGTCTGGTAGCTGGTCCAGGCCATCCAGCCGATGACCGCGACCAGCAGGACGGCCGCCGCGATGACGAGGGCGAGGGTCTGTGAGTTCAGTGAGTTCAGTGCGTCCATGTCGAGCTCCGTGTTGTCACGCTGTCTGGAGGAAGGCGGCAAATGGTGTACCCCGGCCGCACGCGGCGATCGGTTTGTTGGAAGTAAAACTTGCAAGATTAACTGTTAATCTATAGACTGCCTCCATGCCCTCCCGACGCTCGTCCGACACCTCGCCCCGCGACGCCGCTGCCGCCGAGCTGATGCACGCGATGGGGGTGCTGCTGCGCCGCGTGCGCGCCGAGGCCGGACAGGAAGGCCTCAGCTGGTCGCAGGCCGCCGCGATGGGGCGCCTCGACAGGACGGGCCCCATGACCACCGCCGACCTGGCACGCGCCGAGATGGTCAAGCCGCAATCGATGGGCACGCTGCTGGCCGAGCTGGAGCAGGACGGCCTGGTGCAGCGCCGGCCGCATCCCACCGACGGGCGGCAGATCCTGTTCTCGCTGACGCCGGCCGGCGTCGAGGCGCGGCGCCAGCGCCAGGCGGCCAAGCTCGCCTGGCTCAGTGCGGCGATCGCGCGGTTCGAGCCGCAGGAGCAGCGCACGCTCGTCGACGCCGTCGCACTCGTCAGGCGTCTCGGGGAAGGAGCCTGACATGAATCCGGGTCACTACATCGCCTGGTTCTTCGGCGGCGCGTTCCTGCTGAACGCCGTCCCGCACGTCGTCGCCGGCGCCATGGGCCGGCCGTTCCAGAGCCCGTTCGCGCATCCGCCGGGCCAGGGCCTGTCGTCGTCCACCGTCAACGTGCTGTGGGGCTTCTTCAATCTCGCGGTCGCCTGGGTGCTGCTCGCGCGCGTGGGCGCGTTCGACCTGCGCGCGCCCGACCACGCGCTCGCGGCGGGTCTCGGCGCCTTCGTGCTCGCGATGCTCATCGCACGCCGCTTCGGCCGGTTCAACGGGGGCAACTCGCCCCGATGAGCGCCGCCCGGCCGCCCCACGTCGCTCGCAGCGCCGCCGCCAGGCGCAGGGTCGTCGAATGAGCGAAGGCACGTTCCGCTCGCTGCGCAACCCGAGCTACCGGACCTGGGCCGCGGGTTCGCTGGTCTCCAACATCGGCACCTGGGTGCAACGCACGGCGCAGGACTGGCTCGTGCTCACGCAGCTGACGCAGCACAACGCCACCAGTCTCGGCGTGGTGATGGCGCTGCAGTTCGGCCCGCACATCGCGCTGCTGCCGCTCACCGGGTCGGCGGCCGACCGCTTCGACCGGCGCCGCATCCTCGTCGTGACGCAATCCATCATGTTCGTGCTCGCGCTCGTGCTGGGCCTGCTCACGCTGTTCGGCGCGGTCGCGCTGTGGCACGTGTATGCGTTCGCGCTGCTGCTCGGGTGCGTCACGGCGTTCGACGGGCCCGCGAGCCAGACCTTCGTCTCCGAGCTGGTGGGCGACCGCGACCTGTCCAACGCCGTCGGACTCAACTCCACGTCGTTCAACATCGCGCGCATGGTCGGGCCGGCCATCGCCGGGGTGCTGCTGGCGTCGGTGGGCACCGGCTGGGCGTTCATGATCAACGCGCTGTCCTACCTCGCCGTGCTGGGCGCGCTGTGGCGCCTGCGGGTGCATGCGCGTCACGCCACCGCGCGCGCGCCCGCCCAGGGGCAGGGCTTCGTCGACGGCCTGCGCTACGTGGCCGGCCGGCCCGACCTGCGCGCCATCCTGGTGATGCTGTTCCTGATCGGGACCTTCGGCCTGAACTTCACGATCTTCATCTCGACGATGGCCGTCAGCGTGTTCCATGCGGGCGCGAGCCGCTACGGCCTGCTGATGTCCATCATGGCGATCGGCACGATCACGGGCTCGCTGCTGGCGGCGCGCCGCCAGCAGCCGCGCATCGAGATCCTGCTGTGGTCGGCCGCCGTCTTCGGCGTGGGCTGCGCGCTGGCCGCGCTGATGCCAACGTACTGGCTGTTCGGCGCGGCGCTGATGCTGATCGGCGTGTCGGCGCTGACGTTCGCCAATTCCACCAACAGCCTGCTGCAGCTGGGCACCGAGCCGGCGATGCGCGGACGGGTGATGGCGATGCGGCTGGCCATCGCGCTCGGCGGCACGCCGATCGGCGCCCCCATCGTCGGCTGGGTGGCCGACACGCTGGGGCCGCGCTGGGCGCTGGGCGTCGGCGCCGCCTCCGGCTTCGCCGCGGCGCTCGTGCTGGTGCACTACCTGGCGCGGCACCGCCACCTGCGGGTGCGCGTGGCGTCGGGCCGGCTGCGGATCCAGGTCGATCCGGCCTGAAGACCTGTAACGGGCGCGACGAAGTTCGCGCGGGCGAGGATTAGTGCCGCCTCCGGCGTCATCTCGCCCACCGTCCGGTCGATGAGTTCGAGGACGCGCGGAAAACGCGAAGACCGGCGACTCGAGCGGAACCTCCGCTCGCAAAGCCCCGTTCTTCCGTCGATTCCCCGCTCCGGTTCACTGGCAATCTTGCAGGTGAAACCGCGAACCACCCGCCGCCCCGGAGTCCCATGTCTGCCCTGACCGAAGATCAAGCCCGCACCTACATGCACAAGCTGCTCGCCGCGATGGCGGCGGCCGGGGGCTCCGACCTGTTCATCGCCAACGACTTCCCGCCCAGCATGAAGGTGGACGGCGGCATGAAGCCGATGACCACGCAGAAGCTGACGGCCGACGTCACCCGGGCCCTGGCGCACGCGATGATGACCGAGAAGCAGCGCGAGGAGTTCGCCCGGGAACTCGAGTGCAACTTCGCGGTGACGATCCCGGCGGTGGGGCGCTTCCGCATCAACATCCTCGTGCAGCAGCAGTGCGTGAGCCTGGTCTGCCGCACGATCGCGGCCGAGATCCCCAACTTCGAGAAGCTCAAGCTGCCCGTCGTGCTCAAGGAGGTGGTGATGGCCAAGCGCGGGCTCGTGCTGGTGGTCGGCGCCACCGGCTCGGGCAAGTCCACCTCGCTGGCCGCGATGATCGACCACCGCAACCGCACGTCGTCGGGCCACATCATCACCGTGGAAGACCCGGTGGAGTACGTCCACCAGTCCCAGAAGTCGCTCGTCACGCACCGCGAAGTGGGCGTGGACACCCACAGCTGGCACCACGCGCTGAAGAACACGCTGCGCCAGGCGCCCGACGTGATCCTGATCGGCGAGATCCGCGACGCCGAGACGATGGAGCATGCCATCGCCTTCGCCGAGACCGGCCACCTGTGCCTGGGCACGCTGCACGCCAACTCGGCCAGCCAGACCATCGAGCGCATCATCAACTTCTTCCCCGAGGAGCGCCGGGCGCAGTTGCTGATGGACCTGTCGGCCAACCTGCGCGCCATCGTCTCGCAGCGCCTGGTGCGGCGCGAGGACGGCAAGGGCCGCGCGGCCGCCATCGAGATCCTGCTGAACACGCCGACGATCGCCGAGAAGATCTTCACCGGCCACTTCAACGAGATCAAGGACATCATGTCGCGCTCGCGCGAGCTGGGCATGGCCACCTTCGACTGGGCCTTGTTCGAGCTGTACGAGCAGCGCGTCATCGGCTTCGAGGAAGCCATCCGCAACGCCGACTCCGCCAACGAGCTGCGCCTGAACATCAAGCTGCGCAGCAAGCGTGGCGAGCCGTCGACGTTCGGCGATGGCGGCGGGCTGTCGCTGGACATGGGCGACGACGAGCCGCCCGCGGCCGATCCGGTGGAAGAACAGCGCAAGAAGACCGAGGCGCGCCACAAGGCCGAAGACGAGGAGATGGCCAGGTTGCGCGAGAAGAAGCGCCTGGCAGAGGCCTCCGCCGGAGGCGGCCAGGGCCGCTGATCCGCGCGCCGGACGAGGCGGCGACCGCCCCGGACGCTCAGTGGCCGGCCGCCAGCAGGCGCCGGAGCAGGGTGTGCGCCCAATCGGGCAGCACGTCGGCGAACGCCTCCGACTGGGTGAACTCGTCCTCGCCCAGCACCGCGCTGTGCGTGAGCTGCCCGACGTCGTCCACCGTCAGCGTGAGCCAGCCGTGGTCCGCCGCCTCCCATTCGAACGAGATCGTGCCTTCGGGCTCGACCTGGACGGCGGGTTGGCGCGGCAACGCCTCGACCAGCGCGAGCAGGCGCTCGGCCGCGGCGATCGTCTCGGAGGCCGGTTCGGTCCAGCCGCGGTCGGCGATCAAGGGGGCGGCGTCGGCCAGGGCGTCTTCGAGCGCGGGGTGCATGGCGTGATTGTCGCGCGTGCCGGGCCTGGGCGCGCCGCGGGCGACGCGGCCACAGGCCCGGGCCTTCAACCGCAGGGAAAAGCGGCACCCAAAAAGCAGAAAGGCCCCGCAGGGCCTCGAAGCTCAGGAGCAGGGCGGGTCAGCTCGCCGCGATCATGCGGCCCGGACCGCGCTGCGAGGCGCCGGTCGCGGAGTAGACGCTGGTCTCGGCCATCGGACGGGGAATCAGGATCTCGAGGTTCTGCTCGACCAGCGACGTCGCGCGGATCAGCGCCTCGCGCTGGGCGGCGATCTGGCCGTTGGCCATCGCGAAGCGGGCGCGCAACGCGACCGGCATCGTGCCGCGCTTGGCGACCTGCGCGAACTGGGCCATGGCCGCGCGCATGGCGTCGTGCAGGGCGGTGGACGCCGCCTCGACGGCGGCGATGTCCTGCCGGGTGAGCGTGTGGCCGAGGGTGGCGATCGCCAGCTCGACGGCCGCCAGCGACGTTTCCAGCGCGGAAACGTCGGGCGGCAGGGCGTTGGCTTGCGCGGAGTGGCGCGCAGCGGTTTGCGAAGTCGTCACCGGTCAGGGCCCGAAACGGGATCAGTGTTGCGGCCGCGAGCGGCCGAGCACTTCCTGCGCGTTGGACAGCAGCTTGTCGGCGATCGCGCCGAGGTTGATGCTGAAGCTGCCGTCACGGATGGCCTGGGCGATGCGTTCCACCTTGGCCTGATCGAACGACGGGTCCTGGCTGGCGTGGGAAAGCATGGTGGCCTCCGGGGACAGTTCGACCTGGGTGCTCGAGTCTTCGTCCAGCTGCTTGCTGACCGAGGTGGTCGAACTCTGCTGCGTGGACGTGCGGCGATCGCTGTCGATGGCGGTCGTCGCGACGGTGCTGGTGATGGTGCCAATTTTCATGATGCTCTCCTGAAGGCGGGGATGAATGCCCTCATGCCCATGCGGTGTGAGACTGTTTCGGCAGTCCCAAATCGAACTTTAGCGACATTTTCAAAAAACTTCGGTGCGGCCACGGTCGAGGTCATAGTGTCACCTCGACCTGGCGGTCCCCGGTCGGCCGGGCGGTCAACATGCGGCCGCTTTCGGTGCGAACGTGCACGGGTTGGCCTTCGATGCCTGCCCCGACGGCCTGGCCCTCGGTCACCACCTGCCAGCCCTGGCCGAGGGCGGTGACGCGCACCGTCTCGCCCGCGGCGAAGAATTGGCGGGCCTTCAGGTCGGACTGGCGCAGGGCCGTGCCGGCCGTCACGCTGCGCGCCAGCGTCCGGCCGATGGCCAGCATCGGATCGGACACGGCCGCGCCGGGCGCGGCCGCGATGTCCACCTCGGCCTGGGCCAGCTGGCCGGCGTCGAGCACGGTGCCCGCGGGCAGGGCGGTCTTCAGGACGGTGGCCTGCGCGTACACGCTGACCTGGATCGGGATCGACACGTTCCACAGCTTGGCGCCCTGCGTGCAGCGCAGGCCCATGCGGGTGGCGCCCCAGACGGGCAGGCCCGGCGGCAGGTAGGTGGCGATGTGCTGGCAGGGGGCGAGCTTGAGGCGCGGGTCGAGCTTGCCGACCTTCACCTCCACGCGCACGCCCTGGGCCTGCTCGGCGGTGGCGGCGGAGGCGCCGGAGCGCGCCATCGTCTCCACCTGCTGGAGCACGGCGGTGTCCGGGGTGTAGCCGGCCTCGTCCTGGGCGAACGCCGCCGGGCTGGCCGCGGCGAGCACCGCCAGCGCCACGCCGGCGAGGCGGGGAGCGGACAGGGCGGCGACGGTGGCGAGGGGGTGCGTCAAGGGACTGGGCCTGGGGATTTGGGGTTATGGCCACTTTAGAGAACCCGACCCGCGCCGGTGGTTCGAATTGAAGGCCGTTCCCCTGTCTTATCGGCCTTCAGTTCCCGGGCTTGACTTTCACAATCGCTCTCCATGGCCGTCGATCCGTCCCGGGTTCGCATTCACGACCCGGCCCGCCGACCCCCAGGAACACCGAAGGTGACCCGATGAACCGCATGACCAACTCGCTCGATTTCCAGGCCCAGGCGCTCACGCTGCGGGCGGAGCGTCAGCGCATCATCGCGGGCAACATCGCCAACGCCGACACGCCGGGCTACGTCGCCCGCGACATGGATTTCGCCTCCGCCCTGCGCGAGGCCACCGGCACCCAGGCCGCCGGCTCCACGATGACCGGCGCCACGGCCACCGCCCGCGGCCACATCCCGATCGGCACCGGCTCGACCAGCGAACTGGGCCTGAAGTACGCGGCCCCGTCGCAGACCAGCCTGGACTCGAACACCGTCGACATGGACCGCGAACGCGCCAGCTTCGTCGACAACTCCGTCAAGTACGAGGCCACGCTGCGTTTCATCAATACCGATGTCCGCACGATGCTGGACGCCATGAAGAGCCCGAGCCAAGGGTAAGGAGCTGAATCATGAGCATGATGAAGATCTTCGACATTTCAGGCTCGGCCGTCTCTTCGCAGAGCCAGCGCCTGAACGTCGTCGCCTCCAACCTGGCCAACGTCGACACCGTCGCCGGCCCGGACGGCAAGGCCTACAAGGCGCGCGAGGTCACGTTCCAGACCGTGCTGATGAACACGCCCGACGGCGCGCCCGGCGCGGGCGTGAAGGTGTCCGGCGTCACCGAGAACCAGGCCCCCGGCCGCAAGGTGCACGACCCGGCCAACCCGAGCGCCGACGCCGACGGCTACGTCACGTACTCCAACGTGAACGCGGTCGACGAGATGGTCAACATGATCTCGGCCTCGCGCTCGTACCAGAACAACATCGAAGTGATGAATACCGCCAAGACGCTGCTGATGAAGACCTTGCAGATGGGCCAGGGCTAAAGGAACGCAACCATGTCGATCTCAGCAACGTCCAGCGCGAACCCGGCGCTCAACAACCTCAACGGCTTCGGCGCCTCCGCGGCGACCAACGCGGGCGCCGGCGCGAAGGCGGCCGCCAAGTCGGGCAAGGCCGCCGCGACCGGCGGCGACGCCTCCAGCCTGGGCGCGGCGCAATCGGCCGAGGACCAGTCCAACCGCTTCCTGAAGCTGCTGGTGGCGCAGATGTCCAACCAGGATCCGCTCAATCCGATGGACTCCGCCCAGGTGACCAGCCAGATGGCGCAGATCAGCACGGTGCAGGGCGTGCAGACCCTCAACAAGACCGTCAGCGGCCTCGACAACCAGTTCACGCAGCTGCAGACGATGCAGGGCGCCGCGCTGGTGGGCCACGACGTGGCCACCGACGGCAACTCGCTGCGCGTCGACCCCGACACCCACCAGGGCGACGGCGGCTTCGAGCTCGAGAGCCCGGCCACCAGCGTCAGCGTCGACATCCTCAACCCCGCCGGCACCACGGTGGGCACCGTCAAGCTCGGGCCCCAGGGCGCGGGCAGCCACGGCTTCGACTTCGACGTGCCCGTGGCGGCGCAGGGCCAGGCGCTGACGTTCCGCGTCAACGCGCTGAACAACGAGGCGCCGCTCGAGGCCAGGTCGGTCGCGTTCAACAGCATCCAGGCGGTCAGCAGCGCGAACGGCAAGCTGGCGGTCGAGCTCGACGACGGCCGCCGCGTCGACTACGCCGACGTCCGCGCCTTCTACTGATCCCACCGATTTCCCCAGGAGACCTCCATGAGCTTCCAGCAAGGCCTGTCCGGCTTGAGCGCCGCTTCGAAGAACCTCGAAGTGATCGGCAACAACGTCGCCAACTCCAACACCTACGGTGAGAAGTCGTCGCGCGCCGAGTTCGCCGACATGTACGCCGCCGCGATGACGGGCTCGGCGTCCAACAACACCCAGGCCGGCATCGGCGTGCAGGTGGCGGCGGTCGCGCAGCAGTTCAACCAGGGCAACATCACGCCCACGGGCAACCCGCTGGACCTGGCCATCAACGGCAACGGCTTCTTCCAGACGCAGGACCAGGGCAACCAGATCCAGTACACGCGCAACGGGCAGTTCAAGGTCAACAACGAAGGCAACATCGTCAACGACCAGGGCAACAAGCTGCTGGGCTACCCGTCCGACGCGTCGGGCAACATCGTGCAAGGGGCGGCCAAGCCGCTGCAGCTGCCCACCGGCGGCATCGACCCGCAGGCCACGACCAAGAGCACGATCGAGTTCAACCTCGACGCGCGCGCCGCGGTGACGACGCCCACCTCGGGCCCGACGATCGACTTCACGAACCAGAAGACCTACAACAACGCCACCTCGGTGACGATGTTCGACGCCAAGGGCCAGGACGTCGCGGTCAGCTACTACTTCCAGAAGACCGGCACCGACACGTTCGACGTCTACGCCACGGCCAACGGCGTGACCGTGGGGGGCACCCCCGACGCGCCCTCGCCCATCTCGTCGCTGCAGTATTCGACCGACGGCAGCACGCTGATCTCTCCCGCCGGCGGCAAGATCGCTCTCGACATCCCGGCGTCGACCAACGCGTCCGGCGCCGCCACGCTGCCGATCACCGGCATCGCGCTGGACGTCTCGGGCGCGACGGAATTCGGCTCCAACTTCGGCGTGACCAACATGACGCAGGACGGCTACACCGCCGGCCAGCTGACCGGCGTCTCGGTGGACAACACCGGCAAGCTCATCGCCCAGTATTCCAACGGCCAGACCAAGGCCGCCGGCCAGGTCGAGCTGGCCACGTTCCGCAACGTGCAGGGCCTGACCCCGCTGGGCGGCAACGGGTGGAAGCAGACCGCGGCGTCGGGCGGCCCGACCGTCGGCGTCGCCGGCGACGGCAACCTGGGCGTGCTCAATTCGGGTTCGCTGGAGGAATCCAACGTCGACCTGACCGCCGAGCTGGTCCAGATGATCACCGCGCAGCGCGACTACCAGGCCAACGCCCAGACCATCAAGACGATGGACCAGGCGATGCAGACCCTGGTGAACCTGCGCTGAACGAATTGAACTGACGGAGGCCGAGCATGGACCGCATGATCTACCTGTCGATGTCGGGCGCGAAAGCCGCCCTGCAGCGCCAGGACTCGCTCGCCAACAACCTCGCCAACGTCAGCACCAACGGCTTCCGCGCCGAGCTCACCGCGTTCCGCGCCGTGCCGATCCGCGGCGACGGCGCGTCCACCCGCGTGTTCTCGCTGGAGACGACGCCGGGCTACAACGACGAGCAGGGGCCGATCAACGCCACGGGGCGCAACCTCGACGTGGCGATGACCGGCAAGTCCTGGCTCGCGGTGCAGTCGCTGGACGGCACCGAGGCCTACACCCGCGCCGGTTCGCTCGACGTCAACGCCGAAGGCGTGCTCGTCACGCGCGACGGCCTGCAGGTCAACGGCGACGGCGGCCCGATCACGGTGCCGCCCAATGCGCAGATCGACGTCGGCGACGACGGCTCGATCACCGCCAAGGTCGAGGGTCAGAAGCCCCAGCAGATCGGCAAGCTGAAGATGGTCACGCCGGACGTGCCGATGACCCGCGGCACCGACGGCCTGTTCCGCGCCGACTCGGGCGACCTGTCGGCCGACCCGGCCGCCAAGCTGCAGTCGGGGGCGTTGGAGGGATCCAACGTGAGCCCCGTGGCGACGATGGTGGGCATGATCGCCGCCGCGCGCCAGTTCGAGCACCAGATGAAGATGCTCGAGAACGCCGAGAAGCAGGATCAGCAGGCGTCGAAGTTGCTCAGCGAGAACTGACAGACTCGGTGGCGCGATGGGCGCCGGAGGAATTCGCCGGCGCGCCAGGCCCCGAGGGGTCTGGCACCGCCATCGACCGCGCTGCGCCGTTGGCTGCCAGCACGACGCCACAGCGGGCGATGGGGGTGCCTGACCTCGAACCCGGCGGGGATCGAGGTCAGGCTCCGCCTCGAATCGCGAGCGGCACATCTGCTCCCGGCCGCGACCCTGCGCGATCCGAGGCGGTGCCAGACCCCTCCGGCCAGACCCTCCGGGCGCAGACTGCCCAGTCGGGATATGGCCGACCTAAGCCGCCCTTATCCGGCGCACCCCACCCTCAAGTTTTCGGGAAGATGGCGTATCAATCGAACGAAAGTTCAACGTCATGCTTCGCTCACTGTGGATCTCGAAGACCGGCATGGAGGCTCAGCAGCTCCAGCTGGACAACATCTCGCACAACCTCGCCAACGTGGCCACCAACGGCTACAAGAAGAGCCATGCGCAGTTCGAGGATCTGATCTACCAGAACCTGCGCCAGTCCGGCTCGGCGACCTCCGACCAGACCCAGCTGCCCTCGGGCCTGCAGGTCGGCCTGGGCGTGCGTCCGGTGGCCACCGCGCGCGACTTCACGCAGGGCTCGCTGCAGCAGACGGGCAACTCGATGGACGTCGCGATCAGCGGCAACGGCTTCCTGCAGGTGACGATGCCCGACGGCACCACCGGCTACACCCGCGACGGCGCGCTCAAGCTCGACTCGCAAGGCCAGATCGTCACCAACAACGGCTTCATCGTGCAGCCCGGCATCACGATCCCGCCGCAGGCCCAGAGCGTCTCGATCGCCGCCGACGGCACCGTCACCGCCACGCTGCCCGGCACCGCCACGCCCAGCACGCTGGGCCAGCTGCAACTCGCCAGCTTCGCCAACCCGGGCGGCCTCGACCCCAAGGGCGGCAACATCTACGCCGAGACCGCCGCCTCGGGCTCGCCCAGCGCCGCCGCGCCCGGCACCAACGGCCTGGGCCGCCTGCAACAGGGCTTCGTCGAGACCAGCAACGTCAACGTGGTCGAGGAGCTCGTCTCGATGATCTCCACGCAGCGCGCCTACGAGCTCAACTCGAAGGCGATCCAGACGTCCGACCAGATGCTGCAACGCCTGGGGCAACTCTGATGTTCGATCCCGCCGCCGGCCTTCGCCACGCCCGTCACCTGCGCCATCGCGGCGTGCACGCGCGTCGCCCCGTGTCCGACCGCACCGCGCTGCGCCTGGGGCTCGTGGCGATCGTCCTCGTCATCATCTCGGCGCTGTTCGCCACGCCCGCGCACGCGACCCGCATCAAGGAAGTGGCCGCCGTCCAGGGCGTTCGCAGCAACCAGTTGATCGGCTACGGCCTGGTCATCGGCCTCGACGGCACGGGCGACCAGACCACGCAGGCGCCGTTCACCACGCAAGGCCTCACCTCGATGCTGCAGCAGCTGGGCGTCACGCTGCCTCCGGGCACGACGATGCAGCTGAAGAACGTGGCCGCCGTGATCGTCACCGCCTCGCTGCCCGCGTTCGCGCAGCCCGGCCAGCAGATCGACATCGACGTCTCCTCGGTGGCCAACGCCAAGAGCCTGCGCGGCGGCACGCTCGTCGCCACGCCCCTGAAGGGCGCCGACGGCCAGGTCTACGCGATCGCGCAGGGCAACCTGATCGTCGGCGGCGCCGGCGCGTCGGCGGGCGGCTCCAAGGTCACGATCAACCACCTCAGCGCCGGCCGCATCCCGGAAGGCGCCACGGTGGAACGTTCCGTGGCCACGCCGCTGCAGCAGGGCGACACGCTGGAGCTGGACCTGAACTCGGCCGACTACGCCACCGCCCGCGCGGTGGCCAACGCGATCAACGTGAGCAAGGGCGCCGGCATCGCGCGCGCGCTCGACGGCCGCGTGATCAAGGTCAGGGCGCCGGCCGACGCCGACGCGCGCGTGAGCTTCCTGGCCGACCTCGAGAACCTCGACATCAACCTGGCCGCCCCGGCCGCCAAGATCGTGATGAACGCCCGCACCGGCTCCATCGTGATGAACCAGGCCGTCACGCTGATGCCGTGCGCGGTGGCGCATGGCAGCCTGTCGGTGACGATCAACTCCAATCCGCAGGTGAGCCAGCCGGCCCCGAACTCGGGCGGCCAGACCGTGGTCACCGACAAGACCGACATCGCGATCTCGTCGCAGGCCGGTTCGCTGATCAACATGCCCGCGGGCACCAGGCTGGCCGATGTCGTCAAGGCGCTCAACGCGCTCGGCGCCACGCCGCAGGACCTGCTCGCGATCCTGCAGGCGATGAAGTCCTCCGGCGCGCTCACCGCCGAAATCGAGGTCATCTGATCATGACGACGCCGATCTCCTCCTCCATCGCCGGCGCGCCGGCACCGCAGTCGCTGAACCTGGCCGGCGGCCTGGAGAACCTGCGCATCAAGGCCGACCGCGACCCGAAGAGCGCCGTGCGCGAGGCGGCCAAGCAGTTCGAGACGATGTTCACGCAGCAACTGCTCAAGCAGATGCGCGACTCCACCATGAACGCCGACATGATGGACAACGAAGGCACGAAGATGGGCACCGAGATGCTCGACTCGCAGTGGGCCACGAAGATGGCCGGCCTGCCGGGCGGGCTGTCCGACGTCATCGCGCGCCAGCTCGAACGCCAGATGGGCATCACGCAAGGCGTCACGGCCAAGCCGGCGTCGGCCAACCCGACGCCGGTCGATCCGCTGCACGCCGACGCGCCGGTGGGCCTGCCGCAGAAGGCCGCCGCCAGCTTCATCACGGCGCACACCGACGCCGCGGCCGCCGCCGAGAAGGCGACCGGCATCCCCGCCAAGTTCATGATCGCCCAGGCCGCGCACGAGACGGGCTGGGGCCGCAAGGAGATCAAGAACGCCGACGGCACGACCTCGTTCAACCTGTTCGGCATCAAGGCCGGCCCGAGCTGGAAGGGCGCGACCACCGACATCACGACCACCGAATACATCGGCGGCAAGGCCCACAAGGTCACGCAGACCTTCCGCGCCTACGCGAGCTACGCCGATTCATTCGCCGACTACGCCAGCACGATGAAGAACAGCCCGCGCTACGCCGCCGTGGTGGCCGCGGGCAACGACGCCAGCGGCTTCGCCAAGGGCCTGCAGAAGGCCGGCTACGCGACCGATCCGTCGTACGCCACCAAGCTGGCCAAGATGATCCACATGACCGAACGGGTCCAACAGACCCTCGCCTGAACCGTGACCTCGACCGAATTCTTCCGGACTGAAAGGAGCGCCCCATGAGCTCGTCGGCATTGATGTCGATCGGCATGCGCGCCATGTTCGCGAACTATTCGTCGATGCAGACGACCGGTCACAACATCGCCAACGCGCAGACGCCGGGCTACTCGCGCCAGACGGTGGAGCTGCAGACCTCGGGCGGCCAGCAGACCGGCGCCGGCTTCTTCGGCAAGGGCGTCGACGTCGTCACGGTGCAGCGCGCGAACGACGCGTTCCTCAACACGCAGGCGCAGGCGGCCAGCTCGATGTCGGCGATGGACGAGGCGCGCTCGTCCAACCTGCAGCAGCTCGAGTCCGTGTTCCCGCCGGGCGACTCGGGCGTGGGCGCCGCGGTCGGCACATTCATGAACTCGTACGTCGACCTGGCCAACAGCCCGGCCGACTCCTCGTCGCGCCAGGTGATCCTGTCCAACGCCGCCGAGGTGGCCGACCGTTTCGCCACGGCGGGCGCGCAGCTCGATCGCCTGCAGAGCGGCGTCACCTCCGACCTGCGCAACTCGGTGGCCCAGGTCAACCAGATGGCCGGACAGGTCGCCAAGCTCAACGGCGACATCGCCGGGCTGCGCGGCTCGTCGCAGTCGCCCAACGACCTGCTCGACCAGCGCGACCAATTGGTCAAGCAGATCGGCAACCTCGTCAAGGTCAGCACCATCACCGCCAACGACGGCACCATGGGCGTGTTCATCGCCGGCGGCCAGCGCCTGGTGTTGGGCGCCGAGGCGCAGCAGCTCGCGGTGACGCCCGATCCGGCCAACACGGGCCGCTCGGTGATCTCGATCAGCGACAGCGGCATCGAGCACGCGCTGCCCAGCGACCTGATGGTGGGCGGGGCGATCAGCGGCCTGCTGAAGTACCAGAACGAGGACCTCGTCTCGGCGCGCAACCAGCTGGGCCAGATGGCGGCGTCGGTGGCGGCGCGCGTCAACCAGGTGCAGGGCTACGGCGTCGACATGGGTTCGCCTTCGGGCCCGGGCGACGCGATCTTCGCCGTGGGCGGCCCGATCGCGATCCCCAACGCGCACAACTCGCGCAACAGCTCGGGCGGCTTCGCGAGCAGCGTCTCGCTGACCGTGACCGACGGGTCGCAGCTCAAGGCGAGCGACTACACGCTGGCGGCCGATCCGGCCAACGCCGGCAGCTTCGTCGTCACGCGCCAGTCCGACGGCGTGAAGTTCGCGATGGCGCCCAACGGCAGCGATTTCGCGTACACGCGCCTGTCCGACGGCGCCGCGATGGGCAACAGCATCGACGGCTTCCAGATCGCGTTCAACGGCACGCCGGGCGCGACCGACACCTTCGAGCTGGAGCCCGTGGGCCGCGCCGCGGTGAGCATGGTGCGCACGCTGGACGACCCGAACGGCATCGCCGCCGCCTCGCCGATGACGGCCGTCATGGGCGTCGCCAACAAGGGCACCGCGACGGTCGCCGGCCTCAACGTGGTCAGCTCGAGCGCCGACCCGAGCCTCAGCGCCGCGATCTCCTTCACCGACGCCAACGGCGGCTTCGCCTACACGCTGACGGACTCGAGCGGCAACGTCACCGCATCGGGCAACGCCACGTGGACGCCCGGCCAGCCCATCTCGCTCAACGGCTTCGAGCTGAGCCTGAACGGCGTGCCGGCCAGCGGCGACACGATCGCCGTCGGCAAGACGGCGCATCCGGAGAGCAACAACGGCAACGCGCTGGCGATGGTCGGCCTGCGCGACGAGACCTTCGTCGGCCGCGACAAGCAGATCGACGGCTCGCTGCAGGACGGCGAGACGGCCACCGACGCCTACGCGAGCGTGCTCGCCAACGTGGGCGTGCGCGTGCAGAGCGCGAAGACCTCGTCGACCATCTCGGCGGCCACGTCGGCCGCGGCCGACTCGGCGGTCGCGTCCAAGAGCGGCGTCAACCTCGACGAGGAAGCCGGCCGCCTGATCCAGTTCCAACAGGGCTACCAGGCTGCGGCCAAGGTGTTGCAGGTGGCGCAGGCCATCTTCGACACCTTGCTGCAGATGGCGTCCCACTAAACGGTAGGCCAGCATGACCGTCGAACGCATCTCGACCGCGCACGCCTATGACAGCGCGTTGAACAACCTGATGTCGCGCCAGGACAACCTGACGCAGACGCAGGAGCAGATGACCAGCGGCAAGCGCGTGATCAAAGCCAGCGACGACCCGACCGCGGCCGCGCGCGCCGAACGCGCCCGCGCGCTCGAGGACCGCACCACCGCCAGCGAGCGGGCCGTCGACGCGAGCGCCAACGCGATGACGCTGACCGAAAGCGCGCTGGGCGACGCCAACGAACTGCTGCAGCAGGCCCGCGAGCTGATGGTGAGCGCCGGCGACGCCAGCTTCAGCGACGCCGAGCGCGCGTCCAAGGCGAGCGCGATCAAGGCGATCCGCGACCAGTTGCTGGCGGTGGCCAACCGGCCCGACGGCCAGGGTGGGTTCGTGTTCTCGGGCCAGGGCTCGGGCGGCGCGCCGTTCGTCGACAAGCCGGGCGGCGTCGCGTTCCAGGGCGTGGGCGGCTCCGTCAACGTGGCCACCGACGAGCCCCTGCCGTTGACGCTCGACGGCGGCAACGTCTGGCTGTCGGCCAACACCGGCAACGGCGTGTACGAGACGAAGAACACCAATTCGACCACGGCCTGGATCGACTCCGGCCGGGTGACCTCGCCCGAGCAGATCACCAACTCGACCTACGACATCCAGTTCAGCACCGCGGGCGGCGCGACCACGTACTCGGTGGTCAAGGACGGCAACCAGGTCTCGTCGGGCAACCCGTTCGTCAGCGGCCAGGAGATCAGCGTGGACGGGATGTCGTTCGCGATCACCGGCGCGCCCGCCGACGGCGACGACTTCCAGACGAAGCCGTCGACCAAGTCGCTGTCGGTGTTCGATGCGCTCGACAACGCCGTCGCGCGCCTGTCCCAACCGGGCCAGGGCGGCCCTAAAGTGCAACAGGCCGTACAGGACAGTCTGCGCGACCTCGACCAGGCCAACAGCCAGATCTCCTCGGCACGCAGCTTCGCGGGCACCACCCTGCAGCGACTCGACGGCGTCAAGGGCCGGCTCGACGCGACCGAGCTTTCGGCTCAAACTTCCCGTTCGAGTGCCGAAGACCTCGACATGGTGAAAGCCCTGTCGAGCTTCAACGCGCAGCAGACGGGTTACCAGGCGGCGCTCCAGAGCTATGCCACGATCCAGAAGCTGTCGCTGTTCCAGTACCTGAATGCATAGTGGAGAAGGCACGGGAGCGGCGATTCGCCATTCCAATAAATACGTTTTCCGAGGTTCAAGAATGTCCCTAGACCATCCCGTCCTCGACCAGGTCGTGCTCGGCGCGAGCTCGCTGTTCGACGTGAAGCGTGCGCCCGTCGCGGCCCACATGACGGTGTTCCCCCAGCGCCCCGACGAGGCGATCGACGCCGCCGGCCTGTTGCAGGTCATCGACGTCATCGCGCCGCCCGAAGCCGGCCCGCTGATGCTCAGCGTGACCAACGAGGCGGGGCTGCGCGCCTTGCTCGCCGCGCCGACGGCGCCGCACCTGATGATCGAGGTGCCGGGCTTCATGCTGTCCGATCCCGAGCTCGCGACCTTGCTGCACGAGCGCGTCGCCACCGGCCTGTCACTGGTGCTGGGCGGCCGCGTGCCCGACAGCGTGCCGCAGAACCTGTGGGGCCTGTTCCAGGCCGTCACCGTCGATCGCGCGAACATCCGCAACCCGCTGCCGGCGGGGCTCGGGGGCAGGCCGCTGCTGCGCTACTTCATCGGCGCGGACGGTCCGGCGATGTCGGCCGGCGCGCTCAAGGCGGGGTTCTCCGCCGTCGTCGGTTGGGCCGTGGGCGACGCCCCGGGCGCCGACACCAAGAGCAAGCCGATTCCCGCGGGCGTGACGACGGTCGTCGACCTGATGCAACGCGTCGACCGCCAGGAGCCGGCCGAGAAGCTGGAGGCGGTGGTCAAGAACGATCCGACGCTGGCCTTCCGCCTGATGCGCTACCTGAACTCGCCGGGGTTCGGCCTGTCGGTGGAGATCTCGTCGTTCCGCCACGCGCTGATGATCCTGGGCTACCAGCGGCTCAAGCGCTGGCTCGCGCTGCTGGTCACCAGCGCCGTCGACGACCCCGACATGAAGCCGCTGATGCAGCTCGCGGTTCGTCGCGGCCTGCTGATGGAGGAGATCGCGCGCCCGGGCGGCGACGACGCGCTGCGCAACGAGCTGTTCATCTGCGGCGTGTTCTCCACGCTGGATCGCATGATCGGGCAACCCTTCGAGCAACTGCTCAGGACGATTCCGGTGCAGGAATCCGTGGCACAGGCGCTGGCCCAGGACAGCGGCCCGTGCGCGCCGTTCCTGGCGCTGGCGCGCGCGGTGGAGACCGAATCGGCGTACGACATCCGCGAGGCGGCCGAGGCGCTGATGCTGTCGGTCGGCGACGTCAACCGGGCGCTGGCCAAGTCGCTGGTGCACGCGCACTCGCTCACCAAGGGTTGAAGCCGGACGCCGCCCCTCGACGAGCGGCGGCGTCCGCCCGGTTCCCGATGGCCTGGCCGCGCCTGGACGCGACGCGCCGGCGTCGCGCGTAAACTCTGGCGGGGTATGTCCACGACCCCTCCCACGCCTCCGAAAGCCCGCGCCCCGGTGCTCCCACGCCAGCCCCTGGGCACGACCGGCGCCAGCCTGGGCGCCGCACCGGCCGCCACCGAGGACCTGCGCGGCGAACTGCAGGGCTGGTTCGAGATGTCGCCGCTGGGGCAGGTCGTCTTCGACGAAGCCGGGGCCATCCTCCGCCACAACGCCGCGCTGACGCAGATGCTGGGCCCGTTGCCCGGGCAGTTGCGCGACACCGCGCCCGAATTCCGCCTGCTCCTGGGCTGGCCCGGCGAGCTGCCCGCCGTGGCGGCCACCCGCACCCAGGACGGCTGGCTCGCGAACGCCGCGGGCGAGCCCCTGCGCGTGCGCATGCGCGTGCGGGGCGTGCCGTGCAACGGTGGCGGCCGGCTCGCCGGCAGCGTCGCCGCGCGCTGGATCGCGATGCTGGAGGATCGCCACCTGGAGGACGAACGCGACGTCGCGCGCGTCGAGATCCAGGCCCTCATGGGCACCGCCGGCATCGGCGTGGCCACCTGGGACGCCGCGCGCGGCTGGGTCGGCTCGGTGCAGCGCACCGGCGCGCCGGCGGGCGGACCGTCGGAACCCGGCGGCGCGCGCCAGGGCAGCCTCATGGCCGTGGGCCGCGACCTGGTCGAGGCGGATTCGATGGCGGACTACGAGCGCCTGCAGGCCGCGCTGCGCACGCGCTCGCGCATCGAGGTCCGCTACGCGGTGCGCCACCACGAGAGCGGCCGGCGCTGGCTGATGACCCGCGTCGAGCCGGCGGAGCTCGGCCCGCAGCGCGGCGCGTTCTCGGTCGTGACGGTCGACGTCACCGAGGAGGAGACGGCGCGCCGCCGCAACCAGGACCTGCTCACCGAGCTCACCACCATCCTGGACGTCAGCCCTGCCGGCATCGCCTACCTGCGCGGCGAGGAACTCGTCCGCTGCAACCACCGGTTCGAGACGCTGCTGGGCGGCACGGACTATCCGCCGGGCAAGCCGTTCGACGAGATCCTCGCGAGCGCGGGCGTGCCGGCCGAGACCGTGGCCGCGCTGATCGACGCGGTGCGCGAGGTGGGCACGCTCGAGACCGAGCTGCTGCTGCCCGCGGGCACGCACCGCAAGTCGGCGATCTGGTGCTCGCTGGCGCTGCGCCGCACCCACGAGACGCTGCCCGGCGCGATCGGCATGGTGGTGGTGCTGGCCGACGCCACGCGCATGAAGTCGCAGCAGAGCGAGCTGGAGGCGCTGGCGCGCGAGCGCGAGCTGATGTTCAACCTGTCGGACGTGGGCATCGTCTACCAGCGCGACGGCCAGATCGAACGCGCCAACCAGGCGATGGCCGACCTCGTGGGCTACGCGCCGGAGGCCCTCAAGGGCTCGCCGATGTCGCGCCTGTACGAGAGCGAGACGGCCTGGCAGCACTACGAGCACCTGGAGCGGCGCGACATGGCCACGCTCGGCCGCTCGCACGGCGAGCGCCAGGTGCGCCGGCGCGACGGCAACCTGTTCTGGGCCCAGGTGAGCCAGCGGCCGGTGGACATCGGCAAGCGTTCGGCGGGCACCATCATGTCCTTCGTCAACATCGACGATCGTCAGCGCGCGCGCGAGTCGCTGGTGCAGCAGGCCGACCGCACGCGCGCCATCCTCGACTCGGTGCTGGTGGGCATCGTCACCGTGGGCGACACCGGCATCGAGTGGATGAACCGCTCCGCGCGCCGGATGTTCGGCGGCGAACTGGCCGACTTCATCGGCGTGCCGATCTCCGTCGTCGCCGGCGACGAGCTGGACCACCCGCTGCGCCGCACCGATTACGGCGAGACGCTGGAAGAGGGCCAGGCCGAGACCTTCGAGTGCCGTCTGCGCGCGCGCGACGGCCGCCATTTCTGGGTCGTCGGCAACGTCGTCGTCACCGGGCAGGACACCGCGCACCGCCAGCTCACGTACGCGCTGCTGGACATCGAGCGCCGCCGCCAGGCCGAGGTGAGCATCGTGCAGGCGCGCGCCAGCCTGCAGCGCATCATCGAGACCGCGCCGCTGGCCATCGCGCTGTTCGACGCCGCCAGCCAGCAGGTGGTGCAGCTGAACCAGATGGCCGCGACCTTCGCCGGCCGCCCGATGAAGGAGATCCTGGGCCGCGTGCCGTCGCAGTGGCTGCCCGGTCCCGAGGGCGCGAAGCTGGCCGCCGACCTGCACCGCGCGCTGGCCACCCCGGGCAGCGTGCAACGCGAACTGCGCCGCGCCGCCGACGAGACGGCGCCCGGCGCGTCCGATCGCGAGGGCGCGCAGCGCGTGTGGGACATCCGCATCGTCTCGCTGCGCTCGGCCGCCGACGCGCCCGACCAGTTGCTGATGGTGGCCTCGGACGTCACCGCGCAGCGCGCCGCCGACGAGGCCCGGCTGGCCGCCGCCATCGCGCAGCGCGAGATGCTGATCAAGGAAGTGCACCACCGCATCAAGAACAACCTGCAGGGCGTGGCCGGCCTGCTGCAGCAGAGCGCGTCGCGCCACCCCGAGGCCGCCGG
>FTJN01003205.1_pt4 | contig 29317 bp, 20 predicted proteins | sample 1658361 | NCBI WGS metagenome assembly FTJN01 (sample SAMEA3914819, study PRJEB12502) | metagenome | biome: forest; material: soil | place: Canada | collected 2010-06-26 | depth 0.3 m
CGCAGTCGCGCGACCAGTCCCAGGGCGGCCAGGGCATACAGGCTGGCCAAGCCGATCTTGGCGATCCGCACCACGAAGGCTTCCTCCGATCCCCCGGGCAGCGGCGTGATGGCTATGCCGATCAGCAGGATGAAGGTCCCGAACGCCAGGGCGAAGACGGGCGCCAAGGGGCCGCCCCGAACCAGCCGGCCGCCGAACCACAGGCCGGCCAGGAAGACGGTCAGCAGGAATTGAACCAGAGTGTCGGCGACCAGGATGAACTGTTGCGCGACCACGGCCAGGACACCGCCGAGCAGATTGCCAACCAGCAGGGCGACGGCGACCTTGCCCGTACGGACGGTCTCGACCTCGCGCAGCAGGTTGATGGTGATCATCAGGATCACGAAGTCGTTGATATCGCTCCAGATCATGAACTTGGCCAGCAGGGGAAGCAGGACCAGCGTGTCGGTAATCGCGACCCAGGCGGCGCGGGCGGGCGGCAGGCCCGCCGGTTTCGGGGCTGGGCCAGATGGCCCGGGCGAGGGCGCCGGCGCGGGGACCAGGGCATGGCTGATCCACACCGTGACGATGGCCGCGATGCTGCTCTTTTGCAGGAACGCGGCGAAGCCGTGGGCCAGGTCGAGCGACAGGGTCGACATCAAGGGAACGGCGCTGAACGCGATCTGGACCAGCAGCATGGCGATGGCCGGCGCGCCCCGCCTCTGGCCATGGAACGTCCAGCACAACACCAGACCGACGATCGCCATCAACACCACCGGGGCGTCTTCGAGCAGGGTCGCCGCGGCCAGCGCCGCGGTCGTGGCCAGGAAGATCACCAGCGGGATCGCCACGCCCTGGCGGAAATTCGGACAGACCGGTAGGGCGGCCACGATCTGAACCGCCAGCATCGGCGCCAGGAAGCTGAACTCCCAGTGCAGGCCGATGGCGATGGCGAACCCCAGGGTGGCCGCGAACGCCAGGCGCAGCACCAGGCGATCGGCCGGCGAGAACCCCAAGGCGATGGGTTTGGTTCGCGGGGGCAGAGCGCCGGCCATGTCAGTTCAGGTAACTCAGGACCGAGACCAGCCCGATCCACAGACGCCCCACGGCGTCGGTCAGGACATTCTCGCGGGTGTAGACCACGAGGCTGGCCTGGGAGCCCACCCGAACGCCACTCGGCCGATGTCGGGGGTCCAGCACGACGCGCACCGCGAACCTCTGGGGCTCGCGCACCCAGCCGGTGTCGTTCTTGATGGTCGGCAAGCCGGTCTGCGGATCGACATCGCGATTGTCGACGCCCCAGCCGATGCTCTCGACCTTGCCGGCATAGACTCGCCCCGGGCGGGTATCCAGGACAATGCCGACGGGATCGCCGACCTTGATGTATTCCAGCGCGTTCTCGCGCAGCTCGGACTCGATCCAGACGACGTCGCTGTCGATGAAGGTCAGCGCCGTCTGGCCGCCCCCGACATAGCGGCCGGCGGCCAGTTGAAGATTGGTGACCGCGCCGTCCGACGGCGCGCGCACCACCGTATCGGCCAGATCGCGACGCGCCTTGCGCAAGGCCGCCTGGGCCTGCCGCAATTCGGGATTGCGCGCGCCGCTGGGCCCAAGGTTCTGCCGGGCCTGCTCGACCTCGGCCCTGGCCCGACCAACGTCGGCGATCGCGGTGTGAAGGGTTGCCTTGGCGCTGTCGGCGGTCGCGGCGGCGCGAATGCCCTTGCCGACCAGATCCATGACCCGATCGGTCTGGGCCTTGGCGTTCTCGTAATTGGCCCGCGAGACCGCGAGCCTGGCTTCCGCCGCCGCCAGCGAGGCCGTCGATGCGCCGACGCCCTGACCCGCGGTCGCCAGTTGGGCCTCGGCCGTCTCGACCGCGATCTCGTAGCGCTCGGGATCGATCGAGAACAGCACCGCGCCGGCCTTGACCGTCTGGTTGTCGACGACACTGACCGTTTTGACGCGACCGCTCACCTCGGGGGCCAGGTTCACCACGTAGGCCTGCACCGTCGCTTGGTCGGTATAGGGCGTCAGACGGTCGGCGAAGAGGCCGTAGACGAACAGGATGGCGGCCAGGAGTAGAACGATCAGTGTCAGCCGGCGGATAGGATTGGCGGCCGGACGCGGCTTGTCCTGAATAGGAGGCGGTTGGGCCGGAGCCTCGGCGGGCGTGCTGCCTTCAGCCATTGAAAGGACCCCGCATCTTGTGACGACTGGCTACGGCTGTCGGGTCGGCGCGACTGACCGTTCGCACGACGAGCCTCTCCGACTTTAGGACCTCGGTTCAGCGGCCCGATATCGGGCGTAACCCCTAGTCCGGGTCCTGGTCGGCCCTAGTCAGGCTCCAAGCGAACGGCGTGTCCCACGGCCTAGGTTGGAATTGATGCGCCGGTCGGTGTTTCACCTGATGGCGGGCCAAAACGCCGGCGCGTACCCAAAGAGCTTCCGCCATGCCGTTGTGGAGACACCCGTGTTCTCTGTATCAGCCGCCGACAGGCGCCGAGGGCTAGCGCGCGTGCTGCTCGTCGGCGTGCTTTGCCTGCAAGGCCTGGTCGCCGGTTGCGCCACGCCGCGGCGCATGGCCGCCGTGCCCAGCGCCCTGACCGCCCAGGCCCAGACCTTGGTCCCCGACGCCCGGATTTTCCCCGATCGGAACGACCCGGCCATGACCAGGATGATGCTCGACTCCTACGTCAGGGAAAGGGCCTGGCTCGCCAAGAGCGGCCAGACCGGTCCGCTGCCGCCGGTCGCTTACCTCACGATCTCGGGTGGTGGCGGCGACGGCGCCTTCGGGGCGGGCTTGTTGACCGGCTGGACCGCATCCGGAACTCGGCCCAGCTTCAAGCTGGTCACCGGGATCAGCACCGGCGCCCTGATCGCCCCGTTCGCCTTCCTGGGGCCAGCCTATGACCCCAAGCTCGCCGAGACCTATACGAATGTTTCGGACAGCGACATCTTCAAGAAACGCAACTTCACCGCCGTGCTGTTCAGCGACGCCATGGCCGACACCGCGCCCATGGGCCGCCTGGTCGAGCGCTACATCACCCGCGAGTTGCTCGACGCCATCGCCGTCGAATACGCCAGGGGACGGCTGCTGATGGTCGGGACCACCAATCTGGACTCCCGCGAGCCGGTCTACTGGAACATGGGCGCCATCGCGGCCAGCACCGACCCCGGCGCCCTGGCCCTGTTTCGCAAGATCATCCTGGCGTCCGCCGCGATCCCCGGCGCCTTCCCGCCGGTGATGATCGACGTGACGGTCAACGGGCAGCGGTATCAGGAGATGCATGTCGACGGCGGGGCGACCCGCCAGGTGTTCATGTATCCCCAGACCCTGCACCTGGCCGAGGTGTCCAAGGCCGAAGGCGCCGAGCGCCAGCGAACGCTCTACATCATCCGCAACGCGCGGCTGGACCCGGACTGGGCCAGCGTCGACCGCCGCCTGCTGTCGATCGTCAACCGCTCGGTCTCGTCCCTGATCCAGACCCAGGGCATGGGCGATCTCAACCGGATCTATCTGACCTCGATGCGCGACCACATCGACTATAACCTGGCCTATATTCCGAGCGATTTCACCGCGCCCAAGAAGTCCGATTTCGACGTCGGCTACATGAGGCCGTTGTTCGAGCGTGGTCGGCAGCTCGCCGAACATGGCTACCCCTGGCGCAAATATCCGCCGGGCTATGATCCGGCCGACGCGGTGAAAGCGCCGTAGCGGGGCTAGAGCGCGCGATCACGGCGCGGCGGATTTCGACGCTCAACAGCCACGGCGGCGTGCTGCTCCGTCCGTCGTCCGCAGGGGGAATGCCCCGATGGCTCGACACGCGCCGGCGGCGGCTCGTCTATTTCAGGCTGTAGCCCCGACCCGTCAGGCAGGCGGCGCGTGCCTGATCGAAACCGGCCTGGCTGGCCATCACCTGCTGCTCGGCGGCGGCGTTTTGGGCCCGCGCGGCGCGGCGGTTGGCCGAACGGCGCGCGACGCCGCCGACCACGGCGCCGGCCACGGCCGCGTCACCGACATCGCCGCCCGAGACCGCGCCCACGGTGGCGCCAAGCGCCGCCCCTCTGAGGCGGGCTCCGCTGCCCGTCACCGGAGCGGGAGCCGCCGTGGCGGCGACGGGCGGGCGCGCCGGATCGAACCCCGTCTGCTGGGTCGCCCAGGCCGAGCAAGCCTGCTCGTCCTTTTGCTGGGTCGCGGCGCTCTGACCCTTGGCGGGATAGGCGTACTGCCTGGCCTCCACGGGCGCCGCGCCGAGCAACAGCACCACCCCGCCCATCAGAACCTTGCTCGCCAGGCCAGGGGCGGGCTTCGGGCCGAAGACTCTGTCGCCGGAGGACATGATGGTCATGGAAGCCTCGCCCGAATGATCGGAAGCTCAAGCCTTGCGCGCGCGATCCAGCTTGCTCCATCGGGTAAATCACCCGTCGCGTCGAAGAAATCGCCTAGACCTCGGCGAGGAGATCGCCACGGCCGCTTCCCCCGATGCGACGCCATGCCCGTGCCGCGCCCCGGCCCGGCCCGGCCCGCCTGAGCGCGCGCTCGGTAAATGCGGCGATCGATCTAGGGGTTAAACCCGATATCTGGCGGCAAGCTCGGCAAGTACAAATTCCCGTCGAAGCAACGCGCCGGCCGCGCTCGGCGGCTGGATTGCCGAAGCCACGCGCCAAGGGCGCCCCGTCCACCGGCCAGGAACTCACTCATGGGAGCGGCATCGTGACGACAGAAAATCCCAGCCTCATGCCGGCCGCGGCGGATATGGAGAGCGGCAGACACATGTCTTCGAACCGTCAGCGCCTGTTTGTCCTGTACTTCACAGGCGTGCTGATCGACCTCGTCGTCCTCAACCTGTTCGCCGAGTATTCAGGCAAGGTGTTGGTGTCGTCGTTCACGATGTCGCTGCTGGCGGCGATACTGCTGCAGCTGCTTCTGAAGCTGACGATCGCCTTGGAGCACCGCGTCGGCGCCTTCTTCAAGAACAAGCCCGGCGCCTTGATGACGTTCCTGCGCTTCTTCTGCGCGTGGCTGGTGCTCTTCGGCTCCAAGTTCGTGATCCTGGAAGCCCTGTCGTTTGCCCTCGGAGACAGCGTCCGCTTCTCCGGAGCCTTCCACGGGATCGTCTGGCTTGTCCTGGTGGTCGTGGCGATGTTGGTCGCCGAAGAGATCGTGGCCCGAATCTATCGGCGACTGAGCTGAAACCGATAGGCCCCGAACCCCACCTCCATACAACCGGTGTCGGGTCGCTCCTCGCGATCGACATTCGCTAGGCGCCGCCCGCTCGGACCGCGCCGCCGAGGAGCGCTCCAATGGAAACATCCGACAACGTTGGTCATGGCAAGCTGGGGCGTCGGATCATCCGTCGGCGGATCGCCTGGCGACCCAGCCGATTGGCGGGCTTCGGCGCCTGCCTGATCTTTACGGTGGTCGGACTGGCGTTTTGGAGCCAGGGGTCGTGGGCCTATGCGCTGACCGCCGTAGGTGGCGTCCTCAGCCTGGTGGGCGTGGCCGACCTGCTGCAGACCAAGCACTCGCTCAAGCGTAACTATCCGGTGCTGGCCAATATCCGCTGGTTCGCCGAGCTGGTGCGTCCGGAATTGCGCCAATATCTGTTCGAAGCCGACGAGGAGGCTGTTCCGTTCTCCCGCAACGCGCGCGCCCTGGTCTACAGGCGCGCCAAGGGAGAGGTCGGGGAACGCGCATTCGGCACCCTGCTCGACGTCTATAAAAACGGCTACGAGTTCATTGGACATTCGACCTGCCCGGCTCCCGTGCCCGACCCCGCTACGCTGCGGATCACCATCGGCGGGCCGCGGTGCCTCAAACCCTATTCCGCCTCGGTGCTCAACATCTCAGCCATGAGCTTTGGCTCGCTCAGCGCCAACGCCATCCGCGCCCTGAACCACGGCGCGGCTAAGGGCGGCTTTTATCATGACACGGGTGAAGGCAGCATCAGCCCCTACCATCGCGAGGGCGGCGGCGACATCGTGTGGGAATTGGGCAGCGGCTACTTCGGGTGCCGCGACGGCGAGGGGCGCTTTTCGCCAGACCGGTTCGCCGCCCAGGCCCAGACCGACCAAGTCAAGATGATCGAGATCAAGCTGAGCCAGGGGGCAAAACCGGGTCACGGCGGCGTTTTGCCGTCCCAGAAGGTGACCCGGGAGATTTCCGACACCCGCGGCGTGCCCATGGGTCAGGACTGCATATCGCCGTCCCGTCACAGCGCTTTCTCCACGCCGCGCGAGCTGATGGCGTTCATCACGCAGCTCAGGGAGCTGTCCGGCGGCAAGCCGGTGGGTTTCAAGCTTTGCATCGGCCTGCCCTGGGAGTTCATGGCCATCGTCAAGGCGATGCTCGAGACCGACGTTTGCCCCGACTTCATCGTCGTGGACGGCGCCGAGGGCGGCACGGGAGCCGCGCCGACCGAGTTCAGCGACCATATCGGAGCCCCGATGCGCGAGGGTTTGCTCTTCGTGCACAACACCCTGGTCGGCGCGGGCCTGCGCGACCAGGTCAAGATCGCGGCCGCCGGCCGGGTGATCAGCGCCTTCGACATCGCCAGCGCCTTGGCCATCGGCGCCGATTGGACCAACGCGGCGCGCGGCTTCATGTTCGCGCTAGGCTGCGTGCAGTCCCTGAGCTGCAACACCAACCATTGTCCGACTGGAGTGGCGACTCAGGACCAGGGCCGTCAAAGAGCGCTGGTGGTCACGGACAAATCCGAGCGTGTCGCCAACTTCCACCGGCTGACGATGAGGGCCCTGGCTGAAATGCTGGCCTCGGCCGGCCTCCAGCATCCCGACCAGCTGACGCCGCAGCACATGGTGCGGCGCATCAGTTCGACGGAAATCCGTCCCTTCGCGGCGCTGCACACCTTCCTGGAGCCAGGCTCGCTGCTGAATGGCCGATGCCAGGACGCCCTGTACCGAGAAAACTGGGCTCGCGCGTCGGCCGACACCTTCGATCTGCAGGCGCCGCCGGCCGCCGCCTGAGGCGGCTAGAGCAGGTCGATGGCGTAGTTGACGATCAGGCGGAAGTCGAAGAAGTCGTCGCCGCCGTTGTCGCTTTCCTTCTGGTCGATCCAGGCGGCGCGCAGGCGTATGGCCAGGCCCCTGGCCGGGCTCTCGTTGTCGAAGCGGTAGTCGACGGTCAGGTCGTACTCGGTTTCATCCGGCGAGGCGTTTGGCCCGACGTCCGGCGTGCGGCCGGTCGCGATGTTGCCGAAGGCGCTCAGGCCCCTCAGGCCCACGCCGGTGAAGTCGTAGGAGCCGCCGACCATAAAGGCGTCTTCGCCGGCCCTGTCGAAATTGTCGACGATGACGGAGAGATAGTTCGGCGCGCCGCCAAACGGACTTTGCAGGCCCCTCTGGTCGCCGGCCGAGCTGGCGGCCAGCCGGAAGCTGGCGTTCTTCCAGAACAGTTCGGCCTTGGCGGAAACCAGATGGGTTTCGAACGGGCCGATCAGCTCGGAGCCGACACTGCGCTGGTCGGTATACTGCGCATAGAGCCGGACCGAGGCGTCGGGCCCCGTCGGGAACGATCGCTCCGCCTTCACGAACAGGGTGTTCATCACGTCGAACGTGGTCTGGTTGGTGGCGGTGACCAGGCTGCCGTCGTTGAACGTGTACTGCGCCCCGACCAGCCCGAGGCCCTTGTTGCCGCCCGCTACGCCGGCGGCCTGCGACATCGGGATGAAGCGGTCGTCGTTCTTGCGTTTGATGCTGTCGACATAGCCGGCGATGTAGGCGAACCCGGTCTTCGCCGGGCGGCCCACGATCACCGCCTCGAAGGTGTTGGGCGCCATGCGGACGTCCTGCCGGGCCAGCCAAGGCAGGTCGAATGACTGCCGGCCGATCCGGAACGCGTTGTCCCCGCCCAGCCGGACGGTGGCGTTAGCCTCGCCCAGCACGGTGAACGGTTCGGGCCCCGCTTTGAACAGCTGCGTGCCGTCCTTCGCCTCGGGGCCGTGGAGGATCTGGGACGTGTAGATGGTTCCCGCGACCTGCACGACGTCCCCCACCCAGCCGGACTTGAACTCGATCGCTCCGCCCAGCGCCCAGCCGAGGTTGTCCTGTTTGGCCTCCCGGTCACGGTCGAGATAGTAGGTCCGTGGCCTCACCGTCAGCGTCGCGCCGTTCAGGAAGCCAGGCCGCGCCACGCCGGCGTCCAGGCCTTCGAGCTTGTCCTGCTGGTTGGGTTCCTGGTCCCGGACGGCTTCCGCCACGATCCCGGGGGTGCCGGGCCTGGCTTGCCGGGCCTGAGCCGGCGCCGCGATCAGCGCCACGGCCAGGATCGCCAGCCAAGGCGCGCCTCGAAGATCCTGGTCGCCGGTCACCGCGCCCTCCCGGAAATCGTCGCGTCCGACAACGCCATTGCCCCTCGCCGCCGACTATGGATTGCCCTGGACCAGCTTGGCCACTGGGTCGCGGAACAGCCGTAGAGGTTGCTGAGGCCGATCAGCGAGGCGACTAGGGGTATCGCCTGATATCAAGCGCGCGCGCCCCCTGATCTACTGCCTGGCTGTGGAGCTAGACGGGAGGGCGCAAGTGGCTGCCAGCGATGAGTTCGACCTGGTCGTTCTCGGCGGCGGCCCCGCCGGCGCCAGCGCGGCGGCCGCCGCGGGCCTGTTCGGCAAGCGCGTCGCGATGGTGGAAGTCACCGGGAAGCTGGGCGGCGCTGGCGTCAACACCGGCACGATCCCCAGCAAGACCCTGAGGGAAACCGCCCTAGTCCTGAGCGGTTGGCGCTCGCGCCAACTCTACGGCGTCGACCTTTCCCTGCAGCGCGAAGTGACGATCCAGGACCTGATGGGACATGCCGCCCATGTTTCGGCCGCGGAAAGCGCCCGCACGCTGGAAAGGCTCGATCTGCGCGGCGTGGCCCAGTTCCGCGGCGAGGCCAGTTTCATCGATCCCCACACGGTGCGTGTGGCCGGCGACGGCCAGGAAATCCTCTTGCGTGGCGAGAAGATTCTGATCGCAACAGGCTCTTCGCCGTTCCGCCCGCCTCTGTTTCCGTTCGACGACGACCGCGTCCACGACTCCGACGAGATTCTCGAGATAAAGGCCCTGCCCAGGCGGCTAGCCGTCATCGGTGCGGGCGTGATCGGCAGCGAGTACGCCAGCACCTTCGCGGCCCTTGGCGTCGACGTCCATCTGGTCGATGGCCGCGATGTGCTGATGCCGTTTCTCGACGCGGAGATCTCGCAGCGGTTGGCCGAGGCGATGATCGCCAACGGCGTCCGGTTTCACTGGAACCAGCGCGTCGCCGCCTGCGATGTGTCTCGGCCTGGAGATGTCGTCCTGACCCTGTCGGACGGAGGTGAGCTCTCTTGTGACAACCTCCTGGTCTGCTCGGGACGGCAAAGCAACACCGCCAGGCTGAACCTGGCCGCCGCAGGAATCACCCCGGGCCAACGCGGCCTGATCCCGGTCAACGAGCACTATCAGAGCCAGGCGCCGCACATCTACGCGGCGGGCGATGTTGTCGGTCCGCCCGCGCTCGCCGCCACCGCCATCGAACAGGCCCGCGTCGCGATGGCCCATGCCTGGGGCTCGACTTTCAAGACACAGCTGACCTCGATCCTGCCGAGCGGTATCTACACCATCCCCGAGGCGAGCATGGTGGGCGAGACCGAGGCGGCGCTTCGCGCCAAGGGCGTCGATGTCATCGTCGGCCGCGCGCGCTACGCCGACCTCCCACGCGGCGAGATCATCGGCGATCAGGCCGGCTTCCTGAAACTGATCTTCCGCCAGAACGACATGCGGCTGATGGGCGTCCACATCATGGGCGAGCAAGCCACCGAGCTGGTGCATGTCGGGCTGATCGCCCTGCTGTGCGAGGCCGGCGCGGACCTGTTCAACCTGGCCTGCTTCAACTACCCGACGCTGGGCGACCTCTACAAGTACGCCGCCTACGATGCTTTCGTTCAGCGCGCGCACCTGGCCGAGCCCACATTTTCCGAGGTGGCGCGATGACCTTCTCGCTGTCCAACCTCGAGACCTTCGCCGTCGGATTGGTAGCCCTGGTACTCGCCAACGCGATCATGCGCGCCATCCCGCTGCTTCAGCGCAGCAACCTCCCGGCGCCGGTGGTCGGCGGGGTCCTGGTCGCCGTCGTGGCGGCCCTGCTCCATCGCTTCGCCGGAGCCTCGATCCAGTTCGCCGGCGCCCTCACCAGCTTCCTGCTCCTGGTGTTCTTCACGACGATCGGGCTGTCCGCCAAGCTGTCGGCCCTGAAGGCGGGCGGGCGGCCGCTGGTGATCCTGTGCCTCGTCACGGTCATCCTGCTGGTCGCCCAGAACCTGATCGGCGTCTTGGTGGCCAGGAGCGTCGGCGCCCACCCGTTCTATGGCCTGCTGGTCGGCAGCATTTCCTTCGTGGGCGGGCCGGGAACGGCGGCGGCATGGGCCAAGGAAGCCCAGGCCATGGGCTTAGCGAACGCCCCGGAAGTCGCGGTTGGCGCGGCCACGCTCGCCGTTCTCGTGGGCGCTATGGTCTCCGGCCCGGTCACCGGGTGGATCGTCAGGCACTACAAACTACATGGGCCGACGGGCGAAACGCCCGCGAGCTGGGTGGCGCCGGAGGCCGTCAAGCCGGCCCCGGCCCCGCCGATCACCACCGTCATGGTGGTGCTGCTGCTCATCGTGGCCGCGGTCCTCGCCGGCGACGCCGCCAATCGCTGGGCCAGCGCGTCCGGCCTGGTGCTGCCCGGCTTCCTGACGGCCATGCTGGCCGGGGCGGTGATCGCCAATGTCGGCGACCTGATCGGCGCCAAGATCGATCTGGCTCCTGTCGAACGGGGCGGCGAGATCGCGCTGCAGGCCTTTCTCGTGATGTACTTGATGAGCCTGAAGCTGTGGACCTTGGGGGCGGCGATCGGTCCCCTGCTAGCCAATGTGGTGATCCAGGTCGTGGTGACGGTGCTGATCGGCGTCGTGCTGCTGTTCCGCTGGCTAGGCCGCGACTACGACGCGGCGGTGACCGTGGGCGGATTTCTCGGGTTTGGGCTGAGCTCGATGCCGGTGGCAATGTCAACGATGGACAGCGTGGCGATGCGCTACGGCCCGTCGACGAAAGCCTTCCTGCTCATCGCCCTGGCGGGGTCGTTTTTCGTCGATGTCGCGAACGCCTTCATCGTGAAGGCCTTCCTCCTACTCCCCTGGTTTCATTGAGACGCAACGCCGTCTCCAAGCTGGAGCATGCCATGACCAAGGCGTCCGATCTCTTCGTGGCCTGCCTGGAGGAGGAAGGCGTCGAATACGTCTTCGGCGTGCCGGGCGAGGAGAATCTCGACTTCCTCGACAGCCTGTCGCGCTCCTCGAAGATCCGGCTGATCCTGACCCGGCACGAACAGGGCGCGGGGTTCATGGCCGCCACCTACGGCCGTCACACCGGCAAGGCGGGGGTCTGCCTGGCGACGCTGGGCCCCGGGGCGACCAATCTGGTGACGGCGGCGGCCTACGCTCAACTGGGTGGGATGCCGATGATGATGATCACCGGACAGAAGCCGATCAAGTCCTCGAAACAGGGACGTTTCCAGATCCTGGACGTGGTCGACATGATGCGGCCGATCACGAAATTCACCCATCAGCTGGCCTCGGCCGACAACATCCCGGCGCGAGTGCGCGAGGCCATGCGTCTGGCCCAGGAGGAAAAGCCCGGCGCGACCCATCTGGAATTCCCCGAGGACGTCGCTCACGAAAAGACCGCATCGGCGCCCATCGTCGGCAGCCAGGTCCGGCGTCCCGTGTCCGACGCCAAGTCGATCCAGGCCGCCGTGGACCGGATCGCGCGGGCGACCTCGCCCCTGCTGATCATCGGGGCCGGCGCCAACCGCAAGCTGACCAGCCGGGTGCTGACCGAGCTGGTCGAGAAGGCCGGCATCCCCTTCATCACCACCCAGCTGGGCAAGGGGGTGATCGACGAGCGCAATCCGAAATATCTGGGGTGCGCGGCGTTGTCGTCCGGCGACTTCGTGCATCGGGTGGTCGAGGCGGCCGACGTCATCATCAATGTCGGTCACGACGTGATCGAGAAGCCGCCGTTCTTCATGACGCCCGGCGGCAGCGACGTCATCCACGTCAGCTTCCGCACCGCCGAGGTGGATCCGGTCTATTTCCCGCAGATCGAGGTCGTGGGCGACATCGCCAACGCCGTCTGGCGGATCAAGGAAGCGCTGGAGCCTCAGGCCGGTTGGACCTTCACGGCCATGGAAGGATTCCGACGCGCCGAGCTCGAGCATTCCGCCGAAGCCCTCGGCGACACGCGCTGTCCGATCTATCCGCAGCACCTGGTCGACCAGGTCCGGAAGATCATGCCCAACGACGGCATCCTGTGCCTGGACAACGGGGTCTATAAGATCTGGTTCACCCGTAACTACCCCGCCTACATGCCCAACACCCTGCTGGTCGACAACGCCCTGGCGACCATGGGGGCGGGCCTGCCATCGGCCATGGCCTCGGCAATGATCTTTCCCGAGCGCAAGGTCATGGCCGTCTGCGGCGACGGCGGCTTCATGATGAACAGCCAGGAGATGGAAACCGCGGTCCGGCTGGGGCTGAACCTGGTGGTCCTGGTGCTGAACGACAATAGCTACGGCATGATCCGCTGGAAGCAGGCGAACATGGGCTTCGCCGACTGGGGCCTGACCTACGGCAATCCCGATTTCGTCAAGTACGCGCAGGCCTACGGCGCCCATGGACATCGGGTGACCAGCGCCGAAGGGTTGCCGGATCTGCTGCGCGCCTGCCTCGACACGCCGGGCGTGCATCTGGTCGAGGTCCCCATCGACTATTGCGACAACGACCGGATCCTGAACCACGAAATCCGCCAACTCAGCGCGGCGCTCTAGCGTTGATCTCATAATCGACTTGGGACCCCAGCCGCCGGAGCGATCCATGCCCTCCCTGCAATCGGCCTATCCGCTCTACCTGGCCAACGAGCCCAGGACGCCCAACCAGAACCTGGAGGTCACCGACAAATATTCGGGCAAGGTCGCGACCCGGGTCGCCATGGCCGACGCCGCGACCATCGACAGGGCGATCGTCGCGGCGGTCGAGGCGACGCGGCCGATGGCCGAGATGGCGGCCTATGAACGTCAGGCGGTGCTGGCCCATTGCGTCACCCGATTCCAGGAACGGTTTGACGAACTGGCCTACGCCCTGTGCATCGAGGCGGGCAAGCCGATCAACGATTCCAGGGGCGAGGTGACCCGGCTCATCGACACCTTCCGCATCGCCGCCGAGGAGTCGGTGCGGATGACCGGCGAGGTCCAGCCGCTGGACATCTCGCCGCGCGCCAAGGGCTATCAGGGGATGTGGAAGCGGGTCCCGATCGGCCCGTGCTCGTTCATTTCGCCGTTCAATTTTCCGCTCAACCTCGCGGCCCATAAGATCGCGCCCGCCCTGGCGGTGGGCTGCCCGTTCGTGATGAAGCCGGCCTCGCGAACCCCGCTGGGGGCCCTGATCATCGGCGAGGTGCTGGCCGAGACCGACCTGCCCAAGGGCGCCTTCTCGATCCTGCCGGCCACCCGCGACGGGGCCGACCTGTTCACCACCGATGACCGGCTCAAGCTGCTGTCGTTCACCGGCTCGCCCGAGGTGGGCTGGGCGCTCAAGGCCAAGGCCGGCAAGAAGAAGGTGGTGCTGGAGCTGGGCGGCAACGCCGCCGTGATCGTTGACCGCGACACCGACCTGCCCGACGCCGCCGAACGCATCATCTTCGGCGCCTTCTACCAGTCGGGCCAATCCTGCATCGGCGTGCAGCGCATCCTGATCCACGACGACATCTACGAGGCTCTGCGCGACCTTCTGGTCGAGAAGACCCGCGTCCTCGTCGCCGGCGACCCGCAGGACCCGAAGGTCTTCATCGGGCCGATGATCGACGAAAAGGAAGCGCGCCGCCTCGAAGGCTGGATCAACGAGGCTCGCGACGCGGGGGCGACCCTGCTCTGTGGCGGGAACCGCGAAGGCGCAATGCTGGCGGCGACCCTGCTGGAGGGGGTCAGGCCCGGCCTGAAGGTCCGGGACGAGGAGGCGTTCGGTCCGGTCGCGATCCTGTCGCGGTTCAGCGATTTCGAGGCCGCGCTGAGCGAGGTCAACGACAGCCGCTTCGGCCTGCAGGCGGGGGTGTTCAGTCGTGACATCCACAAGGTGATGCGCGCCTGGGACGTGCTGGAAGTCGGCGGCCTCCTGGTTGGCGACGTGCCAAGCTTCCGCGTCGACAACATGCCGTATGGCGGGGTCAAGGACTCCGGCCTAGGCCGTGAAGGGGTCAAGTTCGCCATGGAGGACATGACGGAGATCCGCAATCTGGTGATCCGCCAGAGGCCGGTGAATTCAATCACGTGATCGCCCGCCGAAATCAGCCACTGGCTTAGAATTCTCAGCTTCGCTGTCAGGGACATCGCGATGTCCATCCAAGGCGGAGCCGCACATTTGCCCAGTCGTCGGCGCCTCCGGCGCAAGCCTCGGAGCGGATCGCCTTGGGCCAATTCACCTACTTCGGCCACGAGCCATCCCTGTGGCTCGTCGGGATCGTGCTTTTCGCGGTCCAGGTATTGGCGCGCGAGGCTGGTGGCTGGGTTCGGCGCCTCATCGCTGGATCCGCCGACGCCCGGGCCGAGGACGCCTCGGACAAGGGTCTCATACTATCGGGGGTCCTGGGTCTGCTGGCCCTGATGATCGCCTTCACCTTCAGCCTGGCGATGAACCGGTATGAAGCGCGGCGCAACCTGGTCGTCGCCGAGGCAAACGCGATCGGAACCGCCGAGATGCGGGTGCAAATCCTCGCGTCGCCTCAAGGCGCGGGCTTGGCGCGCCGGCTGCATGCCTACGCGCGAACGCGGCTCCAGTTCGGCCTAGCCTCGGCCGAGGAAAAGCCGACGTTCGCTCGATCTTCCGCGGCTATCCTCGGCTACGCGCTGACCGGAACTCGGTCTCGCCAGCATCCCTCCACAATCGTCCTCTTCGCCCTGCTGACCCTGGCCATCCTCTTGATCCTGGATCTCGATCGCCCGCAGAATGGAACCATCCGCATTGATCAGCCGCCGATGACGCGGCTGGTCGCGGGATTTGCCTCCCGCGGTGAAGGCGCCCCGACGCGGTGATCGGCCGTTCAATGATCGGGCCTCTCTGGTCGAGACCAGTAGGCGCCCTACTGGCTTTCCCCAATGCGGCCGAGTGTTTGGCCCGATTGAGAGGCCCAGGTGCGCGGGCTACTTAGAGCATATGGCGTTGGCGAACCTGCCGTCGCAGTTCTTCGTGAGGGACCAATGACTGATACTCCGGAAAAAGACCCAGAACCCCAACCCGAAGGCCAACGCGTCGCCAAGACCGGCGTCGTCGACAAGGGCCAGATCGTCACCGGCTTCGGCGGCGAGCCTATTAGCGGCCTGATCGCCGACCTTGCCGATGGTGACGACTGAGACTCAGCTGGCGACGTCGGCAGCCCCACGGATGTCAGCTCACGCGCGCAAGAGATGGCGGAAGGTCGACGCGCGTTGCGGTGGCCAAGACGGGCTTAATCCATGGGTTATTCGCCGGGTTTCGTGCAGCGTCGCGCTCACTGGCGATTGACCTGGTCGATCGCTGAATCGTCCAAACTGTCGCTTCGTTACACTCTACAGCCACCGGTCCTGAACGGCCTCCGCAACCTTTGGAACCGGGATTGTCAAGTGATCCCACGGCCGCTTCAGGCTTTCAGGCCGCCCGGCGACAGACGCGGCATACGGCGGATACGAGATGCTTTCGAATGACGTCCGGACTGATGGCGCTGTTGGACGATGTGGCGGGGATCGCCAAGCTGGCGGCGGCGTCTCTGGTGGAGATGGGTGGAGCCGCAGGCAAGGCCGGCGCGAAAGCGGTTGGTGTCGTGATCGACGATGCGGCGGTGACGCCAGGTTACGTCATTGGCTTTGCTCCTGAACGAGAGCTGCCGATCATCTGGAAGATCGCCAAGGGCTCTCTGCGCAACAAGTTCATGTTCCTGCTGCCAGGAGCGTTGCTGCTGAGCGCTTTTGCGCCTTGGGCGGTGACGCCGCTGCTTATGCTGGGCGGCGCATATCTCTGCTTGGAGGGGAGCGAGAAGGTTCTAGAAGCGCTGCTTGGCGGACACGCCCAAGACACCATGGCTGGCCCGCCGTCGAGCTCTGCGGAGCTAGAGACTCAAAAGATCGCCGGCGCCATCCGCACCGACATGATCCTGTCGGCCGAAATCATGGCCATAGCGCTAGCCGAAGTAGCAAGCCGACCGCTGGCGTTGCAAGCTGGCGCGTTGGCGATGGTGGGACTGGCGATCACCATCGGCGTCTACGGCGTGGTCGGGCTGATCGTCAAAATGGACGACGCTGGTCTGCTCCTGGCTCGCGGGAGCAATCGGGTGACCGCGCGGCTGGGCCAGGGGCTCGTGCTGGGCATGCCGGTCGTGATGAGCGCCCTCTCCAAGGCAGGCACGGCGGCAATGCTCTGGGTTGGTGGCGGGATCATCATTCATGGCCTCGACCACTTCGGCCTCAGGGCGATTCCGCACGCGGTAGAAGGCCTTTCGCAGCGGGCGGCTGCCTTTGGCGCGGTCATGGGCTGGGCGACCACGGCGGCGGCCAGCGCGGCCGTGGCCCTGGCGCTGGGGAGCATCTTGTTTATGAGCCTCGCCGGCTTCAGGCGGCTCCTTGCCAGATTTCGGACATTCATCTGCCTGCGTTGAGCGCCATGACGGCCAAGCCGGACTTCCAACACTGTTGAGCCACCTCTGGCATTGAGACGAAATCCGGCCTAACGGCGGGATTTTTCGTATCTGGCGGTAGCGCCGTGCCGCCGGCCGATCCGGGCTGAAAATTCCGTCGGAGTCCGCCACAGCAAGGGCGGCGAACGTATTGTAGCGGCAGCCTGCCGCCGAAACCCGCCGATGCTCGCGCCCCGGACCCGCGCTCGATTGACCCCTGCTACGGCCACGCTCGTTCAGGCGCGCTTCATATTGGATAGGGGATGCTTCGGCCTGAGCGACGGCCGGCCCTCCTGACGAGGTCGCGATCGTCTCCACCTGCCTGACGGCGACGAGGAGCGAGCGATGTCGGACGGCCATTTCCCAGACGTCGAACTTCTGCGACGCGAGCTCGCGACCCTGATCCTGGAGTGGGCGGGGAAGGCGGTGAGTGATGATCCGGACGGCCCCTTATCGACGGCCCTGACCCGGGCGGTGAGCGAAGCCGCGCGGAGCGCCGTCGCCGAACAGCATCAAGTCCTGACCGCCGAGGCCGCGGATCGGATCGCCGAGGCGCTTGAGCGCCGAGGCAGGGCCGGCGCCTCCCTCCTTTGGCGCGCGCCCTCCCTGGGGCTCGGCCTCGTCATCGCCATCGCCGCGGTGGCGTTGGTCGCCACCGCCTTTTTCCTGGGCCTGCAGGCGGGGCGAAAGGACAGCGGCGTGACCACGGCTCCCGCCGCGGCCGCCGTTCCGATCGCGCCGCTAGCGCCGGCCGCCGACGAACCTGCGCCGGCACCCTCCACGCCGCGCCTCGCGGCTCCGCCCGCCCCCACCCGCCCGCAACGCGCCGAGTCCGAGCCCACCAGGTCCGCCTCGCGATCACCGCCGCGCGCGCTGGGCCGTCCCGCCACGACCACCGACACGGCCTCGCCCCGCACGACCCAGCCGGTTGGCGCCGCCACGACAGCGCCGGCCGCCCCGACACCGGCGACGACGCCGTGACCGCCTCCGCCCCGACCGCCGATCGGTTGCTCCCGAGCGCCGTCATCGGCCCCAAGTCTCAGGGCCGCAACTACGGCCTACGCCGTTACGCCGGCCCCCGCCTAACCTCCGAGAGCCAGGCGCGCCTTGCCGACTTCGCCCTCTCCCTGGCCGGATGGGCCATGCTGCGGCGCAGTCGTTTCGCGGCCATGCTGCCGCTGGCCGCCGACAACTCGTCCTTCGCCGTGGCGCGAGCGCGCCATCTGGGCGAGGGCGAACTTGGCCCCGTGGCCGTCGCCCATCTGCTCATCGTCGACGCCGCTCTGCTTGACGCCCTCGACTGGGCCGCGCCGCGCCTTCTGCGCCTGTTGCCCGAGCCGGAGGACCCCGCCTTCGGCCTGGAACCGGTCTTGGTTTCGCCAGCCAGCCTGTCACGACACACCGCCCGCCCGATCGCGGCGACGCGGGTCGGCTGGGGCGACATCGCCATCGACGTCGGCGACGAGGATCCGGAGGCCACGCTTTGCGCCCTGGTCGAGGGTGTCGGTTCGCCGGCTCGGCGAGCGCGCCTTACCGGCTGGGCCAGCACCAGCCTGATCGCCCCGGCCGGCGATCTCGACCCCGCCCGTACGTTCAAGCTCATAACCCATACCTCGGCCGAAAGCCCGGCGGCCTTCCAGGCCACGCATGAACTGCTGTCCCTTAAAGCCAACGCTGAACCGTCCCTGACCTGGAAGGCGTGGGTGAAGCTCGCCGCGATCGCGGAGCGGGAACCGGCCGCCGCCAACCTGCGCTCGGCCCAGTGGTCGCAGGACAAGGCGCGCCTGCCAGCCGACAACGTGATGTTCGAGGAGATCGCCTCCGCCTGCGCCGAGCTGACCCCCGCGGCGATGGTCGAGTTGCTGCGCGCCGTGATGCGTCATGCCGGCGACGCCGACGCCGCCAGCGGGGCGCTGCGCGACGGCGTGTCCGAGACGTTCAACGCCTTGGTCGCCGTCGCCGACGCGCAGGGCGCGGCCTTCTACGTCCGCGGGCTCGTCGATGGCGCGGATTCCCTCGCCCTGACGGCCCTGCCGAGCCTTGGCGACGTGATGGCCCGACCGGCCGTCGCGGCCTGGTTGGGCGACATCGCCCACCGCCTCGACCTGACCGAAGTGGTCCGCTTGTGGGCGGTCCAACTCGCGGCCGACTCCGCCTTCGCCGACGACATCGCCGGGGCCGGCCCAGTCTTTATCGACGCCGCGCTCGACGCCGCCTTGGCAAGCTCCGACGACGAGACGCGGCGGCTCGCCGGGACCTTGCTGCGCCTGCGGTGCCTGCGCCCGACCTTGGACGCCGTTCGGATTCGCCTCGCCCTCTCGGCTCTCCTGGCCAGGCCGCCGAGCGGCGCGGACGCCGCCCTCGCCGATCCGAGCGTCCTGGCGGCCGCCAGGGCGTTCGCCCCCGAGCTCTCGGCCACGCTGGCGGCCCGGGCCATTCCCACCGGCTTGCGCCAAGCCCGGCGCCCGGCCGACTTCACCCGGGCCGCCTGGGCCTTGGTCGCCACGGCGAAGGAGGGAAGGACGGCGCGATGATCTACTGCGAGATTTGCACCAACGAGTTCTCGGCCGACGACTTCGCGACGTGCCCGCATTGCGCCCTAGCGGAGGGGCGCGCGGCGACGCCGGCGGCCCGCGCTCTCGACACCCCCATCCCCGGGGTGACCATGGGCGAGGTGATCGACACCTTTCGCCGCATGGCGCCGCCCGAGCCGCTGGAGCCGCTCCAGTCCGGGCCCCGGCCGCCCGAGGGCCTGAGCCAGAGCCTGAAAGCCTTTGTCGAACAGAAGGTCGACCAGGCCGCCGCCGCCGCGTCGGAAAACCCGACCTTCGGCCCGCCGCCGATCGAGGCCGAGCCCGCCGCCAATGGACCGATCCTGGGTCAGACCGGCCGCGAGCTCGATATCGAGACCTTGCGCCGCATCCGCGAGTCCGGCGTGTTCACCATGGTGCTGCTGGGCTTCCCCACCGCCGGCAAGACATGGTTCCTCAACCGGCTGAAGTACGAACTGCAGGAAGGCGACGCCTATGCTTGCTATCCGCGTCGCGCGCCGCCGGGCGACGTCGAGAACACCGTGCTGTTCACGGCCCACCGCTTCCGCAAGGGCGCCCACGACTTCTACGTCATCGACATCCCGGGCGAGCGCTTCCTGCGCGCGGTGGAGGGCTCGTTCCTCGGCGAGTCCAACGCCCTGATGCGGCACGTGATCTACACCGGCCAAGCCTTCCTCACCCTGCTGCCGGGTGACGAGACGCTGCTGTCGGAGCTTGCCCACGACGTCCTGTGGCGCCGCGCCGCCGCCGGCGGGACCACACCCGTCGATCCAGCCAGCTTGCCGCCGACCCAGGCGCTGATCGACCGGGTCGACGCGCTAAAGCGCATGATCTCGCAAGCGCGCAAGGCGGCGGAGGCTGGTGACGGCAAGGCCCAGATCAAGCTCAAGGCCCTGGTTCGCGAACGCAAGCAGCTGTTGGAGGGCGGCGTCGAACAGGCGCTGCAACGCCTGGCCTCCAAACACGAGGAACTCGGCGAATACATCAGCGGCGTTGGCCTCATGGCGCAATTGATGGTGGTGATGGAAGAGCGCGGCGGCCCCGACCTCGACCCGTCGATCGACGCCTACGCCGTGTTCGATCGTAGCCGCGACGCCGAGCGCAAGAAGCCGACCAAGCCGATGTTCATCGTCCTCTCCAAGAGCGACGACCTCACCCACCGTTCGGACGCGGTGCAACTGCCGATCCGCAGACTGCTGCAAGGCCATCCCCGCGCGGCCCACCTGCTGCGCGTCCTCAGGAGCGAACCCCGCAAGGCCGACGCCTACGCGATCCTGAACGCCCTGAGGCCTGGGGTCGCCCGCCAGATCGACGAGTGGTTCGCCTTCGCCAGCTTCCAGTTCGCCACCGCGTTCGAGGGCGCGGCGCGAGGATCGAAGACCATCAATTATCGGCTGAACCACGTCGGGGTCACCGAGCTGATCCACGCCCTGCTGCGCCTGAAGGAACACAGCGAGAAGCGGCGCGCCTGGGACGGCGTCGCAAGCCTGTTTCGACGCCGACCGCCGGGCGAGCCGCCGCTCGCGGAGATGGCCCCATGACCCGGCGTGGCGGCGCTGGACCGCTGATCGCCACCGGCCTTCTGGCCTTGCTGGTCATGGTCGGCGCGGTTTGGGCCTTTGGCCTGACGCCCAGCCTCGGCACGGCGACGGTCGGCGCGGCGCCGACACGGGGCGGAGGGCCTTGGATCCAGCGTCTGGGCTTGTCCCAACTCGAGCCCTGGTCGTCGCCGACGCCCGCCTTCGCTGACCGGCTAGCGGCCCTCGGCGACACGCCGCAAGGCGCGGCGCTGAAGCGCGATGTCTGCCAGGGCGCCGGCATGGACGCCGACCCCGCCTTCCGCGAGGCGCGGCGGGCGCTGGTGCGTAACGACGCCGACCTTTGCGCGGCGCCCATCGAGCACGTGGCCGCGGTCTCGCCGGTGATCGTCGCCGTCGGCCCGCGCTTTGGGTGGCCGTGCCTCATCGCCGCGTCGACCGCGGGCCTTGGCCTCGCGCTTTGGCGGCTCCTGGCCCTGAAGCGCGCTCATGACCGCTGGCGACTGCTGGGCCGGTCCACCTTCGGGACGGCGCGGAGGGCGGGCAGCGGATGAGTGGCGTCTTGCTGGGTGTGCTTTCCCTCGCGCTCGGACTGGCGTTCTGGCGCGTGACGACAGACGGCGCCTCGGCGCGGCGCAAGCCCTCGACGGCACGCGTCGCGGCCTTGGTCGTCGGCGTCGCGGCGCCGGCCGTCTTGGTCGTGGGGTGCCTCTTGACGGCGGCCGTCCAGGGCCGCGCTGGCGAGCTTCGCCTGTCACTGTCGCGCGTGACGGCCGAGGTACGGCAATTCCCGTTGCGCATCGGGGGCGATGCGGACCGAGACGACCTCGTCGTGCCCCACCTGCCCGAGGGCCTCGCCACGGTCGAGCCCGATCTTTCGCGAGGCGGGGACAATCCGCCCCTCGCCCTCGTCATCGCCGGTTCCGACACCTCGCCGCCACAGGATGTGATCGCCCTGCGCCAAGGGCGACGCCTGGTCTGGCCCACCGCCCTGGCCTTCGCCGAAGGGGACGCCGTCTGCGTCCTGCGTCCCTGCGAGCAGGCGGGCGCCGCCTGGGCCATTCTGCGCGGGCGAGCCTTGGTTCCGGCGGACTGGCGTGGCGGCGAGGTCGTGGCGCGGCCCGGAGCCGTCGCCGGTCCGGCCATGCCCGAGCGCAAGACCCTTCTGGCGTTCGGCGGCGTCAACGACTGGACCCCCGCCCAGGCGATCCATCCGTTGCGCGATTTCTTTCCCCGCTCCGGCGCCCCCAAGGATGAAGCCGGCGAGCCTGACGGCGTGCTGACCGATTGCGACCGCTGGCTTTGCGTCGGCAAGGGCGCGGCGCGTGCTCCGGCCCGCGGCTTCCTGTATCAGCAAGGCGGCTTTGGCGGCTCGGCCTGGGCGATCATCCTGGCCGATCCCGGCGCGCGCATCGCGCGCGGCGGCCGGGTCCTCCCCTACGCGCCGCCCCCCGCCATACCGCTGGGAACGGGGATCAGCGCCGAGATTTTCGAGCCGCGTTTCGTCGATGGCGTCCTGGACGGCGCGGATGCGCGCCGGGGCCGCCTGCAACCGCGCCGCGGCCTGACCCTGGCCGAGCGTGACGGCCAGGCCGAGATTACTTTCGCCACCCCGCCGACCGAGGTCGTCGGCAGATGCGAGCACGGCGCGCCACCGCGCCGCCTCGGGTTCGAAGCGGCCGTGATCGGCGGCTTGACCGCCGAGGCCCTTCGGGCCGCCCCGCCTCTCCCTCAGGGCCCCGCCTGCGCCCGCTTCACCCATGCCAAACTGGACGTGCCCGCCGCCGGCCCAAGTCTGCGCACCGTGCGCCTAGCGATTAATCGGCTGGCGTCACCCTGGCCGGCGGCGCTGATCGTCCTGGCCTGGACGTTCAGCCTCCTCGTCGTCTGTCGAGATATCTTCCATCGTCGCCCCGTCTTGTGGACGATCCTTTGCCTGCTGCAATGGCTGCTCGCCCTGCGACTTCTGATCGGCCTCGCCGCCGCCACCGCCGACCCGACGCTGGAGTGGCGCGAGATCCTCGGCGACGCCGCCATCGCCTATGTCGCTGTTCCAGCCACCCTGCTGGCCTGGGCGCGGGCTGGCGAGCCGCGCAAGCCCGGCGACCTGGCGCTTGACCTCGCGCCGCCGCTGGCCGCCGCCGCGGTCCTGGCCTGGACCCATCGCCTCGGCGTCCTGAGCGTGCTCCTGCTTGCCGCCTGGGGTTTCGCCGTCCTCTGGCGGGCCGCGAGCACGCGGCCCGCGAAGGGCGTCGCCTCATCACCCTTCGGCGCGCTCGCGGCCCATTGGCAACGCATCGCGCCCCGCTCAGGGTCACCCTGGCGGTCCGGCGTCGTGCTGCTCGCTATCGTCATCGTCGTCCGGCTCGCGGTCGGGGCCATCGGCTGGAAGGAACGCATCGACCTCGGGATCACGGTGCTGGCCATCAGCGTCGTCTACACGCCCTTGATCCTGGTCGGCTTCGGCCGCCTGCTGGCCGCCAGCGAAGACCGGCCGGCTGGGTGGGGTCGTCCGATCGTCTTCTGGACGCTGCTCGCCATGGCGACCTTCGTCGTCCCGTTCACCGTCCGCGACAGCGGCTACGCCCTGATGTTCCTGCCGATCGCCGGGGTCGCCGCTGGCCTCGCCTGGCGTCGGCGTGTCGCGCGCCTGCCCTGGGCGGCGCCGGCCGCCGCGGCGATGGCCGCCTTGCTGGTCCTGCCGATCCTGGGCGCCGTCGGCGACGCCCAGGCCGATCGTCTTGGCCAGACCGCCCAAATGCGGCGCGGCCTCAGCGACGAACAGGCCTTGGCGACGCTCGACCGCCAAGCCAAGGCCAGTCAGAACCTGCTACGGCTCTACCTGATCGCCGCGCCCGAAGCGCTTGGCGCGGACGTCTCGACCGAGGCCGAAGCGCTCAAGATCTGGTCGGCCGAGCTTTCCGACTACACCAGCTCCCTGTTCGGGCGCGGCTACCTGTCCCCGGCCAACCTCCGCGCCCTCAGGCCCGTTCAGGCCACCGACAACCTGACCGCCGTCCATCTGATGTCGCCGTTCGGGCGTCTGGCGACCGGCCTGTTCCTGGCGTTGCTGGCCTACGCGCCCATCGCCCTGTGGTCCCTGACGCGCTCGGCGCCCCTCGACGCGCGGCGCGCCACCGGGCTGCTCGCCCTCTGGTGCGTGTTCGGGGCCGCCGCCTACATGACCTTGGCCAACCTGCAGCTGGTCCCCTTCACCGGCCGAAACGCCTATCTCCTGGCCCCGACGTCCGGCGGCGACCTGCTGGAGGGCGCGGCGCTCTTCGCCCTCGCGCTCTGGGGCCTGGCCGAACGATCCTCGGGGGCGAAGCGATGAGCCGCCGACCCAAGCGCTTCGCGGGCTGGAGCCGCGTCCTGGCGGTCGCCGCCCCCCTGGCCGCCATTGTCGCCCTCGTCGCTGGAGCCCCGGCCGTGCTTGGCGCTCTCGGCCGTCCCTCGGGTCAAGGCGTGGTCGGCGGCTATGACCATCTGGTCGACGCCATCGCCCAGCGACAGTGGCTGTCGGTGCGCTACGACGTCCATGGCGAGCCGCGGATCGCCTTGCGCGACGGCCCCGTCGGCGGCGATCGGCGCCTGCGCGCCTTCGTCAACGCTTCCTACCTGCGCGGCGACCTGCAGAACCCGGCGGTTTGGCGCCTCAGCGACGATGGCCAATGGGTCGAGGGCATCGATCCCTACGCCCACCATATCGACCGGCCGTTCGCGGGCGGCGGCGTCTGGGACGGGCCGATCCTGTTCCGCGGCGGCGCCGCGCCGGGTCTGCGCCTACAGCCGTTGGACGACCCGGCGCCGGCCCCGATCCCGCTCGAACCATGGGGCGCGGCCGCGGCCGCCTGCGACATCCTGATGCCGACGCGCCGCGTCAGCGCGCCGGGGCCGCGCCGCGCCCTCTCCATCTGCCTGAAGGACGGTGACGCGCCGCCTCACGCCGTCGGCGCGGTGATCCTCGTCGGCGACCAAGCCGTCGTGCGCGTCCAGACCCCCTCGATCCTGGAAATCCACGTCGGCGCCCGCGACGTGCGTCCGCGCGTCGACGGCGACGTGACCCTCACGCCCCTCCCCCGGGGCGAAACCCTCACCTTGAGGACCGGCCAGTCGGTGTTGCGCCTGCGCCTGGACGGTGGTGCGACCGACATCGCCCACGGCGACCGCTCGGGCGCCCGCGCCTACTTCCCCGCCCTGCGGCCCCTGGCGCAGCCGATCGAACGGGTCATGGCCGGTCGGCCAGCCACGCCGCTGCGGCTGTCGCTCGACGCGCGCCTGCAACAGGCCGCGCAGGACGCCCTGTCCGCCGGAGCCGCCACGGTGCTCGCCAGCCAGCCGTCAGGAGCCGAGCTGGAGCCCAGGGACGCCTTCAAGGCCGCGGTGACGGTGATGGACACCACGAGCGGCCAGGTATTGGCCGTCGCCTCCTGGCCCTTGGCCGAGACCGATCTGGCGCCCGCCCAGCGCCGCACGCGTCGCGGCCAGAACCTGCTCGCCCAGAACCACAATTTCGAGCGCCTGCCTGTCGGCTCGATGGTCAAGGGGCCGTTCTCGCTGGCCATCCTCGACACCGACCCGGGGCTAGCGACCCTGAAGATGCAGGGCGGCGCCACCGGCCGTATCCGCACGGTGCTTGGCATGGATCTGGGCAAGGGCGGGTTCGACAATCACGGCCTCGGCATGACCGACTTTCCGACCTTCCTGGAGCATTCCAACAATCGTTACGCCCTGGCCTTGATGATGCTGGCCTATCGCGATCCGGCCGCGCCGCCGCAACCGGCGCGCGCTCAGCCGCCGCCGGTCGAGGCCTGGTCGCTGGAGGGACACAGCCGCACCGACACTCCACCCCTGCCCGTCTTCGGCGAGGCGACGGCGCCAGGGCCATTTGGGTGGGTTCTGCGGCCGCCGCCTGGGCGCGGTCCAGCCTGGTCGGATCGCCTGGCCAGACTGTTTGACGTCGACGCCGGTCAAGGCGGCGGCTGCCGCCATGACGTCGCCGTCTGGCGCGGCCTGACCGGCGCCGCGCCGCCTTGCGCTTCGCCTCTGGCCGGCGCCTCGCCCGAGCGTGAGCGCCTGGGGTTCGACGCCGTCGCCTCGTTTCGCGATGACTATCTCATGGCCGGCTTGGGCGGCAGCCGCTCGACCTGGAGCGCCGTCAAGATGGCCGAGGTCTATTCGCGGATCGTCACGGGCCGTCAGGTGCGCGCCCGCTTCACGCCGGAGGCCGGGCCGACGGCCGCCGACCTGCCGATGCGCAATCCGCGGATGCGCGCGACCGTGCTCGACGGCCTGTCTCGCGTGGTGACCAGCGGCACCGCCGCCTGGCTGGGCCGCGAGTTCGCCGGCATGGGATACGGTCCCGACGTGGTCCTGTTCGGCAAGACCGGCACCATGAAGGTGGCCGGCGAGGCCCCCAGCGAGCCGGGCGCGGCCCTGCTGCTGCAACTGGCCCGCAGCGACTGCGGCCTGCGATGGGACGCGGCGGCCGGCGTGCTCAAGTTCGGCTTCGTCGCTCCACGCAGTCAGGCCGAGGCGGCGCGGCAGATCCTCGACCTCAAGGAGACCCGCTGCCGGGTGCGCGTCGCCGGCCGGCGCGACTTGGCCCAGCAGGCGGCGGCGGAAATGCAGCGCTACGCTTGCGGCTATCGCCGTTGTCAGCCAGCGGACTTCGAGCCCGAACCGGACGGCCGCGTCGTCACGCTTCCGCTGCGTCCGGTCGAGCCTCCGCTACTCGACGGTCACGCCGTCGCCGTGGTCGCCGTGCGCCAAGCCGGGGGCCGGCCGGTGCGGGGGCTGACCATCGTGGTCAATCTGCAGGACAAGCGTCAGGCCGACACACCGGCCCTGGCGGTCGCCGCGGCCATCCTGCGCTCGCCCGCCGCCCAGGCCTGGATCGCGGGAGGCGGGACATGAAGCCTTGGACCCCGTCCCTCGCCGTCGCCACGCTGTGGCTCGCCGCCGTCGGGCTCGGCGCGTGGATGTCTCGGCCGTCGGCGGCGCCGCGTGTCGAGACCGCGGCCCCGCGTTGGCTCACCGTGAACGTCGCGGCCGACAGCCCCGCCGCCCGCGACTGGCCGCACTTCTTCGCTTGCTCCGGCCTAGCCGCCGACCCCACCCTGATGCGCGCCACCCTCGGACTGAACGGCGGGGGGGCTGAAAGCGTTTGGCGTCGCGACGGTCTGGATACGCCGATCCGCGTCGCCCTGGTTCCTATCGAGACCCCGCCAGCAGTTGACTCCGACCGGATCATCGAGGCGGCGACCGGGGCGATCGTCGACTGCGGAGACATCCGATGACGTTCCTCCAAGCCGAGGCCGCGCTCCGTCTGAAGTTCGACGGCTTCCCCAAGCCTCTGCGCCTGCGGCCTCTGCGTCGCGACGGCGCCCTGGAGACCTTCGCGGTCGAAGGTGAAGTCCTGGAGGCCGTGCGTTTCTTTCCGGCGGGCGCCGTGCGCGACGTGCGCGGGCGGCTGACGGCGATCCCCGAGGCGGTTGATCAGTATGCGACGGCGCTAGACGCCTTTGAGGCCCTTGGGCGGCGACTGCAAGTCGCCGCGCCGCGCGCGGCCCTGCGGGTCGAGGCCGTCAGCCGGACGGCGAGCGGGTGCTTCTGGCTGCAATCGCCTCCTGGCCTGACGCTCGAGGCCTGGTTGGCGGACCGGCCGGAGGCCGTGGCCGAGCCGGTGGTCGCCGCCTTCGCCCGACGCCTCGCCGAGACGCTCGAAGACCTGCACGCGGCGGACCTCGTCCATGGGGATCTGTCGCCCCGGGCCGTGCTGATAGACGGCGGCGAAGTTCGTCTGACCGGATTCATGGTCGATCGCCGGCCGTTCTTCCGGGTGCTGCGCGGCCAGCACGATCTGGTCGAACCAGGCTACGCCCCGCCAGAAGCCCATGACGGCGCCCTCCGGCGCTCCATCGGTCCGGCCGCGGATCTCTACGCCGCCAGCGCCCTTCTCCAGCGCCTGCTGACCGGCCGCGCGCCGCCCGCCGCCAACCTCGCCGCCCGCGTGACCGGCGTCTCGGCTTGGCCAGACGACGTCGCCGTATCCGCTGGCTTGCGCGCCGGGATCGACGCGGGCCTCGCCCCGGCCGTGACGGAGCGCCCGACGAGCGCCGCGGACTGGCTGGCCGGCCTGAAGCTTGGACCTGAACCCGAGCTCGCGCCCGAGGACGCCCCCTGGTTCGACGCGCTGACGAAGACGCCTCCCGTCATCCCACCGCCAGAGCCGGAAGCCGACAGGCTTGACGTGCCGCCGCTACCGGCGGCCGAGCCCGATTCCTTCGAAACGCCCTCGGGAAGCCCCGAGGCGCCGCTGACGCTCGCCCGCGCGGCCCCGGCCCAACGGCGGCTCGGCTGGTGGGCCGTGGCCGTCGGCGCCGTGGCGGTCGCCGTCGTCGTCCTGGCCGCGCCAAAGCTGGATCCGAATTGGCGGACTCCGCCCCGCGCCGATGCGCCCAAGGCCGTTGCTCCGCTCGCGCCAGCGGGCTGCCAATGGCTCTCGGCCGCCGACGGCTGGCGCCTACGCTGCGCGGACGCGCCGGCCCAAGGTCTGCGCCTGCCTGACCGGTTCGACGCCCAGACGACGGCGCGGGCGGCGGCGAGCGAGCCTGCGGCCATGGAGCGGCTGGGCGCCTTCTATCGTCTGCGCGCCGGCGAGACGGCCAACGCCGACCGCGGGGCCTATGCCTATCAGGCCCTGGAATGGCTCCGGCGCGCCGCCGCGACCGCCGACGATGAACGGCCCGACACGGCGCGGGCGCGCGACGACGCGGCCCTGGCGCTCGGCCAGATGCTGGCCCACGGCGAGGGAGCCCGCGCGCCGGATCCCAACGCCGCCGAGGCGCGCCTGCGCCAGGCGGCCGCGGGCAGTCGCGCCGACGCCGTGCTCGCCCTTGGTCAGCTTCTGGAAACGCAGGCCGGCGGCGACGGTGATCGACTGGCCGAGGCGCGCGGCCTTTACGCCCGCGTGGCCCAACTCGGCGACGGCTCTGTCCTACAGCGCGAGGCCGAGCGCGGCGTCGCCCGCATCGACGCGGCCGCGAAGCCGCCTGTCGTCATCGAAACGCGGCCCAAGGCCCCAGTCGAAGAACCCGTCGAGATACCGGTCAAGACAAGGGCCGCGGAGAAGCCAGCGCCCGCGCGGAAAGTCGTCGCGCCCAAGGCCAAGCCGTCACGCGCCGAGCCCCGCGCCGAGACAGACGCGCGACCTCGGGCCGGCAAGGCCGAGCCGGCCAGGCGCGCCGCGCCGATTATCCGCGCACCGCCAAAGGCGGAGCCCCCGCCGCGCGCCCGTCCCGTGGCGCCGGTGCGCGCGCCGACGCCACGGCCAGCCCTACACACCTGGACGGCGTCGGCCTTTGTCAAGGTCGATCCAACGACGAACTTCTACCCCTCGGTGGAGGTGGCCGGCCGGGCCGCCTGCGCCAGCGACGGCGGCGAGACCTTGTCCGTCCGCAGCGGCGACACCCTCTGCCCTAACGGCGTCAACTACTGCCAGGTGCGCGCCGTCGCCACCTGCCAAGGAAC
>FTJN01003201.1_pt5 | contig 29215 bp, 33 predicted proteins | sample 1658361 | NCBI WGS metagenome assembly FTJN01 (sample SAMEA3914819, study PRJEB12502) | metagenome | biome: forest; material: soil | place: Canada | collected 2010-06-26 | depth 0.3 m
CTGGCCGAGATCAACGCCGGCAAGCTGTTCCACGCCCGGTCCACCGCGATGCGCGAGGACTACGACTACCTGTTCATCGACACCCCCGCCGCGCCGGAAGCCGACGTCGCCCAGGCGGTCAACGCCGCCGACCTGTGCCTGGTGGTCGGCCGGCCGTCGTTCCTGGACTTGGCCCCGATCGTCCGTTCGGCCGAAGCGGTGCGCCGCTTGGGCAAGAGCGGCTTCGTGGTGCTCAACCAGGCCCACACCAAGCGCCCGGAAGTGGCGCCGGTGGCCTTTCCGGAGATCATGGAGGCCCTGCGCTTCTGCGGCCTGCCGCTGGCCCCGCATGGCCTGCGCTCGCGCGAGGCCTTCCAGACGGCGATGGCCCACGGACGCTGCGTCGCCGAGCACGAGCCGGGCGGCCCGGCGGGACGCGATCTGGAGCGCCTCTGGACCCATGTCGAGGCCAACCTGGGCCATGCCGACTCCATGCCGATGAAGACCGCCCTCACCGCCTGATCGCGCTTGGCGGCTTGAGCCGACGCTGGTTAGGGTCGCCGCCTTAGTGCGGAGCCCTCCATGAAACTTCTCGGCGTCTCTGGCAGCCTGCGGGCCGCCTCGTACAACACCGCCCTGCTACACGCCGCCCAGGACGTGGCGCCCGAGGGAGTGACGATCGAGATCTTCCGCCTGCATGACCTGCCGCTGTTCAACCAAGACGTCGAGGACCAGGGCGATCCCGCGCCGGTCACCGCCTGGAAGGACGCCATCCGCGGCGCCGACGCCCTGCTGCTGGCCTGCCCCGAATACAATGGCGGAGTCACCGGCGTGCTGAAGAACGCCATCGACTGGGCCTCGCGCGGCAGCCCCTCGGCCCTGTTCGGCAAGACCGTCTGCATCATCGGCGCCTCGCCGGGCGTCACCGGCACCGTCCGCGCCCAGGACGCCCTGCGCCAGTCGCTGCGCAAGGTCTCGGCGCAATACTGGCCGCTCGGCGAGATGCTGGTCGGCCAGGCCCACACCAAGATCGAGAACGGCAGCGTCAAGGACGAGAAGACCCTGGCCTATCTGGGCAAGCACCTAGCGGCGTTCGTCGAGCATATGCGGGGGTAACGCGCCACCCCACCGCTCCGCCTGATAGGGATTTGGGGGCGAAAAACTTCAGTTCAAGAATTGGCGGCCCGCGATTTATCCGCAGTCTGGCGACTTCCCATTTCAGAGGAGGTCGCTGATCGATGACCGTCGTGAACACGTCGCCCGCACAGCCATTTTTCCACGGCACCAAGGCGGATCTGAAGCCGGGCGATCTGATCGGCCCCGGCTACGCCTCCAACTACGGCAAGAGAAACAAGGCGGCCTATGTCTATCTGAGCGCCGTCCTAGACGCGGCCACCTGGGGCGCGGAGCTGGCCCGGGGCGAAGGGCCGGGCAGGATCTACATCGTGGAGCCGACCGGGCCGTTCGAAGACGATCCCAACCTGACGGACAAGAAGTTCCCGGGCAATCCGATCAAGTCGTACCGCACCCGCGATCCGCTCCGGATCACCGGCGAGGTCACCGACTGGACGGGCCATTCGCCTGAACAACTCAAGATCATGAGAGACCGCCTCGCGGAGCTCGAGCGCCTTGGCGTCGAGGCTATCGAGGACTGATCCCCAAACGCCTGCTCGCTGGCCCGCCTTCCAGGCTCATGGCCAGGAAGGCGGGTTGCGGGGACGACGGGTCGCCCCCCCCCTACTTCGCCGTCATCGACGGGTCGTAGTTCGGCCCGAAGTCCAGGACGAACAGCGGGCCCAGGACCACGGTCTGCTTGGCGCCGCCCAGGTGCAGGGCTACGCCCGCCCCGCCCTTTTCGGCGTCCAGCGCGGCGCGGCCGCTAAAGGTGTAGAGATGCCATTCGCCGCCGATGGGCTCGACCTTGCCCTCGACGATCCCGCCCCACGGCTGGGCCGACTGCTGGACCCGCACCGAGGTGATCGTCGCCGTGGCCGGCCCGCCGTCGACCGGCTCGGCCTTGGCCCAGAAGGCCACGGTGATGACGTCGCCCTTGGCGATCTTGCCGTCGACGGCCTGGCCGGCACTGCTGTCCCAGGGCTTGTCCGGCGTCGCGGTATTGACCTGGACGCGGACCCCGCCGCCGCCCATCACGGTCTTGTCCTTGACCGGCGCGTTGGTCTGGCCGGGGCCGTAGACGTTCCAGCCGATGGAGGGCTTGTTGATGGCGTATTTCATGACGCCCTCGGGAGCCGCCGCCGATACCGGCCCGGCGATGGCCAGGACCACGGTCGCGCTCAGGGCCACGCCCAGGGCCGTGACAGCGGCCAGCCTTGCGATCTTTCTCATATGTTTCCCCCTTCAAGAGACGTCGTTGCGTCAGGCGTCCGCCGGGCGGCGGACGATGTGGTCGTTTCCTCCAGGGCCGCCCGCCCTGCGACGCGGCCTCTCGTATTTATGAATGATAGCGGTACCGTTAGCTTGGGGCGGACGCAAGAACCCTGGGCGATGCGGCCTTTGTTGCGTTGCACCGCGGCAAGCGGGGGCGTAAAGACCGCCGCAATCCTGAAACCGGTCTTTCGAGTCCACGTCCTCCCAGGGGAGTCCTGAACCATGTCGCTCGAGTCCGCCGCCCTGCGGCGCATCGCCCCGTCCGCCACCATCGCGATCAGCGCCAAGGCGCGCGCCCTGCAAGCGGCCGGCCGTGATATCATCGCCCTTTCGGCGGGCGAGCCGGACTTCGACACCCCGGAAAATATCAAGGAAGCCGGCATCGCGGCGATCCGCGCCGGCAAGACCAAGTACACCGACCCCGACGGCATGCCCGCGCTGAAGGTCGCCATCTGCGAAAAGTTCAAGCGCGAGAACGGCCTGGACTACAAGCCCAGCCAGGTCCACGTCGCCCCGGGCGGCAAGCCTGTGATCTTCAACGCTCTGGTCGCTACCCTGAACCCAGGCGACGAGGTGATCATCCCCGCCCCGTACTGGGTGTCGTATCCCGACATGGTCCTGCTGGCCGGCGGCACGCCTGTCTCGGTGGAAACCACCGCCGAGAGCGGCTTCAAGATCACCGCCGAGGCCCTGGAAGCGGCGATCACGCCCAAGTCCAAGTGGCTGATCATCAACAGCCCGTCCAACCCGTCGGGCGGCGCCTATACGCGCGCCGAGCTGCAGGCCATCGCCGACGTGCTGCTGCGCCACCCGCAGGTCTGGGTGCTGACCGACGACATGTACGAGCACCTGGTGTTCGACGACTTCGAGTTCACCACCATCGCCCAGGTCGAACCCAAGCTCTATGACCGCACCCTGACGATGAACGGCGTGTCCAAGGCCTATGCCATGACCGGCTGGCGCATCGGCTACGCGGCCGGTCCCGAGTCCCTGATCAAGCTGATGGGCAAGATGATCAGCCAGACCACCTCCAACCCCTCGTCCATCTCGCAATGGGCGGCGCTGGAGGCGCTGAACGGCACGCAAGACTTCATCAAGCCCAATGCCAAGCTGTTCCAAGAGCGCCGCGACCTGGTCGTGTCGATGCTGAACCAGGCGACCGGCATCCACTGCCCGACCCCGGAAGGCGCGTTCTACGTCTATCCGTCATGCGCCGGCCTGATCGGCAAAACCGCGCCCAGCGGCAAGGTCATCGAGAGCGACGAGGACTTCGCCAATGAGCTGCTCGACGCCGAGGGCGTGGCCGTGGTCCACGGCGCGGCGTTCGGCCTGTCGCCGTTCTTCCGCATCAGCTACGCCACCGCCAACGACGTGCTGGAAGACGCTTGCGCGCGCATCCAGCGCTTCTGCGGCAACGTGAAGTAGCCTTTCTTCTCCACTTCAGTCGTCATTCTCGCCGTTTCGGTGAGGATGACGACTGTAAGTCGACAGCGAACCGCGCTAGGGCTCCTTTTCGCCGCATCCCGCGGCCAGGAGACCGTCATGGCGCGCACCCCGAACTATAACTTCGAACGCCAAGAACGCGAGCGCCTGAAGGCCCAGAAGGCCGCGCAGAAGGCCGCCGAGAAGGCCGCCGCCAAGGCCGCCGAGAACCCGACCAAGCCCCCGACCGACGACTAGTGAAAGACGGCGCATGCCCAGTTCCACGAACTTCAACCACGAAACCGTCTCGCTGGACGGCGAGGACTTCTCCGACTGCGAGTTTCGGGACTGCCGCCTGACCTACGCGGGCGGCGCGGCGCCGACCTTCAGCAACTGCAAGGTCATTGACTGCGAGTGGAAGTTCGAGGGCCCGGCCGAGCAGACCTTGGCCCACCTCAAGGCCATGTGGAACGTGGGCGGCAAGGGCCCGGTGCAGGCCTTGATCAAGGACATTACCGGCGGCGGTCGCTAGATCTTTTCGGAGCCTTGCGCCTTGCCAGGGGTTGGTACCCCAGGGGCAAGGCTCGAGATCGAAAAGTAGACCAGCATGCGCAGCGCAAAGGAATGTCTGGCCATGGCTGTCGATATCGAGCGGCAGGCGGGGCTGAGCGAGGCGTCGGCCTATCGCGCCGACCTGCTGTCGATGGCCCAGAGCTGGCGCAACCTGGCTCAGCAGGCGCTCTGGCAGGATTGCCGAGCGCACCGGGTCCCGCGCCGCTGATTTCACGCGGGCCACGACATCCGACGGCATTGCGCGTATAACTTGACCATCGGCCTCCATCCGCTGCCGTCCGCGAACGTCCATGCGTCTAGGATCGGATTGATTTTCCGCCCATGCCGCGCGCCATACCCGGGATCGAGGACGCCCAGACGCTCGCCCAGGCGATCGTCGACACGATCCATGAACCGCTGCTGGTGCTCGATTCCGCCTTCAGCGTGCTGGCGGCCAGCCGCTCGTTCTACGAGACCTTCAAGGTCGATCCCGAACACACCATGGGCTGCCTGCTGTACGCCCTGGGCGACGGCCAGTGGGACATTCCGGCCCTGCGCCTGTTGCTCGAGACCATCATCCCCGAACAGGTGGCGATGAACGGCTTCGAGGTCGATCACGACTTCCCGGGGGTCGGCCGACGGATCATGCTGCTGAACGCCCGCAAGGTGATTTACAAGACCAGCGCCAACTCGACCATCCTGCTGGCCTTCACCGACATCACCGCGCGGCGCGCCATAGAGCTTGAGAAAGAAAGCCTGCTGGAGCGCACCCGCGACCTGCTGGATCAGAAACAGGTTCTGCTGCAGGAAATGCAGCACCGGGTGGCCAACAGCCTGCAGATCATCGCCAGCATCCTGATGCTCAAGGCCCGGGCCGTGACCTCCGAGGAAACCCGTTTCCACCTGAAGGACGCCCACCAGCGCGTGATCTCGGTGGCCGAGGTGCAGTCACACCTGCATGCCTCCGGCGGCGTCGACCAGATCGAGGTCGGCCCCTACCTGACCAAGCTGTGCGCCAGCCTCGCCGCTTCGATGATCGGCGACAATCAGCCGATCGTCCTCAAGGTGATCGCCGACCACGGGATGATCGGTTCGGACAAGGCCGTCAGCATCGGCCTGATCGTCACCGAATTGGTCATCAACGCGGTGAAGTACGCGTTCCCGACCTTCCGCGAGGATGCCCGGGTCACCGTCACCTTCGGCAGCGACGCCGACGGTTGGGCGCTCTCGGTCAGCGACAACGGCGTCGGCAAGGCCGATGGCCCCGTCGTCACCACGCATGGCGGGCTGGGCACGGTGATCGTCGATGCGCTGGTCAAGCAGCTCGACGGCAGCATGACCGTGATCAACACCGACGGCATGACGGTCGAGATCCGGCATGCCGAGGCGCTGCCTCTTCGCCCGGCGGCCTAGACGATCGACCGCCGTCCGCGCTGGCGCGGTCGCCGCGCCATAGCCGTGCCCTCGATTTATATTACATGGGTTTGTGAGAACGACTTGCAGCTAACCGCCGCTCACCTTATGCAACGCGACTAAGAATAAGTCGCACTAGCATCTGAGGTCGTCGTGAAGTCCAAAGCCCTGCTGCTCACCCTGCTGGCGTCCGCCGCCCCGATGTACGCCATGGCGGCGGACACCCCGGCCGACGACAAGACCGTCGACGGCGTCACCATCACCGCCCGCGCCCACGACACCGTCGGCTCGACCGGCAGCAAGCTGGCCACGCCCCTGGTCGACACGCCCCAGTCCGTGGCGATCATCACCGGCGAGCGCATCGACCAGTTGGGCCTGCAGTCGCTGAACCAGGCGCTGCGCTACACGGCCGGCGTCACGCCCGAGACCCGCGGCGGCGTGGTCACCCGCTACGACCAGTTCAAGCTGCGCGGCTTCGACGTCAACGCCACCTTCCTGGACGGTCTGAGCAACCTCTATCCGGGCTGGTACGCCGACGCCCAGGTCGACGCCTCGACCGTGGACCGCATCGAGATCCTCAAGGGCCCGGCCTCGGTGCTCTACGGCAACTCACCTCCCGGCGGCCTGATCAACTATGTCAGCAAGACCCCCCAGGAAATCGCGGGCGGCGAGATCGAGGTGCGCGCCGGCTCCAACAAGCTGATCGAGGGCTCGGTCGACACCACCGGCCCGATCGCCGGCGACACCCGCTACACCTACCGCCTGGTGGCCATGGTCCGCCAGGGCGACGGCCAGGCCAACACTACCGAGCACCAGCGCTACGTGGTCGCCCCGTCCTTCACGTGGCGCCCGGACGACGCCACCACCGTGACCGTGCTGGGCCGCTACCAGCACGACCCCAAGGCGGCCAGCTACGGCGGCGCGCCCTCGAACGGCTCGGCCTTCAAGAACCCGCTGGGCCAGCTGCAGCCCGACTTCTATGACGGCGATCCGAACTTCGAGACCTATAACCGCACCCAGGCCACCGTCGGCTACCTGGCCGAGCACAAGTTCAACGAGATCTTCGCCGTCCACCAGAACCTTCGCTACAGCCGCGTCGAGAGCAATTACGAGTCGGTCTACGCCACGGGCCTGGACGCCAACAACCACACCCTGCACCGCGCCACCGCCGCCTCGCTGGAAAGCGTCGACGGCTTCGTGGTCGACAACCAGGCCAGCGCCCACTTCACGACCGGCCCCCTGACCCACGACGTGCTGCTGGGCCTGGACTACCAGCACGCCATGTCCAAGGTGCAGGCCGGCTTCGGCTCGGCCCCCGACCTGGACATCTTCGCCCCGGCCTACGGCCAGACCATCGTCGATCCGCGCGGCAACCCGCTGTTCTACAACTCCGACATGCGGATCAAGCAGGAGCAGACCGGCCTCTACCTCCAGGACCAGATCAAGCTGGACAAGCTGATCGTGCTGGTCGGCGTGCGCCGCGACAGCCTCAAGCAGGACACCACGACGCTCGGGGCCTTCGGCGCCACCACGGTCATCGACCAGGACCACACCAGCGGCCGCGTGGGCGTGCTCTACCACTTCGACAGCGGTTTGGCGCCCTATGTCAGCTGGTCGCAATCGTTCGAGCCCCAGGGCCCATACGGCACCCGCACCTTCAAGCCGATCACCGGCGACCAGATCGAAGCCGGCGTGAAGTACGAGTCGCCGGACAAGAAGATCTACGCGACCCTGGCCGCCTTCGAACTGAAGCGCCAGGACGTCCTGTCGCCCGATCCGGCCAACACCAACGAAAGCATCCAGGGCGGCGAAGTCCGCTCGCGCGGGATCGAGTTCGAAGGCCGCGCCAAGCTGACCCCTCAGCTGTCGCTGTCGGGCGCGGCGACCTTGCTGGACATCAAGAACACCAAGGACATGCTGGCCACCGACGACTACGTCACCTACTTCAACCTGAAGGGCCGCGCGCCGGTCGGCGTGGCCAAGAAGACCGCCTCGGTGTTCGCCGACTATGACTTCGACGACGGCGCGCTGAACGGTTTGGGCCTGGGCCTGGGCGTTCGCTATGTCGGCTCCAGCTGGGGCAACCCGATCAACAGCTTCAAGGCGCCGTCCTACACCCTGGTTGACCTGAGCCTGAGCTACGAGCTGGAAAACCTCGGCGAGGGCCTGAAGGGCTGGAAGGCCATGGCCAGCGCCACCAACCTGTTCGACAAGCGCTACGTCTCGTCCTGCTATTCCGACGCCTGGTGCTGGTTCGGCGCCGAGCGCTCGGTGCAGGTCGGCCTCAAGCGCAGCTGGTAGGCCCATGGGCTTCACGGTCCAAACCGGGCTGGCCCCAATGGCGGCGGTGACGGCGATCCTCGCGGTCGCCGTTGGCGTTTGGCTGCTGTGGCTGGCCTGGAAGCGTAATCCCAAGCCGCGCGGCGGACTGATCGCCGGCGGCTGGGCCCTGCTGGTCGCCGCCGCCATGCTGCTGGCCCCCTGGGCCGGCGGGGATCGCGGCGTGGCGATCTCGACCCTACTGGTCGCCGTGGCGGCCACCGTCTTTATCGTCATCAGCGGCCGCTGGACCCTGCCGCACGGCAAGAAGGCCAAGCCGATCCGCGCCACGGCGGGCGGCGCCGATCCGGCGCCGGGCCCGGCCTCGACCTGGCCGCGCACCGTGGCCGCCGTGCTGCTGGCCCTGCCCGTCTCGACGGCCGCGTCGGTCGCCGCCGGCGTCGCTTTGGCCGTCTGGACCCCGGGCGCGCCGGCCGACAAGCTGGTCACCGCCGCGTTCGGCGCGCCGCTGATCCTGGCCGGGGCCATGGTCTGGACCTGCGCCGACCGCAAGCTGCTGCGCACCACGCTTGGCCTGGTCGGCCTAACCGCCCTCTGCGCCCTCGCCGTCGTCCTGCGACCGCACTAGGAAGATCGCCATGGACGCCGCCACGCCGCCTCCCCAGTCCGCCCAGTCCGCGAAAGCGGAACCCGCAAACAGCCCGTCGATCTGGCCCAAGGTCTCGCCAAGCTTCGTGCGCACCGTGCTGTCGGGACACTCCGGGCTGGGCCTAGTGGCCGCCGCCCTGATCTACATCGTCTGCCTGTCGGGCACGGTGGCGGTGTTCCTCAACGAGCTGAAGCTGTGGGAAGAGCCAGCCTCGCCGACCCAGACCCACGCCAGGCCGCAAGCCGTCCAGGCCTTCGCCGAGGCCCTGACCAAGGCTCACCCCAAGGCCGGCGTCGTCTATATGACCCTGCCCACCCCGGACATGCCGCGCCTGGCCGCCTTTGTCGGCGAGCAGGTGTTCGTGGCCGACGCCCAAGGCCGGATCGCCGGCGAGGCCAGCGCGCCCTGGGCCCACTTCCTCGAACACCTGCACATCTACCTGCACCTGCCCGAGACCCTCGGCCTGATCGTCGTGGGCCTGGTGGGCGCGGCCCTGACCGGCCTGATCGTCTCCGGCTTCCTGGCCCACCCCAAGATCTTCCGCGACGCCTTCGCCTTCCGCTGGGCCGGCGCCAAACGGCTGTCCCAGGCCGACCTGCACAACCGCCTCAGCGTCTGGGGCGCGCCGTTCCACCTCGTGGTCGCCTGGACCGGGGCCTATATCGGCCTGGCCAGCCTGCTGCTGTTCGCGGTGGCCGGCGTCACCACAAAAGGCGACCTGGCCAAGGTCACCGCCCCGATCTATGGCGAGATCCCCAAGGCCGACCCGGCGCCCGCCCCCTTCCCCGACCTGGTCAAGACCCTGGCCTGGTTCGACGGCAAGCCGGACCTGGAGCCGACCCTGATCTCGCTGACCAACCTGGGCACCAAGGGCCAGATGGTCGAGGTCAACGCCGTCCTGCCCAAGCGCCTGATCTATGCCGAGCGCTACACCTTCGACGCCCAGGGCCGCATGACCCACAAGCTGGGTCTGTCGGACGATGGTCTGGGCAAGCAGGTCTTCGCCTCGTCCTATCCGCTCCACTTCGGCTCGTTCGGTGGCCTACCGGTCAAGATCGCCTATGGCCTGCTGGGCGTGGCCCTCTGCGTGGTGACCAGCAGCGGCGTGACCATCTGGCTGACCCGCCGCCGCGATCGCGGACGCCCCGCCCCGCGCCTGGAAAAGGCCTGGACGGCCATCGTCTGGGGCTCGGCCGCCACCCTGGCCCTGTCGGCCGCCCTGTGGCTGGCCGTGAAGGCCCCGCCGGTCTGGGTGTTCTGGGCGCCGCTGGCCCTGCTGATCGCCGCCGCCGTGGCGGTCAAGGACGCGCGGTTCTGGACCGTGGGTTTGCGGGTCGCGACCAGCGTGGCGCTGGCGGCGATCGTCGCCATTCACGCCGTGAAGTTCGGCGGACTGGCGCTCGGCGGCGTGGCTCTGGGGGTGAACGTTACGCTGCTGGCGCTGGCCGCGGTGATCGCCCCTTGGCGCAAGCCGTTAGCGCGCGAAGCCTCCTAACCATCGATCCAGTCCGTAAGCCCCTCGCGCGCATGGACCTCGCGCAGCGAAGGCATGGCCCGCATATGCGCCAGATAGCGCGCGATGTTCGGCCAGTCGGACGCCGGCTTGGGCATGTTGCGCGACCAGCGCATCAGCATGGTGGCCATGAAATCAACGGTCGAGAGCCGCTCGCCCAGCATGTAGGCTCCAGCCTGGGCGGCTAGATGAGCGTCGATGCGGTCCCAGATCCCTTCCAGGCGCGCCCGGGCCACGGCCGTCGCCGCCTCTGTCCCCGCCTCGCCCGCCGGCTCATGCGGGTAGAACCAGGCGCGAAAGGCCGGCATCACCGTATTGGCCAGATAGACCATCCACTGCAAATAGGCGGCCCGCTCGGGCGCGCCGACCATCGGGGCCAGGCCCTGGTCCGCGTGGCGCTCGGCCAGCAGCATCAGGATCGCCGCGACCTCACAGACCGGCGCGCCATCGACGATCAGCGTCGGCACCACGCCGCTGGGATTGAGCTTGAGGTATTCGGGCTGCTTCTGGGCGCCGGTCGCGGTGTCGGTCAGCACCAGCTCGAACGGCGCGTCGATCTCGATCAGCATCCAATGCACCGCCAGGCTGGCCGTGCTGGGGCTGTAGTAGAGCTGGTACATGCGAAGATCCCTCACCCGTTGGCGGGCGAGGGATCGGTCAGGCCGGGCGGAGTGTCAATCGCCGCGCGACGCTGCCTAGTGCTTCTCGCGCCAGGCGGCCTTGGCGTCGTCCTTGGTCAGGGTCAGGTGCACGCCGTCGTCGTCGACATGGTCGACCCAGGTGATCGGGATCAGGTGGTGCTTGAGCCCGCCGCCCAGGTCCAGCTTGGCCAGCTCGATCTCGCCGCCGACCACATGGTCCACGCGGCCGACATGGCCGCCGTCCGAGCCGACCACTTCCAGATGTTCGCGGATTTGCGAGGCGTCGATCATGGTGTTCCTCCTGTCCATCGATCTTCGAAACAGGGAAACGGATCGACCATGGCGCGGTTTCACGGCTGGGTTGCGATACGTCAATGTTCGCGTTATGTTCCTTACAAGCGGGCAATGTCACGCGTCTCGTCTTGCGGTGGCTGGGGGCCTGGATAAGCAGGAGAAGCGACGCCGCGTCCGGGTGTCGCTTGATGGGGGAAGACCGATGATCAGACCGCTCGTCGTCGCCTTGGCGCTGCTGACCGCGTCGACGGCCATGGCTCAGACCGCCGAAGCGCCACCGCCGCCCGCCGCGGCGCCGGCTCCGGTTACAGCGCCCGTCACGCCAGCCGCCACGCCCCTGCCCCGCGTCGACGCGGTGTTCGCCGCCGATGGCGTGACCATCACCGACGGCGGCAAGAGCGTGCTGTTCTATCGCACCACCGCCGCCGACACCCGCGAGCCGGGCCGGCTGAACTATGTCCACCCCATCTATGCGCCCGACGGAACGGTGCTGACCGAGGACCGCCCCGCCGATCATCCGGACCAGCGCGGCGCCTATTGGAGCTGGCGCCAGGTGATCGTCGACGGCAAACCCGTGGCCGACGGCTGGTTCATGAAGGGCCTGACTTTCCATATCCGCGAAAAGCGTTTCAAGAGCGACGCCAGCGGCGGCGGGACCCTGGTGGTCAACGCCGACTGGATCGTCAGTTCCGCCCCGGAAGTCGCCTATGTGGCGCGCGAGACCACCAAGGTTCGGGTCTATGCGCTGAAGGACGGCGCGCGGCGCATCGACTTCGACACGGTGATCACCGCCCGCGCCGAGACCCTGGCTCTGGGCGGCAGCGACGACGTCAAGGGCTATGGCGGTTTCTCGCTGCGGCTGATCAAGCCGGACCGGCTGAACTTCGGCTCGGGCGGCAAGGCCGTGACGCCCGCCGTTGGTCCGGTCGAGGCCGACGGCAAGGCGATGGGTTTCGCCTGGACACAAGGAGGGGGGACGCCGGGAGACGGCGTTCCGGCCTGGACCGTGGGCTTGGCCTGCAAGGCCAACGGCGCGCCGATCACCCGCTGGATTCTGCGCAAGGAGCTGTCGATGCAGAACTGCGTCTTCCCCGGACGCGCCCCGTTCGTGCTGAAGAAGGGCGAGACCTTGCGCCTGCAATCGACCCTGATCATCCGCCCAGCGACACCGCCGAAGCCGGCCAAGGCGAAATAATACAACCTATGGAATTTATATTGTGAACATCTCCTTTTAGCTGCAACCTTTCCAAAGGCCGCTAGCCATCGACGCCCGTCGGTGGAGCGCCGGGGAAACCAAGAATGACACGCATCCTGATGGGCTTGCTGGCGACCTGCGTCGGCCTGGGACTGGCCGCGCCGGCCGTCAGCGGAGACGCCCTGGCCAAGCCGAAAACCGCCGCGACGCTCGCCGGCCCCTGCGCCGCCCTCGAGGGCCATCGCTGGGTGGCCTATGTCGAGCCGACGAACGGGACCTATCTGTCGGCGGAATATTGGGATCTTCGGCGTGGCGTGGTCGGCGGTCCGGCGATCAACAACAAGGCCGGGCGCCCCTATCCCAACCCGATCACCAGCACCATGGATTGGGGTCGCGCCGCGATCACCAAGTTCACCGCCTGCGTCAATCTCGACGGCAAGGCGCGGCTGTCGGCCGACTGGGCGGCCGAGCCGATCTACGACGTCACCGTGTCGGCCGACGGACTGACCGCGACCGTCGCCGGGACCAATACCCGCGCCGACACCACCGACCTGCGAGGCTGGGCGGCGCGCGCGCCGAACTGATCCGGTCCGACGCCCTCCCGCGCGGTGCGGACTTGCGCGCGGGAGGGGTTCTGGACAAGTGTCGGCTCAACCATCGAACCACCGCGAGCCGAACCCCGTCATGGCCGAGATCCTCAACCTCAACCGGGCCCGCAAGGCCAAGGCCAAGACCGACGCCCAGACCAAGGCCGCCGAGAACCGCGCCAAGTTCGGCCGCGCCAAGGCCGACAAGGCCTTCGACGCGGCCCGCGCCGACAAGCTGAAACGCGACCTGGACGGCGCCAAGCGCGAGGACTGAAAGCCGCCGTCGCCGGTCCAATACTGTCGACGGCGGTCGGTCGCGGAGCCTTCCCTTGTTCGTCATTCCCAACACACGGACACGGCTGTCCGGTTCATCGCGCGTGGCCAAACACCGTTGAAATCGTTCAGGGTTCACGGAGTGAGTAGCCAGCGCCCGGGAACGTCCCCGTCCTTCGACAAGCTCGGGATGAGGACGGATTTCGCGGCCGTTCCGTGGAAATCCTCATCCTGAGCTTGTCGAAGGACGAGGATTTCTCCCCACCAACGCTTGAGCAACCAAGCTCAAGCTTTCCGAACCGGACAGCCGTGGCGCACGGACAAGAATGCCACCTGAATTGGGAGATCACGTCCGAATGTCGGTACGCCCTACTCCGTCTTGGCCTCCGGCGTGAAGGCGTAGAGCGTGCCGTTCTCGGCCCCGACATAGACCACGCCACCCTCGATCCAGGCCGTGCCGATCAGGCGACCGTCACTGCCGGCGCCCGAGACGATCTTCCCGTCGGCCAGGTTCAATTGGTAGAGCGTGCCGCCGAACGTGCCGATGAACAGGGCGTCGCCCGCCACGGCCGGCGAGGCGAACGCCGCGCCGTTCAAGCTGGTGCGCCACACCTCCTGGCCCGTCCTCAGATCGACGCACTGGACGATCTTCAGGTCCGAACTGCCGACGCAGGCCTTGCCGCCAACGACGGCCGGCGAGCCGATCACCCACGAGCCCTTGTGCGGCGCGATCCAGGCCGGCTTGCCGGTGGCGGCGTCCAGCGCATAGAGCCGATAATCACGGCTGCCGAACACCACCAGGCCGTCGGCCACGGCGGCGGAAGACTGGATCGCGCCGATCTTGAACTCGGTGTTGCCCAGCGTCTGGAACGACCAGGCCAGCTTGCCGTCGGCGCGGTCCAGCGCGTACATCGCGCCGTCGAAGCTCCCGACGAAAATCCGCCGGCCGTCGGTGGCCGGGGTGGCGCGCACCCGGCCGTGCGTCGCGTAGGTCCAGATCACCGCGCCGGTGCGGGCGTCCAATGCTCGGACCACGCCATCGCCACCGCCGATATAGATCCTCCCATCGGCATAGAGCGGCGACGAAGCCCAGTAGTCCCAGAAATCGACCCCCGGCTTGTAGTTCATGAACGGCAGGTCCGTGCCCGTCGCCCGCTTCCAGGCCAGGGTCCCATCGGCGATGCGCACGGCGTAGACCGTGCCGGCGTCGGACTGGAAATAGGCTAGGTCGCCAGTCACCGCGGCGCTGGCCGTGATGGAAGCGTCGGCGACGAACCGCCAGCGGTCCTGACCCGTGGCCGGGTCCACGGCATGAAACCCGCCGTCCTTGGCGCCGACATAGATCACCCCGTCGCAGAGCGTGGGACTGGCGATAATCGGCCCGCCCAAGGCAACCTTCCAGGCCATGCCGTCGATCCCGGTCGGCGCGGGTCCGGGCTGCCGGCCCAGGTGGGCGGGACCGTTGCGGAACTGGCAGGCGTCCGCCCCGGCGTGGGCCGCTCCGGCGACGAACGCCAGGCTCAGGCTGACAAGCGTCCGCGCCCAGGCGCGGCGATGGCGATGAAACATGGACGTCTCCCCCTGGGCCTGGTCGCTCAACCCGCGCCGCGCCCTTGACGCGAAGCTATAGCTGACTCACGCCGCCGGGGACCAGTTCGCCCGCCGCCTAGCGCGGGACGAGGTAGCGGCGGGGAGCGGCTTTCGACATCCTGGCTGCCTCGATCGCCTGCTGGCGCGCCCAGCGGACGAGTCGAGCCTTGAATCGCGCGATCAAATCTTGAATCTCTCGCGGCCAGGAAAACGCGTTTTCCTTATGACTCTTGATTGCTTCTTCCATCATCGTCGCCTTTCCCGCGTTACGATGAGGGGAATTTCGCGCCGATGCCGCGGCGTGACAAACGCGACCTCCTTGGGTAAGCATAAGCCATACTTATGTCAGACATCCTCGCCACCCTGCCGCTCAGCGCCATCCGGATCTTCGAGGCCGCCGCGCGCCTGAAGAGCTTCACCCGCGCCGCCGACGAGCTGGGCGTCAGCCAGGCCGCGGTCAGCTGGCAGGTGAAGGCGCTGGAGCAGCGCCTGGACCAGCCCCTGTTCACCCGCCTGCCGCGCGAGGTGGCCCTGACCCCAGCCGGCGAGCGCCTGGCGCGGGCGGCGAGCGAGGCGATGAGCCTGCTACGCGCGGCGGTGTCCGACCTGGTCGATGTCGAGGAAGGCGTGCTGTCGATCACCACGGTCCAAAGCGTCGGCGGCCACTGGCTGGCGCCGCGCCTGGGCGGCTTCCAGATCGCCCACCCCAAGATCGCGGTGCGGCTGGACGCCTCCAGCCGGGTCGTCGACCTGCGGCGCGAGCCCTTCGACCTGGCCCTGCGCGCCGGCTCCGGCGACTGGCCAGGGATGGAGGCGCATTTCCTGATCCCCTCGGCCCAGACCGTCCTGTGCACGCCGGACCTGCTGGTCCAGGTCGGCGGCCTGGCCAAGCCCGCCGACCTGCTGCACGCGCCGCGCATCGGCGCCCCGGACTTCTGGGCGGCCTGGTTCGAGGCCGCGGGCGTCGACGCCCACGAAGACCACCCGCCGCCGCGCCTGTCGGCCGACGCCCAGGCGCTGGAGGTGGCCTCGGCCCTGGCCGGCCAGGGCGTGGCGCTGGGCTCGCCGATCTTCTTCGCCCAGGAGATCGCCCAGGGCCGGCTGGTCGCGCCATTCGACATCACCGCCAGCTATGGCGGCGGCTACTGGCTGGCCTATCCGGCCGAGCGCCGCCGGGTGCGCAAGATCGCCGCCTTCCGCGACTGGATCCTGGCCCAGGCGGCCGCCGACCCGCTGATCGCGCGGTATCGTGGCTCGGGCGGCGCTTAGCCTTTCACGGACGCGTCTTCAATCTTGAGTGGCAAGCCTCGCCGGCGACGCTAGTCTGTGCATCGACGGCCGGGCCGTCGCATCGTTGAGGGACCTTGCCTTGATCCAGTTCACGCGCCGCTTCGCCCTGATGGCGGGATCCCTGTTGATCGCCACACCCAGCCTGGCGATGTCGCCCGACGACCCCATGGCGAGGATCGGCGGCTATTTCCTGATGAAGTACGCCGACCCGAACGGCGTGTTGAGGTCGGCCGACCTGATCAGCGCGCTGGGCGGCGTCTCCGGCTTCTTCGCGCAGCTCCGCGCCCGGGAACTGCTGAAAACCCCAGCCTGGCAGGCGCGCAAGGGCGCCCTGGTGAATGTGGAGACCAAGGACGGGGCGCACTACGTCTTCGGCGACGCGATCAATGTCGGCCTCTACGGCTCCAGCGAGGATGGCCTGGGTCTGTGGAACTACATCGCTCCCGCCGCCGGCGATCCCCAGATCGAAAGTAAGATCGACCTGATGGAGATCGCCGCCCACACCGCCGCCACGGTCGGCGACCCCGCGTTCGGCGTTGCACGCGTCCCGCCGGCCTACCATCCATCCGAGCCGGCCCTGGCCGCGCTCAAGCGCGACGCCCCGGTCCTGCTGGCCGAACTGCAACGGCTGAAGGTCCCCGCCGATCAATATGTGACGCTGTTTGGCGGGACGGCGCAGAAAATCGTGCCCTTCGTGGCGGGGGAGCGCGACTTCAAGGTCGACGCCAAGCTTCCGCCGTTCGAGGCCGTGCGGCTGTTCATGGAAACGGCCGTGCCGATGTCGAAGATCGATCCCGGCTCGATCGGCGTTCGGCTCTAGCCGCTAGCCCCGCAGGAAGCCGTCGACCAACGCCTGGTCGCCGTCATACACCCAACATTCGGCCAGCAGGTCATCCTGGATGCGGTAGACCAGCACGCGGTCCAACTCGGTGACCACGCCGTCGCGCTCGAAGGCCTCGCGGGCGATGACCACCGCGCGCTCGGGTCCCGCCGTGACGTCGACGATCCGCACCAGCTTGCGGCGGGTCCGGCGGCTGACCTCGGCCAACGTCGCCAGGGCGGCGGCCAGGCCGACATGGTCGCCGGCCAGCGGATGGTCGCCGAAATAGTGCAGCGTGAAGCCCTGGTGATAGCAGGCCCTCAGGGCGACCAAGTCGCCGGCCTCCCAGGCCCGGGCGTAACGCTCGGCGACAAGGCGGTTGGCCGCCGTCTTCGTCGCCTCGGACACTAGGCGACGAACCGGTCGCGATATTGCGGCGGAATGGCCTGGTAGGCGCTGTTGGGCGCGATGTTCAGCTTGCGGCGCGCCTCGTCCAGCGGCAGGGCGAACAGGGCCGGATAGTCGACGGCCGGCAGCCAGGCCGCCGCCTTGCCGTTGCGCCGGGCTTCCCGCACCGCCTGGCGGTAGGGCTGGTCGATCTTGGTCTTCTGGAACTGCCGCGCGCCGGCCAGGGCGATGACCGCGAAACCCAGGCTGCGGGTCTGCTGATAGGAGAAGGCCACCACGCACACCTCGCCCAGCGCGTCGGTGCCGTAGCCGGTCAGCACATGCCAGACATCGTGCACGTCGCGCATGCGCCGGGCGTACCAGGCCAGCGGGTGGGCGGCGTCGATGTCGGCCTCGGGAATCTTGCGGCTTTCCTCGGCCAGGCCTTCGGCCGACAGGCCGCGCGGGGCGACGAAGTCGCGATAGGCCGCGCCGACCGTGCCGGGACCAAACTGCGCCAGCCAGGTCGGATCGGACAGCCGCTCGGCGAACTCGTCGCGCTCATAGGCGATCCGGCCGCCCTCGGCCGTGCTCATCAGGCGGCGATAACCCCAGGGGATCGCCTTGCCCGACAGGGCCCGCATGATCTCGAACACCTGGACGGTGTCCTCCTTGTCGGCGATGAGGCGCCGAACGGCCTTGAACGCCCGCAAAGGCTGCAGGTTGAAGGCGCCGCGCTGGCGCTGCATCGGTTGGCGGATCTTTTGCTCACCGAGCCCTTGCGTGGCTGCAATCATCGGGCATTCTCCTGCTGGACCCCATAAAGATGACATCGCGTCATCTTTATTCAAGGGAATTCAGCGACCCCCGCTCCGCGACATGCGTTGAACACGTGATGGCGCGGACAGCAACCTGGGGACGGGCACGATGGGCAGTCTGAAAAAGCGTTCGATAAACCTGGCGGGCCACGCGACGTCTCTGGCCCTGGAACCGGAGTTCTGGGCCGTGCTGCAGGCCGCCGCCGGCGCCGACAGGATCAGCATCGCCAGCTTGATCCAACGGATCGACGCCGGACGCGGCGAGCGCCCTCTGGCCTCGGCCTGCCGAGTCTACGCGCTGCTGCACAACCAGACTGGAACGGTCTAGCGTTCAGCGGCGACGCCAGGTCCGGGCTTGGGCAGAGGCACGGGGCTTGGATTGGGCGTCCGCTTGGGCAGAATGGGCGCCTGCGGCAGCCGCATCGCCAGATCGGCCGATCGCACGGTCAGCAGGCCCGAACTCCAGCTCCCGATCACCAGCGCGGCGATCAGCAGCAGCACGCCCAGCAAGGCCAAGCCCGCGACGCCAACATGTTGCGGCCGCAGACCGTCACGACGCGCCACCGTCCTAGCCGGCCGGCTTGGGCGCGTCCGGAACCTTGGGCGCGCTCAGTTGTGGCGCTGAGACATTGATGTCGACGGTCTTCTTGTGGCTCATCCCGCCCGTGAAGACGAAATAGGCGATCACCGCCACCACGACCACCAGCGCGCCGACGATGAACGCCATGCCGGCGTTGCCGCCCCCGCTCGTATTCGTACCTTCAGCCACTTTGCTCTCCCGCGTTTTCCGTCCCCGTCGAACAAACGGGAGGTGAAGGTCGAGGTTCCGGCCAAACGGCGATGTGTGGGCGCGAGGGCTTAAGTCCGGCGATGTTTGTGCTACATATGTTCCATGTCTCAAGGCTTCGACTCGACTGATTTCCCCGGCGACCTTCCCGCCCCGCGCATCTCCGACCTGGCCCGCCCGCGCGGACCCGATCGCGCCCCCCTTTCGCCGAATGGGGCGAACTATCTCGAAGGGCTGAACCCCGAACAGCGGGCCGCCGTCGAGGCGACCGAGGGTCCCGTGCTGGTCCTGGCCGGGGCCGGCACCGGCAAGACCCGCGTGCTGACCACCCGCCTGGCCCACATTCTCGCGACGGGCCGCGCGCGGCCGTGGGAAATGCTGGTCGTCACCTTCACCAACAAGGCGGCCCGGGAAATGCGGGAACGCATCACCCACATCATCGGCGACGAGGCCGAGGGCCTGCGCTGGCTGGGCACGTTCCACTCAGTGGCCGCCCAGATCCTGCGCCGCCACGCCGAGTTGATCGGGCTGAAGTCCAGCTACACGATCATCGACACCGACGATCAGGAACGGCTGATGAAGCAGCTGATCGAGGCCGACAACATCGATTCCAAGCGCTGGACGCCGCGCACCCTGGCCGGCTTGATCGACACCTGGAAGAACCGCGGCTGGACGCCCGACCGCGTGCCGCAAAGCGAGGCCGGCGAGTTCGCCAACGGCAAGGGCATCAGCCTCTATCGCCAGTACCAGGAGCGGCTGCGCATCCTGAACGCCTGCGATTTCGGCGACCTGCTGCTGCACAACATCACCATCTTCACCAGCCATCCGGACGTGCTGGCCGACTTCCAGCGGCGCTTCCAATACGTGATGGTCGACGAGTACCAGGATACCAACGTCGCCCAGTATCTGTGGCTGCGGCTGCTGGCCCAGGGCCGCCAGAACGTCTGCTGCGTGGGCGACGACGACCAGTCGATCTATGGCTGGCGCGGCGCGGAGGTCGACAACATCCTGCGCTTCGAGCGCGACTTCCCCGGCGCCAAGGTGGTCAAGCTAGAGCGCAACTACCGCTCCACCGAGCACATCCTCGCGGCCGCCGCCGGGCTGATCAACACCAACAAGAGCCGGCTGGGCAAGACGCTGTGGACCGAGATCCAGGGCGGCGAGAAGGTCAAGGTCTCCGGCGTTTGGGACGGCGAGGCCGAAAGCCGGATGGTCGCCGACGCGATCGAGACCGCCAAGAAGGCCGGCCGCAAGTACGCCCAGATGGCCATCCTGGTCCGCGCCTCGTTCCAGATGCGCGCCTTCGAAGAGCGCTTCGTGATGCTGCAGATTCCCTACAAGGTTGTCGGCGGCCCGCGGTTCTTCGAACGCGCCGAGATCCGTGACGCCCACGCCTATCTGCGCCTGATCCAGTCGCCGGATGACGACCTGGCCTTCGAGCGCATCGTCAACACGCCCAAGCGGGGTATCGGCGACACCTCGGTGACCAAGCTGCTGCAGATCGCCCGGCTGGAGGGCATCTCCACGGTCGACGCGGCGCGGGTGATCATCGGTGGCGACGACCTGCCGGCCCGCACCCGCACGGCGCTGAGCAACTTCCTGCGCGACCTGGATCGCTGGCGCGCGCTCGCCGCCAACACCCCGCACCAGCGGGTGATGGAGGCGGTGCTGGAGGAGAGCGGCTATACCGACGCCCTTCGCCTGGACAAGGGTCCGACCAGCCAGACCCGGCTGGAGAACCTGAAGGAACTGGTCCAGTCGATGAGCGCCTTCGACACGCTGGAGGCCTATCTGGAGCACGTGTCGCTGGTCATGGACCTGGACAAGGGGGCCGGCGACGACGCGGTCTGGATCATGACCCTGCACTCGGCCAAGGGGCTGGAATTCCCGCTGGTCTTCCTGCCCGGCTGGGAGGAAGGCGTGTTCCCCAGCCAGCGCAGCATGGACGACAAGGGCGAGAAGGGCCTCGAGGAAGAGCGCCGGCTCGCTTACGTCGGCATCACCCGGGCCCGCGAGGAGGCCCGGATCAGCTTCGTGGCCAACCGCCAGGTCTATGGCCGCTGGACCTCGCAACTGCCGTCGCGGTTCGTCGACGAACTGCCCCTGGCCCATGTCGATGCGGCCTCGGAGACCGGCTATTACGGCGGCGGGCCGGGCATGCAGCAGACGGTGGCGTCGCGCTGGGACGATCCAGGGACCAGCACCTTCACGGCCGGCAGCTATGACAGCCCCGGCTGGAAGCGAGCCCAGGACCGGGCCTCGGGCTTTGGTGAAAAGAACACCCCGACCTGGCGGGCGGGCGGTTCGTCCGCGCGCTCGGCCCCGATCGAGGGCGAGGGCCGCCTGGTGGCGGTCTCGGCCAGCTCGGCGGCCAGTGACCACAAGCGCGGCGACCGGGTGTTCCACGTCAAGTTCGGCTACGGCAAGATCACCGCCGTCGAGGGCAACAAGCTGTCGGTGTCGTTCGACAAGGCCGGCGACAAGAAGGTGATCGACAGCTTCGTGGAAAAGGCGTGAGCCGGGGGCTGAACCCCGCCTCTCCCCTCGCCCGGCTGATGAACGGACCGATCCGTCCAGGCCGCGTGACCTGGATCGGCGTGCGGCCGGCCCGCAAGGCGCCGCTGGTCTCGCTGGATACCGCCGAGATCACGCGTGAGAACGGACTGGTCGGCGATCACTATAGCGGCCGCCCCGGCGGCAAGCGGCAAGTCACCCTGATCCAGGCCGAGGACCTCGCGGCCATCGCCGGCTATCTGGACCGCGACGTCACGCCCGGCGACCTGCGCCGCAATCTCGTCGTCTCGGGCATCAACCTGCGCGCCCTGAAGGATCGCCGGTTCCAGGCCGGCGACGCGGTGCTGGAAGCCACCGACGACTGCCACCCCTGCAGCCGCATGGAAATCATCCTCGGCGGCGGCGGCTACAACGCCGTGCGCGGCCATGGCGGGATCACCGCTCGGGTGATCGAGGGCGGTGTCGTGCGGGTGGGCGATGCCGTGACGGCGTTGGAAGCAACCCTCCCGCTGTTCGACGCTCCGTAGTTGGCCCAAGGCCGCAATCCCGATCAAATGCCCCTCTGACCGACGCGCTATCCAGGCCGCACGCTTCGTCACGAGACCCGCTCATGAACCCCGTCCAACAGGCCATCTGGTTTATCGAGAACCGTATCGCCCAGCCGCTTAGTCTGGACGAGGTGGCCCGGGCCGGCGGGATCTCGCGCTTCCATATGTCTCGCGCCTTCGTGGTCGCCACCGGTCGTCCGGTGATCGGCTATGTGCGCGCGCGGCGGCTGACGGAGGCGGCGCGACAACTGGCCGACGGCGCTCCCGACATTCTGTCGGTGGCTCTGGCTGCCGGTCAAGGCGAAGACCTAGCCCCGCACCCGCGCCGGGTTACCCACCACCGTCGCGCCCCTGGGCACGTCGCGGGTGACGATGCTGCCGGCGCCGATGATGGCGTCGTCGCCGATCGTCACCCCCGGCAGGATGATCGAGCCGCCGCCGACCCAGACGTTCTCGCCGATCACAACCGGCCGCGAATATTCGATGCCCGTGCGGCGCTCGACCGGGTCGCGCGGATGTTCGGCGGTATAGATCTGGACGTGGGGCCCGATCGTCGTGGCCGCCCCGATCGTCACCTTCGTGACGTCCAGGATCACACAGTTGAAGTTGAGGAACACGCCCTCGCCGATCGAGATATTGTAGCCGTAATCGCAGTGGAACGGCGGGCGGATGCTGACCCGCTCGCCGACCTGGGCCAGCAGTTCGCCGAGCAGCGCGTGACGCTCCGACGGCGGCAGGTCCAGGGCGTTGTAGCGGCCCATCCAGGCCACGGCGGCCTCGTGGTCGGCCATCAGCTCCGGATCGATGGGGCTGTAGAGATCGCCGGCGATCATGCGCTGTTTGTGGGTGCGGATGTCGGTCACGAGGCGAAGGCTCCCTACTCGCCTCCTCCATGCCAGACCGAGGCCCCGACGACAAACCCCCGCCGGTCTCAGATCGCCCCGGCGCAGGCCTTGCGCAGATTGACCAGCACCTTGGGCGTGTCCTTGCGCAGGCCGTCGCGCAGCAGGGCCTTGGGGATCGGCCAGTCGACGGCCAGGCGGTTCTCGTAGAACACCCGCGTCGCCGTTCCGCCGCGCAGGGGTTGCAGCCGCCACTCGCCCTGCTCGACCTTGAGGTCCCCGGCCACACGGTCGAAGCGGATGCGGCTGTAGGGCTCGTAGACCGACCGGAAGACGATGCGCATGGCCGGCAGGAACAGGCCGCGGCGGGTGATATGCTCGCGGACGTCGACGCCCTGGCGGATATCGCCGGACACGATCGTGCAGCGGGCCAGGTTGGTGATCATCTTCCCGGCCGTGGCGCAGTCGGTCATCACCTTCCAGACCTGGGCCGGCGAGGCTTCGATGTCGATCACGGCGGAGACCTTGCCCGACACGCCATCCGGGTCGGGCGACACTTCGGCATAGGCCTCGCCCCGGTCGAGCGCGGCCCGGGCCTTGGGCGTGAGCTCGAAGGCGTGGGCCGTCGTGGCCAGGCTAGCCACCGCGGTGAGGATCGCGCCGAGCGTTCGAAGATGCATGCGTGGTCTCCCGTGGGTTACGGGAGGTACGGCTCGTGAGCGCGGCTGGACGCCCCCTCCGTCACGATGCGTATTCGCATCGCGCCACCTCCCCCGCTTTGCGGGTGAGGAGTGAAGCGGCGCTGATCTTCTCCTCCCCCGTAAAACGGGGGAGGTGGCGCGTCGCTAGCAGCGACGTGACGGAGGGGGCGTCGCGACGGCGCTAAACCCGCTCCAACGCCTCCCTCACCACGTCCGGCGCGTGATCAATGACCCGAAGATAGGCCGTCAGCGCCGTATCCGGCCGCGCCTGTCCCAGCTCCAAAGCCGCCAGCAGGTCTACCGGAACACAAAACGCCCGCGCGAACTCGTCCTGCGAGAGGCCGCTGCGCCAGCGCACGCCCTGGACCAGAGCTCGGGCCGAGCGGGCGTGACCAGGATCGGCCTGCTCGTCGACGGGCAGGTCGGCGGCGGTGGTCTGGGATCGGGTCATGGCAACGCTCCTCGCACTTACCCCCCGGGCGAGGGTGTAGGCCGGTTGCGTTGCAGGAATTCGACGGCAATGCGTCGAACAGGCGACTCTATCGGGGCGTTTTCGGCGCCGGCTGCCCAGCCATCGCCCGCGCCCTGGCCTCGACGGCCTCGACGCCCCTCAGCGGATCGCCGGCCGCCTCGAGCATGGCGTTGAACTGCTTCAAATCCTTGGTCGAGATCTTCTGGACGCCTTTGTCCTTGGCCCATTCCAGGCCGATCAGCTGGCCCAGGCGGCAGACCTTGGGCAGCAGGGCCGGCTGCTCGGACGGGCCGCCCTTGACCAGCAGCTTACCGACGATGTCGTTCCAGTTGGGCGAGCCGGGGAAGCAGAGCGCCAGATGATCGCAGCCCCCCGTCCAGAACCGCTTGTACCAGCGCAGGTGCTCGTCGGTGTCGAAGCGGATGGCGTCGGTCGGCTTGACCACCGCGCGGCAGTCGAAACGCACGAATTCGCCGGCCCGGGCGGCGGGCGCGACCCCAAGCAACATCACGGCCGCCAAGGCCGTCCAGACTCTACGCGAAGCCAACAGAAACCATCCCCGAGACGCATCCGACCGCGCCGTTCCAAGGCGCTTTACCGAAAACCGGTATCGCGGGGATTAAGACCGTTCTTCCGACAAAAATGCGGCGGTCGCCTCGATCGCCTCGACGAGGCTGACGCGTTCGATCGTCACGCCCTCGGGAAGGCTGGAGAACAGCCGCGTGGGCGCCGCGGCGTCCAACATCACGAACACCCCCTTGTCGTCGGCGCGGCGGATCAGGCGGCCGAAGGCCTGGCTGATCCGGGCGCGGGCGGTGCTATCATCATACCCTTTTCCGCCAAAGCGCGCGCGGCGGGCCTTGTGCAGCACATCGGGGCGGGGCCAGGGCACGCGGTCGAAGACCAGCAGGCGCAAGCTGCGACCCGGCACGTCAATGCCATCGCGAATGGCGTCGGTGCCCAGCAGGCAGGCGTCCTCCTCGGCCCGGAAGATGTCGACCAGCGCCCCGGCCTCCAGCGGATCGACGTGCTGGGCGTAGAGGGCCAGGCCTTGGTCGGCCAGCGGCGCGGCGATGCGCTCATGCACGGCTTTCAGCCGGCGGATGGCGGTGAACAGGCCCAGCCCCCCGCCGCCGGACGCCAGGAACAGCTCACGCATCGCCGCCGAGACCTGGCGCGGATCGTCCTTGCCCACGTCGGTGACCACGAAGGCCTTGGCGTTGTTGGCGTAGTCGAACGGCGAGACCAAGCGCAGCACCTTGGGCGACTGCGGCAGGCGGGCCGCGCCGGTGCGCATCTCGGCCAGGGCGAAGGGATCTTCCAGGGCGGGGTCGGTCAGGGTGGCGCTGGTGACGAGCACGCCGTGGGCCGGGCTCAGCACGGCGGCGCGCAAGGGCTCGGTCGGATCCACCCAGTGGCGGCGGCAAGCGGCGTCGACGACGCGGCCATAGAGGAAGGTCGCCTCGAACCAGTCGACGAATTCGGGATCGTCCTCGGCGTCCTCGTCGATGGCCTTCAGGATCGAGCGCCAGGCCGGCAGGGTCATGCGGCAGCGACGATCCAGGCCGCGTAGCGCCCCTTCGATCCGCGCCCGTTCCGAGGTCGGCAGGGTGTCGGCCTCCTCGTCGAGCACGTCCTCCAGGTGGCGGGCCAGGGCCAGCAGCGGAGCCTCGACGCCGGCCAGGGCCTGGGCGGCCTCGCCGGCCCGCTCGCGCACCAGTTCGATGGCCGGGCGGGCGGCGCATTGCAGCCCCTGCTCGGCCGCGCCAGGACGATCGGTGACTCGGGCCCGAAGTTGCTCGATGACGGCGACCAGGAAGCTCTCGATCGGGCCGATCGGATTGACCTGGCCGTCGGGCGGAGCGATGCGGCCCGACCACCCCTCGCCCGGCAGGACGGCGGCGGCGTGCAGGGCCGCGGTCAAGGCGGCGCGCGCGCCTTCGCGGTCACCGATGATGTCGAGCAGGCGAGTCTCCAGCCCGCGTCCCCGGCGGCCGCGCCCCTCGGGCCCACGCAACCAGCGGCGCATCTCGGCGGCCTCGGCCCCGGACAGGGCGGCCGAGAAGGCGCTGTCGGCGGCGTCGAACAGGTGGTGGCCCTCGTCGAAGACGATGCGTTTGAGCGAGGTGGTTTCGTTGTCGCCCTTCAGGCCGCGCGCCGCCCGGGCCCCGTCAAAGGCCGCCTGGCTGAGCACCAGGGCGTGGTTGGCGATGACGATGTCGGCGCGCTTGCTGGCCCGCACGGCCTTTTCGATGAAGCAGACACGGTAGTGCTGGCAGCCGGCGTGGATGCACTCACCGCGCCGATCGACCAGATTGGCCGGTCCCGCCTGGGCCGCGGGCGGGATGGCGAACAGGGTCGGCAGCCAGGCCGGAAAGTCGCCGCCGGTCATGTCGCCGTCGCGGGTGGCGCGCGCCCAGCGGGCGGCCAGGCCCAGGCCGATCAGGTCGCCATTGCCCAGCTGGGCGGTGTTGACCTGCTCCTGGAAGTTCAACAGGCAGATATAGTTCTCGCGGCCCTTGCGGACCACGGCCTTGCGGGCCCGGACCAGCGGGTCAGGATAGATCGAGTGGCTCTCGCGCTCGATCTGGCGCTGGAGAGCGCGGGTATAGGTGCTGATCCAGACGGCGGGACCGTTCATCTCGGCCCAGATCGAGGCCGGGGCCAGATAGCCCAGGGTCTTGCCCACCCCCGTGCCGGCCTCGGCCAGCATCATCATCGGCTCGCCCTCGCGCTCACGGGGAGCGAAGGCGTAGGCGGCCTCGCGGGCGAAGGTGTCCTGCGCCTCGCGCACCTCATCCAGGCCCGAGCGCTGTAGCAGCTCCTTGAGCCGCTCGCTGGCCCGTTCCGGATCGACGGGGCGCGAACCGGGCTCGCCGACCGGGGCCTGGTCTTCCCATTCGGTGGCGCGGGCCCAGACGTCGAGGCCAGAGCTGCGGAATTGGTTGCCGACCGGGGCCGAGCGCAGGGAGCCGACCACCGCCGGTCCCCAGGCCCAGCCGGCTCGGGCCAGGGTCTCGGCGACCGCCAGGGCCTCCTCGCGCGACGGCCGGGGTGTCATGGCCAGCTCGTGTAGCAGAGCGGCGGCGGCGTCGCGCAGGGTCTGGGCCTGGGCCGGCGCGCCCTTGGGCTCGGGCAGGCCGAGCGCCATGGCCAGCCCCACCGCCGACGGCGCGCAGAAGGTGGCGGGCCGGGTGAAGACGTAGAGCTCCAGCACGTCGAACACGCCGCGCCCGCGGCTCGGGGCGTGCAGGTTCAGCCGCTTGGCGGTCATCGAGGCGTGGGCGACCAGCACCGGGCCGTATTCGAACAGATCGCGGGCCTCGGGCGTGCGCAGAACCCGCCCACCGCCTTCGTCACCCGGCCGGCCCGCGCCGCCATCGGCATAGCCAGCCCTCGGCCCGGGCAGGACCACCAGGGCGGGCGCGAGATCGAGGGCGGGAATCTGTACGGTCACACCGCCAATTTAGCAGGTCAGTCCTCGAAACAAAATGCGAACGAGGGCCTTAAGCCGTCGGCGTTTCCGACGAGCCGCCTTCCAGCCGCTCGGCGGCGTCATCCGCCGCCTCGGCCACCTCGTCGTCCTCGCTCTCGGACGCCACGTGATACAGTTGCGCGGCCTTGGCGCGGCTGGCCTTCACGCCCTCGCCGTCCTCGTACATCTGGCCCAGATAATAGTAGGCCGCCAGGTTGCCCTCCTTGGCCGAGAGGACGTACCAGGTCAGGGCCTTTTCGAAGTCCACCGCGACGCCTTCGCCGTCATGATAGACGAGAGCCACATTGGCCATGGCCACCGCCGAGCCCCGGTCGGCCGCCGTCTGATAGAGCTTCAGCGCCAAGGCCGAATTGGCCGACACGCCGTAGCCCTCTAGGTAATAGGTCCCCAGGTCGTTGATCGCGTCTACCGAGCCGGCCTCGGCGGCCTTGTGCATCCAGGCCACCGACAGGGCCTCGTCGGTGCTCACGCCCTGTCCCATCTGATAGGCCAGGGCCAGCTTGTACATGCCACCCTCGTCGCCGCCGGCGGCGGCCAAGCGGTACCAGCCCACGGCCTGGGCGATATCCTCGGCGTTGGTCTCGTACACCAGGCCGGCGTTGTAGGCCCCCAGGGCGTCGCCCTTGGCGGCGGCGGCCTTGTAGAGTGACAGGGCCTTGTCGGGGTCCTGGTCGAGGGCGTCGCCTTCGAAATAGAGGTTGCCCAGGTCGATCATGCAGGTGGTGTCGCCGGCCTTGACCCCCGCCTTCAGCCAACGGACCGCCGCATCGACGTCGCGCTGATCGCCCTTGGCGTCCAGGTAGCTATTGGCCAGCGGGTCATAGGCGGTGACATCGCCCGCCTCGGCACGGCGGACCAGTTCTGTCCGCTCGGGCGCCGCGCGGATCTTGGGCGCGGCGAAAGCCGGCGCGCCGATCGTCAGCGCCGCCGCCAGCGCCAGGCCTGCAAGGCCAAACTTCGCCATACGTCCCATCTTCCACGCCCCTCGCGCAAACGACACTCGCCTAGACTCGCGTACCATCCCTGTCGAAACACCGGAAAGCGGCAGGTAGCCGCATGGAAACGGAACGGGAACATGCTATAGGCCTGGGCAATGCTCGCGGCGACCGCCCTTCCTCCACGCTTTCAAGAGTGGTTCGCCGCGCGTGGCTGGGCGCCGCGACCGCATCAGCTGGCCATGATCGAGAAGGGCCGGCAGGGCCGCGACGCCCTGCTGATCGCTCCCACCGGCGGCGGCAAGACCCTGGCGGGCTTCCTGCCCTCGCTGATCGAGCTGTCCGAACGGGCACCGCGCAACACCCCGGCCGGAGTGCACACCCTCTACATCTCTCCGCTCAAGGCCCTGGCGGTCGATATCGAGCGCAACCTGGCCACGCCGATCCGCGAGATGGGGCTGAAGATCGTGGCCGAGAGCCGCACCGGCGACACCGGCGAGGCCCGCAAGCAGCGCCAGCGCCTGCGACCACCCGACATCCTGCTGACCACGCCCGAGCAACTGGCCCTGTTCTGCGCCTGGGAGGGCGCGCGGGGCTACTTCGCCGATCTGTCGTGCGTGATCATCGACGAGGCCCACGCCATCTGGCCGTCCAAGCGCGGCGACCTGTTGGCCCTGGGGCTGGCGCGGCTGCAACGGTTCGCGCCGAACATGCGGCGCGTGGGGCTGTCGGCGACGGTGGATGATCCGGATCTGGTGCGACGGTGGTTGGGCTGGAACAAGATGGATCCTCCCCCTCTGGGGGAGGTGTCGCGGAGCGACGGAGGGGG